>ENA-UOOR01001374-UOOR01001374.1-fermentation-metagenome-genome-assembly--contig:-NODE-1374-length-28997-cov-4.121899_pt1 | contig 28997 bp, 28 predicted proteins | sample MGYA00245780_ERZ724029 | MGnify/ENA primary metagenome ERZ724029 (study PRJEB28704, sample SAMN03018315) | fermentation metagenome | biome: anthropogenic terrestrial biome; feature: soil; material... | reverse complement strand
GCCCATATCTGAGTCAGGTATGGTCAAGCGCACACGGGTCGGTTGCATAAGTCTCCCACTCAGATATGGGCTTCAGGGACGCCAAGTCCTCCTAAGCGTCAATGTAGCACGTCTATGGCTAGCAAAGGATCAGCGCACATCAGGCGTGCCTGGGCAAGCATCGAGGATAGCTGGGCGAACCACCCTGTGTGGAACGACATGCACCAACGTGTCAACAGGAAGTGACCGGTCGAGCAAGATGTCAAAAAGGCCTCCTGTCACTCCACGCCCCGGTGCTTGCACAAGCACTGACTCGACCTGACCAATATGGGCATTAGCTGCAGAAACACGCATATCTCGTGCCAATGCGCGCATGCGCTTGGAGCGATCGGCTGAGACCTCAGGCGGCACTTGGCCTGCCATCGTCGCCGCCGGCGTTCCTGGCCTGCGAGAAAAGCGAAAGACATGCATGCGGGCAAATCCCATCTCTTTGCAAAACGAGAGAGATTCCTCAAAATCTTTATCTGTTTCACCGGGAAAGCCAACGATGACATCGCAGCCGACAGACAAGATTTGTACAGCTGAGCGCGCTTGGGCGATAACATGGCGATACTGATCTGTCGTATATATGCGTCCCATACGCCGCAAGGTCTCATCGCAGCCTGATTGCAGGCAAGCGTGCAAGAAGGGAGCCACACGCTCACCGGAGGAAGCCATGACGGACAGGAGCTGGTCGCTTATGTCAAGTGGCTCGATCGAAGAAAGACGCAGCCGCCCAACGTCTGTCTGTCTCAAGATGAGCTCAATGAGCTCAGGGAGCCGAAGATGGCCTTTGCTGCCTACCCAATCATAACTGCCCAAATTGATGCCAGAGAGCACGATCTCCCGCGAGCCATGTGCGACAGCCTTCTGGACTGACAAGACAACTCTGGCGGGGTCAATCGAGTGGGCAGCTCCGCGAGCCTTCCAAACGATGCAATAAGTGCAGCGATTGTTGCACCCGTCTTGGATCTTGATGCCACGGCGCATGCGGCCAGTCGGCGTAGGCGTGCGCCAGAGCCCCTCCTCAGGAGCTGCGGCCGACCAGCCAAGCTCGTCGAACAAGTGGCCTGCCACCCTTGCCTTATTGGCCTCCACCTTGACGTTTTCTGCCAATGCGGTGAGCTCATCGGCAAAAAGGCTGGCAACGCAGCCTGTTGCGATCACGAGAGGCCTTTGGGGCAGGCTTGCCGCATGACGAATCGCCTTGCGAGTCTTTGCCTCAGCCTCAGCCGTCACGGCGCAGGTATTGACTACAATCGCGTCAGCTGAGACCTCTTCAACCAGCTCGCAGCCTGCGTCTAAGATATCTTCCGCAATAAGATCTATCTCTACGCGGTTGAGCCGGCAGCCCAAATTCAAAACGGCGATGCGCGGAGCCACATGCGTCTTCGGCACAGGGTAGCTTGGTCCGCTCACTATTTACGACCCTTGCGTTGGCGCCGCGGGTGCCTGTGAGTTGAGGCAGCCTCATGCTCAGCCCGTCTCTCATATGCTGGATCAGCGTCGCGGCTTTCTCTTTGCTCGCGTTCCGTTGTAAGTCCGCCGCGCTCTGCAACGATCTCTTGAACGCGCTGCTGCTGGGTTTCACTTAGGTCCTCAGGGACATGCACCTGAGCCACGGCGACGAGGTCGCCGCGTGCATGACTTCCGAAGCGAGGCATGCCATAGCGCGGGATGTGGATCTGCTGGCCGAATTGGCAGCCTGCGGGGATGTTGACCACAACCTTTTCGTTGGGAAGTATGCCATCAATGGTGCAAGTCGTGCCAATCATGGCCTCAAGCGCATCTATCTTGACTTGGCAATAGAGGTCATCGCCTTGGCGGTCAAAGCGTTTGTCCTCAGCTATCTCAACGCGTACGACAAGGTCTCCCGAGCGCGCACCTCTTAACCCTGCCTCGCCCTTGCCGCTAATCTTTATCGACTGCCCAGAGTGGATGCCAGCAGGAATCTCAACCTGGGCTGTCTCGTGAGAAGGTGTCCTCCCCTGTCCTGCGCAAGTCTCACAAGGTTTGTCGACCACCTTGCCCGTTCCATGGCAAGCTGGGCAGGTAGATTGTGTCTGCATCTGGCCAAAGATAGTCCGCTGCACCTCCACAATGCGGCCCGTGCCGTGACAACATGCACGCGTTGTCTCCTTACCGCCTGGGGCAAACCCTGTCCCGCCACAGTCGTCGCAGGGGGCAAGGCGCTCGTATGATATTGTCTTCGTGCATCCGGAAGCTGCATCTGCAAGAGATATCCGCAAATTGATGGCCATATCTCTGCCGTATGTTCGTGTGCTGTGGCCACCTTTGGAGTTGCCCCCTCCAAAGAAGGAGTCAAAGATGTCATCGATTCCAAAGCCACCGCCAAAGATATCTGACATGTCAACGTAATCAGAGCCAAAGCCGCCAGGTCCATCAGCGGTGCCATAGCGGTCATAGTTGGCGCGCTTACGCTCGTCCGAAAGAACGGCATAAGCCTCATTCACCTGCTTAAACTTTTCCTCCGCATCAGGAGCCTTGTTGACATCGGGGTGCAATACGCGGGCCTTCTTGAGAAATGCACGCTTGATCGTCTTGGCATCAGCGTTGCGATCCACACCTAATATTTCGTAATAGTCCTTGTCTGCCACGTTCTCACTCCTACGAGTCCTCAGTTTTGCTTCAGCTACAGTCGAAAACAGTTATGCCCAGACGATGCCTTGAGCTATACGTATTCTCCCAACACAAGACCAACCCATCGCCTCATGCGGCGGTTACCCATACATGTAGCCACTCGTCCCATACATCGTTGAACCTACCGTTGGCGTGCAAGAAAACATGAGGAACAGCAAGGCGAACAAAGTGCCTGTCGACATGCCATTACCGATGGCCCGACTAGCGCTTCCCCACCACCGCCTACCATGCCTGACGCCCCCGCTCATCGCAATCAACAAGCCCACTACGCCTAATATCGCAAATAGAATAAGCAGTGCGCCAGAGCCGCCGAGCAGCCAAAGCACAAGAAACGGCAAGGCGAAGCCAATGGTCTGAAAACCTGTAGCCTGCTTAGGCGTGAGCTGCTCAGCAGGAACTGCGACTCGGCAAACGAAATCACCCGAAGAGGAGCCGTTCGTGCCCGCGTTGCCCATGCCCGGCACGCGCACCTCGTCGCCATCATGGCTGTTCGGGGGGATCTGCACGACAACTTCGCTTGCCGTCAAAACGCGGCCTGCTCCGCCACATGCGCTGCACGGATCAACGACAACACGACCTGACCCCTCGCATTCGGGGCACACCATCTCCACGACACCAAAACCGAACAAGTCAGTTAGGTTGACAGAGATGCGCCCTGTGCCTTTGCAGGTTGGGCAGGTCTCCGGATGCTCGGCATGCACTGAGCCCGATCCATGGCAGGCGGCGCAACTGGTGTAACGCTGATAGGTGACGCCTCGCCTGACGCCCTCCCTTGCAGCTTTCTCGTCGAGACTGATCTGATAGATGACATCTGCCCCAGCCTTGGGATTATAAGAACGCGCTCGTGTTGTTTGCCGCTGTTGGCGGCGATAGCCATAGCCGCCAAAAGGAAAGCCCCATCCAAAAGGAGAGTCGTTGGCATAGGGGCTGCTTTGCGGTGCAGTATAGTCGCCAGATGAGGCAAAAGGCGTACTGCCTGATCTCATGGCATCATAACGACGACGCTTGTCAGAATCGGAAAGCACGGCATATGCCTCAGAGACCTCTTTGAACTTCGCCTCGGCATCGGGCGCCTTATTGACATCAGGATGCAGCTTGCGCGCCTTGTTTTGGAAAGCCTTGCGTATCTCATCAGTTGTGGCATGCTCATCCACGCCGAGGATCGCATAGTAGTCTTTCTCGTTCATCGCTGACATGAGCTGAAACCTGCCGATCTGTCATAGCCATAGACGTCTTTTATGCCCTCATCCATACAAGCATAAAAGTATACTCGTCAGAGCCTTTAGGTGTTCATCGGGGAAAACGTTTAAGCTCTCCTTTAGCTTCGTTGCTCGTCACCTATTCAAGAGAGCGCACGTTCACAAAACCTGTGCGCCGTATGCCCATTTTGAAGTATGGATATTCATTCAAGTGAAATACTGCTTCAATATAAAGGAAAATGTAAAGAAAAGATCTCTTGAACTATCCTCTGCAGCATATTTCATAGGGGCCGCCATGAGCGAAGGTGTACGTCTGGTAAATCGTGTGTTCGACATCATCGAAGTGCTGGCCACTCACAAACACGGCATAACGCTCTCGCAGATCGCTGACATGACATTGATGAGCAAAAGCACTGTGCACCGGCTTCTTTCTACAATGTGTGCGCGCCAATACGTCGAGCGCAACGAAGACGGAAGCTATACCTTAGGCTATAAGTTCATCGAGACCGCAAGCAACCACATCAACAACCTCGAGCTCATTACCGAGGCCAAGCCTTTGCTCTCGCGCATGCTTTGGGACCTTAACCTCACTACGCACCTTGGTGTGCTAGAGGGCCCAAACGTTGTCTATATGGAGAAGATGGACGTGTATCCCAACACGCGTCTTTATACCCAGGTTGGATATCGTTCGCCGGCCTTTTGCTCATCCATGGGGAAATGCCTTTTGGCGTGTCTTTCAGGAGAAGAGCTCGACAAGGTTTTGGACTGCTGCGATTTCAAGAAGTACACTCCTCACACCATCATTGACCGAGACGAGCTCAAAGAGCACCTGAAAAAAATACGCGTGTCAGGTTGGGCGATGGATAATGAAGAATATCAGCTTGGGCATCGCTGCATCGGCGCTCCGGTCTTTGACTACCGTGGATGTGCCGTAGCTGCCATCAGTGCCAGCGGACCGACAACGCAACTTACGGATGACAAAATAGAAACTGTCAGGCGCGAGGTTAAAAGCGCTGCGCGGCGGCTTTCGCGACGCATGGGCTTTGCAGAGAGCTAAGCGAGCTGGCGCCCCACTCCCACCAACGAAGCGAGGCGCTGGGCACCGTTCTTGCTGTCTCGTCACAGGGAAGTGCTTGATTTCTCTGGACCCAAAAAGCTAGCAGATGTTTTTGAGGACGACGGTCTTTGTATGTGTCACCTCATCGAACGTTGACATCACGCCCTCGGTGCCTATCCCGGAATATTTGTATCCGCCAAAGGGCATCTCGAAGCTGCGGAAGAAGCTCGCGCCGTTGATGACCACGCCCCCGCACTCCAATGCTGCTCCGACGCTGACCGCATCCTTCATATTTGCAGTAAACACACAGCCGCACAGGCCGAATTTCGAGCTGTTGGCTATCTTTATTGCCTCTTCTTTCGTGTCAAAGCTGATGATGGGAACTACTGGGGCGAAGATCTCCATGTCGCGCGCCACATCCGCTGTCGGCGGTACGTCCTTTATAACCGTAGGCTCAAGGAAGGCGCCATTGCGATGGCCTCCGAAGACAACTTTTCCTCCTTGCTGCACAGTCAGCTCTATTTGCTTCTCAGCCTTGATAGCTGCCTTTTCAGAGATGAGGCACCCAAGCTGCGTGTCATCGGCCGTCGGGTCTCCTTGCTTGAGGGATGAGATGCGCTTTATGGCTTTCTCCGTGAACTCCTCGACGCGACTGCGCTGAATGAGGAAGCGCTTCGAGGCGCAGCACACCTGGCCAGTGTTGTACATGCGGCCCCAGACGAGCTCATCGACGGCAAGATCTACGTCCCCATCAGCCAAGAGAATGAATGCGTCGTTTCCGCCAAGCTCCAAAGCGGCATGCGCAAGATGATCTGCGGCATGGCGGGCAGTTTCAATCCCTACCTCAGTTGAGCCGGTGAGCGTGATGGCGTCTACGTCTGGGTCAGTGCAGAGCCAGTTGCCTACGGTTGAGCCGCGACCGGTGACGATTTGGCAGGCACCTGGGATAACCCCTGCTTCGTTAAGATAGGCTGTGAGGCGGCAAAGCGTTAAGGGATTGTCGGTTGAGGGCTTGACAATGACAGCGTTGCCTGCCAAGAGAGCCGGCGCAACCTTCTGGTCAAAAAGATCACAGGGAAAGTTGAAAGGAATCACCGCAACAATCACGCCGAGCGGCTCACGACGCGTGATGAGGACATGATGCTCTTGCCCTGCTTCCATGCCTGCTGGAATTGTCTGCCCATATAAATGCTTGGCACGCTCGCAAAAAGCCCTGAATGCAATTGAGATATTCGAGATCTCCGCGCGTGCCTCCGTGATGGGCTTTCCGGTTTCAGCACAGAGAGTTTGAGCGAGAGACTCATGGTTTTGTTCAACGAGGCTCAAGAACTTGAGGAGAATATCGACCTTTTCGTGCACGGGAATCGCAGCCCATACGGGTTGTGCCTGATGCGCATACGAAATTGCACTCTTCACGTCACCTTGCGTAGCAGCAGGCACAGTATCTATGCGCTTTGCGGTAGCAGGGTTTATGATATCAATCGTTGCGCCGTCTGAGGCGCCAACGGCCTTGCCGTTAATGAGCATCTGCATGATGTCTCCCTCTTTCGAGTTATGTTCGTAGGGTCTGCCTCATGGCCTATTTCGAAAATCCAGTAAATGAGAGCATAAGGCCGCCACAGGTATTTCGGTCGTCTTCGACCTGTCCGTACTCGCCGAAGGTGAATTCCGTCAAGAATGGCACACCAGCGGCCGCGTCTTTAAGCTGGCTGGTCACCTCTCCGATGCGCTCCCCTATGCCTGCGCGGCGTCCTCCGCAGTGAACTAGGAGGTATGCCCCGGGCTTGTCAATATGAGAGCGCAGCTCCTTCAACGTTGAGCCGGTGGAATCAATGAGCTCGTCTACGCTTGCCTCCATGCGAATAACGGCAGTTCCGGGTACCACCTTGTTTCCCAAACCGATCGAGTTGTCATCATTGCCGCTCATGGGATGACGAATGGCCGTTAGGTCTCCCAGACGGTCTTTTACTCCAAGCGGCGAGACAACAGACTGGGCAAGCAAGGCTTGTCCTTTGAGGTCGTTGACGTTCAAATGGCGCCACGACGCATATTTCTCGAGAGCGGGAACCCCGTCTATCTCTGCAAGCGCCCGGTCGCCGATAACCTTTGTGACCAAGCCCATGTCCTTGGTCTCACGGTAAGCCCCGGTATAGACGTTATACATGGGCTTGTCCGTATAAAAGAAAGCGACGACCACGCCATCTGCGAAGACGTTGCCTGAGGTGTAGAGCTTCCAACCTCCAGCAATTGCATCGTCTGCAGCGCTGCCGCCAAAAAATGGAACACGTCCTATTATGTGGGTTATTCCCTTCACATAGTATTCCTCTTCTGCAGGGGATGCGGCCATAAAGTAATAAGCCGGAGGCTCGGTCTTTCCAGCTTGCTGCATGGCAAGGTGCGCCACCTGCTCTCCCAAGCTCACGGCATCCTGTTTTTTGTCTGTCTTGGCAACAGATGCCACGCCGACTGTGAGGTCTGGGTCACAAATGACCATGGTTCCAAGAAAGCCATCACCACCTACAAATCCCTCAGCTGTAATGACTCCTGTGTGCGATGTGTTTCCAATGACAGGAATGGCAGGTAGCTCCGCGGAGAACTCATCGAGCATGTCCTCATGGGAATAAGAGCAGCTTGAAAATGCGAAAATCATCTTTGCGTCTGAAAGGCCAGAACCAGCTTGCCTCATCTTGGCAATACTCTCCTTAACAGCTTCTTTTGGATCTGTTTTATCGCTTGCCCCTATGCTTGCTTTGAACATAGCTGTCTCCTCCCTGTTGGATTGCGACTTTCCCTCTTTAACCAGATGATATAGGGATGCAAAAACAAAAGGTCTCAAGCCGTTTCATAGATTGGAATGGCAGTTTTACCTAGTGAAAAATAGCAGGTAAAGAGTATCAAAATTAAAAAAGTGGATGCCGTTGAGAGAGCTAAAGCAACCTTTGGGCTGTAAGGGCCCTTTGAGCTCTGCTGATGCAAAACAAGCGTCTGCAGAGGCCGCAATGCATAAAAGAATTATTGCACGACAATTGTTTTATGTACATGATATAAGGATGAATTGCCATCAAGACATAACCATAATCAAGCAAGGATTGCTGTGCAAAATGACTGCAGAAAAGCATCATGACGCCGAGCGATCAGCATAAGGAGGCCCTATGGAACTGGTAAAACTGCTAGGTATTTTAATTGTCATTATCGGATTCGCCCTTAAATGGGATTCCATCTTGACCATCATGCTTGCAGCTGTTGTAACTGCAGTCATCGCCGGCATGGACCCTATCCTCTTTCTTCAAACGCTCGGCAAGAGCTTCGTCTCAAACCGCAATATGCTTATCAGCGTGGTCATATTTCTGCTAACGGGAACGCTTGAGCGAAATGGCCTCAAAGACGCGGCAAAGTCTCTCATGGAGCGCATGAAGAATGCGTCTGCAGGCTTGATATTGGGAGTTTACGGCATCTTTCGTGTCATCTTTGCTGCCTTCAACGTAAGCTTCGGTGGCGTGGCCGGCTTTGTAAAGCCGGTTGTCCTGCCAATGGCTGAGGCCGCTGATGAGGCGGCTGGGCACTCCCTATCAGCAAAGCATCATGACGAGCTCAAGGGCATGGCAGCGGGCATGGAAAATGTGGCGTGGTTTTTTGGGCAGGTGCTATTCGTTGGAACGTCTGGCATGCTCCTCGTTCAAGGAACCATGTCTGACCTTGGCTACACGGTTGCCCTTCCGCAGCTAGCTGCCATACAAATTCCTGTAGCCATCGTCGCCGTAGCAGTCACCACAATTTATTACTTCTTGCTCGATCGAAAGCTCTGCCGCCATGATGACCTTAAGGGCTTCCCAAAAGGAGCTGTAGCCGAAGGCTCTACTGCGAAGGAGGCAAAATAGATGAGCATCCTAGAATTTATTCAAAGCTCGAACATAACGCTCTCAGAGAAGTTGCTCGAGATCGTGTATGTCATCATCGGCCTTGTCTGCATCTATGCCGCCATGCGCAACCTTCGTGACCAGACCAATGAAAAACGCATAGGCACAGCCATATTTTGGGGGGTGCTTGGCCTGCTGTTCATCATCGGCCGGTGGATTCCTTCCGAGGTCGCAGGCGGACTTGTCATTGTTATGGTCTTGCCCCCCATCTTCAAGCAGGTGGGTGCCGGGAAAGACACAATGAAGCCTAGCGAGCACGAGATGCATGAAGGCTTTCAGGCACTTGGCTCAAGGATCTTCATCCCAGCGTTTTCAATTGGCGTGGTGGCGCTTCTCTTTGCCTTGTTTACCAGCATCAGCTCACTTGTAGGCATTACCGTCGGTGTATTCATCGGTATGATAATCTTAGCCATGATGCGGCCCAAGGCTAACGGCCCACGCGTCTTCCTTGAGGATTCGCGTCGCATGCTTGACATAGTCGGACCTCTTGTCATGCTGCCCACGCTCCTTGCAATTCTAGGTGCGACATTTACGGCCGCCGGCGTCGGAGATGTAATCTCAGATCTCGTGGGCGCTGTCATCCCCCAGGGCAATCTCGTCATCGGCATTGTCGTCTACTGCGTTGGCATGGCGCTGTTCACGATGATCATGGGCAACGCCTTCGCCGCTATCACCGTCATGACCGTGGGCATTGGCGCCCCATTTGTACTTTCGTTGGGAGCAGATCCCACGATTGTCGGATCTCTGGCCCTCACCTGCGGCTACTGTGGCACGCTCATGACTCCTATGGCAGCGAACTTCAACATTGTCCCTGTGGCGATACTGGAGATGGACGACGAGTACGGCGTTATCAAAAAGCAGATTGTGCCAGCGCTCATCATGCTCGCATTCCAGATTGCCCTGATGATCTCACTTGTAGTCCTTTAGTGCACCTGTACGTATTTTCTCGTTAAGAGCAAGGAGAAAGCAATGGAAAAGATTCTTGTGACAGGCTTCCAGCCTTTTGGTGGAGAGTCGATCAATCCTGCATGGGAAGCCGTGAGGCAGCTTCCGGACAGCATTGCAGGGGCCAATGTGGCAAAGGTGGAAATACCCGTCGTCTTCGGTCGAGCTCCGCAGGCAGTAGAGGCGGCCATCAAGAGGGAAAGCCCCACGCTTGTGCTGTGCGTAGGCCAAGCAGGAGGACGAGCCAAGATCACACCAGAGTTCGTAGGCATCAACTACGCTGATGCCCGCATCCCCGACAATGACGGCAAGCAGCCAAGGGCAGAAAAGATTATTGCAGATGGCCCTGCGGCCTACTTTGCTACGCTGCCCGTCAAGGCGATGGCAAAGGCCATGAATGACGCGGGAATACCGGCCGAGGTGTCATATACAGCGGGGACTTATGTGTGCAATGACGTGATGTATGGTCTCTTGCATACGTTGGCCACGAAATACCCGAAGGTCCGCGGCACCTTTTTGCATGTGCCCTTCGCAACGGAGCAGGCGACGCACATGCCATCAGGAACGCCGAGCATGTCCATCTCAACCATGACAGAGGGTCTAAAGAGGGCCCTTGAAGCAGCACTTGAGCATACGACGGGCATCGACGCTACAGGTGGTACCACTCATTGAGGAGCGCATCCATTGCAGCCCTTCCCCACAGAGCCCGCCCCAGGGCAGGACAGTGTGAGCGAGGGCTGCACCAATGGGGCTACGACCAAAGGAAGGCAAGCGTCTCGTAAGGTCGCATGAGCAAGCTTTCGTGGTCAGTTGCCACATCTGAGTAGTTTCCTATGAGGAGCTTTCCGCCAGCAATGCTTGCGGTCCCAAGCGGCCGTGTCATATCAGAGGAGAACGAGCAGAGCACAAGCATCCTTTCGTCGCGATAGAGCCGCTCATAAGCTATCACTTCCTCAGAAAACGTTCCGACGAAGTGGATGCGGCCCTCGGAGATAAGCGACATGCTCTTGCGCAGCTTAATGAGACGCTGATAGTACGACCAGATAGATCGGAAGAGCGTCGTGTAGGGAAAGAGAGCTCTGCGGCAGCGTTTATCGTAGTGTGGTTGTCTGCGATTTGAATCCATGGCTTTCCCGTTGTGAAGCCTGCTCCGCTTTCTGCTGTCCACTGCATGGGGGTGCGCGCATTGTCACGCGAGCGTGCAGCCAAGATGTGAAGCGCCTCCTTCTTGCTTTTGCCTTGCTCAAGCAAGATGCGATAGTAGTTGAGGGACTCGACGTCACGGTATTGGCTGATGTCCGAAAAGCCTGGGTTGGTCATCCCCAGTTCCTCGCCTTGGTATATATAAGGCGTCCCCCGCATGAGATGGATGCAACTGGCAAGCATCTTGGCACACTGCTTTTCATACCTTTGGTCAGCACAAAAGCGTGAGACTGGTCGCGGCTGGTCATGGTTGCTCCAAAAAAGCGCATTCCATCCTCCGCCGGCCTGCATTTGCTCTTGCCAGGTCTGAAATAGCTTGCGCAGCTGGCCTATGTCAGGCTTCTTGAGCTCCCATTTGTTGCCATTCTTATAGTCAACCTTAAGATGATGGAAGCTGAATGTCATCGATAGCTCATGATCATCAGGGCGCGAGTACCGTATGCAGTTTTCAATTGATGTGGACGACATTTCTCCGACAGTGATCATGCCGTCAATGCCACTGCGCTGCACGAGCTCCTGAATATACTCATGGACATGCTGCCCGTCTGTATAGAAGCGCCTGCCGTCGCCGTCGTCATCATCAAAAAACTCATCAGGCTTGGAAATCAGGTTGACGACGTCGAAGCGAAATCCGTTGACGCCCTTTTCCTTCCAGAACTTGACGACGTCTGCAAGCTCACTTCGAACGGCAGGGTTGTCCCAGTTCAAATCTGCCTGTGATACGTCAAATAAGTGCAAATACCATTTGCCAAGAGAAGGGACCCACTGCCAAGCTGGCCCTCCGAACTTCGACTGCCAGTTGGTAGGAGGCCGACTTTCGTCCCCGCTGCGAAAAAAATAGTAATTTTGATACTTCTCATCACCGGCGAGCGCGCGGCGAAACCATTCATGAGACGTTGACGTATGGTTAAAAACCATGTCAAGCATGATGCCAATGCCATGCGCTCGCGCCTCTGACACCACTGACTCAAAATCTGACATGGTGCCAAAGGATGGATCCACAGATCGATAGTCAGTAACATCGTAACCGTTGTCATTTTGGGGAGACACAAAAAACGGAGTGAGCCAAAGGTAATCAACACCCAGGGTTGCTAGATAGTCAAGATGCGTGCGTATCCCCTGCAGATCCCCCATGCCGTCTCCTGTCGAGTCACAAAACGACTTGGGATAGATCTGGTAGACGACCTTGCTGCCCAGCTGCCTCTGACGATTTTCTGTCATATGATCACCCTCATCTTTGCCCTATCCCCTTTTTCGGCAAGCTTGCAGCTCAATTGTTGCCAAAAATCTGATTCGCTGCGGCGCTCATATCAATTCCCGTCGCCTTTTCCTCGTCAGTCCCAATGCCCTTCTTCTTGCCGATGATACGAACCAGAGCGTACGGGACGATGATCGAGATCAGCATGCATATGGCGAAATAGCCCATATATTGAGGTTGAATGGAGAGGATGCCCGGAAGACCGCCAACGCCTATCGCGTTTGCCGTGGTTCCCGTCGCCGTGCAAAGCATGGCGGCGCAGGCAGACCCTATCATTGCAGAGTAGAAGGGGAACATGTACTTAAGGTTGACGCCAAACATCGCCGGCTCAGTTACGCCAAGATAGCAGGAGATGTATGCGGGGATATTGACCTGCTGAGCCCTTTCGTTTTTCTTCTGCAGGTGGCTCATGGCCAAAACAGCCGAGCCTTGGGCGATATTGGAAAGCGCGATCATAGGCCAAAGCATGGTGCCACCATAGTCCGCAATGAGCTGCAGGTCGATTGCATTGGTCATGTGGTGCAGGCCTGTTATGACGAGCGGCGCATAGAAGAAACCAAATATCGCGCCAAAGATGACACGCGCCGGGCCCGTGATGCCCGCATACACAACAGCCGAGATGCCAGAACCGAGCCACCAGCCAATTGGGCCGAGCACGAAGTGAGCAGCAATGACAGAGAGCACGAGGCTGCAGAATGGCACAACGATCATAGATACCACCTTGGGGCAGATCTTGCGGAAGAATCTCTCAAGGTAGCCAAGCGTAAGGGCTGCCAAGATGGCAGGGATGACCTGCGCTTGATAGCCAATCATGTTGATCTTGAAATAGCCGAAGTCCCAGACGGGGATCTGATCGGCCGGCGTTGTCGCGACGCTGTAGGCGTTGAGCAGCTGGCTTGAGACAAGCGTCAGGCCCAGCACGATGCCGAGCATCTGCGTGCCGCCCATCTTACGGGTGACCGACCAGCAAATGCCAACAGGAATGCCGAGCTGGAACACTGCTTCGCCTATGAGCCACAGGAAGCTGTCGACTCCTGACCAGAACTGGGAGATGTCCACAAGCGTCTGCGTCCCGTTGTTAAAGAAGTAAATGGAGTCGATGCAGTTACGAAAGCCTAAGATCAGGCCGCCGACGATGATGGCCGGGATGAGCGGTGCGAATATCTCGGCTATGGCTCCCATGATGCGCTGCAAGACGTTCTGGTTGGCGCGTGCGGCGCTCTTCACTTCTTCTTTGTTTGCATCCTCTATGCCTGATATTGCAATGAATTCGTTGTAGAAATCAGCGACATCGTTGCCGATGATAACTTGGAACTGCCCCGCCTGCGTGAAGCTGCCTTTGACAACGTCAAGGGCCTCAATGCCTTTTATGTCTGCCTTTTCCGGATCCTTGAGCGCAAAACGCATGCGTGTCATGCAGTGGGACACTGCTGCAATATTTTGCCTTCCTCCCACGAGTTTGAGGAGTTTTTCTGCGTCGTCCTTGTACGCATTCACAACCATCTACCTCCTTGTGTAGAACTTATTTAAATAAGCTACCTATGGCATTGTGCAACTTATTTGAATAAGCTATGTAGCACTAGCTTCAATCTTCCGTAGACGGCATGTTTTCTTCGGTATAGGAGTATTCCCACCGGGATTTCTGGCAAGATAGACAAGAGAAATGAACTAACTTGAGAAAGACGTGGTCATGGTACGGGCAATATATGACAGTATCTATCAGCGACTTCGGCAGGACATATTAAACGGAACATACCCCTACCAATCACTGCTCCCCTCAGAGAACACGCTCATCAAAACATTTAGCTGTGCGCATAATACCGTGCGCAAGGCGCTGGCGCTTCTCACTGCCCAAGGCTTTGTGCAGCCCATCCACGGGAAGGGCGTGCGTGTCATCTATCAGCCGCCACAGAAGACCCTCTTTACCCTTGGTGGCATCGAGACCTTCAAGGAGACAGCGCGTCGCAATCATCTCAAGGCCCAAACGGATGTCGTGACCTTCAAAACTATTCGCTCTGATGACGCGATAGCCGAGCAGACGGGCTTCCCTGCGGGCACGGAGCTGTATTACATCGAGCGCATCCGCCGCCTTGACGGCAAGGCGCTGATTTTCGACAAGAACTATTTCCTCGCTTCGATAATACCGGGCCTCACCACAGCGATCGTAAAGAACTCCGTGTACGAGTACATCGAAAAGACGCTGGGGATGCGCATCACGACAAGCAAGCGAACGCTCACGGTCGAGCGGACGACGCCAAAGGACGAACGCTACCTAGACGTTGAAGGCTATGACTTTCTCGCGGTCGTATCGAGCCAAACGTTTAACAGCGATGGCATTATGTTCGAGTACACCCAGTCGCGCCATCGCCCGGACTACTTCGCCTTCCACAGCACGGCCATACGTGGGAAATAGCAAATTAGAAAAATCTATGTCCGGCGGCCCGCAGATGGCACAGAGGGTATAGTTTTTCTGCAGAGACACCTCCAGAGAAGCGTCTTGCTCTTTCTTCTTCAATATGTCGTTCGGAGGAATTTTGGATATTGACGCAGTAGCTGCAAAAAATCGCTCGGCCCTCATAGATATTATCAGCGCCCCTCCCTGTACAGGCCAAGCAGCGCCCTCCCCTAAGCTTGGCATCGAGCTCGAACGCTTTGTGATAGACCAAAGCTCCGGCCACACGGTTGCCTACGATGACGAACCTGGAATCCATGCGCTGCTCAAGCGCTGGAGTCGCTATTTCCGACCCGAGCAGCGCGTAATCATCGACAAGCGCCTGTTCGGCTATATAGGGCAGGTCACAGCAGGCGAGCACGAAGTCGGCATCAGCATCTCATTGGAGCCTGGCAGCCAGCTCGAAGTCGCCGTCGGCCCTGACGTGTCAGCAACTGCCCTCCTTGGCGCCCTTCAAGCCTTCGACACACAATTCCAGACGCTGACCTCTGAGATGGGGGTTGACTGGAAGCTCATAGCCGAAGGGTTTAACCCACAGGTCATCGACCCAAGCTCCATGCCTCTGATTGAGAAGAAGCGCTACCAGCTCATGGATGCCTACCTGTCCAAGACAGGCCGCTATGCGCGCGACATGATGCGCTGCTCCGCGTCCACGCAAGTCTCCGTTGACCTGTCATGCGGGAGGGGATTTGGGAGGCGCAAAACATGTCAGCTCTCAGTGGCACTCGGCCCCATACTGTCTTTTCTCACTGACAACACAATAAGCTGGCGAGGCCTCTCATTCGAGGACACGCCGCGCATGGTTCGCAGCCGCATATGGGAGCAGGTCGACCCTGCGCGCTGCGGAACCGTGCCCGGCACGTTCTCTTACGACTTCGGGCCTGAAACCTATGTGGACTGGCTCTGCACGGTGCGCCCCATCCTCTTCACAGACCAGCAAGGCATCACCACCTCAACAGGTAAGGCAACTGTCAAGGACCTGCTCTCCAAGCGGCCGCTCGGGCCGGGCGAGCTACAGCATTTGCTGTCCATGGTGTTCCCGGATACGCGCCTCAAAGGGTTTGCCGAAATGAGGACCTGCGACTCGCTGCCACCGGCATCTGCCGCCTCACTTGCGGCCTTTGTAAAGGGGCTCTTCTATGCTCGAAGCGCCAACGAACAGGCCACGCACCTACTCGTGGACCACACGGGTGAGCGCGATGTGTCCAACGCTTGGAGGGCCTTGAGGGCAGGCGGCTGGAATGCCCGTGTCTACGGGCATTCGATTTGCGACGTGGTCGAAGAGCTCATGATGCTTGCAGAGCAAGGCTTGCAGGCAGATGCGGATCAGCTTCTGCTTGAGGAGCTTTTCAGGCTCTGGCGCGGCCGTCGCGTCCCCCGGGATCTTCACGTGGAATAAGATGTCAGCGCACGCAGAGCGCGCGACTAGCGAGAGGGGAACTGCCAGTCGGCTTGACGGTGTCTCTTTAAAAAAACACGCCACCGGCGCATTTTCGAGGGGGACGCCGGTGACGTTTAAAACCTGTCTGCTTGCGGGGAGAGGGTTCGCTTGCATCAGGTAGGCAAAAACTGATCTTATAGTACACCAAAGTTAACTTTTAGCAAGCGACAAAAGCCATTTCGTTAATATTTTCGTGTTTTACTTTGTTGCGCTTGAGTAGGCCTTCTCTACATAGCCGATGTACATGGTGTGATAGTTGTTCGTATCAGCTCCCCCGTACATGGCATCTTTCGCGTCAGGGTCAATGAAGGTCTCTGGTGCCAAAGGGATAACTAAGGCCTTGCGGCAGATGAGGACAAGCGCAGCCTCAGCGAATGACGGCACCTCCGGCACATCCTGCCCTCCGCTCAGAAAGACTGGCGTAAGGCCTGATTTCGCCACTTTATCAACGTCTCGTCCTGATACGGTCCCGCAAAGGTTCAATGCTTTGCGGTGGCCAGGCGTCAAGAAGCTCACGCTGAACAGGTCATGGGAGTCGACAAAGGTCTTGGTGTATCGAGAGGAGCGAATGTAGACAGTTGCCACTGGCCGCTGCCAGAACGTGCCTACGCCTCCCCAGCTCACGGTCATCATGTTAAAGCCGTCTTCATCGCCTGCCGCGACTAAGGCCCAATCTCGGTCAAATGCAGTAAAAGGCTTGAGACGCAGCTCAGTTGGAGAAATCTCATGCAATGACATAGCGCGCTCCTCATGGATTGTCTGGCTCGTGAAAGCGGACTGCTGCTGAAAGCGGTCTCTAGGACTCTTGCTTTCTGTACCCAGCTGGGGCGCGCATGGATGCCGTCTGCGCAAAAAGCATCGAACTTTTAACACAAGCCAGCCTTTGATACGATCCCTACGCCATCGTCCGCTCATATCAGCTCGATGCGAGCGGACGATTCGAATGGCGTGCGACAGGTAACCTAAAAGAAGGTTTAAAAGACTTGCCTTCACCTCTTTCTAGTTATCCTGCTCCAGCGATGGATACGCCCCGTCCCAGACGATCTCACGATAGCGCTCAGGATCGGTATCGCCTTCCGTGGAAAAGACGAGAACTTGGGAGTCGCGACTGAGCTTGAGCTCTTGCCGCAGGTCGGCATACGCGGGATCTTGCATGATAGCCGCCACGGCACCCATGCCGACAGCCCCTGACTCACCGGAGATGACGGCAGGGTCGGTCCTCAAAGGCGCAGCGAGCATGCGCATGCCCTTGGCAGACACCCAATCCGGGCAGGACAGGAATGCGTTTGCGTGGTTTCTCAAGATGTCCCAGCCGATGGTGTTCGGTTCGCCGCAGGCGAGGCCGGCCATGATCGTCGTGAGGTCTCCGGTGACGATGCGGGGAGAGCCGTCCGCGGCCACGGCACCTCTGTAGAGACAGTCAGCCGCGCGTGCCTCGACAATGACAAACGTGGGAGGATTGTCCGGGAAGAGGTTCGTGAAATACCCTACGACAGAGCTCGCAAGAGAACCAACCCCCGCCTGTACGAAGACATGCGTCGGACGATTGACCTCAAGTGTGCGCAGCTGGCAAGCGGCCTCTGCGGACATCGTGCCGTAGCCTTGCATGATCCAAGAAGGGATCTCCTCATAGCCTTGCCAGGCTGTGTCCTGCACCACGACGCCGTGCTCGGTCTGGGCGGCCTCTTTGGCCGCAAGCCTCACGCAGTCATCATAGTTCAGCTGCTCTATCGAGACCTTCGCCCCTTCTTTCGCAATGTTGTCAAAGCGGGTCTTGGTGGAGCCCTTAGGCATGTGCACAACAGCCTTCTGCCCTAAGCGCTTGGCCGCCCATGCCACACCCCTGCCATGGTTCCCGTCAGTCGCGGTGAAGAAGGTTGCCTGGCCGAAGTCCTTTTGCAGTTGATCAGAGGTGAGGTAGTCAAAGTCGCACGCTGAGATATCCTTCCTTGTCTCTTTTGCTATATAGCGGGCCATAGCAAACGAGCCACCAAGGACCTTGAAAGCATTGAGGCCAAAGCGGTAGCTTTCATCCTTCACAAAAAGGCCCTTGAGGCCGAGATGGTTCGCCATGCGTGAGAGATCAGCCAAAGGAGTGACACTGTACTGCGGGAAGCTCTTATGAAACTTGCGTGCCGCCGCAACATTGTCCAATGACATAATCGAGAGATTCTTGTCCTCGCTTTTTGGCATCTTATTTTTGACCCATGTGATCTTCGGCTGCATCACATATCCTCCTTGATTGCTGCCACCAACACTTCATCCTGCTAAACTTTTTGTTATAAAACCATACAAAAAGTTTGACATATCCGTTGTACCACAGCAACAAACAATGTGATAGAGGATTTTCCTTATGTCATGCAAACGAAGGACCTTCGGGTTTAAACGGGCTGAGATATATGATGGCTCACTCGGTAGTGTGTGGATTCATATAAAAGCACAAGCAGCTGCAGGGCTAGTTTTTCAGCGCCACCGTAGCTCCCAGCAAGCCTCCCTCGCTTCGCTCGAAGGCCTGCATTGCCTCCAGCGTCTGCCCTATCAGCTCATCGAGGGTCCATCCCAAGTTCTCCGCGCCTTTTGAGATCACCTCACGCGAGCAGCCTGCCGCAAAGTGCTCGCTCTTGTACTTCTTTTTGACGCTCTTGAGCTTCATGTCAAGCGTTGACTTGCTCGGACGCACAAGGGCTGCGGCCCATATGATGCCGGTGAGCTCGTCGACCGCGAAAAGTATCTTTTCCATCTGGAGCGTGGGCTCGAAGGGCGTTTCCGTGAGGCCCCAGCCGTGGCTCATCGCCGAGCGTATGACACTTTCGTCTACATTTTTCTGCGTAAGCAGCATGACACCGGCCACGCAGTGCTGCTCGGGATAAAGTTCGAAGTCAACGTCGTGTAGGGCACCGACGCTGTACCAGTAGTCTTCTTTGCCCGGGTCGTACTTTGAGGCGAACCACCTCATTGCCGCAGCCACGGTACGCGCGTGGACGCGGTGGAACTCCTCGTGGTTGTAACTGTCTACGATCTTCAGTGCCTGCTCTGGCGTAGGGACGTATGTCATCGCTGTGCCTCTTTTTTTGACTTGATCAATTTCTTGCGCGCGCAGCCTCAGCAGCTGCGCAGCAGCCCCCGACCGCCAAACTCACGACGGGCGGGGGAAGCTCATGGCTACTCATAGAGATGTTCGCTGAAATAACGATCGCCGCGGTCGGGGAAAATGGTGACGACGCTGCCATGGTCGATGCGACCAGCAATCTGAAGGGCAGCGTAGAGGGCAGCCCCGGAAGAGGAGCCGGCGAACACGCCCTCCTTGCGAGCGAGCTGCCGTGAAGCATCATAGGCCTGCTCATCGTTGACCTTGATCACCTCGTCCACTAGGCTCATGTCCATCGTGTCTGCGACGAAGTCGTTGCCGATGCCCTCGATGGAATAGGGGGCGTGCTCACCTCCTCCCATCGTTGAGCCCACAGGATCTGCAAGAATGCCTTTGATGCCCGGGTTCTTCTCCTTGAGGTAGCGCATCACTCCAGTGTAGGTGCCGCCTGAGCCCGCACCCGCCACGAAATAGTCGATATGCCCTCCGAGGTCGCGCCATATCTCAGGTGCCGTCGACTCGTAGTGTGCCTGCGGATTGGCCTGGTTTTTGAACTGGCGGAGGGCAATGGAGTCGGGTATCTCTTTAAGCAGGTCCTCCATCTTCCTTTGGGCACCCAGCATGCCCTCCTCTTGGGGCGTATGGACGATCTTCGCGCCGAGGGCCTGCATCAGCGTCTGCTTCTCTTGGCTGAACTTGCCAGGGACGACGAACACCACATGGTATCCCTTGCCCAAGGCGGCAAAGGCTATGCCGAGGCCCATATTGCCTGCTGTCGCCTCAACGATCGTTGAGCCCTCCTTGAGAAGGCCGCGCTTCTCGGCGTCTCTCACCATCCACACGCCAGTTCGGTCCTTCACGGATCCAGCAGGGTTCATCAGCTCGAGCTTTGCGAAAAGCTCGATGTCTGGCTTCACCCCCATGTAATTGATCTTGAGCATAGGCGTGTTTCCCACAAGCTCTTTCATTGAGTCATAATAATGACGCATAACTAATCCTTCCTCGAAGCTTCAATTGCCTGCTCAATGTCTGCGAGAATGTCGTGCTTATCCTCGATACCGACTGAAAGGCGGATCAGCCCGTCAGTGATGCCGACACGGTCGCGCTCGGCCTTGGGGATCGCGGCGTGAGTCATGCTTGCGGGGTGGCATACGAGCGACTCGACGCCACCGAGGCTCTCAGCCAAAGCCACAAGCTTCGTTGAGGTGAAAAACGTCGGTGCGCTATAGCCGCGAGCCAACTCGAAGCTGATCATCGCACCAGCTCCAGAGGCTTGGCGCTTGTTTGTCTCATAGCCCTTGAAGTCCGCAAGGCCGGGATAGTACACGTGGCTTACGGCAGGGTTGTCGCGCAGTGCGCGCGCGATGAAGTCGGCATTTTCCAGGTGGCGGTCCATCCGCACGCCCAGCGTCTTGATGCCGCGGATCAAAAGGAACGAGTCAAACGGCCCCAGCACGCCACCTGTGGAGTTCTGTATGAAGGCGATGCGGTCAGCGAGGTCTTGGTCCCTTGTCACCACAAGCCCTGCGACGACGTCGGAGTGACCACCGAGGTATTTGGTGGCGCTGTGGACGACGATGTCCGCGCCCAGCTCCAACGGGCGTTGGAGGTAGGGCGTCATGAACGTATTGTCCACGATGGATAGCAGGCCGTGCTTATGGGCTATCTCCGATACCGCGGCCAGGTCGGTTATGGTCATGAGGGGGTTGGCGGGGCTCTCTATGAGGGTTGCCTTCGTCTTGGGGCCGATGGCCTTCTCGACATTGGCGGGATCGGTCGTGTCAACCGTGCGAAACGTGATGCCAAAATGGTCGAACACCTGGTTGAGGACGCGATATGTGCCACCATACACATTGGTGGGAAGGATCACCTCGTCCCCTGACGAAAGGAGTGACAGCACCGCAGTGATCGCTGCCATGCCGCTTCCAAACGCAAAGCCGGCGTTTCCGCTCTCCAAGTCGGCGATCAGCCGCTCGAGGGCAGCGCGCGTGGGATTTCCCGTCCGCGAGTACTCCCAACCACGATTTTTCCCTATGGCGTCCTGTTGATAGGTGGATGTCTGATAGATGGGGATGTTTACCGCCCCCGTATGAGGGTCGACGGTCTCACCTGCATGAATCAGGCGCGTCTCGATCGAGGTGAATTGGGCGTTGTCGGTGTTTGTCATATGGGAGTGCTCCTCATTTCAATCGCAGCTCATAAAGGTGGGCATACAACGCAACCAAGCGTGCCTTCTCTTTTGAAGTCCCTGTGGGCTTCATCGGCTTAGCACGCAAAAACAGAGCCATCAGCACATGCCTGACTCATCTTTTTGTATCAACGTATATACATGAGCAAAGGCAAAAAACAGTGTCAACAAGCAGAGCTATATGTGAGCCAAACAACAACAGGCACGCACCCAGTGAACAAGACGTGCATGGACGTGTGAGTCAGTCCGTGTCATTGTCACTCTCACCCTCTTAGCCCCCTTGAGCCCCCACTGCGGAGGATACAGGCACATTCACCTACATGCTTTAATTCCTAATGGTTTACTAGGATATTGAAAGTATGTCCAATGCGGGCGTAAAAGTCAACGCGAATTCTCGTTTGAAATACGGAAGAGATACTTTAGGCGCAAGCGGGCCCCGAGATAGATGAGCGTGGAGATGCTGGCCACGAAAAACCCTATGGGGAGGTCGGTCATGACCGCCAAGGCTATGGAGGCCCACATGCAGGCCAGGCAGAAGGCGCATGAGAGCGCAACTGCCCTGCTCATCGTCGGGCAAAGCGTGCATGCAGCTGCGGGAGGGGCGACGAGCAGGCTGAACAGCAGCAGCACGCCGACAACCGGCACGCTGGCCGTGGCCGTAGCAGCCAAGACCATCGTGAAGGCGAACTCTATGGCATGCGTATGCAGCCCATGGGCCCGCGCAGCCGACTCCATGACAGACGTAAGCAGAAGCGGGCGCGCCAGCAAGAACATGGCCAGCACCACGATGCAGACAAGGATGGCCATGAAGAGGAGTTCACTAGAGCTCACCGAGAGTATCTGCCCGAAGAGAAGCGCATAGGCCTGGTTCGCATAGCCACCGGAAAGGCTCAAGGCAAGGGCACCGCTTGCTAGCAAAAAGGAAAGCAGCAAGGCGATCACGGCGTCTTTTCTGCCATGGCGGCCCAAGCAAAAGACTGCGACCCCTGTCAAGGCAGCTGATACGCCCATGCCGACAAGCGAGCTGCCCCCAAGCGCGTATGCGACGGCCGCGCCGGCGAAGGACCCATGGGGAATCGCATGCGCCAAGAAGGAGTCGCCGCGCAACACCACGAAGACCCCGACCACGCCCGCAACCAAAGCGACGAGCGTGCCTGCGGCCCAGGTGTTGAGAAGATAAGGCTCAAACATGGGCCACCTGCCCTTTGCGCGCAAGGGCGCTCAGCCGACAGGCAGCACTTATGGCAAGATAGAGACCAAAGATAAGCGCCACAATGCAGAAGCTCGGAGAGAGGGCCTTCCCTTCCAGCCAGTTGTAGCTCTCATACGAAAGGATGGTGCCTGCCCAGGTGCAGACAACGCCCAGTGCACATGAGAGCAGCATGGCGGCATGTGTGGTGCGCGCGACACGAAGCGCGCAGGCAGCTGGGCCTATCAGCAGCGCCGTGGAGAGCACGGCGCCCACAGAGACCGCCCCTAGCGCGACCGCGACGCCGAGCACAACCATGAAGATCGCGTCCAGCGCCCCCATCGGCACCCCGCGGGCAAAAGCAAGCTCCGGGGAGGAGACGGAAAACACTGCCGGCCGCCAAATGAGTGCAAGGACGACCAGGCAAAAGGCAGACAGGGCCAACACGGCAGGGGTGATGCCGGGATCAACCGAAAACAGGGAGCCGAAGAGCACAGCCATCGAGGAGCTCCCAGCAGAGCGGCTCTTGCGGGCCAGCGTGAGGAAAAGGGCCGTAAGCCCCATGCCTGCCCCCAAGACGACGCCGGTCGCCACGTCGCGGCCTCGCATGCGCCGCACGCCGATCGCATGCATCCCCAGCGACGAGAGCACGCACGAGGCAACAAAGCCCCACAGCTGGTCGACGCCCAGCAAGAAGGCCGCAGAACCTCCGACGGCAGCCAGGTCCGTAAGGGCATGCCCGGCAAAGGACTGGCCGCGCAGCACGGTCAGCACGCCTACCGCAGCCGTGGCAACAGCAACAGCGCTGCCGACGGCGAGGGCAGTGCGTACCTCATTCACTGCCAGAAGCTCCGTGATAAATGCGATCATTGCATGCGCACCGACCTTTCTTCTTGTCTTCAGTCGCTGGCGTCTGAAGACATGACGAGCACGCGGCCATCATGGCGAATGACCTCGATGGGATGGTCGTAGAGCCTCGTGAGTACGTCGGTGGAGATGACCTCGTCCACGCTGCCAACGGCCGCATGCCCTCTTGCGAGGTACACAACCCTGTCAAGCACCCCAACGAGGGGGTTGACGTCGTGGGCCGTCAAGATGATGCCCATTTTCTTCTGCTGGCGCAAGCGGTCGAGAAGTGCCACAACATCGGATCTGTTTGCTGGGTCCAAGTTCGCGAGCGGCTCGTCGAGCAAAAGGAGTGCCGGGTCTGAGACTGTGGCAGCAGCGATCATGACACGCTGCTGCTGGCCGCCGGAGAGCTTCCCCACTGGCCTTTCGGCAAAGGAGTCTGCCCCCACGCCACGCAGGGCGTCTTCCACGCGGTCCCAAAAGGCCCGCCCTCGCGGCGCAAAGCCGAAGCGATGCCCATCCAGGCCAAGTGCCACGAAGTCACGCGCGCGCAGCGGCAGCTCAGGGTCGATGTCGATGTGCTGCGGCACATAGCCGATCGACCCCGGCCTCAAATGCCCGGGGCCAACCTTCATGCGGTCATGGCCATCGATGCGTATTGCGCCTGAGGCCAGGGGGACCTCGCCGAGCACGGAGCGCAAAAGCGTCGTCTTGCCGGCGCCATTAGGCCCAATGAGACCAACGAGGCCGCCGTAGTCAAGCTCAAAGCTCACGTCACTGAAGACAGGCTTTCCACCGAAGGCGACGCTCGCTGCTAAAACCTCAAGAGCTGGCTTTGGAAACATAGCGTACCCCGTTATGACAGGCTCGTAGTCGACTGGCCTTGGGACAGCGCTGCCTCGAGGGCGTCTACCTCGGCACACATCCAATCCACATACCCAAGGTCGTCCGGCATCGTCTCGTAGACCGCAACGACAGGGACTTCGGCAGCGCCTGCGGCGTCCAGCCACTTCTGCGTGAGAGACGAGGTCACCTGCTGGTTATAGACGAAGACGTCAACCTGCTTGTCCGAAAGTAAGCTCATCTGCGTGTTTGCGTCTTGCGCGGAGGGATCTTGGTCGTTCATGATCGCCGACTGCAGGCTCCACGGCGTCTTTATGTCAATGCCAGCTGCGTCAAGCAGGTAGTTTGCGACCGGCTCGGTGGCTGCGGCAGCAGCGCCCGGATGGCTTTGTTTAAAGTCGCTCAGCTTTGACGTATAGGACTCCAGAGCATCCTTGAAGTCAGAGAGGTTCTGCTGATAGTCGTCGCTGTGGTCGGGGTCGATCTTCGCCAGCTCCGCGACAAGCGCCTCAGCGACGGCAGGCATAGTCTTCGGGTCATACCACAGGTGTGGGTTTTCCGTATCGTCTGAAAGGCCAAGCGTTTGCTGTGCGCTAATAACGACACGGTCTGCATTCTCGCTTGCAGAGAGCATCTCGTCGAACCAGTCGTCATAGCCCAGACCGTTTTCTATCGCAATGGCTGCAGTGCTCATAAGCTTGGCGTCTGAGGGCGTGGCCTCGAAGTCATGAGGATCTGTGTCGGGGTTGCTGATTATCGATGTCACCTCAACGTACTCGCCGCCGATCTGGCTAGCAACGTCTCCATACTCGTTTTCTGCCGCCAGCACTTGGATCTTTCCGTCGCTGCTTTCCGTGCCAACCGCTGCGTCAGAGCCAGCTGAGCCATTCGTCCCACAGGCAGCTAACACCCCAGCCACAAGCGCAACTGCGCCACCCAAGCCAGCCCGTTTGACAAAGTCCCTTCTCGTGAAGCTCGACACACTACTTTCAGAGGCAGAATCTCTCATCTAGCTTTCCTTCTTTCAGTTGTTCGCTGATAGTTCCTCTTGGCAGCTTTCGCAGTACCCGTACAAAACCGTGCGCTGAGTCTCCACTGCAAAGCCGTGGTCTGCGCTCACATGCCGCACAAACCTCTCAAGCCCCTCGCAGGCGAGGGGAAATACCCGATGGCACCTCAGGCACGCAAGGCACACTCCCCCATCAGCATTTTCAACGAGACACCAGCGCGTGGACTTTCCCGTCGGATCGGGCACCTGCACCACTCCACCTTCCGAGGAGAGGCGCTCAAGGGAGCGGTAGATCGTCGTCGTGCCTACTTGGACGCCCTCATGCCCCAGAGCGCTGCGGGCCTCGTCGACCGTCAGCGCCTCGCCTACATGCTTGCGCATGAGCGCAAGGACAGCTGCCTGCTGCTTCGTGCTGTAACGATGCCGCGTGCGTTCCTGTATGCTTTCCACCATCTCAGATTCCTCCGTATTTGAAAACGAATTTCATTTTAATTTATTGAAGCAACCTTGTCAACAACATTATTTGAAAAAAGAAACACGCTTCCTCTTTTCACAGCTAGATTGCCTCTGCAACCACTAGTTGCGAAATTGCAAGGACAAGTTGGTGGTGCGCGCCCCACAAATGCCCTAGCTTGAGCGCAGTAAGGAAGACGGCGATAAAAGGCTTTCCTTCGTTTGCGCTGTTTCCTTTAAGCTGTAGTCACGACAAGATAAGGAGGACCTCCCATGATCCTTGCAGACAAAATCATCGACCTTCGCAAGAAAAGCGGCATGTCACAAGAAGAGCTGGCCCAAAAGCTCGGCATATCGAGACAGTCTGTATCCAAGTGGGAAGCCGCGCGGTCTGTCCCTGACATGGACAAGGTCTTAAAGCTCTCTGACCTGTTTGACGTAAGCTGTGACTATCTTCTCCGCGACGACCTCGGGCCAGAGGATGCAAGCGGCCAGAGCGTAAGCCCCAGCAGCGCTACCCCAGACATGTCTGCAGTAGGCGAAATCGAAAGGGAGCCAATCCCTGTCACTGTCGAGCAAGCGAACAGCTTCCTCGACCATGAGATACAGCGCGCCATGAAGATCGCGACGGGCGTGGGCCTCTGCGTCGCCTCTGCCGCACCCCTTATGCTCTTCCTCGGCCTTTATACGAGGGACAACAACGTCGCAAGCTCGCTGGGTACCGTGATCATCATCGCCTTGGTCGCGCTCGGCATTGCCGTCATGGTCATGGCACAACAAGGAGACCAAGAGTTTCAGAAGATTCGGCATGAGTCCATTGACATGGAATACGGCGTGGACGGGATCGTGCGACAGCGGCAAAAGTCCTATGACCGCACCCATATGAGAGAGCTTGCGCTGGGCATAGTGCTTTGCGTCGCCTCGTGCATTCCGCTTCTGGCGGTGGCTATGCTGACGAACGATGAGGGCCCCATAACCGCCTCCGTAGGAATATTGCTGCTCATAGTCGCCATAGGCGTGTTCTTGATAGTCCACACCTCGATCATCAGCAGCAGCTTTTCGGCTCTCCTGGAGGAAGGGGACTATACGCGCGGGTCAAAGCGCTTTGACAAACGCTTCGGCAACCTCTACTGGGGGATCGTGACCGCGGCCTACTTGCTGGTGAGCTTTCTGACCCGCGACTGGGGCATGACCTGGGTTGTCTGGCCTGTCGCAGGCGTGATATGGGGAGCAATATCTGAGACATATCGCAGCAGATAGGGCCAGGCGATGTTGTATGAGCTGTGGAATATCCGATAATAAGACGCTATATCATTAGTAGCAGACTTTCTGCCGAGGAAAGCCTCCCCTTTCAGAAAAAAAGCCCCCGCCGACAACAGAGAGAAGTCAGCGGGGTCGCAGCACCCGAAGCGAGGCATTGTGTTAGGGGTAGTGCATATCCTCGCCCTGCATGTACAAAATAACTAGTGCCTAACTTAATGTCAACCTAGGCTAACAAAATATTTTTTTATCCTTTCTCACTACATGATATGTCTTAACTGTGGCGCTCGAGCGTGACCCGCCGGTTGCTCAGCCTAGCACGAGCAGAAGAGCCATCTTGAAGGGGCTGTCTGCCTTCACGTAGTGCCTGCCGCCCTTGGCAAAGCGAAAGTTCTCCCCTGCTGAAATCTTGTGCTCTGTGCCCTCGTAGCCGATCGTCCCAGTCCCCTCAAGCGCAAAAACGATCGCCTCCCCTGGTGCTGAGTGCTCGTCAAGGCCTGTCCCTGACGTGAAGCTCATAACTGCGAGCTTCATCGTATCGGCCTTGATGACATCTCTGTTCACGACCTCACCATCACGGTAAGGGACCATATCCGCGAGCTTGAAAACAGAGCCCGTCTCCGCTGCAAGATTCATAGCTGCCTCCATCGAGATCTCTAGATACACGCTGTCATCCTCGCTTGCTATTCCCACGGGGACATCTGCAGGCAGCGACAGCGCCATGAGCGGCCCCGCCTCCAGACGCCTGTCGCCATAGCTGGCGCAGACCTTGCCAGAAAGCACCATGAGCAGACGCCACCTCGGGCAGGACTCCGCGCTGATGTCTGTGCCTGTGGCAAGCGAGAACCGCACGATACCTGGCAGCAGCACGCGCGAAGAAGTACAGCCCTCAACGGGCGCGCCTTGCTTTGCCAAAGAAAATACCTGTCCATACTCCTGAGCCATAGCATCTACCTCCTTACGGCGTGCTCACAGCAGAGGATCGTCGCACGCCAAGTCAGAGGTCTTCCGACCTCATGTCCTGTGCATTCAGTCGCACTATACCCAAGGAAGGGGCTGGCAATCGAAGCTTGTTATGGACAAGCACAGTTAGCGCATGCAAGCACTATCAATCTGTCAACTGCTCGAGCAAGAGCATGGATGCTTCATGTGAGCAGTTTCTAGGCACTGTTATTATATGCACAACATCATCTCATAAGGCCTAAGAGCCTATTCGTGCCTCTCAATGATAAAGACGAACTCGCTTACACCTTGCATCTCAAGATAGGCTGGGCCGGAATTGTCAAAGCTTTTATTGACGATATCGGGATATTCTACTAGAGAGCAAACGCGCCTGCGATAGAATTCTTGGGCAGCCGCTTGAACCTCAGGTTTGTCGTAATCTCCTGTCACATCCGCCTCGCTGAGGGCATACTGCATCTCGATGGAAGAAGGGCTCTGAGCTTGGAAGCCTCCTTGACCCAACGCTTCGCGCTAGGAAGGCTAGAGAAGACGCCAACGGAAGCAATGCCTTCGGGCTTTTCTTGTAGCAGATACAGCAGCATGAGAACCGTGCCCCATGACTGTCCAAGCACATGAAGATGTTTAAGGCCTAAAGCAGCACGAACAACCTTGAGCTCCTCCACAAAAAGCTGGGCGTCATAATGTAGATCCCCGTCGGGCACCACCGACTTGCCGCAACCTATCTGGTCGTAGTAAATGACCTCACGGCCTGGCTTAGCCAGATCATCAAGAGTTTCCATGTAGTCATGAGACATGCCGGGGCCGCCATTGAGAACCAAAAGGGGCAGCTTACCCTCTTCATTGTGTCCAACGATGCGGTAGTAGGTCCGGTACTCAGGACGTCACTACACCAAAACTGTGATGTATGGATCAAAAACTCATGGGGAGTTTAATTACCAGTCAGGACGTCACTACACCAAAACGTGGCGCGGCTCATGTCTATAACCCAGCCGGTTTAATTACCA
>ENA-UOOR01001373-UOOR01001373.1-fermentation-metagenome-genome-assembly--contig:-NODE-1373-length-29003-cov-5.210619_pt1 | contig 29003 bp, 36 predicted proteins | sample MGYA00245780_ERZ724029 | MGnify/ENA primary metagenome ERZ724029 (study PRJEB28704, sample SAMN03018315) | fermentation metagenome | biome: anthropogenic terrestrial biome; feature: soil; material... | reverse complement strand
TTATAATCAATTGGTTCGCAAGTTGTAAGATAAGGTTCTATATATTTTTTTATATCACCAATCAACAGGGTTGCCCCCCGTTTACATCGCCAACCTGTGTAGCCATTACTATTGACATACCAGTGTAGGTATAATTATTACCTATGCCAATTAATGTGCTACACGACCTCGACAATTCGTGATTATATTGTAAGTAACCAACGCCAGCAACATCTTTTCCGTTCAACGTTTTTAGTATTTCGTATTCAATCACATCTCCACGATTACAAGTTATGCCCTCATAATCAACCAAAGGTATCTTAGTGCCAAACAGCACATCAAATCTATAACATAATGTCGCCATTATGAGATTATTTGGATATGTAGTATATTTATATACTTTAATTAACGTCTTTGAATCCAATTGCATATTGGGGTCAATATTAGTCATAAAAATATTATAGTTTTCCATGTCACTTTGACCCTGCCAAATAGTATTCAGTTTTTCGTCCATCGACAAGTGAGGTTGACTCAATGCGTCTTTTGTATTATAATATATTAAATTAAATAAATCGTCATTTGCCAACAATGCACTTATTAACTTATACGGAATAGAGGGCATGCTTGTAAATTGGTTTGTTATTATTCCCATAAAATGTCCCCCTTAAAATAACGGTTTTAAATCAACCGTCATATGAGTTGTTGCGTTTTCTGAATTGAATGTAATAGTTAAAGGCGTTTGTGAGAATTTCACGCACCCCAGTGTAAAACTATTCCCATTTTGAATTAAACTGTAAGCATTGTCATTCGCCCCACTCGTTGTAAATGTAGGAACGACCGTTTGAACTGTACCGTTTTTATATTCATTAACTGAAAATACAATTGAGTCATTTTGTCGCAAAGTAGATATATTTGGTTCTATATCTAAAGTGTACTCATCAACAACTGTATCTACAATTTCTATATTTACACTATCGGTCAAATTTGGGTTGCCCTCAATGTTTGCCGTTATTACTGCGACATCGCCATTTGCACCAGTTAACGAATATGTGCCATTTTGATTCACTGTTACATACTCGTTACCAGTATAAACAATTGTTCTATCCACATTTTCACCATTAAGATACACAATGCAATCTAACTTTCCACTATACCCGTTTACCTGTTTTGTAACACTACTTGATAAATTCATAGTATAAACATATTCTGTGGCATTGGCTACATTATTTACCAAATCATCGTCAGGCACACTTACGTCCAAATACATATCATAATATAAAATAGTCGTATTCACATCCACAATATTATTTTGGAGTAGATTATTATAACTTGCCAACTTGTACGGTTGTCCATTAAATATAAACCTTTGATTTTTAGTTAATGACAAAGTTTTTGCATTTCCTTGAACCCATACTACTATATGACCACCAGCCACCACTACGTCCTTATTTTTTGACGGTTGCGGTGATTGAATTGTGTAGTCAACTACACATGGGAAGGAGTTAATGTTACCATTAGTTTTATCCACCCATTTGAGGAAATTATTACAACGTCTTACCTCGACCGATTTAGTCGCACCACCAAGTTCATCTGTATTACAAGATAGCCAATAATTTTGTGCATATTTATACAATAAACCCAATTGTGTTTCTCCAGTTAAACTCTTGAAACTAAATATCTTCCAATCGCCAGATTTCTTATTACCAGTTGACAGCTCCATTGCCATGTCCACGGAAGTGTCTACTTCATGGTATGTTCCCGCCCCCAAACTATCTTCTTCTAAAATAGTGAAACTTGTCTGTGTGCTATTTCCCCAAATTGAATTATTAAATGCTTGAGCATTGTCTAAATAAGTTTGGTTCGGGGTTCTTGAAATATTAGTTAAATAATTTTCATAATATGGAGGTAAACTCATTGTTCAATCCTCCTATCAAAATCATTCATAACATGCAATACAGTGTGTCTTACATCAAAATGTGTGGCATCCTTACCCATGTTTTTCAATCCCGTAAGTAGTTGCACGTTATCATTAATTACATCACATTCAAATGAATTTAATTTAATTATTTGATGACTTAAACACGCAAAATAGTTTGCATAATCCTCTTCTTCATACACATAAAGTATTTTATGTATTCCTTTTATCAAGTTCTCTTTATTCATCATCTAATCACCAATTGAAAATACTTTCAAAATTTTCAGGTGACAATTGATAGTCCTCAATATCCTGTCGATATTTTTCCCTCAGTCGATTAAGACAATTACGCTTTTCTTTCAGGTTTGCCGACTCGGAATAAGTCTTAAATTCTCTATTAGTCAACTTTAATTCAAATTGCGATACAATGTTCGTCTTACCCTCAAACCAGTTCAACACCATTATTTCCGACAAAATGTTTATTTCCATTTCTGTAAGAGTGGAATTAAACGATTCTCCCGCCACGTCATAAGTCAAATCATTTTCACATTGAATAAATAGAGGCACCGACAACGTAAGTATGCCTTGCCAAAATTCTATGAACGATGTTGTACTCGTTTGAGCCAATTCGTTCAAATGATAATCGTCTATAACCATCAACGCTCTATCATATATTGTGTTAAAGGAAGTTCCCATTTATAAGCACCCCCTTATTTTTCGCCCTCCAATGGAATATCCTGTGGATTAATTATATTTAATAGGTCTCTGTCACATCTTTCGCCAATTTGAGTTAAGATATTAGCGTCCAATTTAGCATGACCATATTTTTTATCAACTATTAACTGTACTATGACTGACTTCTGTATATCCGAGGCGTTATCATAAATTTCAACCACTTTGTCAGCGTTGTTATCAAATAATGACTCCAGTACATCCTCAGTTATAATATTATCATATGCCGACTTGAGCCTAAGTTGTTTAACCGCATTATCGTTCATAATGTAGCATAAACCACCCTTGAAAAAACTCTTGTTATGAGACACAAAATCTTTTAATTCCCCCATAGCAATGTCTATCACTTCTCCAAAATGAGTAAATTCAATTATGTCCCCCTGACCCTTTCCTTCGCTACTAATATACAGTTTACTTGGACACAAAGACATTACTGGAATTTCTTCGTCACTCGCCACCTTAACACTTTCCGCTTTTTCGGTTGTGTTGGATTGTGATTTCAGAGACTCTATAATTTTTTGCATTTGTTCCATTTGTTGAGTAAGGGTTGCCATGCTATTTTTCATTTCGTCCGTTTCGGTAGTTTTTACTTCAAGTTCCGCCTCTAATTCGGCTTTAGTTTTATTAGTTGCCATTTAGTTTTCTCCTTTTAATTCCTTAATTAATAGCAAGAGGATTGCTCCCCTTGCTATTATTAATATTTACAATTAAGCTAATGTAACCATTCCTGCGATTGCATTAGAAATCCACTCGAACGCCCACCTCTTGTTGGTAGTGGAGTTCTGAGTCAGATTAGCGTTTTCGTAGAAGTCATTTCCATTAGTTAGAGTTGACCCCTCAATTACACGGTATTCTTCATACAAAATCGTAACTTTTGTACAGTCTTATTATTACAATAATAGACCCCTTATATTTTCATATAATGCCGAGACTATGTGTTCATCTTATATATCTAATTTAATATCTGTATAACTATAATCACCCTTGACTAAATGATTTATAGATTTTAATATTTGTTTTTTTGTGGGCAATTCTCTATTTGCCTTTATGCGAAATATTTTAAACCACTTTGTTTTTAATATTTCATCACGTTTTTTATCTTTCGCTTGTTTGTTTTTATGCCAATACCAACCATCGTACTCACAATCTATTTGTACATCTCCAATAGTTATCATACAATCTAAATTGTAATTATCAACAGGATAATTTAATTCCACATTGTTATATAACTCTTTAAGCATGTCAAACAATTCCAATTGAGCCTTTGATGTTTTACATGAACCATTTCTATTTAAAGTTACCGCTATTTTTCTACGAACATTATAGTTTTTATTTGGATTGCTATACCCATATCTAATCACGTTAGTGTTCGCAATTTTCTTTTTTACATGGTTGTTTTGGTTTGCATATTCCGTACCATACTTACTCAAACATGTCTTTTTAGATTTATCTTTAAATATTTTTGCTTGAAATGCGTTTTCTACACCATATCTATCTAAATGAGTATTTTTACGCTTAGCTTTAAATTTTTCCACTTTTGAAGGATTATCTACACCGTATTTATTGATGCAAGTATCTTTAGATTTTATACTTTTACATTTAATACAAGTATCCCCAAATTTTTTAGAATGATTTTTCAAATAATCCCTATAAGGTTTAATCATTTCTTTACCACAATAATCGCAAATTACAATTACTTTTGCTTTTGAGCCTAGCGGCAAGTCTTTTATTTTTACGTTAAAATTATCCCCCATAAATGTATATTTATATCCTTTGTGAATATACCATTCTTTATTTCTACTATACCATTTCATTGTTGTTGTTTTAGAGTTTAACATATTGTTAAATTCCTTTCTGTTATAAAACATAACTTGTCAAGTGTTTTATAATTAATTATTTATATATAAGAGCCGTATTTTTCCACAACCATATACTTGCTGTGTACTTCCCCATAAGGGAATAGTCGTTGAGCGTTCTCCTGTTCGGAGAGTCGTTGCTAAACATCCATTTTATAATTACTTAGGATTTAACCTTATAATTATCCTTTATATTTTTTATACTTTCGTAACATTCACGCTTATGTTTATTTCATCATTACGTTGTAGTTATAAAGGCTTTAGGAGTTCAAAGCAGTTAACACGGAATACTTGCTAATTGCTTAACAAGCAGGGCGGTATAAGTTACCCTTTATCAGTTTATCGCTTGTAGGTGACACCACATAAATCTTAGTGTCATCCAGTGCAAGACCATAATCAGCGTTTCCAGTTGCCACCTGAGGCAGTTCAAGAATGTCATAATCGAAGAAATTCTTGATAAGCTGAATACCCATAGTCTCTGAATTAGTCACAATTCTATAACCATTGGCGGCGTTAGGCAGTACACTTGACAGAGCCTTAGTAGTTCCGACAATAACAGCCTTCGCTCCCTGATTGTATGCAGTAACCGTCTGACACAGTGTCAAAAGTGCGTCCTGAGTATATCCGCTTACTGTCAGTGCTGACGGTACGGTTGCGGCAGTTAGTCCAGCGTTCAGTGCGCCATAAGCGTCTACTGTCATAGCTGTCTCGATAGAAATAACTGCTTTTCTTACAAATTCAGCAAGATTTTCTTTTCCAGCCAATACAGAATACAGAGATACTTCGACCGTAATTTGATGATTTACCGCCACAAGAGTCTTAGTTGCCGAGAACTGCTTCTGAATGAACCCCGTTCTCTGTGCGTTTGAGGACTCCGATACCGTGAACAGACTTCTAGGCTTTACTGTGAATGAAGCCGAATCGCCAAATCCAACAGTCTTAATGTCTGTGTAAACATCAAGTGTCTGAATTACTGTTTCAGGCAGTATAGCATCAATCATCATGTCCACAACTGCGAAAGTCGCCCACTTAACCATAGGGTTCTGTGAGAAATGTGCATAATTCATTCCAGCAGGAAGTGACTGACCCGACACTCTTTCAATCTCATTAATCAGTGCCTCGTGCATTTTATCTTCTTTATCACTCAGAGAAACTGTTCCGTCATATTCGCCAAGATTTTTCTTTGCCTTGACGCCCATGTAATGAAAATAATAGTCCCTCATCATTTCATAAGGTTTTTCGTTGCCCTCTGAAAACTGTGTCAAATTCGGTAAAAATTTATTCATAATTTTCTTTACTCCTTTATTTATTTATTTGTTTCGTTTTTTTATTAGTTCTGTGTACACATGAGAACCCATGCGTTCACCTGTTCTCCACCCAGTGCGCCACTTGCTATGGTGATTGGTGCGGACTTTACAATTTTAAATCCAATTCCAGTATAACCCGAAGTCGAAGTTGTTTTTGCCTCGAAAGCCCCACTTGCGTTCAGTTCTACTACGGTAGCCCCAGTTACGGTTGTTGGAGATTTACTTGTTGCAAAGAAACCTTCCGTAACCTGAATCATGTCTACACCTGCATTAGGTTTAAACATATCGAATGGTACTCCTTTTATATTGGTAAAGTCCCTTGGGTCAACATCGATTCCTTTGAAGTTGAGTGTGCCACTAGCGGTAGTTACTACCTCAGGTGAATATGCGAGCCATACGCCTGTTGCGGTATCACTGGCAACTGGGGTTACGGTGAAAACCTCCCCCCGTCCATCGGTAGTTGGTGTAACACCAATAGTCAGTGGTGCGCCATTATTTACATCAGCAGTAGTATATACTCCTTTTTCATTATAAGCGTCTACGTCCATCGCTGTAATTTTGGACGGTACTAAAACACAATTTGCCATATTGTTTTTTCTCCTTTTCTATTAAAAATTAATTCCACAGTCCCGACTGTTTGTTCAATATTTCCTCGGATGCTGACATCGACCACAGGGTTTCTTTACCCTCTGAACATTTTACCCCACCCTTGTCATATACGGAAGCTTTAACTTTATTCTTCCAACCATCAAGATTGCTACATTCACATTTCATTCCTTCTTCTTTAAGTGCTTCAAATTCTTCATCTGAGAACATTTCTTTGACTTCCGCCATAGTTGCGTCCACTTCTGAACATTTAGCTTTATCCTCTATGTCACACTTAAACTTTTTCAGGTCTGAAAGTTCAGTTTCGTTTTCCATTATGATGTTTTCTTTTTCTGCTAATTTTGCATTGAGTCTCTTATTCTTTTCTGCCTCAATTGCGAGCATTTTAGAATAAGCCCCAGGGTCAACATTAGCATCGGACGACATTTTTCCTTTCAGGTCACAAGACATTGTTTCAAGGTCATCGTCAGACATACCACAGAGTTCCTTTTCCACGTCACTCATTTCTGCCTCATCGTCACTCATGATAGTTTCACCCTCTGACATTTTTTGGTCAGCATCTTTCTTTACGGTATCCCATTTAATTTTAGCAGATACGGACTTGTCGTCCTTACCAACTTCGACATCTGCATCTACCCGATACCTAACTTTGTCCTTAGTGAATATAATGTGGTCTTTTTCAACGCTGTCTACATAAACGCCTTCGCCTTCATGTTTTTCAACAGCCTTGATTATATCACCCCATGCTTCACGCCCCTCGATTTCAAATTTCTTTTTTTCGGACATTTGGCTTTCATCCTCCTCTTCGATTTTAAATTTTTTATATAATTTTTCCACTTTATCAACCACAGAGGAGTCTTGTTCAGCCTTAGCATAACCAAGTGCCGACTTTAAACCATATCTGTTGTAATAAAAAGTGTCTCCAACTAATTGCATTATCGGATATTTAAGTTTTTCGGACGGAGCATCTTCCCACCCGTCCTCCACAGTTGCATATACATCATGAACCAAAGTGCCTTTATTATCGGCATCCATAATTTTATTACGCATTGTGGTTTTATCAACATCGCCCCACGGCGTTGTTTTTAATTCAGTTTTGTTGACTTTGTAAGTCTTATTATCCATAGCATTTCTCCTTTTGTTGACGAACTCCTCGAACTCATCAAATTTTGTTTTCTTTGGTATAGACTCATAAAATTCTGTTGCTTTATCGACAGAAAATCTAACCACGTTCATTTGTGCGTCCGAACATGACGGTTTTACTTTTTTACCTAAAACGGTAACCCCCGTGATGTTAAATCTTTCAACCGTTTCTCCACCATCTACATTTGGCGTGGAGTCTAATAGCATCTCTACACTCACTTTACGCATATCGTCTTGCTCGCTGAATATTTCATAAAAATCAGAAGCATATACTTTAGATATTACGGCAACCGCACTCGCCACCAAATAACCATCTTGTTCTGAAAATGTAATGGACTGATTGATAGGAAAATTTCCCACAATTTGTTCTTTGGGGTCGTGGTCGCCAGCGTCCATTGCATATGGATTCATGTGTACAACAATCCACTTACCCAATAAACTGCCCGCACAATTACGCAAAACTTCCTCGCTTATATCTAGTTTATAAGAATTTTGTCGGGTAGATAAGAACGCTACATCCGCTATAAAAAATTCATCGTTATCAAAATCCTCAAGAGAGAAACTCTCTATGGAAAATTTTATACTATTTTTGATTGCTCTCACCACCTTCATAATAATTGATATTTTTATCTTTTAACAATCTCATTAATTCAGGATTTCTCACATAATAAAATTCTTTATCCCACATATATTTTGGAAAGAAACTATATTTATTAAGCCTCTTATGTGTTTTGTTATTTACCCTAATTAATGATTCATTGTCATTTGGCTTTTGTCTCAATAGCATATTAAATCACTTCCGTTCAATAATATTCTAACTCAGGAAGTCCAACTATATTCCAATCTTTTATTCTAAAATCAAAAGTATCAAAATCCATAGGCATTTGTTCCGCCTTGTTTTTAAGAGTTATAATCTGTCCGATTACTCGATTGAATTTACGCATAAAGTCCATAAGTGGAGCGTGGACATTTTTGTCCCCGTTCTCTAATGCTACATCGTCCGTCAAGGATATTAATTTATATGTATCCTCAAATGCGTTATATATAGTATCAAACATTTCCTTTAAACTTGTATATTTTTCTTTATGCTCAGGCACAACTGGCCTAATTGATGTCATATCATAATCATCTTTAATTGCGGAAATATCGTCCGCCATTAAAGGAAATAAATGACACAATCTATGATGTATAATATCATTTGCCTGTACCATAGCCCACTCATTTAACATAAAACTGGCGGCATTATCGCACAAAGAATTGAGATTGAACCACTCTCCGTATAGTACGTCAAGTGCCTCGGATGTTTTATCATTTATTAACATTAGTTTCTTCACCCTCTTCGTTATATGGCTCTAACACTAAGGTATCGCCCATACGTTTTGTAATTGTGGTCAATTTTTCCACAAGTTCAATGTCATCAGCCATATCATCGTAATTAGTGCTTTCGTTAAGTTGACCCGTAAGGTCATAAATTATTTCCACTATGTCTTGCATAGATTTTGCAAACATTTCAGTGGTTGTTATATTATCCATTTTTCCAGCCCCCACTTTTATAGGCATTAGAGTTATCATAATCTCTCGAATGAGTTTTCACCCTACTTTTTCTCGGTCTGCCTTTTTTATGTCCATTGCTATCATTACTTGACGTGTAAATAGATGGTAACTGTGTAAGTAAACTGTCCATATCTTTAGAACTTGCCCCTACGAGTAATCTTTCAAACTCAAATGGGTCATATCCATATGCTTGCGCCCATGCTGGAAAATCCAGCATCATTCCACGGTCAGCCAAGTCAATAAGTCCCTGTTGTCTACGTTCACGTTCAAATCCAAATGGTGTACCTTCAAATACAAAATTAAATTTATATGTTTTGGTGAACATATTAACATAGTAATTCATAAATGAATTAAATTGTTTATATATTGGTGTCATTATTGCTATGTCATTAGTCAACGCCGCCTCTAACTCAGCTTGACTCATTTTATCGGTCGCATACACAGACCGGCTTGCACTTGCTCCCAAGCCCGATGTCGTAGTCACTGCGGTTTTATACATCTCTTCGTTGTAATCTTGGAACTGGTACATGTTTGTATTTTCAGTAGGCATTGCCCCCACTTGAATTGTGGACTTCATTCCCTTTTGAATAAGTTGCATAAACTGGGATAAAGTTTTAGGATTTACCGCAAACGCATCACTCGTTTGTCCACTTACTTGTTTTGTCATCATTCTGAGTTCACCCACAAGTAGTGCATATGCCCCAGCAATATCTTTATTTTTTTGTAATTGCTGTATCTGTCTATCATCAACCACATTCTGTAAAAACGGTGCTAAAAATGGCACGGCATTAAAGTTAGATTCATCACGCTTAAAGCACCACGCTCCGTCCTTAGGGCTTGTTTGTACCCAATATGCAAAAGTACCGTCACGATTACCCAATGGATTTGTAGGTATGTAATCTTGTATTCCTTTTGAATCCCCACCTAAAAATATTTCCTTATATTTCTTCATAAACGATGGGTCATATCCATTTATATCTACACCTGCACGCACAAACCAATTCATATCAAAGTCAAATAAAATTCCTTTTTCCCAATACCCAGTAGTTCGACAATATAATTGGGGCATTATCTGCAACGTAAACTCAGATTCACCCAATTCTTTAAGTGAACCTATACTGTTTCCGTTGGAACGCATCCATGTAAAAACACTCTCATTTTTCATCATTTGTACTACCAATTTATGAAATTCTCTTTTGTAGTCAAATGCAGAGCAAAATTTTTCCACAATTTCCCTATCCACTTTATACTCTTTGCTGTTCTTTTTTCCTTTTGGTGCATTGTCAGTTATTCTTAAATCAAAAGATAACATGTTAGAATAATATTGAATATATCGTGAATATAACATGTCGTTATATTCCATCCATTGGGAATATCCTTGTAAGGTTCTTGCCTCATCTTTTGCCTTATTTAAAGCCTTTACGATTTTATCGTAATCCGCCTCTACTGGGTGAATATTCAAGTCTATCAATAACTGGTGCAAAAGGTCAGGACTAAATATTCCAAACTGATTGTCTGTATCCCATAAACTACGGGCAAACTCTACTGCGTATTCTACTTCTTTTTTAGATAAATTTTCATCTTTTTCTTTTTCCAAACTAATATTCCTCCTTTCCTTTTTTTTACATAATATAAACAGCACTGCTTATTTCAACAGTGCTGTTTATCATCTTAACATCTATATTTTGGAGGTACAAAAATGTTTTTATAACTAAACACAATTTATCTTGTAAACAACACATATATTGAACCTTCGCTCTACCGTACATTATACGCACCAATATTCGTTCAATAGGGAAATCATAGTGAGGCTTCGGGGGCGACCCTAACCTTATGACCCCGTCCCCTAAAGGACTAACCTACACAGAAATGGTTATCTGCAACTTTCACGAACTTTCACTTGTTATTTATTACCCCTTCAATTTATAAGGGGTTTGCAAAACATCAAGATGTAGATTTCGCTACTTGTACCGACTACTTGTGTTATATATACACCGTTAAGTGTTTTCACTACACACGAACTTATTGATTATCCTAATCTATTCACCCGAAGGCTCACAATGGTTATCACACTATTGCTGTTATCAGGTTATACTCACAGAGTGTCTATTGTGTTCGCCACAAGTTTCGTAACTTTTACTGCATATAATGTCAGCACCACACCTTGTTGTTGCAACTTTGTTGCTCCGTGAAATGTGTCACCATATTTCACAAGTGTACAAGAATAACCTATCGGTCAAACCCACCACTTAACATTCAGTGTGTCTATGCTCTGTTGTTCAGAGTTTTCACATAGTTAATATTATGCTGTTTACAAGACAAATTGTATTTAATTTTCAATGTACTTAATTTTAGTGTGTTTTTTTAAAGGTATTTCTCGGGACACACCGAACCCTCATTAGGCTGACAGAACACCCGCCAATTTAAGAGTATTTACCCACCTTTTTGTGGTGGAGATGTTGGGTACTGCCCCCAAGTAACTCACACTGCACATTGGCTTTACGCAAGTTCGACACTTTTTCATCCCCTTAGACAAGACACCGTATAGCATAGGTGATTTTATATCATCTGCCGAAAGAAAGGAACTTTTATTTTCACAAACTACGATGTCTTGTATTGTATATAAAATCTATTTATACTTCACCTATGCAATATAGATTATTTCGTTTTCTTAACTGGAACGTCTATCTTTGCTGGTTCTTTATAGTTGAGTTTCACATACAGAAATCCGTTTTCTACGAACCACTCTACGTCTTTAACTACTTCCTTATTGACCGAATATCTAACATGTACTCCAAACGTATTATTAAGATACTCATTTTTCGTTTCGCCAACAATCGTTAAATACGTTGTATTCCGTTCTTGTTCGAAGTCTATATTCAAGTCCGACTCTTTTATTCCTACCACATTTTGTATAAGTAGGGTGTGGTCTTTATAATTTCTAATAGCATAAGGCTTCTTTTCCATTATAGGTCTATTATAACTATAAAAGTCATCATCGAAAAACATCTTCATTAAATCATTAAACATAAAAATCTCTCCTTTAAAAAAATAAAATTTATCGTATATATTACTATAATATATTATTTGAGAAATGTAAACAACTTTTTTTTAAAAATTATTTATTTTTTCTTATATATTATCATAATACTTTTTTATATAAATGTAAACTAATTTAACAAATTAATACATAATCATCTACATTTATTTCGTTATTTTGTGCGTTTAGCACATCTATTTTATTAATCAATCGTGTTGCCATATAGTTACCATATGCCAACGCCACTATTTTATCCTTTGTGGTGTTGGTGTTCACTAATTTTAATTGACCATTTCTCCATTCGGCAGTTAAATTGACTGCCTCATTTATAAGTAACATTGTTTCCAAATAAGGATAACGTAATTCAGATTTTTCCTCATTATCTAAAAACATTGTTTTCTTATTTCCATCCAAGTCTTGCGAAAAATCTAAGTCGTCAATAAGGAATTTTATCTCTTTATTTCTCAATCTCTGAGATAAGTCAATCCACATATTACTATTGAATTCCGCCCCAGCCAAAATTGGAATTATGCAAGGAATAGCATCGGGGTCTACTGTACGTTCTCTAAGTTCGGTCAACTTTTGGGATGATACCATATGGATACTATCGTCATTTATAACTGTAAACCCATGTGTATTCCACCCGTCCGCACCCAACTCAGGATGAACAAATTCCTCTGTCAACATATCATAAAAACTTTCTCCACCATTACGCAAGTCCATTACAATATAGTCCGCGGTATAGTCCCAATATAATTCTCGTATTCTCCGAGTTACGTCCTTTTGGTGTCCACCTTCGTGGGTCTCCATATAATCAGTCATTCTCGACCAATTGTCCCCATTAGGATAAACACTATAACAACCTATAATAGTATTATCGTTACGCTTGCCCCCAGCAAACGCTATATCTATATAGAGCAAGCGTATTTCATCGTCACGCTTAGTACGATTCTTATACACTTTATTATCCTTAGTGGGTCTAAAGGCTTTATGTAGCACTTGATTGTCCGAAAACATATCATAAGTAAAATATGCATCCTCTACTTCCCCCAAAGTTTCGTTTAGTACCTCCATTCGGAAGTTCAAACTATCCATTGTTCGTTGTTTAGTCAAATACCACTTCTTGGTTTTTAGTCCATATTTTATCGCTACAAATATATCAATGGCGAAAATTCTATCTCTCGCCAATTTGTCCTTAAAGTACCCCACGAATACCTTTTTTAACAATGTATAAAACCATTCGTGTTTGGTTCTGTTAGATGTAATATATATGGTTTGTGTTTCTTCTTGATATTCTTCACCACAATATTCGGGCAATTGCATATAACGAGACTGTCTTGGTTGTGCCATGTTCTCAAATATACTATCAATCATGCCTTTTTTCATCAATCGGCACTCCTCAAACATGAGTATAGTTGCCCTCGAACCCCTTGCGGAGTCTAAACATGGTACAATCTTGAATGTGCTACCATTAAAAAATGTAACTGTGTATGACTGGTCCTCGCCCCGTATTGTAATATATCCATTGTCATATAAATATCTTAATACTGGGGAATATCCACCCTTACCTAACAGTTCGGGTTTTATCTTATCGTCAAGAACTTTTTGTGCTTGACCAAAAGTATTTGCCGTAAACACAACTTTAGTATAAGGTTTTAACAAGCATTGAGCGAACCCATACACCGGCATCCTAAATGTCTTTGAGCCACCTCTTGTGGTTATTTCCTCATATAAAGTTGCGTCCGACATTAAATAATATGACCAATGTTGAAACGAGAATGTATTTATTCCTAACTTGGCACTAATATATAAATTTATATTTCTCCGCCAAAACGTCAACCATTCCCGTTTATTACGGTCAACCTCTTCCATATTTTTTTTAGAACTTACGTCCTCGACTATTCTTTTATTTCGCAACACTTTTATTTTCTCTAGTATTTCTCTTTCGCCCATGTTGCCTCCTTAAGTGTATTTACGGTGCTGGCGGTGTATTTAAAGTAACCGCAATTGTTTGATTACCTGCATTAGCATTGAACGAACCAGTACCAGTGTCATATCCCGACTTGTTTACTTCATAAGTATAAATGCGGTCTATCGTTTGTAAAGTGTACACTTTACCACCAGTTTCATCGGGTTCTACTGGGTCTCCATCTGAATATACGGATACGGTTGCGTCCGCAGGGGTCGTGTCAAAAGTAATTACACTCCCTTCAATCATAGTTATATCTATGGTTTGTGAGGCAGTTGCATCAAGTATATCTATATATTTCATATAACCCGTTGCCCATATAGTGTACTCATACCTACCTGCGACTACGGTATATATATTCCCCCCTACCTCATCGGGTTCAATCAAAGTTTCTGTATTGTAGTCTATCATTGAAATAGTAGCTGTAGGAGGAGTTACATTAAACTTAATTGTCATGTGAGGGAGGGATAATACTCCATCATAAAATGCAAAATATCTACTATCAAAATATAATCCTCCGCATGTCGATTTTATCTGATTAGGAACTGTAGTTGTACCTTTAGTTGTAATACAATTCCCAACTATACCGAATGTGTCTCCGTCCACTTGTAATCCACATACTGTAATTGCGTTTGCTGTCACCACACTTTGTTTTGTTTTGTCGGTCAATATCCCATCTATTGTTTTAAATGCCTCATCATCTATTAGTATTCCACCACATTGAGTCTTTATTGCACTCATATTTTATTACCTCTTATGTTTCTTTTATATCATCCTCGGTTAATGACGGATAATCTTTCTTGCCTATTGCTAAGTTGCCTATACACCTCATTATGTCGCCATAATCCTTACCTATATTACACATATCCTTTGCGAACAACTTATCAAACACCTCAAGAGGTCGTGTTGTTTCTTCTATTGCTGTCCATTTTTCAAGGGACAACTCCCCAGCAGATTTATTTTCAGCAAATTTAAAATCGTCCAATTTCAATATTTTATAATAATCCGCAATTTTCTTTTCTATTGTTTGGAGAACTTTAGCGTCCTCTTTTTTCTCCCTTGCCTTACGATAATCTAATTCCGCTATACATAATCTGCGAACAGTATTCTCCATAGCATTGTTAAATCTTTCGCCCTTAGAATATTTACTATATGACTCCTCTAATATGAGATAGTCCTCAAGTCTATCATAGTCCGTACCCCAATCCGCTTCCAATTGTTCAAATAACTCATTGTCCCCGTCTTGGGTAGGCGATGCGATTTTAAGTAAATTTGCGGAAAGAAAAGAATTACCAGCAAGATTGCTCCAATATTCTCGTGGAATATCACAAGCGTCCATACTCTTCATATATTGATATACATAAGACCAATCTTTATTTTTAGTCGCAGTAAGTTCAACGTCCCTAACTTTCTCCATAACCTTATCTATATACGGCATGTGAAAGAAAGAGCATATTGCCCTTATTCCTAACGAATAAGATATTTTATCGTCACGGTTGCTATTGCTATTCCAATACTTTCCCATTATCTTTTGAGATATTTTTCGACAACAATCCTTGCAATGAAACATTCTTGAATAACTGTATTCTTCATGTATAAAATTATAATTCATATAAAAATCTCTAATGGGAACTGTACGACCACACGATACACACACTATTTGATTTGGTATAGCCATTCAATCATCTCCTTATAAATCTAACTTATATGTTATAATATCATTATCAAACACCTGTAAGATTTGATATGGGGTACTTGCTTTTCTAATGCTCATTGCATGTTCGTCTACGGACACAATTGAACCATTGCTCAATATTAATGTATTGTTGTCATCCGTAATGTTAAAGTGGTGTATATGACCACTGTAAATTATATCGGGTACATTGTTGCCCAATAAAGTAGTAGCATTAGTTTTCATATTTGATATTTTATCTTTATCCCCATGTGTTGCAAATACCAGTTTATCTTTTATCGTATAACTTATCCAATCCTCAAGTCCGTTGGTCTGCACATTAATTCCATCTAATCTCATTGAGATATATTTAAAAATTAATCGCTCGAAATTTTCGGCGGGCAAATTCGACTTTTTATCACTATCAACTCTACTATGATTGCCTATTACACCATACACTTTTATGTGTGCAACATGTTTGGCTAATTCGTTTATAAACTGTGCCAAAAGTTCACTTATCTCAAGAACTTGTGATATAACATCTTCCTCACTATCTACCCTTGAACCTAAATGTATTCTGCCCGCAATTAAATCACCCAATAGATTTATATGCAACGTGTTCACATGGTGTATTCCACAACGATAAACAACTTTATTGCATAATTCTTTTAAAGCCTCTTTGCATACGTCCGTATTATATTCCCTAAGTACATTATCCACCAAAAGCCCATAATGTATATCACTAAGCAAGAGTGCCGCCTCAACATTTCCGCCCCAATCTGCTTTGCACACATAATGTTCAAGCGGTAATTGCTCAAGTAATTTATTTTCCATCACCTCGACAAGATTTTCGTATCGTGCCTCTTCTCTAAGCAACTTATTGTACTCTCTCCGAGCATCTTGTAATCTAACCCGCTCTTTGTATAGGTCAGCCTTTTTAGCGTCAAGTAGTCTTAGTTCTTCTGATGTAAAAATCTCATTCTCAATCTTTTGCTGATAAAATTTTGCGACCCTATATCCACCATATCTACCGCCGCTAAATGATTTTCGCAACGAATCGGGGTGTACGTCAAGTTCAAGTTTGTCAACTAAATCTATCCAGTCGTCATCTGATTGCCCCTCAACTTTATTTATAAGACATTCTAATTCGTCCGCATAGTTATCATAAATATTATCTGTCATAATACACCTACTCTGACAGACTCTTTATCTGTACAAGCCCTTCTTTTATCAGTTTAAAAAGTTCGTCTATGTATATAATTTCGCCATCTTCGCCATAAGATATAAATGCTTTATCCTCATCATCTATATCAAGATAACCTTTTATGTCAATGGTGTTATATTGCTTAAAATACGTTTTCATTCGTTATTCTCCTTTTTATCCTTTTTTTTATTTTCTCTGTCTGCTCTTTCAACGTCCATACGTTTAGTATATTTAGCTAATCTCTTTTCTCGCAAATGAGTAAGTTCCTCTGATTTTTTCTTGAATATCTCAGCCTGTTTTTCTTTCTCCTTTTCAAGCATAAGGTCTCGCTTAGCCTTTTCTCTAAACTTATACACGTCTCCCCTTGTTGGAAGTTCGCCATTAACCCTACTCTTTAAAGACTCTTTTGGTTTAAATCTCAACTTTATGTATGGTGGCACAAACACCTCTCTTGTCCCAGCCCCCTTTTCAGGAATTGGCACATAATCATATTTGCCACCCTTTAAATCGCCTATGAGTTCCCCAAAATAAGGAAAACTTATGGTGCTGTATTCTTGGAGTTCTTTTACAGATATATCAATAATGGCTTCCCATACATTACGAGCGACTTTTTCACTTACGCCAGCCTGCTTTCTTACTATATCGTAAAATTCTTTCGGCGTTAATTTCCTCGCCATCGCTTAACAAACTCCCTTTCGTTATTACATTACCTAAAGTTTCCTCTTTTAGTGTTTTCTTTACAAATGTGGTCGGTTTAAATTTAAAAGTATTGTATGCTGGGCGTGGCGGCTCAGTTACCTTTTTCTGCTTTTTTATATCATAATGGGTATATTCACCTCGTTCTTTCGCCACACCTAAAGTGAATGTACCCAACTTGCCCATAAGGAATTTATCCCCATGCAAAACCGTCCTAAGTAAATATTCTTCATAATATTCCAATGCCGCCATAAGCATATTCTTTGGTATTCTACCATATCCATCTCGTTCTAAACATAACGACATATATTCAGCTTGTTGCTGATGACTAAAAGGGACTGCCCCTTCTAAATATTTTTTTTTGGTCATTTCCTGTACTCCTTATTTTTTTTAAAAAGACCGCATACTAAGCCTACGGTCGGGGCGATTTGCTTAGTCTTGACTGCCATATTTATATCCCGCTTTGGCTACTTGTAGCGGACGAACTACTCTGTCATTTAGACATTTCTATCCGTTTCTATCATAGTGCCAATTTACCAATCACCTTAAAACATTGAAAAATGCACATTCCCGACATTGTAAAATAATGTCAGTGTACATAAAAAGTGCCATTTTTTAACATTTTTACGTTAATTCTCACCCATATTTTTATTAAATACTTTAAATAATGATTCTTTATTTATTCTATACAAAGTTTTAATGAGTATGGATTTATTCTTATCAGTATATGATTTTAATGCTGACATATTATTTACAACTTTATCTGTTATACAAAAGGCTCTATCAATGAGCCAACTCATTAGCCCCAAATAATTTCTTGATATATATATAGCGTTAATATCCTCTATCATTAAATCAAAATCGAACTTATTAAGTAGGTAGTCATCACGTTTATCTAATTTATTATCACCTTTTACGTTATAATAAAATAATTGTTGCGAATACTTTTCTATAAATTTTTCAACTTTCTTGCATTTACGCCTGTCCTCTCTTAGTTCAAATTTATTAAAAAAATAATCCATAGGTAGTGTGTCAGTGTTAGGCTTAAACTCTCGTATCTTCACCATTCCTAAATAATTCATAGGGCAATTTAATTCATGGTTTATCTTATGTCTTGGAAACCCCGACCTAATCATTTTCCAAAATTTAGGATACCCATTATGTTTTATGTCCATATCTTTTTTAATTCGCTTTATCTCTTTATCTAAATCAATATCATATCTACGCTTAGCATTATCTATTGCAACTTGAGCCAATACGGATAATATGCACACATAATTTTTATATTTATCGTCACCAAAATTATAACTATATGTCAATGATATTTGAGCCAAGTTACTTGACTCCCCTATGGTCATGCGTGATGATGAAATATTATTATCTATTTCTGAATAGCAATTCATAGTATTTTGGTATGATTTCTTTTCTTTTGGAATGTTATTTACGATTGTAGGATAGTTTTTATAACATTCTTTAGCGTGATTAACTATTTGAGGTTGATTTGTACAATAAATTGAGTCTGAATCAAAATCACAACCGTTTGCCCTATCCTGTATATCGGTATGTTGGACATTAACCGCCACAACTAAATCCCCCAAATTGAAATATTTCGTCATTTTATCGCTATATACATTATGCAACGATAGTATATTATTGCACGAATTGTGAGGAGACCTAAATCCTGCAAGAAATTCATTATTGTCAAAATAATTTGTAAAACATTGTATAGAGTCAATCTCACACCCAAAGCTATCATCATTTTCAACCTTCTCGCCCACAGCATATAACAACATTGCATACGGTGACCCCACCATAGTTAAATTGTCCGCCTTTTGTATTATCTTTCCTCTTTTAAAATTATCTATAAGGTTGCGTATAATTCGGCTCTTTCGATTTCTAAAATATTCACTCTGAGCAAATTCGGGGTTATGCTCAACTAATTCTACCAATGCCATATAATCATTTGAATAGTTATTGTCCCTTTTAAGATATTCTATGAACACGCTATCATTCTTTTTCAATTGCTCAATGTAGTCCACACTCTCGACTACCACACCGCCCATAGTGTCGGGATTTAAAGTGTTCACCATTTGATAACTCATTTTCTGCACGTCCCCCATATCACTTTTGTGTGCGGTCTTTACTATACCAAACTGGCAATCGTTCTCAAACACTCTATCGCACCAATATTCATAACTGATGTCAAATTTGAGCCACTTCATTGCATTATCGGTAGTTATCAATTCAATGTCTTTCACATAATGTGTATTTCCAAACATATCATCAACGGTTGCATTTTCATAATTGCTCCCATAATAATCCTTAAAAAACATTTGTAAATTTGTATTAAATGTCGCCATTTTACAAAAGTGGTGTCGCAACAGTATGTAACCATCTGCATTTTGTGGAAATATACTGCTATCAATCAAAGCTTGTCCATCAAACATTGTGTTTTTTAATTCGTAATTTTCAAGAGTGTTCGCATAACATTGCTTGTTGCAATCGGTATCTACACTCACTACCCTCGTTTTAAAAAAACTATCTATGTCTTTAAGTATAAGTATATTATTTGGATTTATTTTAACCTTGTCAATAATTGTACTTGATACCAATGGCATATATGCACTTAATTCTACGATAGGTGTATTTTTCTTAGGGAATTTGATACCCATTGTAAGAAAGTCATAAGTCCTTTTATATAAACCCTCTCGGATAAACATACACGAACCTTTTTTAGCCTTGCCTGTACTACGATAAAGCATTTTGTATTTGACAACTTGTTGTGTCTTTATATCCCCTTTTTTGGTAAAAGACGTATATGTTACACTTATTCCATCTCTATAAAAAATATCCCTAATTTCCTCTTTGCTACGTTTCACAAACTGTCTCCGCTTTTTAAAAGACTCTTTCCTCAATTGTAATATTTTTATTCTTTTATCCCTATCGTTGTTAATTTTAGCTTCTTTAGAAAGTTTACGCAAATGTTTATATTGCTCTTCATATGAGCGTGTTCCGAAGTTAAATTCAAAGCACACCATATCTCTCGTAGATTCTTTACCATATATCTTTAAACCATTATCCTCTAAATAATCTGTCAATAGACTATTTGTCAACATTGCTTTTTTATATAAATATCTATCTCTAAGTCCTAAATTATACTCATACAAGGTCGCCGCCTCTATGTTGCATATTCTAACCCCATACTTTCCCATTAGTCCTCCTCATAACTATAATCTATTCTAAATTCACAGTCATCTATATTCTCGTCCCATAATTCATAAAATAATCTTTCATGGTCACTCATAGATGTGAACTTTATATAACTAAATTCGTTCCACATCTCTTACCCTCCTTTACTTAGTATAATATAATATATTTTATTTAAAATGTAAACTATTCTGAATATTTATTTTATAATTTAAAATAACTCTTGACATTTTGTAAAAAGTATGTTAAAATATTATAATATATAAATATATTATAATATAATATATAATAATATTAATATAATATATTACATTATAAAATTAATGTATTATATTATAATATACTATAATAATAATATATATTAATATATATTATTAAAATCTTATTAAATTAACTACGTTAATTTAATAAGATTTTTAGAGAAAGGTTAAAAAATGAAAAGTTCAGACTACAAAAGAAAAATAGACGAATTAAAATTAAAAGAACAACAGTTTAAAAATATTGTGCCTTTTGAAAAAGCACAATTAAGTTTTCATGGATATAATGGTGGAGACACTCTCAGGAGACAGTATGGGGAATATATGGCATACAAATTTAATACAGAATGTGACCGTATTATAAATTCTATCACTTTTAGGAACAACTCAAACTTACTGTCCCTTATTCAAGGACAATTTGAAAGAATAAATAAAAGTGGGGAAATACTAAGGTTGTCCATTGCTAATAAGTACAAAGACTTAAAAGTAGAGTTAGCATATGCTCAACATGACTTATGTCTCGCCAAAGAAAAAGAACGTGAATATGAGGAACACCAAAACGAGATATTAAAAGACCAAATTAAAGCCGAAAAAGAAATGAATAATCAAAAAGACAAGGACTCCAAATTATTAACTAAACTACAGTATGAGTATAACAAATTAATAAAACAAAATAAGCCTACCGATGAAGTTGAATACCAAATTAGCAAACTTGAAAAATCCATTAAAAAGACCGAATTTAATCTTACCAATAAACGCTCAGGATTCATGTATGTAGTATCAAATAGAGACATGATTGATTGCTATAAAATAGGCATAACACGCCGAGAGTCCATTGAACAACGAATGTTAGAACTTGGGGACAGTGCAAGTCATTCATTTCCTATGGAAGTGCATGGATATGTATTTATGGACGACATATACAAAAGAGAGACTGAAATACACAATTACTTTGAAGATAAAAGAGTAAACACCAACGTGTCTAAAAAAGAATGGTTCTTTGTAACTCTTGACGAAATTAAGTACGCCTTTAAAAAATTATTCGATATAGATATTATATTATCGGATAATCCTTGCGAAGATTTTAAAGCGAGCAAAGAAAAATTTGTTGACTTTTATTAATTTCTGTATTATAATATTAGTATGGAGGTGCAAAGAATGAAATTTTTAGATAACTTAGAAGTAGTAATGACAGTTATATTAATAGTAGCGTTAGTGTTGTTAACTTGCGTGGTCAGTAAGTTAGTTACGGTATCAATAGCATGTCATGTATTAGGAATAATTTAGGAGGAACGAATGATAAAAAATAATGAGCCAATATACAAAGTAAACGAAATGGTAGTATTTAATAGAGCAAGATATTTTGTAATAAATATTAATGGGAAATATGTATCAAATGCCCACCTTGTGGGTAAAGTTTACACTTACGATTTAGGGTGTAGAGCGAACGGAAAAGTCGCATTGAAAAATGTAAGAGAATATAATTTATCAAAACCTTGTGGCGAAAATACTGGGCATAACGATAATGTAAATCACCCGAACCATTATACGGACGGAAGTATAGAAGTTATTGACTATATTGAGGACAAACACTTGTCATATCATTTAGGAAACGCCGTAAAGTATATTTCAAGGGCAGGCAAGAAAAATGTAGATAAATATGTTGAAGATTTAGAAAAAGCAGTTTGGTATATAAATCGTGAAATAGAAAGATTTAAAGCTTTAAAATAATCAAAGTGGTATATTCCCCTTAAAAACCACAGAAAATTTAAAATTATATATATTTTCGCATGATTTTTCTAAAATTAGGGGTAGAGAAAGGAACACTATGAACTATTATTTGAGAAAATATGTCGGAAAGTACCGAGTGGTTGCAGAATATGACAAAGCTACACTTGATTTTCCACGAACATATGAGGGCGATATTGACCCCACGTTTGCCGACATTTATATAAAATGTGCTAATGATATACGAATTACACACTCTCAAGGGGGCGAATTATTCGCAATTATACCCTCAAAACAGCGAGGATGTAATATTTTGAAGGAAATTTGGACTGATAAAGTAGAAACCAAGTTGCCCAAAGAGCCGAAATCCGAGGACAAACGATATTTAACTAATCTGTGCAAGGAAATTAAGAAAACGGGGATAATTTATGGGGCAGAAGTCCTTGACCAAGAAGTAATATTCTTTTTCAAGGACAAAGATATGGATTATATGGCAAAATATCTTAAACCACGAACAAGTGGGGCAAGCATTTCCCCATTTAGCAAGAAAAATCTCCCTAAAAGTGATTATAAAATACCTAAAAAAGATGAAGATGAATATAAAAAAATAATGAATACGTTTCCCAAAAGACAAATGGGAGATAGAACCGTTCCAAACGGTATACTTATTACTAAAATTAACAAAAAAATTATAAAAAAACATAAGATTACTGAAAAACCTAATATGAAAGCAAAACAAACAATACATAGTAATGGGCTTTGGGACGAATATCTAACCGAACTGAGAAAGGAATGTAAATGAGAGAAATATTTTACATAGCAGACACACATTTTAGGCACAATAATATATTAAAATTGGATAATAGACCGTGGACAGATGTGTCGAAAATGGAATATGACATGATTGGTCGGTGGAACGACAAAGTAAATAAAAATGATATTGTATATATATTGGGAGATTTCTGTTGGTCAAATAATAGCGATGCTTGGGAATATCTTTTGGAGGAATTAAATGGACACAAAACCCTAATACGAGGAAACCATGACCCCAAACAATTTACAACTAAAATACAAAAACAATTTACAGATATTAAAGACTATAAAGAAATCAGGGACAATGGTAGAAATGTAATACTGAGCCACTATTGTATACCATTTTTTAAAAATGACTATTTGGAAAATGTATATATGATTTATGGACATGTTCATGCCACTATGGAGTATTCTATGCTAATTGACATTAAACAGTATATAGAAAATCATATGTCGGACACGGACGGAGTTAAAAACTTAGGTAAATTTTATAATGCTGGGTGTATGCTACATGATTACACACCAAAAACATTAGATGAACTTATACTTGATGATAAATAAGGAGTAAACTAATAATGAACAAATACTTAAAAAAATTAGAATTAGATGATGGGGTAAGAAATTTCATTCCAAATGAACCGCAAAACCAAGACGGAGAACATTACATAAGTCAATGGTTAGGTGAGTATATGGAATACGGGTTCATATCCAAAGAAACATGGAACATGGATGTGTCCCTTATATTTTGGATATACGAGAGGTTCTCAATGTATAAAGAATTTAATGATGTTGACCTGACGTATGAGGACATAACAATAAATGGAGAAACCCTTTGTCAAAAGGATTGGCTCGATAGAATAATATGGCTTTCGGGGGACTTGTGTAAAAATTATATTGCTTGGGACGAAAATTATCAAAATAAATTACAAGTATTATTAGATATAGTTACAAAAACAATACATGCTTGGTGGTGGTAGATTATGAAAAACTGGGAAAAGTACGAGGAAGAAATAAAGGCTGTAGATTACAGCCTTGCGGTGGTAAATGGCAAGGCTACACAATGTATAGATACAGCTTGTAGCGATTGCAAGTTCGACCATGACGGCATAGATTGTGAAGCAACTATGATGAAGTGGCTCTACGAAGACGCAGACGAAGGAATACAGCCGATAGACACAGCTAAAGAGTATACTATGGACGATTTGGTAGAACGCATAAATGAAATCGTTGACGCAGTGAATGAACTGAAAGGAGAACAGAAATGAACAGATTAGATAAGCTGAAAGCGGAAATCGCAGAAATGAACGCAGAGGAAATGGCAAGGCTGTTAATAAATCAAGGGTGTAATTACTGCCAAAACCATGGAAAAATAGAAATATGTATTGCTGATTGCTTTAAAGGTATAAAGGCATATCTCGAACAGGAAATCAGACCGTCCAAGACACTGGCAGACGTGTTCTTTGAACGAAATCCGGGGGCGGAAAAAAATGTGTCTGGACAGCCGCAATGTTGCGCAAAGAATGCCGGATTGACTGATGAATGTTTGAATACAAAAGCGATAGAGTGCAAATGCGTGGACTGCTGGAACAGACCATGGGAAGGAGAGGGCAAATGAACTGGATAACATTGAAAGACGATACTGAACTAAAAGACGGATTGTATCTAATCACGACAACGGACGGTAGAGTTGATATTGCGGAGTTTAGCAACGAGCCAAAATTATATGAATGGGACAAAAAAGGCATATGTATTGGATGTGCTAGTTATTGGAATATATCAGATGAAATACTCGCAGTAACACCTTTTGAGCCATACACTAAGAAAGGCGGTTCAAAATGAGCAGATATATAGACGCAGATAGGCTAAAAGACAATAAAGAAATGCGAAAGGTGTTTAGCAATCCAACAGACGAACTATACGGAATGTTGCAGTTGATTGACGAACAACCGATAGCAGACGTAGTGGAAGTTGTACAGTGTAGCGATTGCAAATACGGCGAATTATACATGCAAGACCAAGGATATATGGAGCCGCCAACGTGCGAAGGAATTATATGTTCTAAACATAGAGGTCTATATATGGACTTTACTGATTATTGCAGTTACGGAAAGAGGAGAGAAAAATGAGCAACGAACATGAAGAACGTGAATATAATACTATGATAGAGGATATGAACCTTGACAATTTAACCTACTGTGATAGTAAATGTGATGAAATAGATTGCAAAAGGCATATTATTTATATGCCCGAAGGGGAGAATGTGTTGGTGGCAAATCTTCGAGGCTCAAAATATTGCTATGCTACATGGCTTGCAAAATGTTGTGCTATTTTTGCGTCATGTCAGTGAAAATAGAACATTTGTATAAAAATACAACTAAGGTGATAAATGAATAAATATCAAGAGATATTTTGCCGATAACGGGGATGTTTTATTGGGGGATATAAAAGAGGAGGAATAATGTGTAATTTAATGAGTAGTTTTAAAATATACGAAAAACAAAATGTCAAGATATTTCCAACGGTTTCTCCATGCGAATATGACGTGTGCCAAATCATACAATCTCCTAATGAGATAATAGAGTTGATTAAAGAAAATCTCCCAATGCCGATAACAGATTATAATAATATAGACACGGTTATTTGCATTGGATATATTCCTAAGGGTGCAAATTTGTACTATGATAAAAAGAATGAGTTTATTGTGGGTGATATATGCCTATATAATAATGATTATGATAAATTAGAATGGAAAAATGCGGAATTTAAAATTTATAAAGATAATACAATAGAGCAAATAGTCAATATTGAGTATGATATATCTAAGACTAAATGTATTGAGGTGTGATAATGATGAACAAAGAAGAAATAGTAAACTTGTTATATATAGAACTTGGGGACATATATTGCTACAACTGCCGCCATCAAGGGGAGGACTGCGAGGACTGTCACCGTAAATATATGGACTGGGCAATTAGGAAAGAGACTTGTGAGCAGCTGGCAGGCAGGATAGTAGATGAATAATCCATATGAAAATTTAAAAACAAATGAACACTTTACATTCAAATATAATGAATTTTGTGAATTAACAAATAGCACCCCAGTTACACCAAAGCAAAAGGTTGCCCAATTTAACGAGTGGTCTAAATATATGGATTTAACTAAAGGGTACAATAAAATAACTTTAAATAAAGTGTATGATACGGACGAGATGCTTTTAATCTCTCATAATCGTAAATTTACAGAATATATATCAGACCTTATAATAATGTACTTGGCAAATAGCAATAAAAAGGTGGAGACTTTAACATATAAAGAATTTGCAGAATACCTATATATGGTAAATAAAAATTATTATAAAGCCAAATATAAAAAAATGGAATATATTGACGAATTTGAAATGCACACTGATATTTTGTATTTTACAAAAGATGTTGCGGCAAAACACATATGCAATGACATGGGTATGTTTTTTAATATAACAGATAAAATTATAAAAGAAATAATAAGAAACGCCCTAAAATCATTAGAGAATAAGGGGCTTATAATATGTAATACTAATTTTAAATTATATAAAACGGTCAAAGTTAAGGAATCCCAATATGTGACCAAAACATATATATGCAATGACGACCAAAGAAAAGAGTTCCTAAATATTAGAAAAAAGATAATGATAAAACATAATGTAAATAAACTCCAAGACGTAATATATCTAAAAAAAGACGAAAGAGACTCTTACTTTAAAGACCTCAGAGTTGCGCTCCAATCATCCCCGATATTGAATAATTGTTCAAAATATGCAAACGCTTTCGATATTGAATATGGTGACAAGGCAGTACAATACGAATATAAACGAATAATTGCGGAAAATAAAAAAATAATAAATAATAATTTACAATACAAACTTTTGACTACCAAAGAACTTGAGTGTATAAATAACGCATTAAAGGTGCAGTTCATAGATAAATTCATTGATGTCTAAAATCTGAATATCCCTATCTTTCTATATACACTACGTTAGTATATAAGGAACAATCGGGATATTTTAACAAACTGCCTGATTTGTTAAAAAATACAATGGTATATACTCTAACCAAAAAGCTACCATTTATGTTCTAATATAAGAACCTATATGGTAGTTTTTTTTAATTATAATACCATTTTCTTACGTTATATATTATATATATAAAAAGAAATTGGTATTATAATTTTATTTCCTATTAAAAGTGCGCCTCTTCCACCACTAACATTATATAATAATATAGTCAATTTGTCAACTAAAATATCATTAAATGTCACTTCGTTCCATTTAATGATATTTAAAAAAAATAGTTGTAGTGGTTGGAATTATATTTAACCTGTTGTGAAAATGGCTGTACAGGTTGGAATTAGTGGGTGTGAGAGGGGGGTGCTATATCACTTTTAATTGTCAGAATATTCTGACGATTTGATAATATCCCCCCACAGCAAACTTGTACTACTTTAACAGCAACTTAAACAAGGGATAATGATAAGTTAAAACGCCTAATTGTCAACCTTTGTGGCGATTTGGGTTAACCTTTTTAAAAATCTTAATTCTTAGAATTGATACAATTTTGTATCGGTTATATCCTACCGGATTAGTAGGTAATCGCATGAAATCAATTCGTTTTCGTCCCATGCTCCTACATCTCCGTTTAGGTACATAGTATACAATATATATATTATATACAACATATACCATAGTATACAATGGCAGACCTGCCCGCCGCTGTACGGACATAAAAAAACAAGGTAGTACGTATGTACCACCTTGTTCTTATTCATTAGATTATATATACTATATAGTATATTCATTACATTCCTTTGCTGAATGGTTGATACAATACTCTATCAGCCCATCGAACCATTCAAGGCGCTCCAGCAGGACCTTGCAGTCTGTCGTGGTGTTAAATATTCTCAGTTCAACAGTCGCACGGTTCGTCAGGTTCAAAGCGTAGTACCGATTACTGCACCATTTTTTACCGTCAATAATTTTAGTGTACTCCTCTTTAGTTAGTGACAATGCGTCTTGTATAGTCAGGTCGTTCAGCTTTGCCCATGACCCGAAGTCGGCCTCATTGTCTCGCCCGGAATACTCCTTTATGGCATCCCAGTTATTATTGAATATTAATACTAATTTCATAATGGTTTCATTTTGTGCCTTTGCTCCGCAGCCAAGGGAGGCACGGTTTACATGAACGTGCATCCCAGCGCCGCCCGTAGACATATTCATGTTGTTAGCGACTTCAATCACGTTCAGAAAACTGGAATATTGGAATGCGTCCAGTGTTGTAGGTTGACTCACGA
>ENA-UOOR01001372-UOOR01001372.1-fermentation-metagenome-genome-assembly--contig:-NODE-1372-length-29020-cov-14.266908_pt1 | contig 29020 bp, 20 predicted proteins | sample MGYA00245780_ERZ724029 | MGnify/ENA primary metagenome ERZ724029 (study PRJEB28704, sample SAMN03018315) | fermentation metagenome | biome: anthropogenic terrestrial biome; feature: soil... | reverse complement strand
AGTAGGACGTTGCCGGATTTATATGAAAGCCTTATGGTTATTACCATAAGGCTTTTAATCATATAAAATCCATTATACAATTCAAAATCGAGAACTATAATGTTTTGGAATCTATTATGATACAGTGTACAGTATGTTTTATTAGCAAAGAAAGGAAGTGAGCTCGTTCGCTGAGGCTGATAATCAAACGTTTTTACGAAGCAAAATACACAATTGGCTTCGGTGAGGTATTTATAAATTTACATAAAAATATTTGCGTAATAAAGTGTACACTTTTTTACCCGTACCATGCCACGATTATATATTCTTTATATACAACAGATATCAGATAATAAGTGTAAACATGGAGATGCGAGGGGCAAATATGGGTAAAGTGAAAAACAAGCCGGGCTTTATTATATATGTGTTGCCGGTGTTAGTGTTTGTTACAATGGTTGTGTATATTCCGTTCATAATGAGTATGTGCTATTCATTTACCGAGTGGAATGGGATCAGCAGGGCAGCGAAATTTATCGGGCTTGAAAACTTTAGATTGCTATTTACAGAGGATGGCGGATTTAAAGATTCAGCAATATTTACTTTAAAATTTTCAGTATTGTTTATAGTCACTATAAACACCTTGGCAGTATTTCTGGCTGTAATGCTGGATAAAAAACTAAAAACATCCGGTATACTAAGAGCCGGTTTTTTTGTACCATACATTCTTAGCATGGTAATTGTAGGATTCATATGGAGGTTTATTTTCATTCAGGGATTCGAAACTATGGGAAATCTAACGAATTTGGGTTTCTTCTCGTGGAGCTGGTTGGGAGATGCAAAGCTGGCCTTCTGGTCTGTTTTGTTTGTATCAATATGGCAGTCCGTAGGATTTTACATCGTCATTTATATTGCAGGATTGCAATCAATACCCGTTCAGCTTATAGAAGCGGCTATTATTGACGGAGCGGGAACGGTTGTAAGATTCTTTAGAGTCACTATTCCACTTATAATGCCATCTGTTACCACTTGTGTGTTTTTAGCGCTTACAAATTCAATAAAGATATTTGATGTAATCATATCTCTTACAAACGGCGGACCGGGCGGATCAACGACCAGTATAACCTATGACATATATAAAGAAGCCTTTCAGAACAATTCATACGGGTATGGTACAGCCAAGGCTTTAGTGCTATTTGTGGCGATACTTTTGATTACCCTGGTACAGGTAACATTCTTCAAGAAGAAGGAGGTTGAAATGTAATGAGCGAAAATAAAAAGAAGCTGATTGTAATAGAAGTAGTATTGATAGTTTTCGTAATCATATTTTTATATCCGATATTTTTAGTATTGATAAACTCAATCAAAAGCTTTAAAGAAGTAATGACCAATGTCCTTTCCTTTCCATCCTCATTTCATTTCAAAAATTACACCTATGTCTGGAGAAGTATTAATTACCCAAGGCTTTTTTTCAATAATGTTGTTGTTACAACCATTGCTATACTGGGAATTATCGTTTTCAGCTCCCTTGCAGGCTTTACACTTTCAAGAAATAAATCTAGGTTAAGCTGGATACTCTACATATTTAGTATTTCACCCATGTTAATTCCATTTCAGACAATAATGATTACATTAATCAAATTTGTAAATATTATGAGACTACCCAATAACATATATGGACTTGCAGCGCTTTACTGGGGGTTTGCGGCACCTGCAGCGGTATTTATGTATCACGGCTTTGCAAAAGGTATTCCAAAGGAGATGGACGAAAGTGCGCTTGTGGATGGGGCATCTACTCTTAGAATGTTTTTTTCGATTATGTTCCCTCTTTTAAAGCCCGTTACAAGTACAATCATCGTCATTGATGTAATGTGGATATGGAACGATTTTCTACTGCCTCTAATTATTCTGGATGGTCCCAAGGAATCCAAAACCCTGACACTTGCGGCATATACTTTCATAGGTCAGTATGTAACGGATTGGCAATACACAATGAGTGCCATCGTTTTAGCTGTGATACCGTCGATAATATTCTTTATATTCATGCAGAAAAATATAGTAAAAGGGGTTACCGCAGGGGCTGTAAAAGGATAGAAAACTGTAAGATATAACGAGGCTTAGATGAACCCCCGCCTCGTTGAAATGGCTGGTCGTAAACTCCGTTTGCTGCTCGCCCATGCAACCGGGGCTGGTCGCAAACTTCGTTTGCTGCTCGCCCATGCAACCGGGGCTGGTCGCAAACTCCGTTTGCTGCTCGCCCATGCAACCGGGGTGTGTTGAAAATATAGCTTGCTGTAACTTCCGCAGGCTTATCTGCAGAAAAAAGTCGTATAACGACTTTTTGGGAAGCAATTATAGTATAATTTAACTAAGCCAATGTATTTCTTTACAATAATACTGTTTTAGCGCAACCACAGTATTATTAGGCTTTCTATAAATAATGACGCAAAGGAATTATATTTATGAAAGGTAATATATTTACCAGAAAGCTGGCAAATAAATTGATGGCACTCTTTTCAGCAATTTTGATACTCACTATTTTTTCCCTGTCGTTTTTGTCTTATAGAATTATTGAAAAGGAATCCATTAATAATATTATTGGCTCCAATCAAAATACACTAACTTTGATAAATGAAATCATAGAAGATTACTTTGAAGAAATAAACCAAGCTTCTTTACCCCATCTGAAATATGATAATATAATGAATGCATTGCTTGGAGCAACCGATGAAATGTCTGCGGATGCATATTTGGAGGACTATATAAGGAGCCTTTTCTATTCCCGTAATGATTTTGAATCAATTTGTATGTACCTGGTAGAGCAAAAAAGCTATTACTATATATCCAGAGGAACACCTATTCATATTAAGGTAAGGAAAGTACAAGACAGTGAAATACCTAAAAGTGAATGGTATGATAAAACGTTAAGCAGCGTCAGCAAGACGTATATGCAGCCATTATTCATTCCATCTGAAACAGGCTACCCTATTGAACACAGCAATTGTTTTTTTGCATTTCACAGGTCAGTTTGTAACATAGTTGACAAAAAACCATATGCAATACTTACATTCTTCTGCAATTATAAAGGATGGGATAAAATTAAAAAGAATATTACACTGGATGGTGGCGAAAAACTTATTTTACTGGATGCAGACAATAATTTATTCTATGCTGTCGGAAGTGAAGACCTGAACTTTATAAAAAACAGCAGGTTTATAACAGCTATTAACAGTGTTCAGCCTATGATGTTTGATTGGGATATAAAGGGTAAAAAACATCTGGTCATATATAATTCATCTCCTATTAAGAACTATAGACTTATCAAACTTATTCCATATGATAAAATCTATAGAGCCGCTCAAACAAACCGTTATTTAAGTATATCTCTTGGCTGTATGATATTATTGCTGTCAATGATTTTAGTTGTTTTCTCTGCTAAAGCAATAACGAATCCTGTTAAGAAGCTCACGGAAAAAATGCAAAGATTTAGTGCAGGGAAATTTGATCTGGAAGCAAAGGTCAAGGGTAATGATGAAATAGCAGACCTTACTATACAATTTAATAAAATGGTAAAAAGAATTAATGATCTTATAAATGAGGAATATAAAATAAAACTGGAAGAGAAAAATGCCAGGTTAAAAGCACTTGAGGCAGAATTGAATCCCCATTTTTTATACAATGCGCTTCAAGCGATTCATACAACCGCATTAAAGATAGGAGCCCATAATATATGCAGCATGGTTAATGCACTTGCTGCAACCTTCAGATACGCAATAAGCAGCAAAAACCTTGTAACAATTGAGGATGAAATCAAGTATATCAACGACTACCTGTTAATCCAAAATGCCCGGTTTGGAAACAGGTTAAGGGTAATGTACAGCATTGATAAACAAGCATCAAAGGTTGTCATACCAAAGCAGTCGATCCAGTTGCTTATCGAAAATTCCATAAAGCATGTACTGGAGAAAGAGTATATTTCACTTATTATTTATGTGAATGTAATTGTTATGAATAATGATTATGTATTTATCTCGGTTAAGGATAATGGATGCGGAATACCTCCCGAGCAGATTGAAAAAATACGTACAAATATTGCAAGTGCCACCGGCGAAACCCAAAGTATAGGGCTAAGAAATTTAAATACCCGTTTAAAGCTTTTATACAAGGAAAAAGCCGGTATTACCATTAAATCTGATAACGCAGGTACTGAAATCAGTTTTATGATACCGGATGGAGGGAAAGTTAATGTATAAAGTACTTATAATAGATGATGAGGAGCCTGCAAGAGAAGCAATTAAGCTATTAGGAGATTGGACAAGTGCGCATGTATATGACGTTTTTGAAGCATGGGACGGCAAAAATGGGCTAAAATTAATTGAGGATAAAAAGCCAGACATTGTATTTGTTGATATGGTAATGCCCGGAATAGATGGCGAAGAGCTGCTTAAAATTGTCCAAGAGAAGTTCCCTGAATTGGCTATAATAGTAATAAGCGGATATGACAAGTATGAATTTATTCGTCAGGCACTGTACTCAAAAGTTGTTGATTATTTGTTAAAGCCCATCAAGAAAAATGAGCTAAATGATGCTATCAGTAAAGCTATTGAAAGCATTGATACCCAGAGGAAAACTCGAAGCGAAAATATAGACCGGAATATACTGCTTAATCTGTCAATACCCAGCCTCAAAGAAAAAATACTTATGGCTGCGATCGAAGGAAGCCTAAGCCGACAAATGAAAGAGGTTTATAAAAAATCCATTAACATTGGTAATCATGCAAAGTATTACTCGGCAACAATATTCAGGATTATGAACTTTGTTCCGTTTAATGACAAATATTTTAAGGATGCAGGGCTTGCGTGGTTTGCGTTGTTAAATATAATTGATGAAATTTTAAATGAGAAATACGTAAGTTTTTCATTAATAAACCATAAATATGACAACGAAATAATTGTAATTACATCGGCAGAACAAAGCATTGATGATATGCAGCTGCATGGATATTTACGCACAATTAAATCATGCCAAAGAAAGCTTGGAGAGCTTTTTGGAATTATAGCAATTGCTGGTTTGGGGGAGTTCTTTGAAGGCATAGAAAGGCTCAAGAGCTCATATTTGAATGCGGAAAAATACATAAACTGTGTTAATCTTTTTTGTAATAATGGTTTAGTATGTTATAAGGTGCAGGAAAACAATACCTCTAGAATTAGCCTGCTTGGCAAAAAAGATCTGTTGTTCAGCGCATTTGAAGGAGGCAGTTTAACATATACCAAAGACATAATATCTGAACTTCTTGGAAAAATAGAAGATGAAAGGGTGCTATGCTTGAGGGATTGTGACAGAATATTCGGTGAATTACTTCTGATACTTAATAATTTTACAATTATTAAGAGGATCAACGCAGCAGATATTATTGCATCATATCAAAGCATTTCAAAGGAAATATATTGCTTTGAACAACTGAAAACGCTTATGCTTGAAGTTGCAGAGATATTTTACAATCGGGTCAGGAAACAGCTGAAAAATGATAATTTGAATGTTTATGAAATCAAGGAGTATATAGAGAACAATTATCACAAGGATATAAGAATATCCACTTTTACTGGAAAATATTTTTTGAGCAGGGAATATTTGATGAAATTATTTAAAAATGAATTTGGGTGCGGGATATATGAATATGTTCTGAAAGTAAGAATGGAAAAAGCTAAGGAATTAGTTGCAGATCCAAATTTTAAGGTTCAAAGCATATCCCGGTTGCTTGGATATGCGGACAGCAATTATTTCAGCAAGGCGTTTAAAAACTATTTTGGCATTTCACCTTCAGATTATAGAAATAATTTGATCGGATAGAGGAAGTAAGTTGTACACTTTTTTACCATTATTATTCCACTTATATATATTTTAAACCCTGTTGCAATCAAATAAAATAAAGCTGTAACAAAAAAGAAATGCAGGAGGACTAAGTCATGAGAAAAATACTATGTTTGGCAGTGTGCATTGTTATTGCAGTTGGTTTACTATGTGGGTGTGAAGTAACAGATAGCTCAAAGAAAGCAACCGACCAACCGACATCAGCGGGTACACAAGAGGCGACAACAAAGCCCGTTACAATTTCTATTTTGCAATGCCAACCTGAGTATTCGGATGCTTATAATGCATATGTCAGCGAATACAAAAAGGCAGTTCCAAATGTAACCATTGATTTACAGGTATTACAGGCGGACTATCCAACAGTTTTAAAGTCAAAAATTGCAGCAGATACTATTCCGGACATATTTATGACAACAGCCGGTGGAGAGCTTAAGGCATATGCCGAATACTCAGCGGATCTTTCAATAGAGCCATTGGCAAGTGCGATGCTTGATGGCGTTAAGAAAGACATGACCTATGACGGTAAATTGATGGGAGTACCTCTGGTAATGGATACTTTCCCGCTTATCTACAATAGGAAATTATTTGCGGATGCTGGTATTACAGAAATTCCAAAGACATTAAGCGACCTCGAAGCTGTTTGTCAGAGGCTGCAGGAAAAAGGCATTACACCCTTTGCAAACGGATATAAAGAGTGGTGGGTACAAAAACATATCTTCCAGCACTTCCTGGCAGGAGAAAGCACTGATACTTCAGCACTGGTAAATGACTTCATTGCAGGAACCACAACGTTTTATGATCATTCGACCATAATGAATTACTTTGACTTTGTTGATATGACTATAAAGTACGGATTGCCTAAGCCACTTGAAAGTGACTTTAATGCACAGATCGCGAACTTTGCAAATGGAAAAGCTGCTATAATTACCGGCCAGGGACAATGGATTGAGTCCAGTGTTACAAAAATAAATCCTGATTTTGACTTCGGTGTTATGCTTTATCCGGTAAGTGATGATACCGGCAAGGCGAATGTTTGCGCAGGTTCTGCCCAATGTTTGCGAGTTTATAAAGATTCAAAGGTTTTAAAAGAAGCTAAGGATTTATTGAACTGGTTATATACATCTGATTACGGTAAGCAATGGTTTGGCGGAGTTGCCAAGGTTATCGGACCGGTTAAGGATGCGGCAGCGCCCGATATGAAGCTTCCAAAGGCATTTACAGAGCTGACAAAGAATACACCAGCAGCAGGCGCACCTGTAAACTACTCACTGGATAGCTTTCACCAAAAATTCGGAGAAATAATGCAGGCATACATTGGAAATGCAAAGACTAAGGAACAGGCTATTGACGAAATACAAAAGGCGTGGACCAAACTGGGGGCAGCAAAGTAACGTATAAAAACAATCATTAATTAGATACATCCGGGGAGAGGGACATATATCCTTCTTCGCCGGAGGTGTTTTGTATTATTACATAATAGCAGCATTGTGGTACACAAATATAAGCTTATTATTTACTCCGTTTTTCTTCTGGAAAATAGCTAGCTAGAATTTAAGTAGGAGGATTTTTATGAGCAGAATCAAGAAAAAGTTATTAAAAAAAATTGCAATTGCAGCAATGGTAATGATACTAATGATGGGGATGCATGTTCCGCAAAGCTCATATGCACGTGATAGTGTATATACCAAGGCTGGTGCCGGTCCAAAATACTGGATTGCATATGAGTATTGCTACACTACAAATCAGCCAATACCTGAAAGCAGATGGCAGACAAACATTGATTGGGTATACACTAATTTTAAGCCCTACGGATATGACATGGTTTGCTCAGATGGGTGGATTGAAGGTTCACAAAGAGTCAACTCAGATGGTTACATAATATCATACAATGATTCGTGGGTGAATAATTGGTCGTATTGGTCAAATTATTTAACCTCTAAAGGAATGAAGCTCGGAATATATTACAATCCTCTGTGGATGACAGAAAATGCTTTTAATTTAAATATGGCTGTTAAAGGTACCGCATACACTACACAAAACATTGTAGGAGAAACATCGTTTAACAGTTCATTACGTTGGGTCGATACTGCAAAACCTGGTGCTAAAGAGTGGATTCAAAATTACGTCTATTACTTTAAAAGTGTCGGGGCAGTTTACTTAAGAGTAGATTTCTTAAGAGATTACGAAAATGCGTACGGTACAGTAAAATACCAGCAAGCTCTCAAATGGATAAAAGAAGCAGCAGGATCTGACTTGTTTATAAGTTTAGTTATGCCAAATAAGTATAACCATGGTTTAACAGAGTTGGATAATGGAGATATGATGAGAATAACGGAAGATTGCTGGAATGGCGGCTGGGATCATATAAGCGATAGAGAGCGTGGAACATGGAGAAATTACTGGCCTCAGTATATGAACGCATTTGATGGGTTTATTGGATTTGCAGATGTAACTGGAAGAGGCCAGATGATAGCAGATGGAGATTTTATGAGGTTGCACAATTGCGCCAGTGATACTGAAAGGAAATTTCAAGTTTCATTATTTACAATGGCGGGATCACCGATTGCTATTGCCGACCAATATGACACAATTGGAAATTCCGCATGGGCGTATCAAAACACTGAACTGATAGATCTAAATAATCAGGGTTTTGTTGGAAAGCCGCTTAGTTATGATATAGACGATGCTTATAACAGTTCGAGATGGGTTGGGCAGTTACCAAACGGGGACTGGGTTGTCGGACTGTTTAATAGAGAGAATAATACCCAGGACAGATTTATTGATTTCTTTACTGACTTAGGCATTGAGGGCGATGCACAGGTAAGGGATTTATGGTCGCATATTGACCTTGGAAGCATGTCATCTTACCTTGCTACTCTTGCACCGCATGATTGTAAAATATTAAAAATAACAAATCCTAAAAAGAAGTACGAGGCAGAAGTAGCCTCATTGATAAATGGTACTAAGAAAAATAACAATCATGGTGGATATACCGGACCTGGATTTGTTGATAAAATTGAGACAGTGGGAGCAAAAGTATTATTTGCTGTTAATGCTTCTTCAGCAGGAACATACAACTTATATATTAGGTATGCAAACGGATCAGGAAATCATAGAACAGCCAGTTTATATGTGAATGATGTAAAAGATAGCCAGATCAATATGAGTAGTTTACCTAATTGGGAAACCTGGGGTAATGTTCAGAAATCGGTAACACTAAACGCCGGCATAAATTATATTGCCATTCAATATGATTCTACCGATACAGGTCATTTTAACCTTGATTTTATACAGCTTAATACTGTATCGATAGGTCCTGTTGAAGTATCCATTGCAAACCCTGGATTTGAAAATGGAAGCCTTACCGGATGGACTGAATGGCATCCTTCAGGGCAGAGCGCATGCTATGGTGTTGATTCTTACGATGCTTATTCAGGTAATTATAAATGCTATTTCTGGGGAACATCAGCATATGAGCAAAGCATACATCAACTTAAAACTGGTTTAGAAAACGGCTCTTATACTGTACGGGCGTGGGTTAAGCAGAATAGCGGAACACCAACAATATGCAGAATGGAGTTGAGTAACTACGGAGGTATGCTCCAGTGCTTCAATTTTGAAAGTAGCACAGAGTATATGCTTGTATATGGAAAGGTTAATGTAACCAATGGTCAGTTAGACATAGGTTTTTATACCAAATCTCTAGGAAACAGCAATTTGCAAATAGATGAAGTTCAGCTATACAGGAATTATTAACATACCTTTTGAGGAGAAGAGGACGCTAAAGCCTCTTCTCTTGTTTCAATTTGGCCATGTTACAATCATGCAAATTTTTTTATAAATTAATAGTAATAAGGGATTGGTGATTATGGATAACAAAAAAAGAATGTTTAGGCGATTAAGGTATCTTACTCTGATTTTAGTGATGTACACTATTTTAGTAGCATTTACAAATACCCACACTACCACCTCATATGCCCCTGCCTTGGGGAATGTTATTAGTGTCACATCAAGTGAAGACAAGTTAACAATAATAACAGATAATGGAAGCAATGAAAATGATGATATTTTAGAGCTTAGTGTGCTCAAAAGTAATATATTGAAGATTAATTACAGACCGAACAGCGTAGAAGAAAGCCCTGACACACCAATGATCGATCCCAATAAAACATGGAATAGCGTCGGGGCAACAATTACTACAAACACAGATCCAATGCAGATAACTACTTTAAACATGATAGTTGAAATTTCTAAAAATCCTTGCAGGTTAACTATTAAAAAAGCAGATGGAACAACATTGTTATGGGAGCCTTTATCAGGGGGTGTTTTTAATGATGGTGTAAGGTTCCTGCATCCAAGCGACCACAATATTTATGGTATTAGGGGATATGATTTTTCTGAAGAAACGGGTAATATATTAAGAAATAACAGTTCGCATGCAGCTCATGCAGGTCAACAGGGTGACTGTGGTGGACCAATTTTATGGTCAACCGCTGGTTACGGTTTGATAGTTGATAGTGATGGAGGTTATCCATATACGGAAAGCGCTACAGGAAAACTGGAATTTTATTATGGAGAAGCAATTACAGAAGGAAGGCGTTATGAAAAAAATGATTTGGATTTTTATATAACCTTAGGAACGCCAAAAGAAATTATGGGATCTATTGCTGAAATCACCGGAGAGACCCCAATGATGCCAAAATGGTCATTGGGATTTATGAATTTTGAATGGGGAATAGATGAAACGGAGTTAAACAATATCGTAGACAGATATAGAGCAAAAAATATTCCTATAGACGCATATGCACTTGATTACGATTGGAAAAAATATGGGGACACAAACTATGGTGAATTTACATGGAATACATCAAGATTCCCAAGTTCAGCTACAAATGCACTCAAAACGGTAATGAACTCAAAAGGAATAAAGCTTATTGGTATAACAAAACCAAGGATCGTTACCATAGATGGCAGCGGGAACAGAACTACACAGTATATTGATGCAAACAATGCGGGGTATTGGTATCCAGGGCAAGTTGAATACCAAGATTATTTTATTCCGGATGGGTATACCCAAAAACCATTTGTTAGAAGCATAGATCCGTATAATGCATCTGAAAGAGCGTGGTTTTGGGAGCATTCTAAAACAGCTTTCAGTAAAGGCATTGTAGGTTGGTGGAATGATGAAACAGATAAGGTTTCATCAGGCTCAACGAGCTACTGGTTCGGGAACTATACCACTAATAATATGTGTAGAGGAATGTATGAAGGACAGCGAGCTTTTACAACGGAAAGAGTGATGCAAACATCAAGAACATTTTATCCAGGAGCACAAAGATATGCAACCTCATTATGGTCGGGTGATATAGGCATTCAGTTCTATAAAGGACAGAAACCTGATTTAACATGGGCAACAGGAATGCAAGAACAAAGATCAAGAATGCTGTCAGCTATTAACTTAGGCCAAGGGAAATGGGGTATGGATGCGGGCGGATTCAACCCAAGCTCATACAATCCAAATCCTGAGTTATACGCCCGGTGGATACAGTTCAGCTCTGTAACTCCAGTTTTTAGAGTACACGGAAATAAAGATCAGCAGAGACAACCGTGGGAATATGGCAATACTGCAGAAGAATCTGCAAAGGCAGCTATACAGCTAAGGTACATGTTGATGCCATATATATATGCATATGAAAGAACGTTAAACGAATCGGGGGTTGGATATGTGAGACCACTAGTGTTTGATTATCCTAATGATTTAATCATTGCGGACGAAACTAATGAGTGGATGTTGGGGGATTGGCTGCTTACAGCTCCGGTTGTTGATCAATACCAGACACAGAAATCAATATATCTACCGGCAGGTACTTGGATAGATTATAATAGGGGCATTACTTATTCTGGTGAACAGACAATACAGTATCCAGTTAATGCCGAGACCTATACAGATTTACCCATATTTATCAAAAAAGGAGCAATAATTCCATCGCAAAGAATTCTTGACTATGTTGATCAAAGCACTATAACTACCGTAGGTGTGGATATTTTCCCCGATACTACACAAACAAGCTTTACATACTATGATGATAATGGCTCTGATTATTCTTACGAAAACTCAGGTTATTTCAAGCAGGTAATATCTGCACAGGATTTAGGGAATCATCATTACAAATTTATTATAAACACAAAAAGTGGGGATTACTCACCTGCATTGCAATACTATTTAGTAAAGCTCCATGGAAAAGCGAGTACAAGTGTGACAATTAATGATTCCCCAATAACATTATATTCTGATTTAACTTCATTAAAGGCAGCTAGCGTGGAAGGGTGGGCAAAAGGAAAAGACATTTATGGTGAAGTTACATATGTTAAAGTTGCTGCTGGAAGTGCATCAGTAAAGATTGTAAATTCAACCGGAAGCACTACTTCAGATATAACCTCATATAAATATGAAGCGGAAGAAGCATCCTTGTCAGGAAATAGCTTAGATACAAGACCAGTTGTTAACAATAATCATGCAGGATATTCCGGAACAGGATTTGTTGGTGCATTTACCTCGAATGAAGCAGCAATAACATTCTATGCTAAAGCAAAGGTTGCAGGAGATTATAATGTTTCATTGAAATATGCAAATGCGACAGGTTCATCTAAAACAATGAGTATTTTTGTAAATGGCACAAGAGTAAAGCAGACTACACTTCCAAACCTTGTAAATTGGGATACATGGGGAACCCAGACTGAGTTGTTGCCATTGACTTCAGGAAACAATATTATTACGATAAAATACTATCCAGATACAGGTGATACAGGGAATATTAAGCTTGACTATATTACCATACCATTTGAACCATTCATCTCATTATATCAGGCAGAATGCAATAAGCTTTCAGGGGGTGCATCTATAAACAGAAATCATTTGTTTTATTCGGGAGCGGCGTTTGTTGATGGTTTCACTGCAGTTGGAGCTAATATATCTTATGAAGATATATATGTACCTACAGCTGGAAGCTACAAAGTAAATATCAGATATGCTAATGGCGGTACATCTGCAAAAACGCTCAGTACTTATGTAAATGGTTCAAAGGTTAGTCAGATAAGTCTGCCAAAGTTATCAAGCTGGGATACATGGGGGACACATGAACAAACAGTTACACTGAATGCGGGGGAAAATATTATTTCATATCAATATGATAGCGGAGACACTGCAAATGTAAATATTGACAGGATTCTGGTGTATTCATCTGTGTCTGTTACTCCAGCATCAGAAGTGAATTTGCTTGATGATCCCGGCTTTGAAAGACCTATCTCATACACCACGAAATGGGTAGAGTGGCATCCCGCTGGTCAAAACCTTGCTTATGGCAGAGACAGCGGTTCAAGTAGTAATCCCCCCGAATCACCAAAGACCGGGGATATGAGAGCATGGTTTAACCTGCCATCAGCATTCAAGCAAAGTATACATCAAACATTATCTGTGCCAAATGGCGTATATAAAGTTGAAGCTTTGGTTAAGTACTTTGGTAAAACTGCTACTGCTTGTAGGTTGGAGATAGATTATGATACTGCTGTAAACATTAGTAAAGATGGTGTGTGGAAATATATTTCAGCAATTAAAAGTGTAACAAGCGGTCAAATAGACATAGGCTTCTACGTTGATTCCCCCGGAGAAACAGTTTTATTGGTTGACGATGTTAAGCTATATAGGCTTGATTAAAAGATAGAGAGGGAAGAGAGGGGAAAGTAGGTCGTTTCTGGATTTATATTAAAGCCTTATGGCTATTACCATAAGGCTTTAGATACTACCCACTACCCACCCCACTACCATACCCCACGGTGGCGAGTGAAGCTTCGCTGTATTTGCCACAACGATCGCCAAAAAAGCCAATCTCTTTTTGATTTTCTAAGACACTAACAATCTCACATTGGTTGGGACAACCGGCACATACAAAGCTACGGGACTGAAATTCATCACTGGCTACGGAAAACCCTTTAAATTTTGTTCTGCTTTTTTCAAATTCAATTTTCTCATATGCAAGTATAGCAACACCAATAGCCCCCATCACATCATGGTGAGGAGGAATTGAAATGGGAAGCTGTAATGTATTTTCAAATGCTTTGTGAATTCCTTTATTAGCTGCAACGCCACCCTGAAAAATAACCTTATTAAGTATCTCTTTTCCTTTTCCAACGTTGCTTAGATAATTTCGAACAAGCGCATCGCACAATCCACCAATAATATCATAGTTGTCATAACCCAATTGCTGTTTGTGTATCATGTCGGATTCTGCAAAAACAGCGCATCTACCGGCAATTCTCACCGGAACTTTTGCTTTTAAAGCATAACCTCCGAATTTTTCAATGGGGATTTCAAGACGTTCAGCCTGCCTGTCAAGAAATGATCCTGTGCCGGCAGCGCAAACAGTATTCATAGCGAAATCAACAACCACGCCGTCTCGTATAAGTATTATCTTTGAATCCTGTCCACCGATTTCAATTATAGTTTTTACATCGGAATCTATATTAATTGCTGCTACTGCATGTGCAGTAATTTCATTTTTTACAACATCGGCTCCCACTTGGATGGAAGCAATCATTCTACCGCTACCTGTTGTGCCAACAGCACGTATCTGCTTATCATCATATTTTTTACATATAATAGAAAGACCTGTTTTCACTGAATCCATAGGACGGCCTTTTGTCCTAATATATATTTTCTCAACGACATCTTTGTTAGAGTCCAACAACACCATATTCGTACTGACTGATCCTACATCAATTCCCAAAGCGTACATTTTTACGTCTCCTTTCAAGTAAATCAAGAAATGCCTCAACTCTAGTCATATAGCCTGCTTCACCGGTCATTTCATCAACAACCAAGGATAGTATAGGGAGGTTCTTCTCGCGTGATAAAGTGGGTAAAATTGATTTTGAGACAATCTCAGGCATACAACCCATCGGAAAAATTTGTATAGCACCATCCATGTGGTTTTTTGATGCTAAAACTGCTTCGCCGATACATTCCCTTGCATGACCACCAATATATAGCGGGAGAAATTCGTTCGATGCTTCCAGGAGCTGCCATGAATTCATCCTGATAGGTTTTAAAAGCATATCTTTCACCCACCATGACGGGGTTAGGTTTCTATATGAGGATACTCCTGCAGACATAAGCAAATCTTCAATATACAAATTACTAAAAGGCTCAATTACAGTATAAATTTCACCTATTATGGACACCTTCAACGGATTCTTTTTAGGGTTTACGGAAATTTTATTTATTTTACTCCGGTATGAACTAAGAATATTAAGAGCCGTTTTGGGATCGTTACAAGAATAAACTTCTTTTTTACATGAAGAAAGAATCCGCTTGCATTCACCACTGTTTTTTTCAAACCCTGCAAGCTCATGAGCCTTCATTTCAATAACATCCAATAAATTCATGGCTGTATATGCAGAGAATAATGCATTTATTTTAGAATGTCCATTTTTTTTGCGGCCTGCACCAACCCTATGCATACGGCGAAGAAACTCTTTTATACCTGTACTTTTAACAGGATCGATTACAATAAATTCAACATTGAATCCCAATTGCTTTAATATTTTTATCTGCAGCTCAGAATACTCACCGAAACGGCAAGGCCCACAGCTACCCACCAGTAAAACTGTATCCGCGCCTTCCTTTATTCCAGAAATATAATTACCAATCATTAACTTAAACGGCAGACATATCTCTTCGGGAGAGTGCTTAGATCCTAGCAGCAAAGCCTCTTTATTGTTTAATGGAGGGATAATATAATCAATTCCCAGACTGTCAAACAGGATCTTCGCCGCTATATACACATTTCCCATGTGAGGAATGGTGACTTTCATGTACATTTCTCCTTTCCAGCATATCAGTAAAGGCTTCAAGGCGGGTATCCAATCCTGCCTCGCCTGTATGTTCATCAAGCTTTAAAATCAGCATTGGAAATTGTCCTACTTTAAAACGGATGAGATCAATAATTATAGAATCAACACCACAGGCAAAAGATGACAAGTATATAATCCCATTAATTTTCCGTTGATGGTAAAAAGACGAGGCAGCCCCATAAAGCTTTCGCTGGAAAGTCCAAAAAGGTTTTTTAATCAGCTTTTTTACTTGTTCTTCTAACATACTATTGTCTGCGAACTCCTCTGTAATAATACCAATTTTTTTAGCCCGGAGTTTTTCGACGACTCCCATATTTAAAAACTCATCATAAAGAATATATGGATGACCGGCAAGCATAATCGTAAGATTATTATTAGGTTCATAAAGTCCTGTCTTGTGATGAGCCAATGCTTTTTGTCCAAGTTGGAAAGCTTTTTTAATCTTACTTTTTTTATTTGTTATTACTGAGCCTGTTGAAAGACACCATTTTAAAGCTTGTGTTTCTTTCTGAAGGTATATTGGTTCCGATGAAATCATAGGCAAACCGGAAATGCTATTTTTAATCATCTCCGGCAAACCGCAAAATTTTGGACAGATGTATTCATGCTTGCAAATGCTCATTATTCTAGGAATCACCATATAGTCACATTTATCTTTTATCGAGTTAACATGACCATGAAAGATTTTTAATGGTAGACAAGCTTCATCGACACATGTTTTAACCCCCATGTCCATAATGTTTTTGTTAGTATCACCGGAAGTAACTATTTCAGCTCCTAAGGCGCTAAAAAAAGTTTCAAAGAAGGGATGATATTTACAATACAATAACCCCTTTGGTATTCCAATCCGCATTAAATCACTCTTTCAAATTTTTTTTATTATGCCCATAAAGAAAATTATTATTACTTACGCACCCCCGAAATATACAGATCTTGTAAATGAAGCATAGTTTCAGTTGTTGCACAGCTATATCTCAAAATATAGAGGGTATAAACAGTAACTGAATGTGATGAAATCATGCCCGTGAAAGATGAATAATATTCACTATACAATAGACCAAGTGATATAATATGGTTATCCAGCCTTCTTCCGAAGGCTGGATAACCATATTGTGATTGCACAAGGTTGCAGCGAGCTGCAACTTCCTGCAGTTAAACCTGCAGGAAAAAGTCGTGAAACGACTTTCTGGGGAGCAATCATAATAAGATTATCACCCAGAAAGACATAGGAGGAGACAAAATATTGAATAAATTATATATAGCGCAAGGTGACAATCCCTTTAAAATGACTATAGATCTTTTACACAAAATAAATCCGCTAAAAGGAAAGGATAAGGATATCGCTATTGGAATAAAGCCAAACCTTGTATGTGCTTCACCTGCAAGCGAGGGTGCAACCACCCACCCTGAAATAATTGAAGGGATTATAACATATTTGCTTGACGAAGGGTTTAAGGACATAAAGATCATAGAAGGATCCTGGGTTGGTGACAGTACAAAAAATGCCTTTAAAGTTTGCGGTTACGAGGAAATATCCATTAAGTATAACATCCCCTTGATTGACTTAAAGGACGATTCTTACATTGAAAAAACTCATAAAGATACATGCATAAAAATCTGCAAAACTGTATTTGACTTAGATTATTTAATAAATGTACCTTTAATTAAAGGTCATTGTCAGACAAAAATAACATGTGCGCTTAAGAATTTGAAAGGTCTTATTCCCGATAATGAAAAAAGAAAATTCCATACAATAGGACTGTATAAGCCCATAGCGTATCTTAACGCCATAATAAAACAGGATTTGATTCTTGCGGATGGAATTTGCCCCGATCCATATTTTGAGGAAGGAGGACGGCCTGAGAGGCTGAACAGAATAGTGGCAGGGTTTGATCCGGTGCTTATGGATTCATATGCGGCACAAGTGTTGGGTTATAAATATAATGATATAAAATATATTCCGATTGCTCATCATGAAGGTGTTGGAAATCCAATAGGTGATGATACGGAAATTGAATACATTTATGATGCCATATCACAGCCTGCAGATGATATTGTTATTGTTCAAAAGGACAAAAAGTATCTGAATATAGTAGATGAAGCTGATGCATGCTCTGCATGTTACAGCAATCTTGTAAGTGCATTAGAAAAATTAGATGAAAGCGGTATTACAGATAAGTTTGCAGATCAGATATGCATCGGTCAGGCATATAAGGGTTACAAAGGAGTTATTGGTGTGGGTAACTGCACCTCAAGCTTTGATAAATTTTTGCCCGGTTGTCCGCCATCAGTTGATGCCATAATAGAATTCCTTTCAAATATTGCTGGGGATGATGAAAAGAAATCGACCCGTTAACGAAGGTGCGTATCCACCGGAACGCACCACAAGCCTCGACCCGTTAACGAAGGTGCGTATCCACCGGAACGCACCACAAGCCTCGACCCGTTAACAATGAAACCCCACTTATAGAAGTGGGGGTCTTATGAAGATGATAAATTATTATTTATAAGTCTGATCTTTTTACAACAGGATCAAATTTTTATTTTAACCGAATAAGCATACTCGGATGGAGTCATACCGGTGGCTTTCTTGAAATGCCTTGAGAAATAATGAATAGAGGAGTATCCAAGGCGGTGGGCTATTTCGGTGAAATTATATTCACCCTCTCTAATCATTATTTTAGCTTCGTCAATTTTCAAGTTTTTAAAATATTCCATAACACCAAGCCCGGTTTTTTCCTTGAATAAGACCTTCAGGTTTGTTCTGCTAAGGTTTGAAAACCTGCATACATCGTCAAAAGTAAGATAGGTATGCACATTTTCTTTTAAAAAACTTACTATCCTAAGCACCAAATCCGCATCGGATCTGTTCTTAACCGATAACGATGGTTTACTGATAACGCTTAATTTGTTGCCTTTTCGTATCAATTGGATTAGCATTTGCTCTAGGTAAATGCGTATGAGCTGTTCACAACCTAATGGCTGTTCAGGTTTTTTTTCAAGCTCCTTTAAAGACGGATCATCAAGAGGAGATGAATATGCATTCTTTGCTTCACGCAGGATATTTGCAAGTAAATCACTTTCGTTGGCGCCAACATTAATAATTTTATTGTTAAAATAGCTTATTGCCGGTGATTTGCATTCAAAGGAAATTACAATAAGGTTTGGTGCAACTATCCCATTTGCCCAGACATTATGAAACTCATTGGGCTTATGAAATATCATCTCGCCTTGCTTAAGCTTATAACCAAGGTTATCGGCCATTACTTCCACTTCACCTTTATCTACATACAGAAGCTCCCAGAAGTCGTGCTTTTCACCTTCAAATACGTAATTTTTTGCGTATTCAAAATAATGTATTGTTACAATTTTTTTAACAATCAGATCTTCTTTTAAAGGAGTTTTGATATAATCCATAATATACCCCGTGTGAACAGACTATTTGCATATATAAATATAATATCGTATAATTAAGTAATTTTAAAGTGGCCAAAAGTGCAAATAATCCGACTTTATAGATAAAGAAATATCTTCTATATCATATTAAAATAAAAGCATAAGCTAAGAATAGGCGACATAGGGACAAATAACAGTTAGATAGAACTATTTATAAGATTATGGTAACGGTTGCGAAATCTAAAACTGAGGTATAATTATCTTTATGGAGGTGTAATCATGTCAATATTAGTAACAGGCGGAGCAGGTTACATAGGTAGCCATGCCTGCATTGAGCTTTTACAGTCCGGGTTTGAGGTTGTTGTTGCTGATAATCTATGCAACAGCAAAGAGGAGTCGCTAAAAAGAGTTCAGGAGATCACCGGAAAATCATTAAAATTCTACAAGGTAGATTTGCTTGACAAAGATAAGCTTGAGGAGATTTTCAACAATGAGTCCATAGATGCAGTAATGCACTTTGCGGGTCTTAAAGCAGTGGGTGAATCAGTATCTTTGCCTTATAAATACTATCACAATAATATTACCGGAACGCTCAATCTTTGTGATACAATGCAAAAGCATGGTGTTACGGATTTGGTTTTCAGTTCTTCCGCTACAGTATATGGCGATCCCCACACGGTTCCTATTACGGAGGATTTTCCCTTAACAGCTACAAATCCCTACGGTCGCACAAAACTCATGATTGAAGAAATCCTTAGAGATTTATATATTGCAGATAATAAATGGAACATAGCAATTCTTAGGTATTTTAATCCGGTTGGTGCTCACCCCAGTGGGAAAATAGGTGAGGATCCGAACGGGATTCCTAATAATCTGGTTCCTTATATAACACAGGTTGCGATTGGCAAGCTGAAGGAACTCAAAGTATATGGGAATGATTACAACACTCCGGACGGCACCGGTGTCAGGGATTATATACATGTGATTGATCTTGTTATCGGTCATATAAAAGCGTTAGAGAAGCTCCAGTCAAAGCCCGGTATTGTAACATACAATCTAGGCACAGGAAAGGGTTATTCAGTTCTCGATATGGTTAAGGCTTTCTCTAAGGTTGTTGGGAAAGAAATTCCGTACAAGGTAGTGGACAGAAGACCGGGTGATGTAGCCATGTGCTATGCTGACCCTACAAAGGCCAAAAATGATATGGGATGGGTTGCAGAAAGAGACCTTGCAAAAATGTGTGAGGATTCATGGAATTGGCAGAGGAATAATCCTAAAGGTTATTAGTGATAACCCTAACCTACTGGAACGCACCACAAGCCTCGACCCGTAAACAAGGAACTCCAACTTATAGAAGTGGGGTCTTATGAATATGATAATTAACTCAACTTAACTAACGGAAAGAAGGTCAGAAAAGAGATATGAGAAAACCAGCACTTGTTATTATGGCTGCCGGTTTAGGAAGCAGATACGGCGGGCTAAAACAGATAGACCCGGTGGGGCAAAATGGAGAGATAATTATAGACTATTCCATATATGATGCTCTAAAGGCCGGGTTTGGTAAAGTCGTTTTCATTATCAACAGGAACATCGAAGAAGCGTTTAAAGAAAACGTAGGTAAAAAAATCGAGAAAATTGTTGATACAGCGTATGTTTTCCAAAGTGTAGAGGACGTCCCTGAAGGTGTCAAAATACCTGATGGCAGGGTAAAGCCCTGGGGAACCGGACATGCTGTATTAAGCTGTATTAATGATGTGGACACACCATTTGCAGTTATTAATGCAGATGATTTTTACGGTCCCACATCTTTTCAGCAGATAGGAAAATATCTTGTGAACCTCGAAGATGCGGACGCTCTTTATCACTATTGCATGGTTGGCTTCAGGCTGGAGAACACACTTACAGAGAACGGTCATGTTGCAAGAGGTATTTGTACGGTCGACTCTAATGGATATCTTAAGGGTATTAATGAAAGAACCAAGATTCAAAGCTTTAAAGACGGAACAAAATACACAGAAGACGGAGAAAATTGGGTGTTGATTCCGGAAGGAAGCACTGTATCCATGAATATGTGGGGATTTACTCCCAGTATTTTTAAAGAGTTAAAAACTCGATTCCCAAAATTCCTAAAGGAAAACGAGAACAATCTTGAGAAGGCTGAATATTTTTTACCATCTGTTGTAGATAGTCTTATTACTTCTGATAAGGCGGTTGTAAAAGTTCTTCCGTCTGAAGAGAGATGGTATGGGGTCACTTACAGGGATGATAAGCCGGTTGTTAAGAAAGCAATTTCTGATATGGTAAGACGTGGTGTATATCCATCAAACCTATGGGAGGATATGTTATGAGTGAAGTACGCAAATGGAATTTTGAAGAAATAGTGACAAACTTTAAATTTGAAGGTGAATTCGTCAAGGCAGAGCCCTATGGATTCGGCCATATTAACGATACCTATGCTATATATTTCAGAAAAGAAAGTGGCAGCACACATAGATACATTCTCCAAAGGATAAACCATACGGTTTTTAAAGATCCAAATCAATTGATGGAGAATATTTCTGGAGTTACCAGCTTCCTAAGAAAAAAAATAACTGAAGCAGGTGGAGATCCGGATAGAGAAACCCTGAACCTTATACCTACCTTAGATAATAAGTTTTTCTATAAAAATGGAGACGGCAACTATTGGAGAGCATATATATTTATTGAAAATGCATGCACATATCAGGTTGTTGAGAACTTGAACCATTTTTATAATGCAGGAAAAGCCTTTGGTAAATTCCAAAAATTACTTGGCAATTATCCGGCAAGCACACTGCATGAGACTATTCCTAATTTTCATAATACCAAAAAGCGTTACGAAGCCTTTCTTGAAGCAGTAAAGAACGATGTTAAGGGGAGAGCGGCAAGTGTTAAAGAAGAGATTGATTTCGTGATGCAAAGAGCATCGGATGCATCTGTTTTAGTTGATTTGCTAAATGAGGGGAAATTACCCTTAAGAGTAACGCATAACGACACAAAGTTTAATAATGTTATGATTGATAATGCAACCGGAGAGGGAGTATGTGTTATAGATTTGGATACTGTAATGCCAGGGTTGTCTTTGTATGATTTTGGTGACTCAATCCGCTCTGGTGCAAATCCGGCCGCTGAAGACGAGAAAGACTTGACAAAGGTCTGGATGGATTTAGATCTTTACGAACATTTTACAAAGGGATTTTTGGAGCAAACGGGCGAATCGCTAACACCACTGGAAATTGAATACCTGCCGTTTTCAGCAAAAATTATGACCTTTGAATGTGGGATGCGTTTTCTTACAGATTATCTGAACGGTGATACATATTTTAAAATTCACCGGGAGGAGCATAATCTGGATCGCACCCGTACTCAATTTAAGATGGTTGCCGACATGGAAGAGAAGAGTGAAGAAATGAAGCGCATAGTAAGAAAATACTGTGCACTGGTTTAAAAAGTGATTATTGTTAATGAAATATGTAAGAGACAGGAAGAACCTGTTGGGGTGTTAAAACAAAACAAGCTTGTTGACAAAAGAAATATGATGAATTAACAATTCATTATGTATGAACAATGATGGAGGTGTAATAATGTCATACTTTAATTTCAATGCAAAGCCCAAATTTGTTTCGGAGCTGGATAAAGGATTCAGACCGGCTGCGCTGGAGAACAAAGCCTTTTTGGAAGCTGTCGAAAAGTCGGGTAAAAGCGCTTCTGTTAAAATAGCAGTTGAAAGAGCAAACGGTCAAGTATCAACATACAACACAGTTATATTCGCAGAGGGTAAAACAGAAGAAAACCTCTTTTATATTGAGCGGTTTGTAAAAACTATTCTGTGGATTCACGGAGGGTGGAAGGTTATAATTGGCGGACCCCAATATATTGGTGACTATATTAAAAAAGCATACACAAATGGTGGCTTGAGGGAATTTGATGCTAATTTTATGAGCAGGATCTATGAAAAAGAGTTTTCGGTAATATGCACTAATATAGAAAACGTGCCTGATTCCAATGAAAGCACAAATCCCATAGGCAGGCATCTGAATGGTTGCCGAATTGGTTTGGATTTGGGCGGCAGCGACAGAAAGGTTTCTGCGGTTATTGACGGAAAGCCCGTATATTCGGAGGAAGTTGTCTGGCATCCTAAAACACAAACTGATCCGGATTACCATTACAAAGAGATTGTTGAGGCTTTAAAAACAGCAGCTTCACATATGCCGAGAGTAGATGCAGTTGGTGTTAGTGCTGCAGGTGTTTATGTTGATAACAGGGTTATGGTTGCATCACTGTTTCTTAAAGTGTCCGATGAGCTTTTTAATAAGAAAGTGAAGGACATACTGATTAACGCTGTTAATGAATTAGGTAATATTCCACTTGAGGTCGCCAATGACGGTGATGTTACTGCACTTGCAGGCTCAATTGATCTTGAAGATACGAATGTGTTAGGGCTTGCAATGGGTACAAGTGAGGCCGGAGGTTATGTGGACGGTAAAGGAAATATTACAGGCTGGTTAAATGAACTTGCTTTTGTTCCTATGGATTACAATATTTCAGCAATGGTTGACGAATGGTCGGGAGACTATGGCTGCGGAGTAAAATATTTTTCACAGGATGCAGTTATAAAGCTTGCGCCTGCAGCAGGTATTAAGCTGGATTCCAACCTAACCCCTGCTGAAAAGCTTAAAGTTGTACAAGAGTTACACGAGAAGGGTGACGCCGGTGCTGCAAAAATTTTCGAAACTATCGGTATATATCTTGGTTATACTATTGCGTATTATGCTAATTTCTATGATATAAAGCACACACTGATTCTTGGTCGTGTTACATCAGGAAAGGGCGGAAACATAATAATTGATAAAGCTACAAGTGTTCTTAAAGAAGAATTCCCTGAGCTGGCTAAAAAAATTAATATGCAACTTCCGGATGAGTCCAACAGGAGAGTAGGGCAGTCTATTGCAGCAGCAAGCCTCCCTAAAACAAACGGATAGTTTAACTAGGAAAGATCTTGCTTTCTTTTTAAATCAACTATCCAACTACACTAAAAGGTTAATGGTTATTGATTCAAACTATAAAAGAACAATGGAAAGGGTGAATTAACATTATGAAATTTGTAAAATCAGGTGCAGAGTTATTTATTCCCGATGGTAAACCTATTGAAGAAGCAATAAAAAGAACAACACATATAGCGATTTCCGCTCATCAGGATGATATAGAAATCATGGCTTGCCACGGAATTTTGGAATGCTTTGGAATGGAAGATAAATGGTTTGCAGGCGTTGTTGTCACAAATGGAGCGGGAAGCCCAAGGGATGACCTTTACGCAAAGTACACAGACGAAGAAATGCAGAGAGTTAGAAAGATTGAGCAAAAGAAAGCTGCATATGTAGGTGAATACGGTGCGATGGCTCTTTTAAATTACACAAGCTCTGAAGTAAAAGACGGAAAAAATAATGCTGTTGTTAATGAGCTAAAAGAGTTAATAGACGCTGCAAGACCGGAAGTGGTATACACCCATAATCCTACAGACAAGCATGATACCCATGTTGCGGTTACTATAAGGGTGATAAATGCAATAAGGGCACTGCCAAAAGAGAATCGTCCCCGAAGAGTATATGGTTGCGAGGTGTGGAGAGCACTAGACTGGCTTAACAAAGAAGATAAGGTTATGTTTGACGTGTCTGCTCATCCTAATATTTCTGCGGCAGTTCTTGCTGTCCATGACTCTCAGATTTGTGGCGGAAAGAGATATGATTTGGCAACAGAAGGAAGAAGACGAGCAAATGCCACTTATGCAGAATCTCACGGAACAGACAATGCACAAGCGGTTAGCTATGCTATGGATTTAACCCCCTTGATAGAAGACGACTCCCTTGACATAGGAATGTATGTAAAAGGGTATGTTGATCGCTTTTACAATGATATTGAAAACAGACTGGAAAAGGTTCTGTAAGCAGATATAATTTGAAATAACTATCATATTATGATTATCACCCAGAAAGTCACTTTGTGACTTTCTGATGAACATTAAGGTTTCATAGATTTCATCAACCTTCGAAAGAAGGTTGGATAACCATATTGTGATTGCTCCAAGTAGCAGTAAGCTGCAGCTTCCTGCAGGTAATCCTACAGGAAAAAGTCGTGAAACGACTTTTTGGGAAGCAATCATGTTATAATTTAGACAATACGGTGCATGAGAGACAAGCTTTTTGATAAGTTAAAAAGCTTGTCTCTTTTTTCATGGAACCGCAATTTTTTTAGAACAGTAATTTGCACTTTATTGGCACCGAATAGTCTCCAATAGTAGATTAAAAATTAATCACTTCATCAGCAATTTCTCCCAATCGTATATCATGTGATACAATAATTACTATCTTGCTTTTTTTCTTTTTTATGATTTCATTCATAAATACACCTACACTCTCTTCATCAAGTGCATTGGTTGGTTCATCAAATATCATGATATCAGCACTCTTAAGAAATCCACGCGTCAGGACAATACGTTGTTTCTCTCCTCCAGAGAGAGAGGTGTTTTTGGGATTAATAATAAAGTCTAATTTTTCAGGTATGTTTTCAGCAAAATCCATTAATGGCATAATGGTAGTAGCAATCTCGTTTTCGCCTACCCCAGCCAATGATAAATTATATCTTATAGTCCCTTTTTGAAAATAGGCATCTTGTTGCACGAATGACAAGTTGTTCCTTCGTAATTTAGTAAAATCAATATCTGTATAATGAGTTTGGCTGTAATACATATCCCCTGAACTTGGTTTATATATACCAGCTAAAGTTAGCAAAAACGTTGTTTTACCAGTGCCATTTTCGCCTACGATAAGATATACCTTACCTTTCTGAAACTCAAGCGAAATATCTTTATAAATTATTTTTTCACCAATCACTAACCCGATTTTTTTGCAGGTAATTGAATTTATACATGACAATTCAGTCTTTCCAAAGGTTTCTGGCTTGATATCATATAGTTCATTTATCCTATCTCTGGATACTCTATAATTTTGGTACTGGCTGCCGAATTCACTTACGTGTTGTAAAGCTGGAAGCAAAATACCTATGTACATAATTACCGCAACAATTGAACCTCCTACTGATAGATGACTTTTACTGTTGACAGTTGAATATGCAAGAACCAATAATGATAATGCATATGCAATCCTTCCGAGGAATGAAACCGTACAAATTTGTGAATAATCAACGCGTAAGAATCTTATAGAGGTTTCATAAAATTTATACGCCGTCTTAGTAAATATATTATCGGACTCTTTATTCCAAGCGTTAATTTTTATCGATAGCAAATTATATAAAATACCGCTAATCATTGAAAAAAAATCGCTCTGTGCATCAAGCATATTTTTGTCAAGTATATAATAAACTCTCTTTATAAGCAAATAAATAATGCAGAAGACTATAACAACCAAAATTCCGATAATACCCAGTAGCATATTCAATGAAAATAGTATTGGAATTATAATAAATGTTGTAATTATATTAAAAGTAAAGTATGGTAACTTTTCTATCAAAAAATCTCCCAAACAGACCGCATCATTATTAATCCTCTGTGTTAAATAAGCATCATTATATCTTCCGAGCTCGATGAACTCCGATTTCTTAATATATTTAAGAATATCAAATTCAATCTGCATAGCCATGTAGTTTGACAACTTTATGTTAAAATCATTATTAAGCAAGCTTAGAAAATATTCAGCCGATATAAGAATACCCAATGGTATGAAATATGATGATAAATTGTCCAATTGAAATGAAGAAATAAGTGTTATACCCTTATTGAGATAATAAGGGATAAACAATGCAATAAAGATTGATAATAAGTTTATAATTGTAAACAATAAAAACTTTGACCAAATCGATTTTAGGTATGTCTTTGCGTTGAATTTTGTATAATTATTCGAACTATTAATAAATTTATGCTTCATTTCAATACCACCTCAACAGATTTTCTGAGGTTCTTGCTTTCTATTATATTACATATTAGTGATTTTGTCATGTTGTTGGTATTATGTTTTTTATTTATATTTAATAATTCAATATGTTTTAAATCGGTAATATTATGGAGGTAATCTTCAATAACTAAATACTCAACTGCTTCTACAATACATTCCAATTTGTTAGTTTTACAGGTATCGGTTATTGTAAATGCAGTATCAACTAAAACATGGCATAGTTCGTGTATTAAAACGCCAATAACATCTGACAACATAGTTATTACCACAGCATAACTATCATCAATTTTAATAGAAAACCCTTCGCAATTTTTTTCTTCGAAAGAGCTTAGAATATTACAATGCACAATGAATACTTTTATCTCTTTACATGCGATGCTTATATTTAAGTTCTTCTCGGCAAAGAAGCTAATAGTATTAAAAATGCTATCTACGCTTATACCATTTAGCGACATAGGCATTAAGGTGCTATAACTTCCACTTAAAATATAGTAAATTATATCATCTTTGCTTAGCGCTTTTTGGTGTGAGAATGCCATATTAGTGCATTTGATATCGTATGCAGACAAACTCATCTTATTCACCAGTGATAAACCTCCTTATACTGTCAGAATTCTCAGCGAATTCATAGATTAATCCTTCGAATATTTTGTTTTGGAAATCACATTGAGGAATCTTTTTATCCATTGTAGGCGATTTTGAATATATTTCTCGTGTGCAAATCCCACAGAACATTTTCCAATCACATTCACGACACATCTCTGCCTTTTTAGTATCCCTAGCTTGAATTGACTTAACGCGGTCACTGTTTTCAAGTATAGATTTTAATGGGATACCTTTTAGTACATTACCTATGGGAGTATCACGAATATTTCTCCACTCTTGGCATGGATATATATCTCCATTAGAAGTGACACTAATTTGATTTTTTCCTGCGCCACAAGGTGATCTAAAACACATATGTGGTTGCCACAACAGAAGATTCCACAGATAGAATCTTAGGGTTGCATCATTAACTGGTTTTTCCGTCGATAGAGCATTGTGTGCAACGTTTAGGAATTTATCTGCAATGCCACTTAGCTTATGTTCATTACTTTCAAAGATAGAGTACTCCTCAGCTCTTCCAATAGGCATAACTATATTTGTACGTATGTATTTAATGTCGTTCTCAATTGCAAATTTAATAATTGAATCGTATTGCTCAGCGGAATATACAACAGATAAAATACTCGCATCGCACCCAAGAGATCTCATTTTACTGATATTTTTTTTTATAATGTCATAGGTTACGCTGCCATCATGGAAAACACGGTATTTATTTTGTTCTTCTTCGGTTCCATCCATGCTTATTCCAATCTCAACATTGTTTTCCTTGAGGAAGATAGCAATTTCTTCAGTGAGTAGAGTTCCATTTGTCTGAATTGTAAAGTTTATAGATTTCTCTTTGGATGATGCATGTGTTTTTGCCTGCGGTATTAATTCCTTAATAAGCCCAAAATTAAGTAATGGTTCACCACCACTAAATTCTACGGTCAATGTATCTGCACAGTTAGAATATTCGAGTGCAAGAATAATTGCTGATAATGCTATTTCAAGTGACATATCGATGCCATCCTGTTCAGCATTAACAAAACAATATTTGCATGATAAATTACACCTGCTGGTTGTGTCAAGAATTAGTAACGATAGCTTATCGGAGTGTGGTTGTTCTACACAACCACTAGAATCATTGGATATTATATTCGCTGTAGTTAGTGTTTCGTAAGTCCGCGATTCTTTTGGAAGACTATCAATGCCATATAATTTTATATCCTCTATTACCTCATCATTGTTAGCCCCGGTTTAACCTGTCAGTTATACTTGTATATCATTTCGGAGTTTGC
>ENA-UOOR01001370-UOOR01001370.1-fermentation-metagenome-genome-assembly--contig:-NODE-1370-length-29086-cov-9.650133_pt1 | contig 29086 bp, 30 predicted proteins | sample MGYA00245780_ERZ724029 | MGnify/ENA primary metagenome ERZ724029 (study PRJEB28704, sample SAMN03018315) | fermentation metagenome | biome: anthropogenic terrestrial biome; feature: soil; material... | reverse complement strand
TTAATATATTCGCTCGGGTCAAAAGGAGGTTGACATTGACGACTAGCTTCCAACAGTCCGGCAAGGATGCTCCCCGGCGCGCTGGGGTGAAGCGCCGGATTTTACAGTCGCAAAGGCTTTCATTCATGCGAACGACGAGCGACGAGTTACGAGCTGCGAGATGTATTTTCTAGGTAAGCTTATCAGTATATTGCAGCAAACCCCAAATTATTGAATTATGCAATTCCCAAATTAGCAATTTCTGAAATTATTAAAGGAGGAGAACAGAGTTTGAAAGCTCTAGCCCTATTTTCCGGTGGTCTGGACAGTCTATTAGCGATTAAATTAATCCAAGAGACAGGAGTGGAAATAGAAGCTGTCTATTTTCTTCAACCTTTCCTCTCCCAGAAAGAAGAGAGAAAAGTAGTCTCTCATTTACAAAACCTCATTTCTCAATTACAAGTAAAATTACATATTATACGCCTTGATGATGATTATCTCCGAATGCTTGAAGCGCCAGCCCACGGTTATGGAAAAGCCTTTAACCCTTGCTTAGATTGTCATATCTTTTTCTTGCGTAAAGCTGGTGAGATGATGAACGAACTCGGAGCTGATTTTTTAGTAACTGGCGAAGTAGTTGGGCAAAGACCAAAATCTCAGTACAAAACAGCTTTTCCAATTATTGATTCCGAGTCCGGACTGGCTGGTTTAATTGTTAGACCTCTCTCCGCCGGTCTGCTCCCGCCAACGATTCCTGAAATCAAAGGTTGGATTTCCCTGAAACACTGTCCTTCTATTCAGGGTCGACAAAGAAAAGTCCAATTGGAATTGGCCAAAAAATATGATCTTAAATTCGAAACCCCTGCCGGTGGTTGCCTGCTAACCAATGTAGAGTATGGTAGAAAAGTAAGAGATCTCCTCGCCGCCGACGGGATGCTTACCAGCAATTCCCTTCGATTACTAAGTATTGGCCGGCATTTTAGATTTAGTCCAAAATATAAAGGGATTATTGGGCGTAATCATCAGGAAAACCAAGAGCTGTTCCGCTATTTTTATGCGCGTCGCTGGGATGCCCATCTTTATTTACTTAAAGCGTTAGGCGCTCCAGGTCCGTTAGCATTAGGCCTGGGAGAGCCAAGTTCAGAGGATCTAAGAAATCTATCCCTATTAACGATTCGTTATAGCGATCACCCATACCAATCAAAAGTGTCAGTTAAGATCCTAACCAGTGGGAAAGATCATCAACAAGCCACCTTTATCGAGGAAAAAACTGATAACCAACGATTAATCGAAAAGTTTCGTATTAATTAGTACTCTTTTGACTTTGCTAATCAAACGGCGGGGGGTATCTCCCCCCTTCACTTTCTCCTTTTCCCAGTTAATTTTGTTTTCCCCACTAACTGTTTTTCCTATCAATTACCTACTTTAAGAAATTGCATAATTCAGTTATTTAAGATTTAACCACATATCTGATTTCGTGACTATTCGATCTATACCCAGGGGAAACGCTACCGCAAGCTTTCGCGATTTCCCCTGGTGTCTATAGATGTCACGAATTCAGACTAAGATATTGATAATCCCACTGGGGATTGCCAAATTATTTTAGGTTAAATACAAGCTAAGGTAATTATGCAGTTCCTTCACTTCAATATATTATGGCCAAATTTTAAATAGTAAAAATATAAATTCCTTAAACACAGCTAAAATGTACTTTTTCTGCGGGTAACCATATTATGCTCACTTATTATTGAAATACACCAGAGTTTATAATAACTAACAGCAAACAATATTAGTGAATTTAAAGCGAATTTAATTAAAGAGCAAGAATTTCTTGCTAGCAGAAAGAAGATAAGTTATAATATCATCAGGTTGTATTACCAGGTTATATAAAGAGGTGGTATTTTGACGGAAAAAGCGGAAAAGATGTTGCAAAGGCAGGCTAGGATCGAAAGCGAAATTGAAGATAACCCCTTTATTACCGACGAGGAACTAGCCGCTTTATTAAAGGTTAGTATTCATACTATCAGGTCCGATCGGAGAAAGGCCGGTATTCCTGAGGTTAGAAAAAGAACAAAGAAAGTAGCTGAAACTATTTTTGGAGAATCAAAAACACTGTCAGCTCAAGAGATTGTTGGCGACCTTCTAGAGATCGATCCAGATAATTCCGGCCTTTCTCTGCTAGATACCACTCCAGAAATGGGGATTGAAAAATCGGGTATTATTAGAGGTCATATAATTTTCGCCCAAGCTAATTCCCTAGCTAATGCCATTGTTGATGCGGACGTGGCTTTAACTGGAGAGGCCACTGTAAAATTTTTGGCGCCAGTCCGCTCCGGAGAACGTATCCTGGCTAAAGCCCGCGTCATTAAAGAAAAAGGTCGAAAAAAAGAAATAGAGGTTATCATGAAAACCAAAAAAAGTCTGGTCTTTAAAGGGACTTTTACTATTTATTGTTTAAATCATGAACTCGCATCCCATCTGAATATCTTGAAAGAAGTCGACGAGGGGAGTATAAAATGAAAAAAATAGGTTTAGTCGCTATTGGCAGTTATGTGCCAGAGCAGAAATTAACTAACGCGGATTTAGAAAAAATGGTCGATACAACCGATGAATGGATTACAACTCGAACCGGAGTTAAAGAAAGAAGAATTGCGCCAGAAGGTATTTACGCTTCTGATTTAGCTGTAAAAGCGGCGGAGGATTGCTTAGCAAAAACAACTTATCGACCAAGATTGCTGATCTCCTCCACCAGCACCGCAGAAAAAAGTTGTCCCTATCAGGCCAGTATTGTTGCACACAAGCTAAATCTTACTAACCTCGCAGCCTTCGATCTTAATGCCGCCTGTTCCGGTTTAGTCTATTCCTTAGCAGTTGCCTGGAGTTTGATGCAGACCCAAGAATACGAGCATGCCTTAATCACCGCTGGAGAAAAATTATCAATGTATGTGGATTACACTGACCGTTCCAGCTGTATTCTTTTTGGTGATGGCGCCGCCGCGCTCATGCTTAGTTCCCACCAACCTGAGCATGAAATTCTCGCTGTAGAATTAGGAGTAGATCCTACCGGTTCTAACCAAGTAATCATGGGCGGACAAAATGAAGAATTTTATTTCCGGCAAGATGGTCGCAGTGTTTTTAAGTTTGCCGTAGAAAAAATGGGCAATTTAATTGATCTGTTGAAAGAGAAAACTGGGATTACCGATCAAGATCCTTATTTTATCATACCTCACCAGGCTAACAGTAGAATTCTTGAAGCGGTAGCCAAGAATAAAGGTCTACCTAAGGAGCGCTTTATCTCCAATATTGCTAAATATGGAAATACTTCCTCTGCTTCGATTGGTTTAGCTTTAAAGGAAGCCTGGGATGAACAACGTTTTACCAAAGGTGATATTTTAATGTTAATCGGATTCGGAGGAGGTTTATCCTGGGCAGCAGCAGCCATCAGGTGGTAGTCGTCTATGAAGAAAAAAGAAGCCATCCCGCTTGGGATAGCTTCTTTTTTCTGTCACCAACCGACCTATAAGCCGAGTTCTGTACTGACTACTGTCAGCGGTAACCATTTATCTGGGACGACAGTTACCTGTCGCCTCCTGCGACCGTACCCGAGGGAAAGACGGGCCATCCTCGCGTATGGAATTACCATACGCCCCCCTCCTATTCGGTCTTGCTCCGGGTGGGGTTTTCCTAGCCGATTGATTGCTCAACCGCTGGTGCGCTCTTACCGCACCTTTTCAGCTTTGCCATGGACCAGCCATACGGCTGCCAGTAGGCGTTTACCTTTCTGTGGCACTTTCCTTAAGGTCACCCTCACTGGACGTTATCCAGCACCCTGCCCTCTGGAGCTCGGACTTTCCTCAGACACTGCCTTTCGGCATTGTATCCGCGGTTACCCGGTTCGGTTAGTTCCAGGATTTTTAATTTTACCATAAATCGAAGCCGATTACAATGTTAATTTTAGGTACGCTTTTTGTAAGGATGAAAATGGGGATGCTCAGATTGGTAACATCAGCACGCTTACAGACGAGCAACAAGTTACGAGATATTTTTTCTGCAGGATAGACTAAAAAGCAAATTTATAATTTGAAAGATGTGTAACCCTTGACATTGGGTCTTTTATAATTTAAACTCAATCTTTAATAGGCTAAAGAATTGCGTAATCGAATAACCATCAAATATTCCACTAGGGATTGTCTATTCTCTATATTTAAGATTTAATCACAAAATTCAACTCGATGCTTAATACTCGTTTCTAGACAAGATAAGCTTTTATTGCGGAGTGACAAGCGACAATCTCACTTTTTGCTTACAAAGTAAATCATTTTTGTTGAGAGCAAAATGTGAGATCAATCTCACTTTTCGCAAACATTCTTTTCTATATCTTGAATGCAAAATGTGAGACCAATTTCATTTTTTGCTTACCAAATTAAGAACAAAAACGAGTTGCGAGAGTATTATCCAAATAAAGGCGGAGAGAGTTTTGAAAACACATTTATTTCACCCTCATAACGAACTTTCCAGTAAGCAGTGGGTAAAAGATTTTTCTCTCGGTTTCAAGCATGGGTTACCGATCTTTTTAGGTTATATCCCTGTAGCCTTTACCTTTGGACTAATTGCGGTTAGGGGCGGTCTGCCGGTTGGGGTTGCCCTTCTAATCTCCTTAACTAATCTCACTTCAGCAGGACAGTTTGCCGGAACTAACCTCCTAATCTCCGGCGCCACCCTTTTTGAGATCACCATAACCACCTTAGTAATAAATATCAGATATTTACTGATGTCTCTCTCCCTTTCCCAAAAGATGGCGCCCTCCATCCCCTTAACTCAGAGATGTCTCATGGCTTTTGGGATTACCGACGAAACCTTCAGCGTTGCTTCGCTGGAAAAACAGGAGATCACCTTCGCCTACATGTTAGGTTTAATTACTGGTCCTTACTGGGGATGGGGCCTCGGCACCGCGTTAGGCGGGTTAATCTGCTCTGTGCTCCCCAGCAGTTTGCAAGATTCAGTGGGTATTACTTTATATGCGATGTTTATTGCTTTGCTCATCCCGCAGGTCAAAAGAACGCAAGCTGCTTTTATTGTGGCTTTCGTCGCCATCAGTGTTAGTTCTGGTTTTACTTGGCTCCCTTATCTCAATCGAATTTCGGAAGGATGGAGCATCATCATGGCAACGGTAATTGCTTGTCTGATTGGTGCTGCTTTTTTCCCCAGAGAGGATGTTTAAGATGGTAAGAACCCTTTTAGCTGTTTGTTTTATGGCATTCGTTTCCTACTTACCACGAGTATTACCGATGGCTTTTATGCAAAAAAGAATCCAATCCCGTTTTTTACGCTCCTTCCTTTATTACGTTCCCTTTGCGGTCTTAGGAGCAATGACCTTTCCTCGCATTCTGTATTCCACGGGAAATTTCTATTCTTCCCTCCTCGGAATGAGCGTGGCGTTAATTCTTGCTTTTTTAGACAAAGGGTTAATGACTGTCACTGTTAGCGCCTTAATCTCCGTTTATCTTTTCCAACTGCTCGTGCCTTAGCTGTTATAGCCATGAGGATGTTTTTTATGCCATCTCCATGCGCTCGCGATAATCTCTTCCAATTGGGGATATTTAGGGCTCCATCCCAGTTCTGCCTTGATCCTATCGGCGGAAGCAACCAGGACTGCCGGATCTCCCGGACGCCTTGGGCTTTCTTTGATATCAATCTTGGCCCCAGTTACCCGTTGAGCAGTCTCGATTACCTGCCGATTGGAATAACCCTGACCATTGCCTAAATTGAAGATTTTCGATTCCGTCCCCTGCTTTAAAGCTTCTATCGCCAAGAGGTGGGCACGGGCTAGATCGGAAACATGAATATAATCTCGGATGCAAGTGCCATCAGGAGTTGTATAATCTGTCCCGTAAAGCTCTAAACTTTTTCTTAACCCCAGAGCGGTTTGGAGAATAATGGGGATAAGATGAGATTCGGGTTGATGATCTTCTCCAATCTCCACCTCAACATCAGCGCCAGCCGCATTAAAATAACGTAAGGAAATATATTTTAACCCATAAGCCCGGTCATAAGCTTCCAGAATACCTTCATAAGCAAGCTTGGAAAACCCATAGGGGTTCTGGGGCCGCTTGGGATGATCTTCGGTAATCGGAACTGTCTCCGGCTCCCCATAAACCGCTGCTGTCGAGGAGAAGACAAACTTCTTAACTCCACAGGCCACCATGGAATCAAGCAAACTTAAACTGTTGGCAATATTGTTCTGAAAATACTTTGCCGGCTCCCGGACCGACTCGCCCACTAAGCTAAAAGCAGAAAGGTGAACCGCAATTTCTATCTTCTCCCGGGCTAAAATCTCCCGTACTAATTGACCATCGCCCATATTACCTTCAATTAATTTGCCCGCCCGCACTGCCTGACGGTGACCTTTACTTAAATTATCGAGAATTACCGGTTCAAACCCCTGCCTGCTTAGCTCCAGTGCAACATGACTGCCAATATAGCCTGCTCCTCCAGATACTAATATTTTCATTTATAAACCTCCCCCATATAAACATCAACTTAAAAAATGCCTCTCGTAACTCGTCACTGGTCACTCGTCACTCGTGGGTTAAAGCGATACATTAAGCAAAAGGTTTTAAAATAAAATATGTTCTTAAAACACTTCGGCTCCATTAGCCGGGGAGCTTATATAAAACTCGGGTTCAATCCCAGTTTGTTTTAAATAGTTTCCTCTCACGTATTCCATAAAACGCTCCTCTTGCCTTGCGGGTAATAAATTAACTGTGCACCCGCCAAACCCTCCCCCAGTAATCCGAGCTCCTAAGACTTCGGGAACTTGACGCGCTAAATCAACTAGCAAATCAATTTCGGCGCAACTGACTTCAAAATCATCACGCAGGGAATCATGGGAGGCATTCATTAGTTGCCCAAAGCTAATCAGATCCTGGCGCCGTAGGGCTTCGATACTTTCCAAAACCCGATTATTCTCGTTGATCACATGGCGACAACAACGGTAGACCGCCGGATTCATTTCTGAATGACAGTTCTCCAGCTGTTCTAGCTTTACATCACGAAGGGCTCTAATCTGCGGAAAACGAGTTGTTAATATCTCAACTCCCTCTTCACACTGTCGACGCCTTATATTATACTCGGAATCAACCAGTGAATGCTTTACTCCGCTGTGACAGATTAAGATGGAGTATGCCCCTAAATTTAGGGGTATATGCTGGTAATCCAAAGAACGGCAATCCAAAAAGAGAGCATGCTCCTCCCGCCCCATCATCGAGACAAACTGATCCATGATCCCACATTTCGCTCCAATAAACTCATTTTCAGCAAATTGACAAAGCTTAGCTAGAACCACTGGGTCCATCGAAAAATCCGTTAATTTTTGTACTACTTTGGCCGTAGCAACCTCTAAGGCGGCAGATGATGAGAGCCCTGCCCCTAAAGGAATGTTTCCGGAAAAAGCAATCTCCATCCCCGGTAGCTTGATCCCGTTTTTATTCAAAGCCCATAGTACGGCGAGTGGATAATTACAACCCTGATATTGGGGGTTGCATGTCAGCTCTTTATTAAGAGAAACCTCAACCAGCTGATCGTAATCAACAGCATATACTCTCACGATGGAATCTTTACGTTTCCTAATTGCCATTTTAATCTCAAATTCGATCGCCATCGGAAAAACATACCCTTCATTATAATCTGTATGTTCTCCAATGAGATTAACCCGTCCTGGCGCCCGTCCGCTGATTATTTCTCCGCCAGGGCCATATATCTTTTGAAAAAGATTAAGAAGATGGTCGTTACTATTCATCGGTCTCACCCCAATTTTAAAATAGCTTCTATATTATGAGGAGTTATCGCCCTTAATTCTGCTGCTTTTTCCTCCGGTAAAGTATCATTGACAAAACTTCCAGCCCCTGCCTCGCATCCTGCCAGATATTTTAGTTTTTTAGCTGTCCGGTGCGGAGGATAAAACTCAAAGTGGAGATGGTAATCGGGATAATCCTTACCATCCGTCGGAGCCTGATGAATTACCATAATATAAGGAAAGGAAAAGTTAAAAAGTTGATCATACTTTCCTAGCAGCGCTTTAAGAACGATAGCAAGATCCTTCCGATCCTCCTTAGTAAATTCCGCTAAGGAAGATAAATGTTTTTTGGGGGCAAGATATATTTCATAAGGATAACGAGCAAAAAAGGGAATAAAAGCTACAAACCTTTCCCCCTCAACAACAAGGCGCTTCCCCTCTTTCAACTCCTCTTTGAGAATATTACAAAAAAGACAGGTTTGATGCTGATGGTAAAACTCTTGTGAGGCTGTTAACTCCTTCTTGATGATAGGCGGAATATAAGGGAAAGCGTAAATCTGCCCATGAGGGTGATGGAGGGTAACACCAACTGCTTCTCCTTTGTTCTCAAAGATAAAGACATACTTAATAAAATCTTTGGTTCCAAGTTCTTGATAACGGTCTTGCCAAACCTCGATCAGGTTTTCAATCTGGGAAAGCGGCATCTTAGTTAATGTCTGATTATGATCAGGAGAATATAAGACCACCTCACAGATTCCTTGCGCTCTCTCCACTGGTGACCAACTCATCGGCAAAACCGCCGGTTCGGGAGGTTCTTTTTGTAATGATGGGAATTTATTTTCAAAAACTACAATATTATACCTATCCCTTGGCACTTCTGTAGGAAAACCACCTGGTTTCGTCGGGCAGAACGGACAATAATCTTTAGGGGGTAGAAAAGTCCGGTCTTGTCGATGGGTGGCAGTAATTACCCACTCTCCCAAGAAAGGGTGCCAACGCAGTTCAGACACTTAATCTCACCTCATCTTCTCTTGATAACATCCTTAACTTTACCCATTAATTTTTTCTTTCTTTTCGTTCTGCTTGTTTTTTTCTCCTTCCTCAAAATCATAAAAAATTAAATATCTTCCATCATCGAGTTTTATTTCTTCTTTTTTTAGTCTTTTTACCCCTGCCAACTACACCTCTCCTTTCAACTTAAACAAGCTTTATTTTTAGTCCCTCCTTCTTTAATCTTGTAATCTCCTCCGGATCCGCTTTGATCTGTAATCAAAAGGTCTATCTGACTCAAGTCAGCTACTTTAGCCATAGAAATATTCCCCACTTTACTGGAATCACAAAGTAAAATACTTCTCCGCGCAGTTTTTATAAATAATGATTTTATCTCTGCTCCAGCTAAATTTGTATTCGAGACCCCATGAGCAGCTTCAATACCTGTAAGCTCCGATAAAAGCTAAATCAGCATTGTTCTGATTAATAATCAAGGCGCCGTAAGGATTGACCGGATCGTTCTTCAGGAAACATGCTTCAACTCCTTTCGCTTTTATTTTACGATTAGTTTCGTTTTTAGTCAATTGTTTTCTGCTAACAACTGAGGGAATTACCTAAGACACCCCTTCAATAAGAATAACAACTGGTTCTTCATAAAATCACTTTGTGATTCAAGAATAAAAAAAGGTTCCTTTTCGGAACCCCTTTTTTAACCCCATTTCCCTTTACTAATATGCCCGGCAATCTCGGCTTTAGCTGCCTGTTGAATCTCAGTAGCCGCCTGAAGCGCTTTTTTAAAAAGTGTAACACAGGGAGGATCTAATTCATCCTCAATACCTAATTCCGCCACCGCTTGAACTTGCTCTAACAGACCAAGTAATTCGATATGAAACTGATTTGTCATCCGCGCACGATCGATTAATTTCCTTTGTTCTTCAGGTAGTTCAGCAAATTTTTCTGCAGGAGCGCCACATTTTGGACAGAACTCGGGGGGAGTCTCTCCATCATGAATATACCCACAAACTATGCATTTCCATTTTTTCATCACTATCATCCTCCTTAAATATTACCTCTTGATTTATTGTTAAGAAATACTTACACTTTCTTTTTATCTTCCCCAGTTAAACTCCGATAACTTAAATTACCTGGGCAGTCTGTAATATGCGACCGCCCGCAACGCAAACAGATTTGGTCGATCAATTCCGTTTTGACTAGGGCGGCGTCAAGAAAATCAAATAACCCTCGTTTTAAAGTATCCACTTTATTAGGCTCAAGACGGTTAATTATCTCCTGTAAACGCTGAAGAGATTTCTTTCTTTGCGTCTCCAACAGTTCTAAACCTTTGGGAGTCAGTTCCAGAATGATCTGCCGCCGGTCTTCTCGAGGATACTTTCTTGATACCAAACCTTTCTTTTCTAAACGATCTATTAGTTTGGTAACTGCAGCGTTGCTAATTTGTAATCCGTCTGCCACTTCTTTGGTCAAAGAATGATCATGATAATAGATAAAACGTAAACAGTTCTCTTGAACCCCAGTTAAATCATCTTCTGACATAGACAATGGTTCATAAACTAACCTACTTAGAGTCTGAGTAAATAATTTTAAGGTTAAATCCAATAAATGTATATCCATTGCTTTTAACACGGCCTTTTATTTAATATAGTTTAATATTAGTATAACTAACCATATTTGTCAACAATTTTTTCCCCTTTTATAAACTTTTTTCTAGTTCCATTTGCTGTTTTATACTTAAGTCTAACGACACTTTTATTAGTATAAGCAGAAGCGTGCTTTGGGATATCAATATATTGTGGTCAAATCTTAAATATTTGGATTAGACACTTCCTTAATATTAAAAAAGGAGGCTACTGCCTCCTTTTTAAAACATTCTCCTTCTTCTCTGGAGTCGCCGTCTTCTTTTCCTGGAGCGGGCGTAAGGGCACTCTTCCCATTTAACTGGCGGAGTAGCATAAACAAAGGAACCAGGATAATAAGGGTATGGAGTTGGCGCCCCCGGAGGACTCGGGTATGCTACTTCTCCCCCCGGCGGACAAGGCAGCGGTCGGACAATCGGTTGGGCCGGGGGACAAGGGTATGGTCTGTCTTCTACAGGCGGACAAGGCAGGGGACCAGGCATTATGGGTAAAGGTGGCCTACTAGGCACAGATGGTTCAAGATCAGGTAAGGGCATTGTAACCGGTTCTCTTGGAGGACATGGCATTGGACCCGGCATCACCGGTGAAATCGGAAGCTGCGGTATAACCGGTTCCTCTCCAATCGGGGCAATTATTGAGACCGGCAGTGGTAAACACAGCAGTTCTCCAACTCGTAGAGAATTAGGATCGGTAATTTGAGGGTTAAGACTTAAGATTGAATCTACTGTTACTCCTAAACGTTCGGCAATCAGGTAGATTGTATCTCCAGGCGCAACCACATAAGTAAATCCGGTAGCGCAGGGGGGGGTGCCTACGATTGGAATACAAATCTTTTGTCCTGGAAAGATCAGATCAGGGTTTACTATTTCTGGGTTAGCCGCTAATAGGGCTTCTAAAGTCACCCCAAAACGTTGAGCAATTTTAAAAAGAGTATCACCTTGAACCACGATGTAAATTTCTCCTGGACAAGGTGGGAAAGTGGGAACAGGAATACAAATTAACTGTCCGGGAAATATGTTATTTGGGTTCTCAATCTGTGGATTAGCTTCGATTAACTGTTGTAAACAGATCCCAAATCTCTGTGCAATCAAAAACAAAGAGTCGCCGGCAAGGACTGTATATAACTGTCCATGTGGACAAAATGATGGGGCCGGAGGGGTATGGGCAGCTCCAACCACCATTTCATTTACTTCCGAAAACATTTTTCTCCCTCCTCAACTCGATAGAATTTTAAAGATCGAATCAAAGCTTTAGTTCCTGCGTTTTAAAAGTTAATCTGCTATAGCAGATTAACATCTTCCAATTTAGCATATTCTAAGAAAAGACTATCTGTCCCGGGCGGAAGGTACAAGTAACATGCATCTGATACTAAAATACCGTAACAGACTGCAGTCCCGCCTTAAAAGCTTATTAGTTTATGCTATAATATAGAGGTCAGCTATAATCAGATAGTCCCCACCCAGCCAGCTGGTGCACGTGAAAGGATGAAAATAAAGCCAGGCGCCTCGACAACCCAGGCGTTTTCTAAGAAGGAGGTCTATCCATGTCTAATCCACCTCCCCTCCTGATCCAAACTATTCCTGCTTGGAAGGGACGCACTATTGAATCTATTCTCCGCCGGGAGCTTCGACTTTCCCGAAAACAGGTCATCGCCTTAAAAAAAAGTAATGGTATTCTTCTGAATGGCAGTTCCGTTCGAATAAAGGAAGCGCTTTCTGGTAACGAAGAACTTGTTTTACAGATCCCGCTCACTAGCGAACAGCATTTTATACCGGAAAATATACCTTTATCCATTATTTATGAAGATCCCGACCTGATTGTCATTGACAAACCCGTTGGCATGCTTGTTCATCCTGTCCGTTTTCATACTACTGGCACTTTGGCTAATGCTTTAGCATATCATTGGCAAACAACAGGTGAAGCGGCCTCTTTTCATCCGGTTCATAGATTAGATAAGCTTACCTCTGGCTTACTTTTAGTGGCAAAAAGTTCCTGGTCCCATCAGCAGTTATCATTACAGATCAAAGAAGAACAGATGCGCCGAATCTACCTCGCCATTACCGATGGCGCCCCGCCCATGAATAACGGCATAATTTCCGTCCCTATCAAAAGAGGAGAAGTGGGGATTAAAAGAATTGTCGAAGCTGGAGGCCAAGAAGCCCTTACTCATTACCGAGTAATACAGAAAACAGAGCATGCCGCTCTGCTCCTTTTACGTTTAATTACGGGTAGAACCCATCAGATTAGAGTTCATCTTTCTCACCTTGGCTCTGCGTTATGGGGTGATCCTTTATACGGTCGTGTAGATGAAAAGCTTTCCCGTCCAGCTTTACATGCGGCAGCCATTAGATTCAAACATCCTCGAACCAATCAGAGATTAAGGTTTCGTTCTTCTCTGCCTCAAGATCTTCACGATTTAGGGCGGTTCTTAGGTCTTTTCAGAACGTAATTTTTTTGTTAAAAATAATTTAACGCTTGTAATTAAAGGAATTCTTTGTTGTAAGAAAGAAATTGCGAAGAAAGAAATGTTCAGGGTAGTAAGTAGTCATTCACGCAGCTACCACCATCACACGCGAATGTGGTGGACAGCAAAGCCGGATGAACCGACCGTAGGATTCCTAAATAGTACATATTATATTTAAGAAAGGGGTTTTCTAATTGATCCAATTTATTGCTAACACGATTCGTGGCCTGGTTGCTGATATTATAGAAAAAGCTAACTCAGGCCATCCGGGAATGCCTCTTGGCACTGCAGAACTTGCAACTGTTCTTTATTCCGAAGTTTTGAAGCACGATCCTACCACCCCAGAGTGGGCCGACCGGGACCGCTTTGTGCTCTCCGCCGGACATGGTTCAGCTCTCCTTTATGCCTTACTCCATCTAACCGGATATCAAATGCCAATGGAGGAACTAAAGCGTTTCCGGCAACTAAATTCAAAAACACCCGGTCACCCTGAGTATTGGGATGTTCCTGGAATCGAAACTACCACCGGTCCTCTTGGTCAAGGTTTAGCTAATGCTGTGGGAATGGCCATCGCTGAAAGAATGCTGGCCGCCAGGTTCAATCGCCCGGCTTATGAAATTATCGATCATTACACCTATGTAATCGCTGGAGATGGTTGCCTGATGGAAGGAGTAACTTCTGAAGCTTCTTCCCTAGCCGGTGATTTACAACTCGGAAAACTGATAGTCTTCTATGATGATAATGAGATCTCAATCGAAGGCTCAACAGACCTTGCTTTTAAAGAAGATGTCTTAAAACGATATGAAGCTTACGGTTGGCAAGTCTTATCAATTGATGGACATGAGCCTGAACAAATCCTAAAGGCTCTAGAGGATGCCAAAGCTGATACCATTAGGCCTACAATCATTGCGGCTAAAACTAAAATCGGAAAAGGTAGCGCGTTAGAAGGCAGTGCCAAGTCACATGGCGCACCCTTAGGCAAGGATAATGTGGTAGCTCTCAAAGCAGCGCTTGGTCTCCCTAACGATGATTTTTATGTTTCAGCCAAAGTCTATACCTACTTTGAAGAGAAACGGGCCCAGTGGGCAACGACCAGAAAAACATGGGAAAGCAAGTTTAAAGCTTGGTCCGAACAATACCCTGAACTAAGAGCTGACTGGGACCGAATCATGAAGAGAGAACTCCCCTCTGATCTGGAAACAACCCTTCCACAGTTTGAAGCCGGTAGCTCTTTTGCGACTCGCGATGCTGGAGGAAAAGTGTTAACCGCTTTGTCTTCAAAGCTTCCCGAACTAGTTGGCGGCTCTGCTGATCTTTCCCCCTCCACTAAAACTTATGTTCAAGGGGCTGGCGCGATTGGTAATGGCAATTTTGACGGGAAAAACTTTCACTTTGGGGTTAGAGAACATGCGATGGGTTCAATTTTAAACGGAATGTCTGTTCATGGCGGTTTTCGGGTATATGGTTCCACCTTCTTTGTTTTCTCCGATTATATGCGTCCTCCTCTTCGCCTGGCTGCCTTAATGCAGCAACCAGTGATTTATGTGTTTACCCACGATTCCTTTTATGTCGGAGAGGATGGCCCTACCCATCAACCTATAGAGCACATTGAAGCGTTACGGATTATTCCTGGCATGCAGACTATCCGTCCGGCAGATGCCAATGAAACCGCCTGGGCGTGGCTGGCTGCCCTGAAGCGGACAAATGGACCGACTGCTTTACTGTTAACCAGACATAAAGTCCCTACTCTTGCCGGTACTAACGCAGAAGGTTTCTCCCGCGGCGGCTATATTCTCAGGGAACCTGAAGGAAAGGCTGATCTGGTGTTGATTGCTACGGGGAGTGAGGTTTCCCTGGCCGTAGCCGCGGCTGATGAACTTGCTAAACAAGGTAAGAACACCCGCGTGGTCTCAATGCCTTGCCGAGAACTATTCATGGCTCAAGATCCATCCTATATTGATCAAGTTTTATGTCCTAATTTACCCAGGGTCGCAATTGAAGCCGGAATCGGAAACGGTTGGCGCCAACTAACTGGTCCCTCCGGTCTAGTCATCTCGTTAGACCGGTTCGGATTAAGCGGACCTTGTGAAGATCTCGCCGAACTTTTTGGCTTTACACCTCAAGCGGTAGTCAGCAAAATTAAAGCTTTCCTTAAATGGTAAATTTCCAAGAAAAGGAACCCTAAGTTAAAGGGCAACCCCAATAACGATGTGTTTGAAATAAGGAAAAACGGGATAGCGCCATGAATGCTATCTCGTTTTTCCTTTTTGTAACTGTTACTTTTAATAAATCAAGGGCTCTGATCCAATTTCTCCTTTTTTGCTATACACTTTGTAAGACAGTTTAATGTGGATATATGGAATGATTATAAAACTCTGCTCTACCATAAATTGAAGGTATAATGAAGTCAAATATTTATCCGAAGATGTTTTCTAAAAGGAATTGGAATATAACAGTAGAATATATATAAAAAGGGTGGCGAGAGTGGTAGAAATGGAAAAAATATCGACAAGGCATCTACAAATATCTGGTGAGAGAAGCGGCTATCTGGCATTTGCTTTATACCACGCCTTGTTTAAGGAGGATTAATTTGAAGGCGGCTTCTGTTGTCTTTAAGGAAAGGGATTTTTATAATCTTAGTCGTGGCCAATCACTGATTGCAAAAACCAGGGAATGGTTAGATTACTGTCTGGTTGAAGAGGCAGAAGTTGTAGTATTCCCCGGACTTGTTGGCTGCTTGTATGATTGTAGCGCTCGATTTTTAGATGATATCCTGAAAGTCTCTCTTTTATATAAAGACATCTACATATGTCCCGGCAGTTATTTTGAAGAACAAAATAGCTGCAAATATCATTCCTCCTGTATCGTAAAAAATGGAAGTATCTATTTACAGCAAAAGCAAATATATCTGGCAAAATGGGAGAAGGAGCAAGGTTTATCCCGAGGTGTTGAAGTTAAAAGCATCCTTGTTAATGGTATGAAGACAGCTTTGATGGTTTCAACTGATCTGTTTTATCCTCAAGTGTCAAGGCAGATTGCCTTGGACGATGTAGATTTAGTACTGGCGCCTGCCGCCATCAGAGGTGGAAAAAATGTCCGTTTACAGCTGAGCGGATTGTGGCAGAACGTTCAGCAAAATTTATTTTTTGGGGTGGAAAGTGGTTTAAAGGGAAATTTGTTTAATCATGATTTTTATAGTTATTCTGCTATCCATGGGCCTCTGGAAATGACAGCGAGGGAAAACGGTTTGTTGGCTTTTGAAAGGAAGACCGATAAAAATCAAATCATTACAGCTATGCTTGATAATGAGCAAAGAAAAGAAGCCGTAAAAAAATTCAACACCCTAGCTCAGCTTAATATAGATCTTTATAAAGATATTTTTAGGTGATGGAGATGGGAAGAGTTATTGAATGTTATTTCAACAGGAAATTGAATCCTAAACGGATCAAGAAATACCTTGAAGAGATCAATCCTAATCTTGGATACAGAGAAAGGGATCAAGATCATATTGTCGTCTCTTGTGTACAGCGTAGTATTAAGCTTGTAGGAAGAATTGAAGAGTATATTGATCTGGTGGACAGTTTTATTTCTCAGGCTGCCAAAAGAGGGAGCGGATTAATTGTTTTTCCGGAGTATAATTTCTTTGATCTCTTAGGAATTTTACCTGGTATTAGAAGTATAAACGCATATTTGAATAAAAAATTTTCACCGGCGGAAAGAAATAATTCTACAGATGGGTCAAATAAGGGTAATGCCTTTCTTCAAGAGTTTTTCTTTTCAGTTGCAAAACCCATCCAAAATGCCATTGAGATAATCATGGGTGGGTTAGCAAGAAAGTACCGAATATATGTATATACAGGTAGCTATCTCATCAGGGAAGAGGATGGCCTCTATAACGGCGGGGCGATAATCTCCCCTCAAGGAGAAATATTAGGTGTTCAAAAAAAGCTTCATCTAACAGATTTTGAAGAGGGATTAGGAATAAAAAGAGGCGACTTTTTAAATGTTTTTCAGCTGGATATAGGTAAGGTTGCCTGTCCCATTTGTATGGATGCCACCTATTTTGAGACCTTTAAGCTTGCCAGAAGTTTGGGTTGTGATCTTGTAATTTTACCTATTGCTAATAATGAGGAATATAACTTATTCCGGGCTTTACGGGGGATTTGGCCCCGAGTGCAGGAATCTTATGTTTTTGGTCTAAAGCCATCTTTGAATGGCTGGTTATGTGGGCTGCATTTCACTGGTAAAGCAGGAATATTTGCGCCTTTGGAAATAACGGATAGGAAAGATGGTATTATTTCTATGGCAAAAAAAGATGAGGGAGATTTCATGATCACTGGAAGAATCAATCTTAAGGATTTATATAGGGTTAGGCAAAATGATGAATATTATGGCGATGTAAATACAGAGTTTGAAAAGAATTATTTTATTAATACTTATAAGGGGGTTTAGTGCGGTGAGAAAGAATAAAAACTTTATAATGCTCATGTACGCCATAGGTTATCTGGGTATTTCGGTATTTACTCAAACAACGGTGAAATGGTATCAGTATTTTTATACTCCGCCGGAAGCAAATATTGCAGGGCTGCAGGTGCTTATCCCCGTGGGTTTGATCGGATTTACCATGGTAGCGGCCAGGATTATCGACGGTGTCTCTGACCCGATTGTCGCTTATTATTCTGACAAAACAAAAAGCAAAATGGGCCGACGTCTTCCTTTTGTATTATATGGTTCAGCACCGCTAACATTATGTTTTATCTTGTTATGGTTTCCCCCTGTTAACCATGAGTCGATAGCAAATTTTATCTATCTTACGGTCATATTAAGTTTATTCTTTATATTTTTTACCATTGTCGTGGCGCCCTATCTGGCCTTGATTAATGAAATATCCAAAACAAATAGTGAGCGAATAAGACTTACTATGATGCAGGGACTGACACAGATTGCAGGGGTAATGATCGCAGAAGCGGGTTCCGGAGCTCTTATCAACCTGTACGGCTTTAAGATCATGAGTATTATTTTGGGGATCATTGCTCTGGCCTCAATTATATTGACTCCCCTCTTTGTAAAGGAAGAGTTATCAGAGGAAGAGGATTTGCCCACCATCAGTCTCTTCGAATCCATAAGTTGTACCCTAAACAATAGAAACTTTGTATATTATCTTATATCCTACATTACAGTGTGGTTCGGGATAAATACCTTAACCATTACAATGCCTTATATAACTGAAGTGCTTTTGGGCGCCACTCCTGAAAGTTCCGGACTCATGATCTCAGGCGCCTTTATTGCCGCTTTATTATTTATGCCCTTTCTGCCTAAAATAACATTAAAACTAGGAAAGAAAAAGGTTCTGATGGGGACTTCCATCTTCTTTGCGCTCATTCTTTTTCTAACAGGATTTTTCGGAGTATTCTTCCCTTATCATATTGCTTTTATCATAGTAGTTCTTGCCGGTATACCTCTATCAGTAATATTTGTCATTCCAAATGCAATGATAGCTGATATAGCTGAACTTGATGGTATTATGCATTGTCAGAGAAGAGAAGGCATGTTTTTTGGCGCCCAGGGTCTGGTGATCAAGATCGTGATTGGCTTGTCTTCCTTTGTTACTCCACTACTTTTTAGGGTTTTTGGATATAGCGCCGAACGACCAATGGGAATTCGATTGGGAGGCCCTATAGCAGCAGTATGTATCATTGTAGGATTATTTTTCTTGAACAAATATTCTTTGTCGGAAACAGATTTAGAAAAAATGGGTAAAACACATGAAGTAAGTATGTGAGGGAAATACATAATTACCTTAAACATCCATGCAACCAACCTAGAAAATAGGATACCATTTCATAATAACAGTATCCCTAATTCTTTTTATTCAATTTTTGGCTTTTCTTGTTGCTCGCTCTCCAAAAAACCTGATTTTATGGGTTTTTCTAACCATTATTAGCGGAACAGCGGCTAACTATTCAGGGTTCTTTTTTATCTGCGCCCAGTTTTAATCTTCAGGTCAAAAGAGGTAGTTTGTTTTTTTATTTTTCCTATTTTCTCCCCTCATACGGTATTCCACTGGCGGCTGGCGCCACAGAGCGGCCTACTAACCCCAAGATTAATAAGATCGTTAAAACGTACGGTAGCATATGAAGGAAGTGTTTGGGGATATTCATCCCCAGCAGTTGAAACTGGCCTTCCATCGCTTCGGCAAAGCCAAAAAGAATACACGCCAAAAAAGCGCCTTTAGGATTCCATTTTCCCGCAATCGTAGCCGCCAAAGCAATAAACCCTTTACCAGCGCTCATATACTCCCGAAAAAGGTCCATCTGCCCGAGGGAGAGGTAGACACCACCTAATCCTCCTAAAAACCCACTAACAACCACTGAGCCATATCTGATCTTCCGGACGCTAATCCCTACTGTCTCTGCTGCCTCCGGGTTTTCTCCTACTGCCCTGAGACGCAACCCATACGTGGTTTTAAAAAGAAAATAGCTGGAAAGAAACACCAAACCAACGGCAAGATAGACTAGAGGATTCAGCTTTCCTATTGCCTCCCCAAGAAAGGGAATCTCTTTTAAGAACGGGATCTGCCAATCCTTAACCTTAGGAACCGAACTTGATTGTCCGGTAGTATGAAAGACCTTTTGTAATAAAAAGGCTGTTGCTGATGTGGCCAAGAGATTAATCGCCACTCCACTCACTACCTGATTTGCTTTCAGATCTACAGATAGAAAAGCATGAATTAGCGCTATTAATCCTCCAACTAAAACGCCTAGAAACACGCCAAACCAAGGATTATGAGTAAAATAAGAACCTAACATTCCAAAAAATGCCCCAAAAAGCATAATTCCCTCCAGTCCAATATTGACCACTCCTGATCTTTCAGAAAAAACTCCACCCAATGAGGCAAAAATTAAGGGAGTGGCAGCTCGGAAAGTAGAAGCAATAACAAAGGCGATGATATTAATAGCAAATGCCAATTCCATTACTTTGCCACCTCCTGACCAGCGCTACCCCGTCTCACATTGATCTCTTCACCAAGAGGCTGTTCCAATTTCTTCCTTAATAAGTAATCCGCTGAGATAAAGAAGACAATCACCGCCTGCATAATACCGATTAAGTCTTTGGGAATCCCTGCCACACTCTGCATTTGTAAAGCCCCACAGTTTAAAGAGCCAAACAGAAAAGCGCTTAAGATGATCCCAGCCGGATGGTTGTTCCCTAACAAAGAAACAGCGATACCGTCAAAACCATACCCGGTAAAAGCAAAGAGATCATTAAAACGGTATTGTATCCCTTGAACCTGAAGCGCGCCGGCCAGTCCCGCCAAACCTCCGCTTAAGGCCATGGCCAGAACAATGTTTTTGGTAACATTGATCCCAGCATAACGCGCCGCTTCCTGATTTAGCCCAACTGCTCTTATTTCAAAACCCCATTTTGTTTTCCATAGAAAAATATAGACCATCACTAGACAGATAATGGCGACAAAAAAACCGGTGTTGGCTCTTGAAGGCGGAAGTAACCTCGTAAGTTTAGCAGAGGCATTAATAACTCGCGTAGCTGGCAAGTATCCCGGTGGCGCCAGCAGAATGTAATTAACAAGATAGCCGGTAAAATGCAAAGCAATATAGTTCATCATAATCGTTAAAATTACTTCATGGGCCCCATATTTTGCTTTAAAAACTCCTGGCACGACCCCCCATAAGCAACCTGAGAGGATCCCAGCGCCCATGGTCAAGGGTATATGGAGCCAAGCCGGTAATCCGGTAAAAATCGATCCGACCCAAGCCGCTCCCATCATCCCCATGATATATTGTCCTTCAGCCCCAATATTAAAGAGACCGCAGCGAAAAGATAGAGCGATACTAAGCCCGGTAAGGAGAAGAGGAGTAGTATAGACCAAAGTCTCACCAAAATTGGTAGCGCTGCCTAAAGCGCCTTGAAACAAGTGCCGAAAAGCAATATACGGATTCTCCCCCAGCCAAGCGATAAGCAAACCCCCGGCAAAAAGAGAGATAAAAAGGGCCACTAGTGGGAAGAATAATTTCTGGCCATAATCTTTGAATAGATCCTTTTTTAAATCTTCACCCATCATTAACTGCCTCCCTTTCCGCCAACAGACCACCAGTCATCATCAGCCCAAGTTTTTCCTCAGTTGCTTCTTCCCGCGCAAGATTACCAACAATTTCTCCTTCATAAATAACCACAATCCGATCGGCTAAACTTAAAATCTCATCCAACTCTAAGGAGAACAGAAGAATCGCCTTGCCTAAATCTCTTGCGCTGATTAGCTGCTTATGAACAAATTCAATCGCTCCAACATCAAGCCCTCTCGTTGGCTGAGCGACAATTAATAGTTGGGGGTCTCTTCTAATTTCCCGAGCAATTATTACTTTTTGTTGATTCCCACCAGAAAGCGAAGACGCCTTTATTCCTGGTCCCGGTGTTCTAATATCAAACTCTTCTATTAAATTCTCAGCATACGTCAGGCTCTGCTCTTTTCGGAGAAACCCCGCCCGACAAAATTGAGGTGTGCGGTACAGTTCAAGAAGGAGATTTTCTTGGATTGAGAAATCAAGAACTAGACCTCTTTTTTGTCGATCCTCCGGAATATGACCGACTCCTTTTTCTAAGATCCGTCGAGGATTCGCATAATTAATTTCTTGACCTTCAAGTAAGATCTGACCACCAGCCACTGGACGCAGACCGGTTAACGCTTCAATCAACTCACTCTGACCGTTACCATCAACCCCAGCTACAGCTAAAATTTCCCCGGCTCGCACCTGAAGATTAACCCTTTTAACAGCGGGTAATCTCCGGTTATCCACAACCTTTAGATTCTTAGTTTGTAAGATTACCTTTCCTGGACGGCAGGGGCCTTTTTTCATCTCCAAAAATACTTTTCTGCCCACCATCATCTCGGCCAAAGTCTGGATATCTGTTTCGGAACTATTAACCGAATCTACAACCCTACCTCCCCGAATAACGGTAATCCGATCGGCAAACTTCATCACTTCTTTAAGTTTATGGGTGATAAAGACTACTCCCTTACCGCCAGCCGCCAATTCTCTTATTATTTCACCTAAATCTTCAGCTTCTTGAGGAGTTAATACCGAGGTAGGCTCATCTAAGATCAAAACCTCAGCTTCTCGGTAAAGAGCTTTTAAGATCTCTACCCTTTGTTGCATCCCAACAGTTACATTTTCAATTTTTGTGTCCAACTCTACTTTGAGACCTAACTGCTGGGAGAGGCTGTTGATCTTTTTCACAGCTTTTGCTTGATCCAGTCGGCCAAGGGATTTACGTGGTTCCGCCCCCAGAATAATATTCTCCAGGACCGTAAAGGGAGGGATTAACATAAAGTGTTGATGGACCATCCCGATACCTTGCCTAATCGCCTCCTCTGGAGAATTAATCTCGACCTTTTCCCCTTTTAATCTGATCTCGCCCCCATCCGGTTTGTATAACCCAAACAAGATCTTCATCAGAGTGGTCTTCCCAGCTCCGTTCTCCCCCAGTAAAGCATGGACTTCACCGCGACGTAAATTGAAATTAATATCCTTATTAGCTTGTACTCCTGGAAAACTTTTACTGATACCCTGCATCTCCAGTAGAAATTCGGATGTCAAGTAATACTTCACCTCCTACAAAGAAAATACTTTCGTTGCTCGATACTCGTCGCTCGTGTTGAATGACAGCCTTTGCCAGTCCCAGATGAAGCTTTGATTTTCATCATTTCATGTGCGCGGGCGGTAGCCAGCGTGAGCGACTACCTTAAAAAAGTGCCGGTTGATTAAACCGGCACTCGTTACTTTACCGTTTAGTTTACATCTTTAGGGTTAGTAGGAACTACAAACTCACCGGCAACAATCTTTGTTTTGAACTCCTCAACCTTAGCTAAAGCTTCGGCTGATGCAGTTTCTTCCGCCGCTTCACAAACTCCAACGCCATCTTCAGCTAAACCTAATTCCGTTACTCCACCAGTAAAATCGCCGTTCAACGCTTCAATGGTCGCTTTATGTACACCCACATCTACCCTTTTCATCATACAAGCTAGAACATAGTTTTCCTCACCGACCTGTCCCTCAGCATGTTGACACTTATCGACCCCAATAGCCCAATAGCCAGCGCCCTTCTCTTTAGCAGCTCCAATCACACCCAAACCCGTGGCTCCAGCCGCATGGTAAACAATATCGGCGCCGATATTAAACTGTGAAGCCGCCAGTTCCTTACCTTTAGCGGGATCGTCAAATGCCCCCGCATAAGCCGTGTAAATTTTTGCATTCGGATTAGCAGCTTTTACCCCGGCAAGGTATCCTGCTTCAAACTTTTGAATCAAGGGGAACTCCATCCCACCAACAAATCCCACTTTCTGAGATTTACTGTCAATGCCGGCGACCACTCCCACCAAGAAAGAACCCTCTTCTTCTTTAAAGACTACCGAATGGACATTATCTTGTTCAACCACAGCATCAATGATTCCAAATTTCTGCTCCGGGTACATTTCAGCCACTTCAGCTAAAGCATCGGTCATCAAAAACCCAATCGCCCAGATCATATCGTATTTCTGATCCGCTAAACTCTTCAGGTTTGGAACATAATCCTCCATCTTTGAGGATTCTACTACTTTGATTTCAGCGCCAATCTCAGCTTCCACCATTTTTAAGCCATCATAAGCAGCATCGTTAAAGGACTTGTCGCCAAGACCACCAACGTCCGTTACCATAGCAACTTTTAAGCCGGCAGAAGTTAAAATTTCCTCAGTCTCTTTAGGTCCGCGAAAGATAAAAAATCCGGCGCCCACCACAACTACAACCAAAAGAACAGCCACAACGATCATTGCTGATTTATTTTTCGCCATTATCGATCCACCCCTTTTAAAAATATTTTTCGTTTAATATTTCGCTTTTTATGACGTATTTCCTCTTTATTAATATTTATTCTCATCCTACTCTACTCCATTTAAAGAAGGAGCATTTTTTAACTTCAATAGTCAAGGTTTTTCTCTTTATTTTACTGTTCCATAAACTACTGGTAAAATAGGTATATTATACATTATGAGTGTAGATTTATTATTTTACCTTTTGTTCGACTACTTTTAACAGGAGGAAAGAATGATTAACGCGAAATTACAAAAATAGATTATATGAATTAGTCACCCACCCCAGCTTTGCGGGGGCACATTAAAGAATGAAAATAGAGATGTTCGCCTATCGACATACTTTCATTCGAATGACAAGCGGTGAATTGTATTTGCCAGATTGAAAAAGTTTGAAAGAATGAGAGGATAAGAAAATGAAGAAAACTTCGCTTGCTGAATTATTCCTAACTTTTTTTAAAATCGGAGCTTTTACTTTCGGTGGTGGTTATGCTATGCTTCCTTTAATCCAAAGAGAAGTAGTTAATGTTAAAAAATGGCTTTCAGAGGACGAGTTCGGTGATGTGCTGGCTGTCACTCAATCGGCTCCCGGGGCCTTAGCCGTTAACTCCTCAGTTTTTATTGGCTATAACTTAGCTGGCCTTCCCGGAGCTACTGTTGCCGTCCTTGGTTCCGTTTTGCCGTCTTTTTTCATCATCCTAGTAGTAGCCACTTTCTTTACCCAGTTTTCTTCCCAGCCTATAGTTCAACGTATGTTTTATGGGATCAGACCTGCTGTTGTAGCTCTAATTGCTTATGCTGTTCTCAAGCTAGGAAAAAATATATTAGTAACCAGTCTCGGGTACTTCATAGCCCTAGCTGTACTTCTACTCCATCTGCTATTTGGAATTAGTCCTATCCAAAATATTTTTCTAGCAGCTATAGCGGGAGTTGTCCACCACCATTTAACGGAACACAGAAAAATTAGAAGTGAGGAAATCATCACTAATAAAAAAAAGCAAGAAGAAAATCATAAATAGACTTAAGGAACCGAAACATTATGTTTTTTATCAGCCTTACCCATGGGAACGGCCACAGACCGTCAGGCCTGTATCAAACATAAACTAACATAAAAGTTCTATGGCCAGAAAGGAGATAAATATGTCCATCTTAGCCAAACTTTTCTTTTCTTTTTTTAAAATAGGCGCCTTTACCTTTGGTGGAGGTTATGCCATGATCCCTCTCATGCAAACAGAGATCATTAATACCCATCACTGGTTAACCCATAATGAATTTATGGAAATAATCGCTATTGCCGAGATGACTCCGGGACCAGTTGCTATTAACTCCGCTACCTTCATTGGCTTCCGCACCGCCGGAGTCTTGGGGTCAGCTGTTGCCACTTTAGGAGTAATCTTACCCTCTGTTATTACCGTCTTAATAATCGCCCATTTGTTTAAAAAATTTAAAAACTCCTCCTGGACTAAAATCTTATTTTCAGGGATAAAACCAGCTATTATCGGATTAATTCTGATTGCGCTTTTTAGTCTGGGCCATACTACCTTAACCGATTATAAAGCAATCATTATTTTCCTCTCTACCTTTTTATTGCTAGTCAAGGGTAAATTTCATCCAATCTCCGTTATTGGTTTTTCCGCCCTTTTGGGGTTGCTCTTTTACTAAAACTGAAATCCCCTCTCACGAGGGGATCTATAAAAAAGGAGGTGATATATAAAAAAACGATCTTTTATATAATTTGTTCCCGAGTTGGTTAAATACAAGCTTAAGGTAATGATACAATTCCCGTACTACGAAAAAAGCGCCTTCCGGCGCTTAAACCTTAAGTCTGATTGAATCAGACTTAAGGTGTTTTTCGAGGGTAAACCCCCATCCCACATCATCAGCGAGTATAACGCCCTCGCTTACTAGGCTGTAGTAGGTTATGTGGTCAAACCCCACTTCTATATATGAAAAAAGGAGGAAAATGAAAAAGGTTGTTGTATGCTTATATTATAGCAGGCGGCAGTTAACTCCATTTTGCGGGAAAGAAAATAAAGCGTAAAAAACTACCCCGGAAATTTCCGGGGTAGAACTTAGCCTTTTATATCATCGATTATTGCTTTAACTGCCTGTTCAAGGTCGTTAAATTTCAATTCTTTATAGAACTCCTCCAATTCCGCTTCCGGGAACATCTCCTTAAGCTTAGAGACAACTTCCGAAATTGAAAGCGAGGTACCTTGCTCTTCGAGTATATCTCCGATAGTAGAACTTATATTGTGATTCATTACCAGTCCGTCTCCTTTCCTAGCGTTTGTATCGATAAAGCTTAAAAACTTATAGCATTTTATAAAAAACAAAGTTATTTTCAGCTAATAATGACCTAAATCGTTTGCTATGGATAGTTATTGTTTACTATATATCAGTTCGACATCTATTAGAAATATTCCTACCACAAATCGATAATTTCCTTAATTTTACCTTAAAAATACAGAGTGTAAGGAATTGCATAATTGATTGGTTTAAAAATTCATCCATAAAATATATTCTCTATATTTTAGATTAAATCACCATATATTCTGCTCTCCCTAATGTTATAATAGTATTAAACGAGAAGGTAGTCAATGTCCACCTGCAACTCCGATTAAACTTTACCCTTCTTTTAATTTATTCACAGGTAAATAGATGTTTAATCTGCCTTGCGAGCTAACCACTGGACTGATGGATAAGATACTCCACAAGCCCTTGAGAATTAGAACGTTTATAGCAGATATAATACCGATTCCGAAAGCCAGGAGTAATCAAAAGGAATATTTAAAGAAATACGGAGGTGATGAGGAAGGTGGAGACTGATAGGTTTCAGGTGGTTGTAGATCATCTAGTTAGAATGACTCAAGAAATAACTGAGATTAAATCTAATCAACAGCATTTTTCTGAAAGACTTACGCGAATTGAAAACGACCACGGAGAAAAACTTCGTGCTCTTACTGAAGGTCTCGACAAAACCAATCAGACTATTACTAGAATCGAAAACGACCACGGAGAAAAACTTCGTGCTCTTTTCGATGCGCGAGAGGTACAGCTTGAAGTAAATGATCGTATTTTAAGCACATTATCCAGAATCGAAGAGAAACTCGACAACCTCTCTATTGTAGTTTCCCATCATGATCGTTTGCTGACAAAAGGCTTATAAGCATTTATTTTGAGGTGAAATAAATAAGGAATGAAAAGTTTCAGGAGTGTTCGCGCTCTGTCTGTGACCACTGGCATACAGAGAAATATCATGTAACATAATGTCCATATTACTATGCTCCTTTCTTCGACTACCGGAATATCCCCTCATCAGTGTTGGCATCCGTCTCGTATCGTTTTGCCTCAACTTCTTTTGAGGTTTGTTTTTCACATATTGTTCCGCAAGGAATATTTCTCTATCCGCTATTTGCCTGGAAAGGCGAGTTAATGCAAATAAGCACGACATCTCTTCAAAATACCACGCTCCTTTAAATACGCTAATCGCCAATGATGCGTTTGCCGGTATTACACGGTTCCTTTTTAAAATCCATCCCGTTGCTTTGTCCCTCGTCATAGCATTGGTAGGTTCCTCCGCATCGCAGGCATCGTGTCTCGATATCATACTGTTTTGGGTAATTGCGGCTCATTAGTTTATGCGCGCCAATACTCTGGGCCTTTTCATAGCAGGCTATGCAGACCGCAACAGCGATGCCTCTCATTCTGTTTTCTTCGTTTAACGGTACTGCGCAGTATGTACATTGAGGGGTAACATCCACGCCGCATTTTATACAAACGGCACCTTTCACCTCATGACCTTCGTCGCGCCATTTCCCGCAACGCTTACAAACGCACCCATCCCAATTATGCCCTTCATCGCGGTGTTTTCCACAGACGCGACATATACAGCCATTCCATTCGTGCCCCTTATCGCGATATTTTCCGCAGACACGGCATTTACAGCCGTTCCAATCATGTTCATCGTCTCGATGCGCGCCACAGCGGTCGCATTTACAGCCGTTCCACTTATGGCCAAATATATTGCATGTAAGCCCCATAATGCCCTCCTTCTTACTTTGCGCACCGTTGCCTTAATATTCGGGCCTTCCAATTTTACAGCAGCAGCCCATGTTTCCTTTCATCGGAACTTGATTTTGCATCCCTCATCTTGTGATTCGATTAAGTCACAAACGACAACTCTGCTACCGCATATTTCGCAAGCCATATTTCCGTTTTCATTTTTCTATCATAGGCGAGAACAAATAACGGGTAATTTCCGCGCTGCGCCATTCCTATTCCGTTTCGCTGTGAACATATGGGCGCAGAACACGGATGTATGCATCCTCCGTCATGTATATGGGGTTAATATTGTCCTTCGCCACATTAAATGAGCCGGGAGTAAGAGGGCTCTTTGCCGCGCGTTGGTATAATTGACAAATACGTCCTCGAAGGGATGCTCAACATGTATCCGCATCGGCATCGACTAAATGCCGAGACGCCGTGAGATTATTGGTTGACCTCGGCCCCGGAAAGCATGCCATTATTGGTAAATACCCCTTCGTTTTCCACAAAGATATTAGTGTTGTTAAGCACGACCGCGCTTTTGTTGTTGATAAAAGATCCGCCTTCGATCCGGAAGAAAAAACCGTCCACGACCACCGTTGCGCTGTTATTAAACGTGCCGCCAATTACAAAAGCAACGCCGCCGTGCGTATTGACCCTTCCAGATTCAAGGTAAACGAAGCCTTTGTTTTCGAACGAGCCGTCAAAAACACGGAGCTGGCCGCCTACCGGGCCGCGGTCCTCCTCATCTCCGATGACGGACGCACACAGCCTCAACCTCCCGTTGTTGATGATCTTTCCGCCCTTCTGAACGGCCATCACAGAGTAGTTGATGAAATCGGCGGTGTAGGAATCTGCGCCCATCACATTGATGATGCCGTTGTTGATAAGGGTACCCTCGATGTAGAAATCATTCCCGCGGTTTACCGTTATGATGACTCCTGCCGGTATGGTAAACTCACCCGTAACAACCACGGGAGTACCTATAGAATCAATGGATATGGTTTTTACCGTTTTGTCCGCCAAAACTGCCTTAAGCGCCGCGGTGGAAGAAACGGATACTGCTTCCGGCGTGGAGGCAGACGCTTGAGAAACCGTCGGATCGAAAGCAGGCTCGGTTTTGTTGTCCACCTGTTGTTGCGCATAAACTGTCGACAGGGCCAGTAACATCATTACAAGTACTATGGATAGGTATTTTTTCATTGGGCACTTCTCCTTTTCATTTTTAAGAAACCAAACATCTGTATAGAATCTAATTATAAACGTTGGAGAGGGAAAATAGGTGAGCT
>ENA-UOOR01001369-UOOR01001369.1-fermentation-metagenome-genome-assembly--contig:-NODE-1369-length-29090-cov-5.433683_pt1 | contig 29090 bp, 24 predicted proteins | sample MGYA00245780_ERZ724029 | MGnify/ENA primary metagenome ERZ724029 (study PRJEB28704, sample SAMN03018315) | fermentation metagenome | biome: anthropogenic terrestrial biome; feature: soil; material... | reverse complement strand
AGGAGCTTGATGTTGATGCGTACGTACTTAAGGATGCTTTTATTGATGAAATTACTTATGGATTAAAGTCCATCGAAAGAGGCGGAAAATTTTATTCATCGGCAATAATGGAAAAATTAAACAAGGAGACAAACGATGAAAAGGCAATACATTCATTAACTCAAAGAGAATTAGATATTCTGTCACTGATAAGTCAGGGGGCAACCAATGCAACAATAAGCAATACACTGTTTATTTCTCAGGGTACGGTAAAAAAACATATTACAAATATATTATCGAAGCTTAATATTGACTCAAGGGTGGAGGCTGTTATTTTCGCAAACAAGAACAGCTATGTACTAAAAAATGTAATAGAAAAATCCTATAAAAAAAATCTTAGAAAGGAGTATATATGAAAGCTGCATGGAAAAGGCATAAAATAGTGATTATTTTAACTGCTGTACTGTTATTTTTTGTAGGCTCTTCCTATGGAGCGTGGACGGATATGCTACACATAAGGGGAAAGGTTACAACATCAAGCTTTGGCATTGAATTCGGAAACGTAAAAGATATAAGGGTTGGGCTGGTAAAAAGAGACAGCAGCAATAAAATAAATTATTTAAATAAAAATATAGAATTTAACGCTACCGAAAATGGCAATAAAGAAATAAGCTTAACTATAAAATTGGATATGGAGCTTATGGATAGCCTTTCTGTTTCCGGACACATGCTTTGTGTAGAATATCCCATAAAAACTTCCGAACAAAGCAAAGTAAAAGCCATAAATTCGGAAAAGGCTGACTTTAATAAACCCTATACCGTTATTAAAGCTATACCCGATTATGCTGAAATTGTCATATATGACGAAAGTTTCCCTATTAATGAGGAAATAAACAAAAATGATTATGGGATAGATTTTAATGTATATCGGCAAATTGTAACAGATGATAACATCGAAACTACAGCTTCTGTTTTTATAGAGGTGAAAAATATAGACAGGTACGGCAACATAAAACTGGGCTCTATTGATTATTCAAGCCTAAAAAATATCGAGGGCTGTGATATAGCTTTTGAAAATCCCATAGTCAATGCACAGTTAAAGGCGGAGTATTCTCTAAAAATCTCCATACCCACGGAACAGTTCAATATTGCCAATAATGACGAAACAGTTCACGGAGAATAAAATCATGGAGGAACCTTATGAAAAATATTAAAATTATAATTATATGCATGCTTGTTATTTCCGGGATTATACCTGCGGCATATGCATACTGGACTGACGCGGTAAATACGAAAATAAGCGTAACCCTTACCTATGACGGATATCTGGATGTATTAAATGTTCCGGCACCTATACCGGAGGTTGTTTTGGAAGAAATTCCCCCGACCAGTGATATCCTTGGGGAAGCACTGCAGGAAGAGGTAAATTCAGATTCCGAAAACCCCGGGGGTATTGATGACGGCGAAATTAACATTGAATCCTCGCAAAATGACGAAAGCATCGACGGAAATTTACAGAATGAAGATGAAGGCATCAGAAACAGTGAAACCAGCGAAGATAACGAAAACGAAGATAACGAAAACAGAGAAAATAACGAAAATAACGAAAATAACGAAAATAACGAAAACAGCGAAAATAACGAAAATAGCGAAAACAATAAAAAAAGCGAAGAGGAAAACATTGATGCAAACAAAGGAGAAGGAAGCAAAGACGATGCTGACTAAATCCGAATTCAATTTCAAATCAATGAAAAGCGAAATTGACTTAAGGAGTAAGTTTGAGTATAAAGAAAAAAATTATCTTTTTATATCTTTTGTACTTAACTTACTCCTTTTGGGAGAAAAGGTTCTTCCTAAAATTTTTCCGACAGATTTATTTAATGCAGATTATACATATCCTGTTTATTATTCCTTTATTATAATTTGCATGTTATTTTCTTTGCCTTTTATACATACAATGGGGAAAATTAAAATCAAAAACTACATTACCGGACTTTGTATTGCGGGAAGTGTAATTTATATTGCAATAACATTCGGTGCGGGTGTGCTCATGAAGAACCTTGCTTCAAGTTCTTATGATACCTCTCTCAATGGAATAGTACGTAATATTGTGTCATATTTACCAAAAACAGCAGCCTTTATTATGGTAAGGTCTTATTCGGTAAATTCCGTTTACAAAAAAACATCCCATCCATATTTATGGATAGTAGTTATAACTTCATACATAGCTGCTTTAGGATTTAATTATGTGAAATTATCAATAATGAGAAGCTATGAAGATATATTCATATTTTTATTTCAGGATATTGTACCTAAGTTATCCGTCAGTGTTCTTTTGACCGTTATCTGCCTTACGGGAGGAAGTATACCTTGCATATGCTATGAATGTATAAAAAAGATATTTATGTTTGTGTTTCCCTTTATCCCCTCCCTGCCATGGATTGCGGAAAGTGTAATAGGAATAACTTATCCGATAACACTTTCCATGTACATATGGGAAAAATACAAAGAGTTTTCCCGAATAAAGAATATTTATCAAAGGGATAATGTACTTTCATTCATACTGCCTCTGTTATTTTTAGTAGGAGTTTCATGGTTTGTGGTTGGAGTTTTCAGCATATATCCTTCGGTAATACTTACAGGAAGCATGGAACCGGTGATTTTTCCGGGAGATATTGTCCTCATAAAAAAGCTTTCCTCTGAAGAGGAGATATACAAGCTTAAAGCCGGAGATATTATAAATTTTAAGATGGAGGATATAACAATTACCCATCGGATAGAGGAGGTGATAAAGGATGAAGCGGGGAACTTATCTTTTGTCACAAAAGGGGATAACAACGACTCCAGGGATTCATGGATTGTGGGACCTAACGATTTAAAAGGAATCGTTGAAAATATTGTTCCTAAAATAGGAATTCCCGTAGTTTACCTTTACAGCAACCAAAATATACCTCAAGGAGTGATAGATTATTAAAATTAAAAAAATAATGGTCACAAGGACAAAAAAAACTGCCTTAGTAGTGACGGCAATTATAATTATATTTTTGTGCGGATTTGCAATATACAAAATTCTTACACCTTCAATTGAAGAAGAGGAAGTAACAGAGTATAGCTATACCATGTCCGTGGATAGTGATTACAAGGTGTATCTTAATAAAAATGAACTTTACAGCGGAGCCTTTATGGAGGAAGGCATGGTTTATCCAAAGAGTATTTTCAGCTGGCTTGAGGTAAATTTTTATGCTGAATTTTCAGGCAGTGAAAAATCAGATATAAGCTTGGATTACGATGTTGAGGTAATGGTAAGAGGATATCAGATTAAATCAGAGGAAAAGAAGATTATATATGAAAAAAATTTTCCCTTACTTGCTCAGTCAGGTTTAAACTTTTCGGATGAAGCATATATTTATCAACCGGTACATTTAAATTTCAATGAATATGAAGATTATATACATAATGCCGAGATGATTTTAATGGCAAGCCCCAGCAGTGAGGCGGTATTAATATTTTCGGGTAACTTCAGGGCTGAAACCGAATTCGGTGAAATAGAAGAAAAATTCAGCCACTCCATACCCTTACCCTTGTCACAAAGCTTATTTACCATAGACAAGCCCCAGCCCATAAAAAAAGAAGGCTCTGTTACAGATATACAGGTTAAGGAGCAACCTATGGAAAATTCCATGGTTATTTTGCCTGTTGCCTTAATTTTCATCATGGTGTTGTTAATTGGATGTACACTACTGCTTACAGTTCTTCCTGACGAAGATAAAATCAGGGAATTAAAGTTTAAGTCCATTATGAGAAAGCATGGAAGCAGGATGGTAAGAGTAAGGGAGCCGGTAGATATCAGCAATAATATCAGGATGGTAATAAGCGATATGGAAAGTATGATAAAAATATCAGACCAGCTTAATATTCCCATTTTCTACATGGCAGATACAGATGGCGTGCCTTGGGATGACGGCTTTTTCATACCCGGAGAGGAAGTGTGCTATATATACTATATAAGCTAAGCGGCCTACTACCCGGGTGGTAGTTAAAATACCACTTATAACCTGATTTCATAGCCCATTGGGGGATTACATGAATTGTTTTTTATTATATACTCTCTTTAAGCTATAAAAAACTTTAGGAGGTAATAGGATGAGTAAAAAAACAATTTTATGTACAGTTTTAGCATTATGCATGGTGCTTGTGGGTACCGGATATGCCTATTGGACAGATACGCTTAATGTTACAACTAAGGCTACAACAGGAGATTTAGAGGTTAAATTTGTGGATTTGGGTGCATATGCTCAGTATGATAATGAAAAGGTTGGAGGTAATAACTGGAGTATTATTGACGGTATAAAAAGAGAAAATACAAATGGTTTTATTTCTGCAAACTATTTTCAACGGAATACGAATACATACAATGATGTTTTCGGAAGTCCGGATAAAAGACTTGACTATTATGCCGAAGCATCAAATTATAACAGTGTAGATTTTGATGCCGGAATAGATGGTGGTGTTTTAACTGAGAACTATGGCGGACTCCCTTATGGAGAAGGAGTTATTGCAGGAGACACGATAAATATTACAGTGAATGATTTGTATCCCGGCTATGCTCAGGCCTTTCGTTCAGACATAATAAACATAGGCTCCATAGCAGCCAGGTTAAGCCAGGTAGAATTTAAGGTAAGCAAGATTAAAGGCAGCGAAATAGATATTACCAAGCAAACGAAAGACTTAATAGGTGTTGCTCTGCTGGTTGAAGATGAAAATCCTGAAACCTATGGGGAAGTAGTGAAATTGGCAGCTCAATTTGACCCTGAAGACAAATTTACATTAGGCGGTGTTGAGTTTGTAAGACTTTCCGCATTGGAAAATATGGCTGAATTAGAAGAAAATCTGATATTAGTTCCCTCAGATAATTCAGAGCATAGAATGGATATGTTTATAGGAGTTGCGGTAGACCCTGATGCAGAAGGAGTGTATACAACAGGAACCGCAGCAAACATGACTAAAAACGATGACGGAAAAACTCAAAACAAGGGTGTTCAGTTAGACATAAAATTTGGTTGGGATCAGTTTAACGCAGGTGTAGAAGCTGATGCATCAAATATCTTAGAAAACCAAAATGGATTAAATCAGTAAACACAGAATAATTAACTAAGAGCCTTAGGACTGAAAATTCAGTCCGGGCTCTTTTTTTGCATTAAAATTACAAACTGTTATATAAAAATTAATTTAAAATTAATTATAAATTATGTTAATATTAAGCCGTTCATGGTATAATATCAATATGTAAAATTGCAGGGAGCTACTATGTTTGATATACAGGAAGAATTAAAGAAGATACCGGATAATCCGGGTGTCTACCAGATGAAAAATGAATTTGGCGAAATTATATATGTCGGAAAGGCGAAAAACCTTAAAAAAAGAGTGAGGCAATATTTTCAGTCTAAGAACCATACACCGAAAATAGAAGCGATGATAAGAAATATTGCGGAATTTGAATATATAATCGTAGACAATGAAGTAGAAGCGCTTATACTGGAAGCCAACTTAATTAAGAAGCATAGACCTAAGTACAACACACTCTTAAGAGATGACAAGCAGTATCCATATATAAAAATTTCGGTTCAGGAAAAGTATCCAAGAATTTATAAGGTTAGAGAAGTAAAAAGAGATGGGGCAAAATATTTTGGTCCGTATCCGAGTGCCTATGCGGTCAATGAAATAATAGACATTATCGGAAGTCTGTACAAGCTGAGAAAATGTTCTCTTAGGCTTGACGGAAGCAGGAAAAATCAAAGACCATGCTTGAATTATCACATCAAAAGATGCACGGCACCATGTATGGGCAATGTAGATTATAAAGAGTACAGAGAAGAAGTGAACAAGGCAATAAGCTTTTTGAACGGCAAGGAAGAAGAACTTATTAAGTCATTGAATGAAAAAATGCAGATGGCATCGGAAAGCCTTGATTTTGAAGCAGCAGCAAAATACAGAGATCAAATCAGAGCACTGGAAATAATATCGGAGAAGCAAAAAATTGTGTCTGCAAATTCAAATATTGATCAGGATGTAATAGGCAGTGCTTTAGGGGTTGAGGAAGCTTGTATTCAAATTTTCTTTATACGAAATGGAAAGATTATAGGGAGAGAGCATTATCTTTTGACTAATATAGAAAATGAAACAAGAGAGGAAATAATCAGCTCATTCCTGTCTCAATTTTATACAGGAACTGTCTATGTTCCTAAAGAAATTTACATTGAGACCGATATTGAAGATAGAGAAGTTTTTGAAAATCTTCTGTCCGAAAAAAGAGGAAATAAGGTTTCAATTAAAGTTCCCATAAAAGGGGATAAGAGCATGCTCATTAAGATGATAAAGAAAAACGCTCTTGAAATTTTGGAAAAGGGCAGTGGAAGGATTAAGAAAAATCTTGATGAAGGCATGGAGGCAGTGACAGGATTGGGTAATTTGCTTGGCATGGAGGATGCACCACTTAGGATTGAGGCTTATGATATTTCTAATATTCAGGGAGTTGAATCAGTAGGGTCAATGGTTGTTTTTGAAAGGGGAATTCCAAGTAAAAGCAATTACAGAAGGTTTAGAATTAAAACCGTGACAGGACCAAATGATTATAAAAGCATGGAGGAAGTCCTTGAAAGACGGTTTAACAGAGGTCTTAGTCAGGAGGATATAAATGGTTTTAGTAAAATGCCTGATTTGATATTAATTGACGGCGGAAAAGGACAGACAGGCATTGCAGAAGAAGTTATTTACAATTATGGATTAAATATACCTGTTTGTGGAATGATAAAGGATGACAAGCATACCACAAGAGGATTGATTTATCAGAATAATGAAATAGAATTGCAGAAGACGGACAAGGTCTACCGCTTAATTTACAGAATACAGGAAGAGGCTCACAGATTTGCAATTGAATACCACAGGAATTTAAGAGATAAAACATTATTTAAATCAGAGCTGGATAATATTGAAAACATAGGTGAGAAAAGAAAGATAAACCTACTTAAAAGTTTTGGCTCTGTGGATAATATAAAGAATAAAAGTGTGGATGAGTTAAAAATTGCCGAAGGAATGAATTTAAGAGCTGCTGAGTCGGTATATAATTATTTCCATAAAAACAAAAGTGAACAATAAACGTGAATTATTATAAAATGTGAGAGCATAAGTTTTAACCTTAGATTTTAATTTTAATTTTTTAGAGGGGTAGCGATATGCAGTATGTAAAACTTGAAGATTTAGTAAATTATATGAATTTAGAACCTGTTTATTATCCGGAGGATGTGCAGTCGAGAATTTACACTCCGGAAATAATAAGGCCGGGGCTTCAGATAGCAGGTTATTTTGACTGGTTTTCATTTGAACGAGTCCAGGTTATGGGCAAAGCGGAAATATATTATCTTAAAACATTGGAAGAAAATATAAAAAAACAAAGGCTTGAGAAATTTTTAAGCTTCCCCATTCCTGCTCTCATAATCGCCAATGAGATGGCTGTAGATGAAGACATAATATATTATGCAAAAAAATATAAAAGACCGGTTTTCACTTCAAACCAAAAAACAGATAAGCTTCAAAATATACTCATAAACTTTCTTGAAGAGGAACTGGCTGAAGAAACCACCATTCACGGAGTATGCCTTGAAGTATTTGGCGTCGGGGTATTGATAAAGGGAAAAAGCGGGATAGGGAAAAGCGAAACCTCTCTTGAACTCATTAACAGGGGTCATCGTCTTATTGCGGATGATGCTGTTATTATCAAAAGAGTCGACAACGGATTAAAGGCAACATGCCCTGAGCTTACCCAACATCTTATGGAAATAAGAGGAATAGGCATACTTGATATAAAGCACTTGTTCGGTGTGGGATCCATCAGGCTTGAACAATTTGTGGAAATAGTTATAGAGCTGGAAGAGTGGGATGAAAACAAGGAATATGACAGAATAGGTACTGACGAGGACTATACGGAGATTCTTGGAATCAAGGTTCCCACAGTAGTGATTCCCGTAAGGCCGGGTAGAAATATTTCAGCTATTATAGAAATAGCCGCTAAAAATTACAGGCAAAAGCTTTTAGGTTATAATCCCTTGGAAACATACAACAAAAGGTTTCATAATTTAACAAGATAACATTTTAAAATTTGCAATTCAACCTGCAAATTTTAAAAAAATTTCATAAATTAAAGTTTATTATAAAATATGCCAAAGATGTAAACATCTTTGTGTTATAAAAAAATTATGGTCGTATAAAATAAGAAAAATACTTAATTTTTATGAGAAGATTATGCAATTTTTATGGTTGCATTTAATTTTACTTTAAGATATAATCTATCGTGTATTGGTAAATAACGGCTCAAAAATAGGCTTTGTTTATTAAGATGAAGTCTTTGTTATGAGCGTCGACTCTATGGTGTAAATATGATGTAGTTGTTTGCACAATGGCTTCCGTTTTTATCCAATATTATTATGGTTACATTATAATAAAATAATAATTATATAGGAGGATTATAAATGTCAAAAGTTATGAAAACTATGGACGGAAATACAGCTGCTGCGTATGTTTCGTATGCCTTTACAGACGTTGCGGCAATATTTCCCATAACACCTTCTTCTCCAATGGCTGAACTTGCTGATGAATGGGCAGCACATGGTCAAAAAAACATTTTCGGTCAGACCGTTAAGGTTGTGGAAATGCAGTCAGAAGGCGGTGCATCAGGCGCCGTTCACGGTTCATTGCAAGCAGGTGCTCTTACAACAACTTATACAGCTTCACAAGGTTTGTTGTTAATGATTCCTAATATGTATAAAATAGCAGGAGAATTGTTGCCTGCAGTATTCCATGTTTCTGCAAGGGCTATTGCCGGACATGCATTGTCAATTTTTGGAGACCATTCAGATGTAATGGCTGCAAGACAAACAGGATTTGCAATGCTGGCTTCAAGCAGTGTCCAGGAAGCAATGGATTTAGGCGGAGTTGCACACTTATCTACTCTTAAAACAAGAGTTCCTTTCGTACATTTCTTTGATGGATTCAGAACATCTCATGAAGTTCAAAAGATAGAGGTTATTGATTATTCTGAATTTGAAAGATTAGTCGATATGGATGCTGTTAATGAATTCAGAGCCAGAGCACTTAACCCTGAACACCCTGTAACGAGGGGAACAGCACAAAATCCTGATATATTCTTCCAGGCAAGAGAATCTTCAAATAAATTCTATGAAGCAGTTCCTGATGTGGTTGCAGATTACATGAAGGAAATAGAAAAAATAACCGGAAGAGAATATAAGCCGTTTAACTATTATGGTGCACCGGATGCTGAAAATATTATAGTTGCCATGGGTTCTGTTACTGAAACAGCCGAAGAAGTAATTGACTACTTAAATGCAAAGGGTGAAAAAGTAGGTATAGTAATAGTTCACTTGTACAGACCGTTCTCATCAAAATACTTCTTTGATGTTTTGCCAAAGACTGTTAAAAAGATAGCTGTTCTTGACAGATGCAAGGAACCAGGTTCAGTCGGAGAACCATTGTACTTAGACATTAAATCCTTATTCTACGATAAAGAAAAACAGCCTGTAATAGTTGGCGGAAGATACGGATTAGGCTCAAAGGATACTACTCCTGCTCAGATATTTGCAGTTTATAACAATTTAAAGCAGGACGAACCAAAGAATAACTTTACAATAGGTATAGTTGATGATGTAACATTTACGTCTTTAGAAACACCTGAGGTTGTAAACACTTCAGCTCCCGGAACAGTAAGATGTAAATTCTGGGGTTTGGGTTCAGACGGTACCGTCGGAGCCAACAAAGATGCAATAAAAATTATCGGTGACCATACAAATATGTATGCTCAGGGATATTTCTCATACGACTCTAAAAAATCCGGCGGTATTACCGTATCACACTTAAGATTCGGTAAATCTCCAATCAGATCAACTTATTTAATAGATGAGGCCGACTTTGTTTCATTGTCACAGCAATCATATGTTGCAAAATATGATGTGCTGGCAGGACTTAAAAAAGGCGGAACATTCTTGTTGAATACCCTTTGGTCAAAAGAAGAGTTAGAAGAAAATCTGCCTGCAAAATATAAGAAATATTTAGCTGAAAAGAATATTAACTTCTATACGATCAACGCTACAAAAATTGCTCATGAATTAGGGCTGGGAAACAGAACAAACATGATTATCCAATCTGCTTTCTTCAAGCTGGCTGATGTTATTCCTGCTGATGAGGCTGTTGAATATTTAAATAAGGCAATTGAAAAATCATACGGTAAAAAAGGTGATGCTATAGTAAATATGAACAAAGAAGCTGTTCAAAAAGGTATCACTGAGTTAGTTAAAATTGAAATCCCGGAATTATGGAAAAATGCTGCTGATAAAGAAACTGCTGACAGCGGTCTTGCGGTTCCGTTCACAGAAGAAGAAAAACCTGATTTTATTAAAGACGTTGCAGATGTTATGAACAGACAAGAGGGTGACAACCTTCCTGTAAGCACATTTGAGGGAAGAGAAGACGGTACATTCCCACAGGGAACAGCAGCCTATGAAAAGAGAGGAATTGCTGTAGAAGTTCCTAAATGGGTAGCTGAAAACTGTATACAATGTAATCAGTGTGCATTTGTTTGTCCTCATGCAGTAATCAGACCAACACTGCTGAATGAAAAAGAAAAGGCTGCAGCACCGAAAGGCTTTGAAACTCTTAAAGCAATTGGCAAGGGCTTAGAAGGACTGGAATACAGAATTCAAATAAGTCCGCTGGATTGTACAGGATGTGGAAACTGCGCAGATATATGTCCGGGCAAAAAAGGAAACAAAGCTCTTGTTATGACTCCTATTGCAGAAGAAGTGGAAGAAGGAGTTTCAAACTGGAAGTATGCCTCCGAAAAAGTAACAATTAAAGATGGATTGATGGATAAAATTTCTGTTAAAGGAAGTCAGTTCTGCAAACCGTATTTTGAATTCTCAGGTGCTTGCGCAGGCTGTGGAGAAACAGCATATGTAAAGACAGTCACTCAGCTGTTTGGTGACAGAATGATGATAGCTAATGCTACAGGATGTTCATCAATCTGGGGAGCTTCAGCACCGTCAACACCATATACAACAGATGCAAACGGAAGAGGACCTTCATGGGCAAATTCATTGTTTGAAGATAATGCGGAATATGGATTAGGTATGGCTACAGCAGTAAGACAGATGAGAGATTCTATCCAGTTGTCAATAGACAGTCTGTTAGAAAAAGAGATACCTCAGAATTTGAGAGATGTATTCAATGAATGGGTTGAAACTAAAAACAACGGAGAACTGTCAAAAGCAGCATCCGAAAAAGTTATTGAAGCACTAAAAGGCTTTAAACCATGTGATGCATGCGCAAAAGACATAAATAATATATTAGACAAGAAAGATTATCTCGTGAAGAAATCTCAATGGATAATTGGCGGAGACGGCTGGGCTTATGATATCGGATACGGCGGATTAGACCATGTTCTGGCATCAGGAGAAGATGTAAATGTTCTTGTGCTTGATACGGAGGTTTATTCAAATACAGGCGGTCAGTCTTCTAAATCTACTCAGACAGCCGCAATTGCAAAATTTGCAGCTTCAGGAAAGAGAGTTAAGAAAAAAGACCTTGGTATGATAGCTTCAACATACGGCTATGTATATGTGGCTCAGGTTGCTATCGGTGCTGACAAGAATCAGTTCCTTAAAGCTTTAAAAGAAGCTGAAAGCTATGAAGGTCCATCATTAATCATTGCCTATGCTCCATGTATCAACCATGGAATCAAGGCAGGAATGGGCAAGACAGTTGACAGAGAAAAGAAAGCTGTTGAAGCTGGATACTGGCATTTATACAGATTCAATCCACTTCTCAAGGAGGAAGGAAAGAATCCGTTTATACTTGATTCCAAAGCTCCAAGTGCTTCATTCAGAGAATTCCTTGAAGGAGAAGTAAGATATTCTTCACTGAAAGCTTCATTCCCTGAAACAGCCGAAGAATTATATATCAAAGCAGAAAAAGATGCAAAAGATAGATACGAAGGCTATATAAGAATGGCTGAAATGAAGTATTAAGAAAAATCAATAAAGCTGCTGTACATAGAGTACAGCAGCTTTAATTTAATTTTCGCCATAAGGTTGTTTTGCTGATATTTAAATAATTGCACAATTTATCCTTGTCACCGCCAAATTTATTCAGTAAAAAATTTATATAGTTGCTTTCAAGTTCCTTAAGGTTATCTGTAATTTTGGCTGAATAGGTTGGTATATTATCTATATCCAATTTTTCAAGCATCATGTCTTCTATAAAACTTTTCGATATTTTATTTTCTTCAGATGGATGATAACCTTTCGAATAAAGGTTTGTAGGTTTTCTTGCCCGTTATGTTAAACAGGTTAAGTCAGCAAGCGATGGTGCAATACTGGAATAAAAAATTACAATTAACAGTTATACTAATCCTTTTTATGCCTCCTTGGAAATTTTCCAAGGAGGCTATTGAGAGTTTTCAAATATCAATAGTATTGAAATTAGAAGGTAATTTTTTGACAGAAACGCTTGATACTTTTTTTACTCTTACCCAATTTGTCATCATTTGTCGTGCCATATATTTTGGAGTAAAAGAAAAATTGTGTAATTCCCAATATTTTATGAATGCAATGTAAGTGTCTGACGTAATATAGCAGTAGAGCGGAAAATCCAGTTCTTGAAGGTTTCCTGATAATTCAATTGAAATTACCTGCTCAAAAACCTTGCTTATTTTTTGGCAGAAAGAATCCATTGAGTAGTTAGGCAACATATTGTGAATAAGTACATAATATAAGTTCTTATTTTGCTCCACGTGTTCAAATAAAGATAGACCAGGAATATAAATGTCTGATTCAAAAGTCATATGAATATTTTCTGGTATAGGATTGCAGACGGCATTTACAAAGGCCTCGGCTTCCTCATCAATTATTTTTTCAATCATGTCATACTTGTCTTCATAATAGTTATAAAAGGTTGTCCGGCTGTATCCTGAAAGCTGAATTATGTTGGATACGGTAATTTCGTCAAATGACTTTTGCATTACTAAGGTCAATAATGCATTCAATAAAGCTTCCTTTGTGCGAAGGGTGCTTTTTTTATTTTCCTTTTCCGAAAAAATTTCCATATTAGATACCTCCCTTAATATGTACAAATTGTTAAAGTATGTTCATTTAATTACAAAAAAACGTTTTTTGTAAATTGACTCTTTTTGCCCTATTAGATAGAATTCAGATATAAAAATGTTGGTTTTATGTTAAACGTATTCACAAAAATTATTCATTTTTATACATTTTACATTAAATAATTAAAAAGTCAAAGTATTTTTAGGGAGGCAATTATGAGTTATTCAAAAGAGTTATTGCTGGATATGTATCAATGCCTGCTTTCTGACCGTCTGATGGAAGAAAGGCTTATTGAACTTTATGCACAAGGCTGGGTTCCTGGTCACATTCATAGCGGTGTTGGTGAAGAGGCAAGCTATACCGGGGTGCTGGCAACCAGAAAAGAAGGTGATCAGTTTAAATTTACACATCGAAATGTAAGTGCTTATCATGATGTGGGGCTGACTTACCGTCACATTTTCTGTGAAATCCTGGGTAAAATGGGAGGTAACTCTGACGGAAAGGGCGGCATTAATCATATTGCGGATAAAGGAAAGGGAATTATAGGAATTTCCGGCGCACTTGCAGGAGATATTCCAATTTCCGTGGGTGTCAGCTATGCTTTAAAAATGCAGGGCGGTAACAATATTGTTTATTGTTTCTTTGGTGATGGAACAACCAGCAGGGGTACTGTTCATGAGGCAATGAACTGGGCATCTGTATGGAAATTACCGATTTTGTTCATTGTGAATAATAATCAATGGTCAATCAGTACATCTGCAAGCGAAGGATGCAGCATTGAAAATCCGGGTGCAGGAAGGGCTGCAGGTTATAATATTATATCAAAGGTGGTCGACGGAACAGATGTTCTGAGTGTTTATGACGGAGCAAAGGAGCTTACAGATTATATCAGGGCAGGAAACGGACCGGCAGTGTTGGAGAGTAAATGCTACAGATGGCGAGGGCATTTTGAGGGAGATATGGCAAGATATAGAGATAGTAAGGTTGCAGAAGAGTGGCATAAAAAAGACTGCCTAAAAAAATTTGAACAGTACTTGAAAGAAAATAAATATATTACAGATGCGGATGTAGAAAAAATGAAAATCGATGTGGAGGCCGAAATTCAAGATGGAATTGAAACTTCAGAAAAAGCATCACAGCCTTCACTGGATACAATATACAATAATCTTTATGTTTAATAAAAATAAGTTTGAGGAGGAAGACAAATGCTTGTTACTTATGCACAGGCAATTAATGCCGCAATGAAAGAAGAAATGCAGCGTGATAAAAAAGTGGTAGTATTTGGCGAGGATGTTGCACAGTTTGGTGGTATTTTTGGATTGACTAGGGGACTTTTAGATGAATTTGGATCGGACAGAGTAAAAAACACACCTGTTTCTGAGGACTCTATAGCAGGTGTGGGGGTTGGATCAGCAATTGGCGGATTGAGACCTTGCATAGAAATTATGTATTCTGACTTTTTACTGGTGGCGTTTAATGAAATTTTTCAGAGCGCAGCGAAATGGCGTTATCTGCACGGACCCGAATATAAAGTACCACTGGTAATTAGAAGTGCTGCAGGTTCAGCTTTAGGTGCGGGTGCAGAGCATTCCGGATGTGTTGAAAGTTTGTTTTTACATTCGCCGGGACTGACAATTATAACACCTTCTACTGCTTATGATGCAAAGGGATTATTAAAGAGTGCAATCAGGAGCGACAATCCTGTCCTGTTCTTTGAACAAAAACAACTATACCAGGTGAAGGAAGAAATTCCGGATGAAGAATATCTGATACCTGTAGGAGTTGCAGATGTTAAAAGAAAAGGAACAGATGTTACTGTTATTGCCATAGGGCTGATGGTAAAACGTTCGCTGGAAGCAGCAGAAGAATTAAAAAATGAAGGAATTGATGTAGAGGTGATTGATCCCAGAACCATAGCACCTTTAGATAAAGATACAGTGTATGAATCCATTCGAAAAACACATCGGATTGTTGTTGTGGAAGAAACCAATAAAACAGGCGGTCTTGGCGCAGAATTTGCCGCAATGTTTCAGGAGGAGCTTTATGATGAGCTGGATGGTCCTGTTGTTCGTGTTGCGGCATTGGATGTTCCTCTTCCTTATAATGTGAAATATGAACTGGCTTCTATTCCGGATGTGAAAAGAATTGTTTCTGCTGTAAAATCATTGTTTTGATAACAAAATATTGTAGGGAAGGAGGAATATCAGGGATTTGACCTGATAGTAGTGACATGAGTATAAATTTTGGAATGCCCAAAGCAGGGCTGACTATGATAGAAGGTACAATAGCAGAATGGTTGGTACATGAAGGATCAGAAATCAAAAAAGGTGAAGTTGCATTTACTTATGAAAATGAAAAGACAACAATTGATTGCGAGTGCCCTGCGGACGGAATCATTCACATTGTGGCAAAAGCTGGCGACATTGTAAAGGTTGGAGATCCGGTAGCAGTTCTGGCAGAAAGTAAAGAGGAGTACGAAGCAATTCTAAAAAATCAAGATGCAGACAAGCAGGAAAAGAAAGATATGTTAGAGTTGCAAAAAGAATCTCAATCATCTCAGCAAGGTATAGAAAAAGTCGATTGGGAGGTCAAAACAGATATGACAACTCAGAATAAAGGACGTATAAGAAGCTCCGGGCTTGCCAGAAGTATAGCAAGGAAAAATAAGCTTGACTTGCATATGGTTAACGGAACCGGTCCCATGGGAAGGATTGTTGCAAAGGATGTTGAAGCATATCTTAATGTAATGAAATCATCAGGAACGGTTGATGAAAAACCGGTCAGAACACCAATTACATCTATTAGACGTGCTATAGCCAATAATCTTCGTAATAGTGTTGATACAATGGTGCAGGCAAGCAGCAGTACAGAATTTGACGTGACAGAATTATTTGAGCTTAGGAAAAGGCTGGTTGATCAAAAAGAAACGATTGGATGGAAAATAACCATTAATGATTTGCTGGTAATGGCTTCTGTAAAGGTGTTAGAAAAGCATCCTCTGTTAAATGCCACATTTGATGGTGAGGCTGTTACTTCTTATCCATATGTAAATATTAATGTTGCGGTTGCAACAGAATCAGGACTTTCAATTCCGGTTGTACGCAATGCTGATAAAATGACATTGCTGGAATTGAGCAAGGTATTGAAAGATGTTGCTGTACGTGCAAGAGAAGGGAAACTCAAACCCGGGGAACAGTCCGGAGGATCTTTTACAGTCAGCAATGTGGGAATGTATCCGATTGATTCCGGATCTCCCATAGCCAATGCGCCACAGGTGGGCTTATTCGGATTTGGAAGACCTGTGAGTAAACTGGCAAAATGTAACGGTGAGTTCTGTGAAAGGACATTGATGCATGTAATGTTCACATTTGACCATCGCGTATTTGACGGTATGGAACAGGGAAAGATTATGCAGGATTTACAGCTGTATTTAGAACATCCCGAACTGATGCTGATATAACAGAATATGCAGGTACAAGGAGGTGCAATACATTTGGATATTAAGCAATATGATTTGGTTGTAATAGGTGGAGGTCCGGGCGGCTATGTTGCGGCAATTCGGGCAGCACAGCTTGGAATGAAGACTGTTGTGATTGAAAAGGAAAAATTGGGAGGTACATGTCTTAATGTGGGCTGTATTCCTACGAAGACACTGTTTCAAAGTGCAGAAATTGTGCAGGATATCAGAAATGCTGCTAAGTATGGAATACATGCTGAACTGCGGGATGTAGATTTTGCCGCAGTCATGAAACGAAAGGATCAGGTGGTTGCGCAGCTGGTTAGTGGTGTTACCTACCTTATGAAAAAGAACAAAATTGATGTAATCAAGGGCGAAGTATATTTTCAAAAAGCAAAACAGGTTGTAGATGTAGAAACCGGAACAGCGTATGAAGGAAAATATATTTTGATTTGTACAGGAACGGAAAATTCTGTTCCTCCTGTTGCCGGAATTAATGGCGTAAATATAGGAGACAGCACGCAACTTCTTTCCATGACCAGTCTTCCAAAGTCTGTTGTAATCATGGGAGGCGGTGTAATAGGCTGTGAACTGGCACATATATTACATTCGTTTGGTTCAGAAGTTACAGTTATAGAAATGCTGGATAAGCTAATAAACAATATGGATTCTTCTTGCTCAGAGCAGGTAAAAAAACAGTTTTTGGCAGATGGAATTCATGCTATGACAGGTACAAGGGTTATCGGAATTGCAGATACACAGGAGGGACGAAAGAATATTTCCTGCGAGAGTAATGGTACGGTGAAGAGTATAACAGCAGATTATGTTTTGGTGGCAACAGGTAGAAAACCCGGTACTGCCTCACTGAAGCTAAAAGAAGCAGGTATTTATACGGAGAAAGGCTTTATTCAGGTTAATGACTATATGGAAACATCTGTTCCGGGTGTTTATGCAGCCGGTGATGTTACAGGTAAGACTGCACTGGCTCATGCAGCATCAGAAGGCGGTGTGGTGGCAGTAGAGCATATGGTTGGTGGAGTTCGTAAGGCTGACTTCAGGAATGTACCAAAGGTTATTTTCATACAACCTGAAATTGCTTCTGCAGGTATGACGGAACAGGAGGCTAAAAGTGCCGGCTATGATGTCATCACTGGTATGTTTGATTTGTCAGGCAATGGGAAGTCTGTTGCAATGGGAAAAAATAACGGATTTGTGAAGGTTGTTGCAGAAAAAGAAAATCATCAAATCTTAGGTTTTCACATGGCCGGCTCATCTGCGTCTGAAATGGTGACATTATTTACATCACTGCTTGAGATGGAGGCTGTGTTGGAAGAAGTAGAATATACGACTTACCCGCATCCGGCAGTATCAGAAGCAGTAAAGGAAGCGTGCCTGGATGCACTGGGTATTGCCCTTAACAAATAAGTTTAAAATGAGGTGAATGTATGGTTAGTGCAAAAGGAAAGTTTAAAAATATATATGCTGTAAAGGTACAGCCAAATGAAGATGTTCTGGAAGAACTTAATAGATTCTGTAAAGAAAATAATGTTAAGCATGGAGCTATTTTGACAGGTCTGGGAAGCTTAAGGGAAGTAAGTTTCTTTGATCCTGCCGAGATTCCGGGAAAACCCGGAACCTATGCTTATCAGGATCCGATTGAATGGAAAGAAGTAACAGAGTTAGTAGGGGTTTCGGGTATAATTTGTGAGGATGAGGGAGGGAGCCCATCTCTGCATGTGCATTATACAGTTGCAGACAAAAATGGGACAACATTTTCTGGACATATGAATACAGGGAACATTGTGTTTGCAACAACGGATATTATCATTGGAGAACTGGAGGGGATATTTATGGGACGCAATATTGATCCGATATTTAATTTACCTCTGTTTTATCCACGACAACTATAAGATTCATAGTAAAAGTTTTTTTGTGGTATGAATTGACAATATTATGTTTTAAATTAATAATCATATAAAAGAAAGGAAAAACGAAGACATGAAAAATATTGGTTTTGTAGGTTTGGGAGTAATGGGGTTACCTATGGCAAAAAATGTAGTAAAAAAATCAGGTTGTAAGGTAATGGGCTTTGATGTAGTTCAAAAACAGATGGATTCTTTCAAAGAAGCAGGAGGTATACCTATAACTGATCCGAAAGAAATTTACCGCAATTGTGATGTAATAATTCTGAGCCTGCCCACCCATACTATAATCTGCAAAACAATTGAACAGGCCATTGTCGAGGGAGAACCTGGTAATATAATAATTGATACATCTTCTACTGCACCGGATATTGTGCTTGAATTGAATGAAAAGGTCAAAGATGCAGGAATGTTTTTGCTTGATACACCGGTGAGTGGTGGAAATCCCATGGCAATTGCAGGAACACTTGCCATTATGGTGGGTGGTGACAAAGAAGCATATGAAAAGGTGGAATCCATCATTAAATGTATGGGGACTCCGGTTTATATGGGAGGAAGTGCAAGCGGGAGTATGACAAAGCTTGTGAATAATCTGATTGGAGGAGCTATCCTGGTTGCCTATGCAGAAGGTTATGCCTTTGCAGCAAAAGCAGGAGTTGATTTACAAAAAACGTTTGAAGCTACCCGTTCAGGATTTTTAGGTGGCGCTTTATATGATAATAAGATTCCAAAACTGATTTCCCGGGATTATGAACCCGGTGCCAGGATTGCAGTCCATCGTAAGGATATTATTAATGCAAAGCAATATGCACATAAACTTGGAGTTGATCTTCCAATGACAGATATGGTGCTTCATGTAATGGACTGGATGCTTGACAACGGACATATTGATGAAGACCAGGTTGCCATGGTTAAATATTATGAGGACAAAATGGGAGTAAAAGTAGGAAAAGAGTAAGACTTTCCTGAGGGGAAAATAGAAAAATTAGGAGGAAATGAAGTATATGGTTGCATTGAGCGCATTAGGCATTATCGCAAGTTTTGCTTTATTGATTGGGGGCTCATGGAAAAAGATTTCCATGTTTCTGATTGCGGTGTTATGTGCTGGATTAATTGGAATTACAAGTGGTATCGGATTTTTTGATGCTATTTCAGGGCCTTACATGGATGGATTTACTGGCTTTGTAAAGAGTTGGGCAATAATTATTGCTTTAGGAGCATTGTTGGGGGGATTTTACAGCAATAGCGGTGCGGCCTGGAGAATTGGTGATACATTGATTCGAAAGGCAGGAACAAATATGGCGCTTATTATATATGTTATGGTGGGTGCATTGTTAGTATATTCTGGTATTACTGTACCGGTTACGTTATTTGTTTTATTACCTTTTGCAAAGGTCATTTTTCCACGAGCAGGAATTCCCTGGACTCTTTTTCCTGGAGTTACCGGATTATCGGTAGCAACATTTGCAATGTATTGCCCGGGAAGTCTGCAGGTTATTAACCTGATTCCTGCAGAATCATTAGGTACTTCTACAACTGCCGCACCTTTTGAAGGAATTGTTGCGTCATTATTTTTGCTGGTAGTTGGACTTATATACATCAAATACGAAATTAAAAAAAGTCAAAAGGATTTGTCCTGGGATATTCCTGAAGCATACACAACACATGGAGAAAGTATTTCGGATGAAGAAATGAACGAAAAAGCTCCTTCATTCGTTATTTCCATTACACCTGTTATTATTACATTGATTCTTGTTAACTTCTTGGGTGTAAGCATGATAGCAGGATTTACTATTGGCTGCATTTTATCGGCAATTATGTTTTATAAAAGTATTACAAATATGGCTGATTGTATTTCACAGGGGTTTAACGATGGGATAATGCCTTGTATTCTGGTTTCAGCCGTTGTAGGTCTTGGTAGTGTAATTTCTGTAACTCCGGTATTTGCAATTGTTCGTGATAGTGTCATGATGCTTCCGATTAATGGGTTGGCAAAGATTGCTGTAGTTACGACAGTTATATCCGGTATTTGTGCATCTGCAGCAGGAGGAATAAAGCTTACTATGGATTTATTCGGCAAACAGTTCCTTGCCATGGGTTTTCCGCCGGAAATAATTCACCGTGTTGCAGCAATTGCATCCGGAGGACTGGATTCAATGCCATGGTGTGGCACTATTGTTATGTTGTTTACTTTGAGTGGTGTTGGCTATAATAAAGGATATAAAGCTGTTGCGGTAGAGACTGTGATATTGCCGATTATTGCCAGTTTAGTTGCAGCGCTCGTTTACACAGTTAAAATTAGCATTATGGGTTAAATGTGAAGGTTTCGAATATAGTTTCTATTAGTAAAGGCAAATGTTTGAGGAGCACTTGCCTTTGCTTTATTATGTGGCAACAAGGTTTTCTGATTTATGACTAAATTTTTTATTTTAAATATTACCACCTGGTAATTTTTTTGTTATTGATTATATAGTTGAATTACAATATAATTAATTAGTATAATTAATTATATTAAATTAAGAGGCGCTAAATGATAAAAATAAAAGTAACAGAAGCAGCCGAGGTTTTAAATGCTCAATGCATAGGAAGTATTGATTCTGATAAATACATATGCGGAGTAAGTATAGACTCGAGAAAGGTTTGCAGGGATAATTTGTTTGTCCCAATAAAGGGAATGACGTCTGACGGGCATAGCTATGCAAAAGATGCTGTTAAAAGTGGTGCTGCCGCAACCCTTTGGAATAAGAATGAACCTGACCCGCCCATTGAAATTCCGGTAATTTTAGTTGATGATACGGTAAAAGCTCTTCAGGATTTATCTTATTTTTACAGAAATAAATTAAAAGCTAAATTTGTTGGGATTACAGGGAGTAATGGAAAGACCTCAACAAAGGACATAACTGCAAGCATACTGTCACAAAGGTTTAAAACTCAGAAAACTATGGGTAATTACAATACTGAAATTGGAGTTCCGTATACGTTGTTGAGCCTTGATGAGGATTGTGAAGTAGCTGTTATTGAAATGGGAATGGAAAAAGCCGGAGAAATAGACTTTCTTACACAGCTTGTACAGCCTGATATAGGAATTATAACAAGTGTCGGACTTGTACATATAGATAATTTTCCTTCAATTGAAGAAATAGCAAGGGAAAAAGTGCAGATTGCTAATGGAATTAAGGACGATGGAGTATTCATATATTTTGGTGACGATTCTCTTATCCGGGATACGATTAATGATTCGGAAATAAAAAACAGCATAAGGAAACAGACCTTTGGAATTAAAGAATCCAACACATTGTATCTTAAAAGCTTCAGCGAGGATTTAAGCGGAATAACATTTACAGTAAGTGATGAACGTCTTGGAGAGCTCCATGCAGACATGCTTGGAAAGCATCAGGCATTAAATTCCATGGCGGCAATACTTGCTGCTGAAGAATTGGAGATGACGCCGGAAGAAATATGCCTTGGGCTTTTAAAAATAGACAAAACAGGATTGAGAAATGAATTGATAAAAATTAATAAGTGTACTATACTTAATGACTGCTATAAATCAAATCCTGTAAGTATCAATGCGGCGCTGGAAATATTCGGCCTTATACGCTCACAAAAGAAAATAGTTGTGCTTGGCGATATGCTTGGATACAGAGAAATGAGTCATGATATGCATTATAAGGTGGGAAAGGACTTGGCATCTCACAATATTGACGAGCTTGTTACCATTGGTCAGGAAGCAAAATATATGGCTATTGGAGCAAGAGAAAATACAAGTATTAAAAGTATTGCAGAATTTGATACTAAGGAAGAAGCAACCGAATATCTGAAAAAATATTTAAGTATTGACTGTTCAATTTTAATCAAGGGTTCCAGGTTTTTAAAACTTGAATATATAGCAAATAAATTAAAGGATTTGGAGGAAGGAAATGAAAACTAAATTAGCAATATTGTTTGGGGGTAAATCCGATGAATATTCGGTTTCATTGCATTCGGCAGCAGCAATTATAGACAATGTTCCGCAGGAACTATTTGATGTGACATTGATAGGTATTACCCAGGAGGGAAAGTGGTTTTTGTATGATGGAACTACTGATAAAATAAATGATGATACATGGTACAAGGGTAATTTGTGCCCGGTGCTTCTCAGCATGGGAGAAGATTTTAAAGGGTTTATAAAACTTAATCCTGATGATTGTACATATGAAAAATTAGAAGTTGACTGCATATTTCCTGTACTTCACGGCAGAAACGGTGAGGATGGAACTATACAGGGGCTTTGCCAGATGACGGCTATTCCCTTTGTTGGGTGCGATATGACATCCTCAGCAGTGTGTATGGACAAGGAATTTACTCATATTATATGTGAAAATTCAGGGATTAAGACAGCTCCATATATTTCTGCCGTAAATTCAAATAAGCTGAATGTTAAGAATCTGTATGATGAGGCTCTTGAAAGGTTTTCGCTTCCAATGTTTATTAAGCCTGCTAACAATGGTTCATCTATCGGAATAAGCAAGATAAGAAATTATGATGAATTTGAAAGAGGAATAATGGAAGCCTTCCAGCATGACAATAAAGTGGTTATTGAAAAGATGATTGAAGGTTTTGAAATTGGATGTGCAGTTTTAGGCAACGAAGAATTGATAATCGGAGAAGTAGATGAAATTGACACTAAAAACGACTTTTTTGATTATGTGGAAAAGTACAGCCAGCACAATTCAAAAATTCATTGTCCTGCAAGAATCAGCGATGAATTGAAGGAAGAAGCAAAATGCATTGCTGAAAAAACATACAGAGCTTTGGGATGCAGGGGATTGGCAAGAGTCGACATGTTTGTAACCCCTGAAAATAAAATATATTTAAACGAAATAAATACCATACCCGGGCTTACAGATTTGAGCAGGTACCCATCGATGCTTCGAAAGATTGGCATTGAATACAGCGACCTGATTGTCAAGCTGGTTGAACTGGCTATGGAGCAATAGAGCGGTATGAAATAAAAAAAGCGCTGTGCGCTTTTTTTATCTGTTCTTATTTAAGTCCAAGTATTACTCTTGCTTCGTCCGGTGTTGCCACTTCACGTCCGAATTCTCTTGAAATACGAGCAACTCTTTCTACCAATTGAGCGTTGGACTCTGCAAGCACTCCTTTTGAGTAATAGATGTTATCTTCAAATCCTGTTCTTGCATGACCACCAAGTATTATGGCGGCTATGTTCAAAGGAAGCTGGTATCTTCCCACACCTGCCACTGTCCATGTTGAACCTGCGGGTATTGATTCAACCATGTATAGTAAATCTCTCAGTTCTCCGCCCATTGCTCCTGCAACTCCGAGAACAAAGTCAAAATGCATGGGTGTTTTTATAAGTCCCTTTTTTGACATGCGTATTGCTGTATCCACCATGCCTTTTTCAAAGCATTCCAGTTCGGGTTTAACTCCAAGCTCATTCATACGTTTTGCAAATATTCTGATGTTTTCTTCTGTGTTCATGAACACATCATCAGCAAAGTTACATGTTCCCATACTAAGGGTTGCCATTTCCGGTTTTAATTCAATTGGCTGCATTCTTTGCTCAGGAGTGTGCCATGTTGCACCGCCGGTAGAAGGCTGGAATATTATGTTGCACTTAGCCTCAGTTTTTTCTTTGATTTCCTTGTAAACTTCGTAATCCTGCGTTGGATTTCCATCCTTGTCTCTTGCATGTACATGCACCATTGATGCTCCTGCCTTGTAGCATTCATATGCTGCCTCGGCGATTTCGTCCGGTGTAAGAGGAAGATTGGGTTGTTGCTCTCTCGTTACTTCAGCTCCTGTCAAGCAGGCTGTAATAATTAATTTTTCCATAGGTAACCTCCATATAATATTTTTTGCCTGACACCATTTTACCTTATTTGCAATATATAGTCAATTGGTTGTTAATATATTAATTATCTGAAATAATTAAAAAATATTTGTAATTGGGTAGAAAAAACTTTGTATTTATAGTATAACTTTATATGAAATAGAATATAACATATATCCAAAATATAAATAATCAGACATATTATATAATTAAAAGGAGAAGTATGGACAGAGAATTAGCATTGAATATAGTCCGGGTTACAGAAGCAGCTGCGTTAGGGTGTGGTAAGTACATGGGCAGAGGTAACAAGGAAATAGCGGATCAGGCAGCGGTAGATGGAATGAGGAGCATGTTTCAGGTTCTTGATATTGCCGGAACGGTTGTTATTGGCGAAGGAGAGTTAGATGAGGCACCGATGCTCTATATAGGTGAAAAAATTGGGACATGGGAAGAAGGAGCGCCTGAGATAGATATTGCCGTGGATCCCCTTGATGGAACAAATCTTGTTGCAAAAGGACTTCCCGGAGCCTTGTCCGTAGTGGCGGTGGCGCCAAAGGGCTGTCTCCTGCATGCGCCGGATATGTATATGGATAAGATTGCAGCAGGCCCCAAGTCTAAGGGATGTATTGATATTACGGCTTCAATTGAAAAAAACCTGTACAATGTGGCAAAAGCGCTGCACAAGGATATTACGGAGGTAACTGTAATAATGCAGGATAGGGACAGGCATCGGGATTTAATTGAAAGAGCGAGAAGCGTGGGGGCAAGAATAAAGCTGTTTGGAGATGGAGATGTGGCTGCAGCCATAGCAACATGCTTCAGCGAATCAGGCGTAGATATGTTTATAGGCAAGGGAGGAGCTCCTGAAGGGGTTATTTCTGCTGCCGCAATTAAATGCCTTGGAGGAGAATTTCAAGGAATTTTGAGACCGGACAATGCGGAGGAGGAAAGAAGAAGCAGGGAAATGGCAGGGGATTGCTGGAACAGAGTTCTTACAATGGAAGATTTGGCACTTGGTGATGATATTATATTTGCTGCAACGGGAGTATCTGACGGGGAGCTTTTAAAGGGAGTGAGATACATGGCAAACAACAGAGCAAGAACCTCTTCCATGGTTACACGTTCAAAATCCGGTACAATACGTTTTATTGACACAACTCATGCACTGGATAAAAAACCTGGTTATGCATATGTAAAATAGTCAAACCCTCCATAGTTGCTCTATGGAGGGCTGCTTGAAATTATAAGTACCAGATTTGTACATGCTTACCTGCTTTTTTCAGCTCTTCCGTCAAAGTGTCAATTATATTTTGCTTAATATTGTAGCCCATTGGAAAATTTGGATTTTGGTGAGCAGGATTTACAGCTCTTCCTATATATATATTTATGTGGGTTCCTATGTCCATAAGCATCTGGGTTAATAAGGAGCACCCGTCATAATCGTCGTACTTTATTACATGTTCATAGCTTGAATTGTTTAATTTTTTAATATTTTCCAAGGTTTTACCAAGCGTGAGAACACCTTCCGTAATAAGGTCAAAGCCTTCCATAAATGCCATCGGGGGAACGTCGTCTCTCATGGTATCCATATCAACCTCAAGGGTTCTTCCCAGTTCACGCTCTGCAATCAGTGCGGTTGTTCCGCCGCAGATTATTTTCATGTTATTACTTGTTTTCATAATTTCGGCAAGTTTTATATCAAGAGATTTATCGGCAGGAGGACCTATGAATAAATCTATTACTTCGGGTCTTCTTACCTTTATTGTCATTATTGTGGTATCATCACCGGGTTTATTATTATACAGGTTGCTGCAAACACCTATGAAGTTGCCGTTAATTAGCTGTGGAGATCTGTTTACTTCGTTTAAATCCTTAAGATACTCATTAACGTCATCCCAGCACCAGCCTAAATTAAGCATCTGACCGATTCCGGCATGGATGGCGCCATCGCTTACAACACAGATAGTATCGCCCTCTTCAAGCTTTAGGTAGGATTCGTAAATTTTTTTTTGACCGATTATTCTTTCGTTTTTATCAACGCTCATTATTCTCTTGTGTGAATAATAAAAATATGGAGGATTGTCATATTCAGCAATATATGCATTGTTGTTATTGTCTATTCTGATTATGGTGAAGGTGGAATAAGCAAGCTTTCTTACCTTGCATTCAGGCAAAGTGTTAATTATAGTTTCTATGGTATCATCGATGGACGCACCGTTTTTCAACATGGTTACGGCAATCTTTGTCGTCATTGTAGCAAGTATATTTGCTTTTACACCACTTCCCAGTCCATCAGACATTACAATAATGCAGCCTTCATCATCATAAATGTATTCCACCTTGTCGCCGCATAACTCCTCTGTGTACTTGTTTATACTTTTATAATTTATATCTATGAAATTATCCATTATTAATCTTCACTCTCCTCTAAAACAACTTTTTTAAGCTTGAGGAGAGCTGCTTTGGTTTCGGCGGTGGTTTCTCCCAACAGTCCAGCAATTTCCTGTGCCACTCTCATTTGTTTTTCAATTACCCTGTCTGCGGTTTCAAGAGTATTTAATTTGAAATTTACCAATTGCTCTTTTTTCTGTTCCTCTGCAGTAATATCGTTAAGTATCCCAAACAAAATTTTGTTTTTCGGAAGATAAATGATGCGCTCAAAAACAACCATGCTGTAGTTATTAAGTTCCAGCTTTCTTCCCACCATATTTTCCTCTGCATCGACAGCTGCTTTAAAGTCATCATCGGGCATGATAACAGAAAGAGGCTTGTTTCGCATTTTTCCAATGGTGGTTTTAAACGCCTTTTCACCCACAGGATTTAAGTCGAGTATGTTTAAATTCAGATCCACAATTACGATAATACTTGGTGAATACTCAAAATAAATGTTTGAAATTTTTTCTGCTTCACTTCGCATGTAAGGCATACACATCTGAGGATAGGACAATCCTTCAAGGACAGATATTGCCTTATCCTTGCATGTGTCATACCCGCAGGCACCGCAGTTAAGCTCATCTTCCTTTGTGTGCTTCCCTGTTTGCTCCAGCACACTCCTTATATCCTCCTCAGAATAATAAGGGTGTATATACTGTTTGTTTCTAAAGGTTCTTAAATAATTTAGATTTTTCTCCTCATCACTGTAATTTCTGTATTGTTTGTTAATTAACGGGTGTATTCTTGATTTTGTTTTAGTTTTTCTTACAAAGACATTTTTGCTTTTCCTTGGAACAGCGGGTCCACCAAGACAACCTCCTATGCAGCTGTTGGCTTCCACCAGTACATTTGATAAATCACCCTCATTCATAGCATCAAAAGCACCTCTTAAATTATCTATACCCGTTATAGACAGGGGAGTAAACCTGCTTTCGCTTATTATGTTCTTCATCCCATCTAAAATACCGTTTTCCAGCGGATATTTTTTGCCCGTATAGCTTCCTTCCAGGTCGGGATATGATTCTTCAAAGGTTGAAATATTTATATTTCTAATTTCTAACAGCTTGTCAACCTCCTCAAAAGAAATTACCGCATCAATAAGACCTGAGAACTGAAAGCCGTAGGCTTCGCATTTTTTTGAAATGCATGGTCCTAAAAACACTATGAACGCATCACTGCCATATCTGTTTCTTATCATTTTGCAGTGAGCTATCATTGGGGAATCTAAAGGAATTAAATACTGTATCAAATCGGGATAATAAGTTTGAACCATCATGTTTACCGTTGGACAGCAAGTGGTTATGGCATTTTTTGCGTCAGTGGATTCAATGTATTCCTTGTAAAGCTCAGTGACTTTTGCAGCACCAATGGCTGTTTCCTCAATCAGGTCAGCTCCAAGGTACCTGAGAACAGATATCAGCTTATAAGGCTCATCATATACTCCAAGATAAGAAGGTGCGATAGATATAATTATTTTTTTGCCCTCTTTCAATGCGTGTGTAACATTTTCCAGATCGCTGTGAATATTTCGTGCATTTTGGGGACATACCGAAAAACATGTGCCGCATGCAATACATTTTTCCTCAACAATCTGAGCCTGGTCATCAATCATTTTAATGGCTTTTACAGAGCAGTTTCGTACACATTTGTAGCAGTTCTTACAATTAGCAGGGTAAAAATCAAGTATTCTCATTGGTTCCTCCTTACATGTTCCATTACTACTTCATCAAAAAACTTTTCTGCAGTATCAGTATTTATTGAATAGATTTTGTCATTAAAGCATACAGAAACAGCTTCAGTACAATGCCCAAGACAAAAAGCACCCTTAATTACAACATCATTCTCAGCTTCTCTGCTGTGAACACAATTTTTGAATATTTCTATAACATCATTGGAGCCTTTTAAATGACACGCACTTCCTACACAAATTTTTAAATCAGTCATTGTTTACCTCACGAATAGTATATATATATTAATTATATTACTAATAAAATAAAAATCAACACAAAGGTTAAAAAAGTAACAAAAAGCATATAATTAAATTCTTGACTAATAAAAGATTAAATGATATTATAAAGCCACTTATCAAGCACATATCTTGTATATTCCATAAATGATATAAATTACATAATGGAGGTTTTTATGGATAAAGACCAATTAGCCGGCATGAAGCTGTCAGAGTTGAAAGAGCTGGCCAAGTCAAAGGGCATGCGTGATGCCTATAAGTATAAAAAAGAACAACTACTTATAAAATTAAGTGAATACTTCGAGAATGAAAATTCAATAAAAAAAGATGG
>ENA-UOOR01001368-UOOR01001368.1-fermentation-metagenome-genome-assembly--contig:-NODE-1368-length-29092-cov-6.223129_pt1 | contig 29092 bp, 19 predicted proteins | sample MGYA00245780_ERZ724029 | MGnify/ENA primary metagenome ERZ724029 (study PRJEB28704, sample SAMN03018315) | fermentation metagenome | biome: anthropogenic terrestrial biome; feature: soil; material... | reverse complement strand
ACTTATTTTGCTGATTTTAAGCATAAAGACCATTTGTTCAGCAGACCCTAATTAACTCCGAAAGTATTGAACCATTTAAGGACATCATTCAAAATTTATCGATGATAATCCTATTTACTTATACGGCGGATACATTTTCATATTACTCATAGCCGGTGAAGGCGGATACGGAACATTGAATTTCAACTTTTCCAAATCACTCAAACTTAAATCATATCGTTTTAAAACCATATATTTATCACGAACCTCTTCCCACGGATATTTAGTTAATGTATCGGTATGAAAAATATAGATGGAAAGTGTATCAGAAGGTAAATATGAAAACACTTCATCCCATTTACTACTACTATCGTAATAATAGTCCTTTTTTTGTTTTATGCCTCTAATTAAATAAATGTTTGTATCAGGTAAATTATTAGGATAATAAATGCCATATTTTCCACCCAAAGCAAAATAACAATCTATGGAATAATCGCTATTGTTCTTTAAAATTATAGGATATTTATAATCCATTGCACACTTGCCGCAACAAATTAACGGAAGTATAATAATAAGTCCCATTACCTGAATAAAAAAATTCTTTTTCATGCCTTTACCTCCTATCTTTTCTTGGATATTCTGTTTCATAGTTACTCCAATTCACACCATATTTTTTAAAATATTTTGCAGCATGTTTATTTGCTCGCCTTTCATACCAACGAAAATCATGCGTTTTTACTCCTGCCGGTTCCCCCTGCACTTGCGTGGCATTTGCAGCGCTAAAAATACTCGGCATTCCTATCACAAATAAATAAGACAATCCGAATATCTGACTGTCGAACGTATGTCCGTATTCATGCATAAACAACGGATCGGAAATAACCCTATCCTGGAAGTTCCCTTGAATCTCATCCGTGATATCTATATTAATGTTATGCCCGATACTCACGCCCCATCTGCTGTGTTGGTTTTCACCCGTGGAAAATGTCGCTCCCCCAAAATAATCCACTCTGTCAACATCTCCGATAGTATTCCTGATTTGAGAGACATTGTATCCTAACCATGTTTGAATCCCTTCCCATGTATATCGACTTAATGCTTGTCCGAAATTATTAGTATAAGTACGTCCCAACAATATTTCACCCGCATTTTCAGGATGGCTGACGACGCTCGCAACAGTACTTAATGTACTGATTGTTTTTGCACCCATAATAGTCCAACCGACTTTTTGGAGAAAGCCATGTGTGGCAAAGCCCATTCCCTGGATAGCAGAACCTCCTCCCAATAAGGAAGTGCCGCTTAAAGAAGCCAACCCGAATGACCACGTAGCTCCTACTATTGCCCCGGCAACAGCTCCTTGCGCAAAATAACTCAAAGCATCACCCAAATTATTAATATCTCCTTTTATAATATGGGCTGCCATATTTCCCGTACCAAAAAGCGCTGCCCCAATAATAATAGGAATAAACCATGCGATTTCTCCATCTTCATCAATGTATACCAACGGATTATTCATTGCATATATATACCTGTTATAATTCTGTGTGAATCCGGGAGCCTGCACATAGGGATCGGGAGATAAGAACCTACCCAATGCCGAATCGTACAGCCGGGCATTCATATTGACTAACCCGAACCATACCAGATGTTCATGTCCGGTATAACCTCTTCCTAAGAAGAGTGCCGGCTCACTTCCGGGTGCATAAGCGGCCTGCGTGGCGGGATCGCGTAACCTTCCCCACGCGTCGTAGCTTAATTCCTGTTTCAAAGAACCGTCGGCATTCGCAATGTGCGTGATACTGCCCAGATAATCCCTGCAAATGTAGTAAATTTTCCATACATTCGCTTCTTTTACATACACTGCGGGTGCGGAATAGGCATCGCCTCCTAAATAAAGCCGCTCGGTATTTGTTTGGGCATCTAACTCATATTGTCCTCCGATATAATAGCGTGTCAGTAACGGATTGCCATTTTGCGTCACCTGCATCCTCGCCCGGTCGCCTGCCGCATTGTATAGGAAAGCGGCGGTAATCCCGTTTTCGGTAATACTGCTCGGCCGTTGGAAAGAGGTATAGGTAACGGTTTGCTCCCTCTCCGGTACCGCATCGCCTGTGGGGGTGAGCATCGTGACTTGATATGGCTTCGCCGTATTGCCGTAGTCCATTGTTCCCACACCGCCCATCGAGGTGATGTTGCCGTTGGCGGAATAGGTAATCGCTTTGCCGGCGGCATTGGTCAGCCGGTTCAGGTTGTCATAACCGAAAGTTTCCGTGAGGTTTCGCGTATTGTCTTTGCGGCTTTTCAGGTTGCCTTTCGCCACATCGAAATCATACGTAAAGCTTTGCACAGTTCCCGCCGTCCTGCCCGTAGGCATGCCATACGCTGTATAACTGTAGGTCCGGTTCATCGGGCCGGTGGCAGCTTTGGTAGGTTGCCCGAGCGCATTTTCTTCGGTCAGTTTCCAGATAGAAGTCGTCCCATTCAACTTAATTTCGGTATTATGCCCGTAGGCATACGCGAACTGTTCGGTGCCGATCGCCCCGCTTTGCGAAGAGTATTTTACCGCCGCCACATTCCCGCCCGAATAAGTATAGTCCTTTTGCAAATATTTATTGTCCGGGACATTCTCCTTTTCTGATAGCGGGCGGTCATAGGTATCATAAGAGAATGTGTTGGATGTTCCGTTCGTGGACGTTTCCGCTGTCAACAATCCATCGGCAGTATACGCGTAGGTTGTACTGAACTCCGGCCTTGCCACATTCGTTACCCTGCCGTATTGGTCATAGTTGGAAGTAACGGCTTTACCGTTGGCATCGGTCACCTTACGGGTGAGCGTTCCGTCAGCAGCATAGGAATCGCTAAACGACTGCGTCCCGGCGCTGGGATCGGCGATGGAAGTCTGCCGCCCGAAAGCATCATACCCGAATGAAGTGATGACATCGCCCGGAGCCGTCACGGACGACGGTTGGCCGGGTACTGATATGATTATACAAACCAATGGTCGTATCTTACAGTCTCATGTACAATCTATTTTATAAACGGATTACCTATTTGTCTTTGTCTTTCTCCTGGTCTTTCTTTGCGATTTCCACTACCCGCAACGGTTCCGTGCGTTCATTGGAGGCCTTGTCGATGATGACAAAATGCGGCTTGAGGGTTTCCTCATCCGTTTCGGGCATGATCACATACGTTTTCCCCTTTTCTACGGGGAAGGTGATCTTGTAATGGGTGTGCGGGTTGTTGGATTCGGCTATCGAAGCGCCGATCACGCCGAACATGGCGCCGGCTATCGCCGAACTGTCGTTCCACTTGCAGAAGTGGCGGATCTCCACTGTTGTTTCCCCCGGCTGTACCTCTACCTGTTTGGGATAGCCTTTCATAAAGCTGCCCACCGTCAGCGAATCCACCTTCACCAGCAACGCCTGCTCCGTAGTATTGCGTTTTTTTACTTTCAGTTTGTGCGTGCTGCCCTCGATGCGTGCTGTTTCACTCTCCTGAAGCTTGTCTCCGGAGTAACCTTTGGAACTGCCGCAGCCCGGCAGTAATATCGCCGCCACAAGCAGGGCGGACAAAAGAATAAAAAAATCTCGTTTCATTGTTGTGCAATTTAATTTGTGGATGATGTTGTTATTTATCTTTGTTGTAAAATCTTCCGGAAGATTAGGAATAATTATATTGCTTATATTAAATGACCTATGTTCATCAATACCTAAAACTAATCTCCGTCGTAAATTATCTTCCAATTCTTGTTGTTTAATTCTTCAATCGTCAAAGCATTTTTTCAAATATATATATATTCTTTACGGACAGTTTCCCATGGAATATTCTCCACAACATCCGGATCAAATAAATACAAATAAACGCTTCTTGAAGAATCATTGGAAATTATAAATTATTGGGGTTGCTCAAGCTCCCATTTAAATTCATTCTTAAAATCATTGAAACATTTATTACAGATCCAATGATAACCATCTTTAGTTGAATAACCTTTATGTAAATCACCTTCTTTTAGAGAAAATTTCGCTCCGCAAAATTCACAATGATCGTGATCCCAATTTTGACGATAGGGATAATAATCTCTAAATATAAGACTTACTCCTTTTAAATATCGTTCTTGTCCTTGTCTCCGCCAATCGTTTGCTCTTGATGTCTTTTTTTTATTTAACATTTTCTATTTATTGTTTTTAATCACTATTTAGGACTTTTACTCCCATCAGGGAATACTCTCCACCACTGACCAGAAGTATCTCTATAATCCCAATGTGGACCAATGGGGGTAGGATGATTTAAGTCAGGGCGCAACGTTTCTCCAGTTTTAGGATTATACCAGTTTCCATCTTCCATTCCAGGGGTTGAGTTTGGTTTCCCTCTCCATTCGTATCCCTTTGGCGCTTTAGATGGATTATTACCTGGATAATTATTTGAATTATTTAGAGACTTTCCTGTCAATGGATTTATTCCATTTGCATAAGAAACACCTATAGTTGAAGCCACACCAATGGCTCCGCCTACTGCCATACTTGTACCTAATCCATTAAACGAATTATTAAATGCCGTCCCTAAATCTTGGCCGGATAAGAGCCCTGCAGTGGTTCCCCCAGCTATGTGACCCGCTCCGGAAGACAGCGGTGAAACAATAGCAGATCTGGCGATCGGACTATTGATATTATTGACCAATACAGATGAACCGGCAGCCCAATACCCAGCTGCTCCTCCAGCAAAAGAAGCCGCTGTACCGACTAAAGTACTCTTACCTACACTGCCCCAGTTTACATTTTCAATACCGCTGAAATTTTTTCCCGTTTGTGCTACAATATCATTAGATGCTGAGGTCATTGCTCCACCGGCAGCAGAAACTCCTGCGACAGCCCAAAATCCAGCACCGGCACCACCGGTAGCCGCTGTAGCAGCTCCGGCTCCTGCACCAATAGTAAATGTAGTTAAGCCATCCCAGAATCCATCTACATTATCCCAATTGGTAATTAAATTAGTTACGCCACCAACAATAGCTCCAATAATTATATGCCAAAACTCTCCGTTCTCATCCACATACACCAGTGGATTATTCAAACAGTAGCTATATCGATTGAAGTTCTGGCTGAAATCAACCATCTGCACATAAGGGTCTGGAGCAAGGAACCTTCCCAATGCCGCATCATATAGCCGGGCATTCATGTTGACCAGGCCGAACCATATCAGGTGTTCATGTCCGGTATAGCCTCTGCCGAGGAACAGCGCCGGCTCACTGTCCGGTGCATAGGCTACCTGTGTGGCAGGATTCCTTAACCTTCCCCAAGCGTCGTAACTTAATTCCTGTTTCAAAGAACCGTCGGCATTCGCAATATGCGTGATACTGCCAAGGTAATCTCGACAAATATAGTAAATTCTCCAATCGGTTGTATTTTCTTTTACATACACTGCGGGTGCGGAATAAGCATCGCCACCTAAATAAAGCCGTTCAATATGAGAAAAATCATCTACTTCGTACTGCCCGCCAATATAATACCGGATTTCTTCCGGACTATTGACTCTAAATACCTGCATCTTCACCCTCTCGCCTGCCGCATTGTACAGGAAAGCGGCGGTAACCCCGTTTTCGGTAATGCTGTTGGGCCGCTGGAAAGAGGTATAGCTAACCGTTTGCTCCCTCTCCGGTACGGCATCGCCCGTGGGCGTGAGCATCGTGACCTGATACGGCTTCGCCGTATTGCCGTAGTCCATCGTTCCCACGCCGCCCATTGAGGTGATGTTGCCGTTGGCGGCATAGGTAATAGCCTTGCCTGCGGCATCGGTCAACCGGTTCAGGTTGTCGTAACCGAAAGTTTCCGTGAGGCTTCGCGTAATATCGGTGCGGCTCTTCAGGTTGCCTTTGGCCACATCGAAATCATACGTAAAGCTTTGGACAGTTCCCGCCGTCCTGCCCGTCGGCATGCCATAAGTCGTATAACTGTAGGTCCGGTTCATCGGGCCGGTAGTAGCCTTGGTAGGTTGCCCGAGCGCATTCTCTTCGGTCAGTTTCCAGACGGAAGTTGTCCCGAACTTGATTTCGGTATTATGCCCGTAGGCATACGTAAACTGCTCGGTACCGATCGCCCCGCTTTGCGAAGTGTAGGTTACCGTCGCTACATTCCCGCCCGAATACGTATAATCCTTTTGCAGGTACTTGCCCTCGGGAACAGATTCTCTTTCCGTCAGCGGACGGTCGTAGGTATCATAAGAGAATGTGTTGGACGTGCCGTTCGTAGAAGTCTCTGCTGTTAATAGGCCATCGGTATTATACGCGTAGGTTGTACTGAACTCAGGCCTTGCCACATCCGTTATCCTTCCGTACTTGTCATAGGTGGAAGTAACGGTTTTACCGTTGGCGTCGGTTACCTTACGGGTCAATACACCGGCAGCGGTATAGGAATCGCTGAAGGTCTGTGTTCCGGCGCTTGGATCGGCGATCGATGTCTGCCGCCCGAAAGCATCATACCCGAAAGAAGTGACCACACCTCCCGGGGCCGTGACCGATGACGGTTGCCCGTCGGGGCGCAAGGCATAGGTGATGGTTCCTCCCGGGTCGGTAACACTGACCAGGGCGCCCGAGGCATCCGTCGTTTTGGTAGTGGCGATACCGTTCTTGGTTTCGGTCGTGCTCAGTCCGTTATATTCCCAGGAAGTGGTTTTGCCGGAAGCTTCGGACAGTTGTGTGGGACGATCGTAATAGTCGTACGAATAGGTGTTCCAATACGAAGCCGATGAGCCTTTGAACGGCAACGATGTTTTTTCTACTCTACCATAACTGTCATACACTTTATCCACATACTGCCATTGTCCGTCGAAGCGCTGGCTGCCCGTGCGTATCTCACGGCCTAAGGCATCGTAATGCACCACGGTAGTCGGTTGCCCGGTTGCCGTAGCAGTGACAGTATATAAACCCGAACCGCCCCAGGCGGACGTGGTTGTTTCCGTTACACCGTCGGGATGGACTACCGAGGTCAATTGCCCCCATTCGTCATAATTGCGGGTAGTAACATGATTCTTATGATCTGTAATTTTCCTCGGATTGCCGTAGGCATCGTAGTCGGCGTATGCGGTTGTTTGCCCCAAGGCGTTGGTGCCCGAAGCAAGATGAATGCCGTTTGCATCATAGGCATAAGTGGTACCGAGAAACTCCGTCACGTTGTAGGGTGCCGACTTTTCGGATATAACATTGTTATTCGTGTCATATTCCCATTTGGTTTCACCGGTTTTCTGCGTTCCGCCGGTTCCCGTATAGGTAATTTTGCTGATCGGTAAACGAGCCGTGTTATAGGAAACAGTTTCCTTATCGACCCATGAAGCGCCGCCGCGGATGTTCGTTACTGTTTTGGACACCGGTTGTCCCAGCAGATAGAGGCTACCGGTAGCGGAGTTGTAATAGGTTTGATCGGAGACCGCCGTTACTCCATCGCCGTAATTAATGGTTTCTTTGGTAGGATTGCCGTAGGTGTCATAGACATGCGTCGAGGTAACCGTTTTGTCGGTAAGCTTGCTTAAGGAAGAACGGTTGGTCATATTCACTTTGGCGATTTTATTGGACTGTACCGATACCGAATAGGTATAGGTATTCTTGGCCGTAAGCGATTCGTCGCTTTTGGCGATACCGAAGTTGTATGGATCGAATTCTTGTGTGGTCGTTCGCCCGCGCACATTATCGTACGCATGAATCTTCCCAAAACCGCAGAACCCTCGTCCCTGTTTATGGATGACGGCATTTTCATAACGATAGGTGTTGTCTTCGGTTTTCTGCCCGTTTACATATTGCTCGGAAGCTACCGCCACGAACAACGGCCCGTGGAAATTCTCATACGGATAAACGGCTCCATAACCTTCTGAATAAAAACCATAGCCTTGATCATTTTCATTGAGCATCCGGTAATAGTTTTTTTGAACAACTCCCACGCTGTTAACAGCTCCGGTAAGGAGTTTTTCCCGGGTGTCATTGCGCTGGAAAGAATAACGGGTTGCTTTTCCGTCTTTCAAGGCGACGATCTGATGGAAATAATTCCGGCTGTTGATATTGGTTGGTACCACCGAAGCGGTGGAAGAAGGAAGGCTCGTAGATCCAACGTAACTGAATCCTCCGGGTTTTGCATGATGAGTTGCAAGAGTGGTTCCGTAAGCGCCTATGACGTCTGTCAATCCGTCATTATTCACATCCTGCGTGAAAAACCGATCCGAAGCGATTCTGCTCGTGATGGACAGTTGCGCGCTTTTTTCAAATTGCCCGTTCCCCTTGGAATAATAGATAAACCAGTCTGAATATCCTACTTTCGGTGAAAGTAAAAAATCGACTTTCCCGTCGCCATTAAATTCCCCCATCAGCAGTTCCCTGTCATACAAGTCGCTTTTTCTAAGAGTAGAGGAAAAGGCTACTTGCCGGACGGAATAGGAACTGCCGGAGATGTCGAATGTATAAAAATAAACGCCGTTGTCCTTGATCAGGCAGATATCGGTTTTCCCGTCGCAATCATAGTCGTAAGCAAATAATTTATCCGAGTTTCTAACGGCTGCCGCTCCATCGGTTTGGATGATGCCGAGAAACTCTTTGTAGAACTGGAAAGGCTGCCCTTCATATCTCTTTATGCCGGACTCCAAATCGAAAAGGTAACAAACAGTAGGAAGGTTGGTATAGTCAAAGGGTTGGTGGCAGGATACAGCCAGTACCTCCATTTTTCCGTCGCCGTTGAAGTCTCCGGAATAATAGGATTTGGGATGGATACTTTTATTTTTGCTTTCATCAACCAATAAGGTAGAAAAATCATACGTGCGCGTGTATTTCAAATGAAGTCCGGTATACAGATTAACTCCGTATACTTTGAATATCAAATGATCATAATTCCCGGAGACATAATTATTAACTTTTATCAACTCTTCTTCATATTTTCCATCCGTATTAGCACAGAAAATTTCGATAAACCCGCCTTCGGTTGTCAGGTTCGGCAAAGGATCCGCCCAATCGGTCGACAAACCGGCGTAAAGGAAAATTTTCTCACTGCCGGTGTATTGGTTGTCAAACCTTCGCTGCGAATGCGTAAACCATGTCGAATGTTTATAATGTTGCCAATAGGGAAGTTTATTAGGCAACGAAATAATCCCGTCGTCTTCCGTTCCGTAATCGAATTTTCCCTTGCTGACGATCAATTGTCCGGGATCCGTTACTCCCGTATACCATTCCCTCAATTTTGTCGTATCCTTTGCAAAAGCAGAGGAGGTATTTCCTTCCCCGTACAGAAATTGCAGGGGATTCAGGCTTTTGCCCGAAGCCGTACAACCGATTTGAGACAGTACCGAGTAATAATTTTGCATCCGGTAGGTAAAATCGTAGATTCGGAAGGTAGTACTTCCCGACTTGCACTCTATCTTTTCCAACCGGTAGTTTTCCGTGATTTTCCGCCCTGCCTCGTAGGTAATGATAGGATCGCTACGCGAACTTCCGTAGGTAAACAAAACGGAGCCGCCAATATAAGAAATACTATTCACCACCGCCCGGTAATTAACCATCGAAAAATTGTAGGTAATTGTATTTCCTTTTAAATCCGTCAGGGAATAAAGCGGGTACGTCAATTGATTGCCATAGTTGCCCGTTTGTCCGAAAATCCCTTTATTCCCGTTGGGGTAATTTACTTCAAAATACCGGATGGCGCTTCCGCTCAATACGGCTTTTACTTTTATATTACCCTGTTCCGTCTGATAATCTATTTGTGAGGAGGTTGCGCTTAACTTGATGAGCCTCATTCCGTCGAGGACAAAAGCATCGTCGTTGGCCAAGTTCACCCCGGAGGCTTTGCTGTCGTAATACATACTTTTACCCACGCGGGTAATACGCGACCATCCGCCGATATTCCAACCGACACCCAACACGCCGTTGCCGCCCTGGCTGTTATAAGATACCGTTAATTGCGGTTGGAAGCCCTGCCTTCCTTGGGCGACTTCTATTGGAACCGAACAAGCCACACTTCCCCCCGGGCTGACGGAGGAAGACATCGGTATTTCGCCTACATCCTTGCTTTTATCGATCAGGTAGGAATCCTTCACATAATTGTTTGTATAATCTCCGGCTGATCTTGTCGAACTTGTCGCCGATCGTAAAACCGGCTTGGTAACGGCTCCCGGAGGCGGCGTGGCCGAATCAATGCGAAGCGGAGGGTATAATGCAGAGAGGATGGAATCTTTTCTTTGCTGTATTTGTTCATCCGTCAAGGAATCAAGCTCCGGAAAATTCTTGTGAATATTGAGCGCGAACGCATCCTGTTGAGAATAGATAACAGGAAAACTCAATAGAAAAATGATAATCGTGTAAAATATTTTCATATCTGTACATTTACTAATTTGCTAATTAGCTAATTAAAATCATTGTTTTATAATCTTCCACACACTCCGTTCACCTTTCAGCACGATGTGCAGGATGTACGTCCCCGGCAGTTGCCGGCTCATATCGACAGATGTCGTTTCCCCTTGCAGGCGGCGGTGCATCAGCATGGCTCCCGAGATGGAATATACGGCAAACTCGCCGTTCCAACCGTTCTCATATCCGGTTATCCGGATGGTCAGCTCGTTCTGCACCGGATTGGGATAAATCTTGACCGACGTTTCGGCCAGGCTCTCTTCGAAAAACACGGAATCGGTTTGTTCCGTGGCTACACCGGCATTACGTGTGCCCAACACGATGGTCCGGCTCACCCGGTTACCGGCGGCATCGTACGCATACGTCAGTTTTTGTTGCGCCACAAGGGTTGTTACAGCCAGTATAAAGAAAAATAAGAAGATTGTTTTTTTCATAATGAATAGAGTTTATATTTAATAGTTTATTATAGCGCTCTTTTACATACTTTTGTGATAGAATAGAATCAATTATCACAAATGAAATACGACAAAGTCCGAAAAACTCCGAGTCAGTTGCTGTCCTTGACAGGTTTTACACCCCAAGAATTTGAAGCGTTCGTACCCACCTTTGAGTATCACTGGAATGAGTACTATAGCCGTTTTACCCTAAAGGGTAAGCCCCGACAGAGGATATCGTACAACCGCAGAAGCAGTCAACTACCCCTTATCAGGGACAAACTGCTGTTCATACTTTCCTACTTGAAGAACAACCCTTTGCAGGAGTACCACGGGGCAACCTACGGGATGACCCAGCCGCAATGCAATGAATGGGTACACCGTTTGTCCGACATGCTTCTCAAGTCTCTCAAGACCCTTGAGGAGTTACCCGACAGGAACCATTTGCGAGTCAAATACCTTACCAGGCAGTGCTCGGACATATTGCTCGACGGCACGGAAAGACCGGTTGAACGTCCCCGGGATCCGGACAGGCAGAAATCACGCTACAGCGGAAAAAAAAACTCATAGTGTGAAGAACGACCTGCTCTGTACACCTGATAAACGTATCCTGTGGCTATCAAAGACTTGTGAGGGACATGTCCACGACAAGAAAATAATGGACGCCCAGCCATTGACTTTGCCGACAGGAATTACCTTGTGGCAGGATACAGGGTTCTTGGGGCATCCCCCTGAAAACGTGAACGTGAAGATGTCGGCAAAGAAACCCAAAGGCAAGGAATTGACGGATGTCCAGAAAGAGGGAAACAGGAAAATATCGAGTTTCCGCATTCTTGTGGAACATGCCATCGGTGGTGTAAAGAAATGTCGTATTGTCAAAGATCGATTCAGGTGTCGCAAGTTTGGTTTTGACGATTTAGTCATGCTCATTGCTTGCGGACTCCACAACTTTAGAGTGACAATGTCACTCTGTTTGAAACATATATAATTTTAATGAATATAATGTCTAATGGATATAATTACTTTTTATCGTTCGAAAACTCCTTCATATACAATTTTATTGAGGGGATAAACGAAAAGAAGAAGTTGCCGCCAGAAAACCTGCGGCGCAAAAAATCACAATGAGTTTCCGTTTCATACTTCCGATCTGTTTTAATTTCAGTTATTATTCCTTCCGGTAAAGTATTTTCAGGCTTTTGGGAGTATTTTCCGTCCGGCGGATAGATGCTTCCTTTTCATAAAACTGGTATACAAAGGGGACGGCTATATAATTCAACCGCCGGATTTCCTCCATTCCGAGGAACTGCCTTACATAATTATTCAATTCAAACGCGTCGCCTTCCCTGACACGATAAACATAAATCTCCCCCTCTTTGACATACATAAAGGCATTGAGGTCATTCGGCTTCCTTAGGGAATGGCAAAACAAGATCAGTTCCGGTTGACGGGCTTGGATGTTTTTGATGACCGTACGCAATTGTAAAGTATCGGTGGGGCGTAACGATTTTATATCTGCCCAGGCATATTCACCGTCATAATAGTTGGCGAAGGCCAGCACATTCATTTCTTCATCCACACAGGCAAGTGTAAACACGCGGGTGCTGTCGATAGTGATATGACCGTAAATATTGTCACTCAATTGAAAGGTATCCATATCCACAAACTGAACGGCCAGCATCCGAACTGTTTTCCCTTTCAGCTGTTCCGTCCGGGGTGGATTGACAGACTCGTCCACCTTCCATTTTTCACACTGCGCCTTGTAACAGTCCCATACATTTTTTTCTATTTTAGCCGTATAGTAATCCATATCGGCTTCCCGGTAAAATTTTTTTAATTCGGAAACGATGTCCTGAGAAAATACATTTCCACCGAACAATAATCCGATGAATAAGGATATAAAATATTTTGCATTCATACTGTTTTGTTTTTTATTGCTATTCTTTTTAATATGATCTTTAGTTAAAGCGGGATATATTTAAAACCTGTATCCGATACCCACATTCATGCCGATACCGGTTATATAGTCTTCAAAATTTCCAAAATTATTATTATCTCTCTCATCCACGCCGCCGATCGATAACAGATTGATATGTACTTGCGGAGCTATCGATACAGAAATGCCGGGTGTAAAGGTATATTCCGCCCCTATCCCTGCAAACGCACCCATCCCCCAATTATACCCGAGGGTGGAATGACGATTGAAACGGATTCCGGGGTTTACATAAAAATATTTTCCAAAACGATATTTCAGATAAGCCGAAGCGGATAACATCCCCAGTGTTTCCTTGTAATCGGAAGAACCTATTCCGATATACGAGGAAGTAAATTCCAATCGATACAAGGTGCCGACTATCCCCACGCCGACGTCGACCGTTTCGGATGTCCGGTACGCATAATTGACTTCCAGCGAGGAAAAATTCTTTCCTTTGTAATCTTGACTTCCGGTAAAAGTCGACCGAAACTCCGAAAAACCGGTTATGCCGTGCGAAAGGTGAAGCCCCAGATAATACTTTTTATCCATTTGAGCATACAGGCTTGTTGCTAATACAAATAATAATGGGATCAATACCTGTTTTTTCATTATTTCTTCGTTTTTTTCTGCTCTATTTTTTTCATGTATGCCTTCCAATCCGATTCATTACGCCAAATCCACTTTTTTTCTTTCAGCCAGTTATCGGAAGAAGGAAGGGAGTCGGCGGGAGTAAAGTGCATCGGGTCATCATATCTCTAAGGGCTATGAGTTGTATAATAACTATCCGCTGAGTTTAAAAGACTTCTATAATATACTCTCTGTATTGTGTTTCGGTCTATGACCTTATACCTTCTTTCATCAAGAGACCATCCTTTTACTAAGAATTTCGGACTGTCGTATACATGCACAATAATAGTGTCATTTTGAATGGAATACACTCCCCACCAAGTACCCCACCGGGTTTGATTACCCGCTCTCCAGCTTGTTACTGCTTCCGACATATTTGTTTGCCTTTCTTCTTCAGGTACCTCACTTTTAAAACCGAAATTAACCCAGGAGCCGTCTTCAAAAAACATGATGCTTTTATATAGTGGATACGGATAACTATAAAAACCATCAATTTCAATCAATTCCCTGATATCGGTGTTCCTCCCTTCCAACTTAATGGAAGATTTGGCAATCATTTCTCTTTTTTGAGTGACACAGGAAAGAAAAGCAAACATCCCGATAAATAATATCCCGTATTTCATATTGCTTACCATTAAATATTATCGCTCCCATAAAGAAAACGGATTGTAATAACCCGAATAATAACCTCCGTCTCTGAACCCCATTATAAAAGTTTCCTTTCCTAATAAGTCATCAATATGTTAGTTGAATCCGGTCAATGCTTTCCTTTAAGCCTTTTAACGACATCTTCTATTGGTAGTAAAAATTTACTCCAATAAACAATAGCGGCATCGTAACCGCCGCTTTCCGCTTTTTGAGAAGTATTGAAAATGTACAAAGTGCCGTTATCACAAGGAGAGTTTGCATTGGTCGAATGTTTTTTGTGCATATCAAAATAATGTTCCTTACTACTTATTGTTTTGCCTGAACTACCTGTCAAAAAGCCGACTTTCTTATTTGTAAAAACAAAATCTTTTCGAGTTGTCTCAAAAATTTTATTGAGATATGAACCCTCCGCTTTGTTCAACAACAAATTATCATCCGTTTCTGTTTTATCTATTTGTTTCATACTGTCATTTGAACTAAATTGATGGATAGGGAAACAACTGAATACTAACATTTCAAAAAATACTATTATAAATAACTTTTTCATATTGTTCTAATTTTTATGGAATTTGGTAAAAATACGGACTTGAATAAATGCCAATTTGTCGAGTTATCATTTGAAGTTGCAACCAATAAGGATGGATTCCTCCTAAATTTGGAACTCCAACAGACCAAAGCGCTTTTGCAGTGTAACCAACACAACTTTTTCCCAGCAGATTCCACATTAAAGTCTGATTATCCATTTTTAATTGAAGACTTTCTGAAAGTTTTGATAAAATATTCTTATTGACATTGTTAATAGAAACTTTCCAGCCAAGTCCGTCAGTTGCGTGATTGTCCCAAATCCTTCCTTTCATTGTCCTTGAAAGTTCTTTGAAAATACCTTTTACGCTTTTTAATGCAGACATATCAATTCCTTCTCCTAATTCTCTATAAGGTCCTACGGATATATTTATTCCATTAGATTCATTAACTAATGCGGAATGACTAATAGCATCTTTCTTCTCCGCTGTCAAATCGACATTTATTCCACCACCAAATAACGATACAATATCGGTTAAATTAGCCAATGCACCGAAACCATATCCGACATTTTCATACCATTTATTGCCTTTTTTACCTATATAGCCCCATTCACCGGTTCCGAAATTATAGGAAGCAACTCCAAAACTAATACTCGGCTGTATCATTCCACCACTTAGAGCGGTCATACCCATAGAGTTCATATATGAAGCAGTTAATACACCCATAGTATTAGCCATAAATCCGCCTCCTGTGGCAACACCAATTCCTAAATAAGCTGAACCAGCTCCAATAACAGCACCGCCAAGCATATAACCCCAAGTCTGCCAGTTGCCGACATCATAACCTTTTGCTTCTGCTATTTTATAACCAGTATAGCCACCTGCGGCAGCACCAATTATGATAGCCGCAATTATAATTGGATTTTCTCCAGAAGGATCCGTATAAACCAGCGGATTGTTCAAGCAGTATGCATACCGGTTGAAGTTCTGGCTGAAGTCAGGCATCTGTACAAACGGGTCCGGAGAGAGGAAACGCCCCAGCAACGGATCGTACATCCGCCCGTTCATGTCGATCAATGCAAACTCGTCCAGGTGTTCATGCCCCGTATACCCCCGGTGGAAGGCGAACGCATTGTTGGTCACCGTCCGTTTGCCCCATGCATCATACGAGGCGTTGAACACTTCCGCTCCGTTGCCGTCGGTGAGCTTAACGATACTCCCCAGATGATCGGAATGAACGTAATAGATCTTGTCCGCCTGCCCTGATTGCTTCACATAGACGGCCGCCAGGCCATCGGCTCCGTTGATGTAGTACAATTGCCTGGGTTGCTCGCTTTCGGTAATCTGCTCGTAATCCCCTGCAAAGATAGTTGTTTTTACGTCGTTCCCATTCTTTTTCAGGACTGATTTCCACCGTTGCCTGTCGGGGCCGTAGGTGAAAGCCAGCTCAAGGCTGTCTGTATCGATCCTTTCCCCGATGTGGGCGACTTTGTTGAAAGCCGTGTAGGTAATATTCTGATTACCTGAGGATGTTAAACCCTCTGCGTTTTCCACCGAAGAGACAGCATGCGGGCGGCTTCCGTAACCGTATTGCCCTATTCCCGTTTTAGAGAGGATGTTCCCGTTTGGTGAATAATTCATGTTCATGATGGGCGTGCTTCCCTGTTGCACCGCGGTGAGCCTGTCCGTGTTGTCATATTCAAAGGATTCTGCTTGGGCCGCCATGCCGGTTCGGGAGGTAAGGTTTCCGGTTGCACCGTCAAATACAAAGTCCATGTTATGCAGCACAGTACTGCCCGTTACCGTTTTCAAATTCGTAAGGAGTCCCTGCCCGTTACGGGTTTCGGTAGCCGTAAGCGTTCCACCCCGCAGGGTCGTATAGACGGTGCCTGTGGCTCCCGTCAGCTCCCATATTGCCTGAGTACCGGCCAGTACCTTCTCCATGTTACCGTATGCATCGTATTGCCGCGTTACCTGCAGGCTGCCTGGGTACGTGATGCCGCTCAATTCTCCTTTCGTATTGTATGTGTATGTAAATTCGAGCAAACCGCTGCCTTCCACCTGCCGTGTTTCGGTCAAGGTGCGTCCGTAACGGTCATGTGTATAGGCTGAATAATTGCTGCCGGCTTGCACTTTGGTTAAAAGGAGCATGTCGTAGCCTGATGTGCCGTACGTATAGGCCGTCGTATTGCCGTCCATGACAGTAGTGGAAAGGCGCCCCAACGCATCGTAGCTATTTGTGGTGATTTTACCCCTCCCGTCAACCTGCTTTGTCAACCTTCCGGCGGCATCGTAGGTATAGGTGAGGGTTCCGGCATTGGGATCCACCAGTTTGGTTTGATTACCGGCATCATCATAGGTCATGGAAAAAGCGGCTCCTGCTGTTGTAATATTCTGCGGCTTGCCCAGCGATTTGTAGGTATAGGTTATTTCAGCGACAGGATCGGTAACAGATTTTACTCCTCCCCACGCATCAAAGGTTTTGGTATGAGCCTTGCCGTTGGTAGTCGTTGTAACCGCCCTGTTGCCATAGGTATAGGCAGTCGTTTGTCCGGTACTGCTCCTGACATTCGTTACCCTTCCCCTTCCGTCGTAGGTATAACTCTCGGTGGTGGTGAGACTGCCTGTTTGTACCTCCATTTGCGTAACCTGTCCTTTGCCGTCGTAACCGGTTGTTTTCCGGATACTCATACTTTTGTTTCCTACCGATTCCACTGCCACTTCACGCCCCTTGTTGTCATACCAGGTTTTTACCCAGGGTTCACCCGTACCCTGTGTTAATATGAAGTAACGTTTGCCTGTACCGTTGTTCCAACCTTTTTTCACAGAGGTTTTGCGGTCATCGGAAAATACGGTGGAAGCAAGCGCTCCCCAGTTATCATACGTATGGGTAGTGGTCAGGATATTGCTCGCGAGCGTTTCATCTTTTTCTGTTAATACTTTCCCCCATGTATCATAGGTGTATGTCATGACGGTTGTGGCAGGAGATGTGGATGTTTTCACCACAAACCGTCTGCTCGCATCGTATGTGCGGATATTCGTAACAGGCGTGATATCCGAACCGTTTTCCACGGACGTTAACACGTTTCCAGTTGCATCGTAGGTTAAATCGGTTGTCAGGGCAAGGGTAGACCCTTGATTTTCGATGATCTGCGTTGTATATCCTTTGGAAGTATCATACGTAACGGCTGTCTTTTGCGTAAAGGCGGACGCATCATCCGTATGCTTTTGGGTGCGGGTGATCAGTTGCGGTTTATAGCTCCCGCCTGCCAGTATGTAATTGCCGTATTGTACGGTCTTATACATATTGGAGCCGAAATCGGCCTTTTGTTCTTCCTGATATCCGTATGCAGTATTAAACTTATACGTTGTGGTGACGGTATTTCCATCCAGATCCTTTTCCGTTTTCGTCGAAGGATAAGCGAAGTATTTAGGGAAGCCCTTTTCCACAATGGTCAGTGTTACATTTGTTTCGCCTGTTTTACCGTCTACCGTGGTTTTAGAGTACGTTGCCGACGGGATGTAGAAGGTGGTATTCCACGATTTTACTCCTAATTCGGTCACGATGCCGAAAGTGGAATTATTCACTTTTTGTGACGACATTCCTAAAAGCCCTTTTCCTTGCAAGTGCGCTTTTAATCCGCTATATCCATAATTAGTTGTTATGGTGCCCGCAGTTCCATTGTTCATAGATACCGTTTTTACTGCATGGATCGGAACGGTATAATCTGCTACCGGATATACACTTCCCGTGCCTTTGGTATATATTCCTCCATTCGCTAAGGAAGCATAAGTAATGCTAGTAGAACCTCCATAGCCATCCGTGATATAATATATTTTCCCTCTGGAAGTATTGGAATTGGAACTTTGGTACAATCTCCACACGGGAGATACATTTGCATCTGAACTGCTATAACAGTTATAACCGTAATTCATAAAATCAACTACCCCGTCGCCGTTAAAATCCCCTGTGAAATGGCGGTTGGAAAAACTATCATCTTCTCTCACGGAAGTAGCTGCGGATACTTGGATAAGCGAAGTGCCGGTTGAACGCATCCAATATGCATACGTCTTAGTGAATTCACCCCAACTGCCCGTAATGTCACTTCTTTTTCTAAACATAGCTTTGTTAATAACCACATCCGATTTGCCGTCACCGTCAAAATCACCGACATACACATCAAAATTATCATCATCTCGGTCGGTAAAATTTTGGTCATACACATTCAATGTACAAGCTATGTTTTTGGTAAATGTACCGTTGCCGTTATTAATGGCAAGATACCAGTTACTATCATTTGTATAATTCATGATAAAATCCGTTAACCCATCACCATTAAAATCACCGGGACGGATCATCCACATATAGTATATATTTGTCCCTGTTGTTTTCTTGCTGTCAGTAAACGTAGAAGTGCTAATGCCATTTCCCTGATTCCAGAAAATAGTATATCCGCCGTCGTAGAATACTATTATATCCTCCAGCCCATCACCATTAAAATCTGAGGCAAACATTATTTTCGGTTTGGAAGGCAAGGTTAGATTAAAAGCGGCGCGATATAAAGTTGTTCCGAAATTCAATCCTACAATTTCTCCGGGGTATTTGTTGTTGCTATGCCCTTTTTCCATGTAAATAACATCACCCTTACCGTCCTTATTGACATCACCCGTAGTGTATAGCGCCATCTCACTACTGTTTTTCAGATTATAACCAAATACACTGTTCAGGGTATTGCTATAGATGTAAAATCCAATTTGTTTCCAATACTCATTTATACTCACGTGCGGAACGACAAACTCATTTATACCGTCACCGTCAAAATCGATTGCCGATGAACCTTCCCGTTGCTCTTTCCAGTCAGCCATTTGAAAACTCGCCCCCAAAGAATAATTTTTTCCGGAAATGAATTGTGGTTCCCCATAGGAATTGAGTGAGGCGTAATATACATACGCATAGGTATCATACCTCCAGGAATTAGGTCCTGTGGGTATCTGTACCGGTTCTATTCCAACGATATCCGTCAACCCGTCGCCATTAAAATCAGCCGCAGCATAGGCTTGGTTAGAAAAATTCATCGAGGGATAAGTCGACGGGGAATTTACGGTAGGTTGCTGGTTATACATACCGAAAGAACTTAGGAAGTTCCAATCCAGTTTAATGGGTTTTAATGCATCACCTGCAGCATTCTTAACCGTTACGTTAGTAAGGCGGGAAAATTTTGTCTCGGTACCGTCACTGGTCGTATCATATTTCAATTCATACCTGCGGTAGGTATTGCTGCCTGTTTTGGAAATTATCGTTGATATGCGATAAGACATGCTCCCCTTGTTTCCTTCTATAACAAAAGGAGCTGCATCATTTCGATAATCATAACTGAATGTAACCGTATTGGCCAGTCCAGTGGATTCGTTTTTATTGTTCCCGTATGTAATCGTATTGGGGTACATGAAATAACTCCAGTTATAATACGTATACGTCATGTAATTTCCAAATGGATCTTCCACATAATCCAAATACCATGCATTGATTCTTGGCGAACTGCCGGAGGTGTAACTTTGCCTTCCCGAAGCGGTGTTGCCATAGTAGTATTTCATACCGTTGGATGCCTGCACTTCAAACCAAGTATTTGCCGCAGAAGCATTGTACGTACCGTGGACGATTATTTTGGTAAACGGATCGGATTCCTTATAATAAACGGCACCTTCCTGGCCTTCCGTACCGGTAGCACGAATCAACCTCTGCCCGTCAAGAAAAAATGCATCGTACCCGAGGTAGGCAATCCCTTTAGCTGTGCCATCATGATAGATGTCCTTTGGCCCGCGGGTGATAGCCGAAATGCCCGCGACACTGCAACCCCATCCGGCTATTCCATTCCCTTGCTGGCTATTGTACTCTATAGCCAAAGAAGGTTGTAAACCAGCTACGCCCTGCGGAACTTCTATAGGAATAGCGTACGTCGCGGCACCTGTAGGAGAGACATTGAAAATCCCTTCGATTGAACCGACAGCCTCCGATTCGGGAGTGTAAGAATTAGGAATATCGGGATAGTCGAATTCTTCCGAGGTATAGCCTGTGATATTAGTGGTGATAAGTCCTGAAGTATTGTATCCTTCCGACACGACATAATATGTTCCCGGATTCAATGTGCGTTGTATGAAAGAATGCAGGGATGAGGAAGAACATGACCCTTCACCGGAATAATCATCATTGCTGGCCAGGGTATTGCCGGAAGCATCCAGTAAAAACATATAAGTATCGATACTTGAACCGCAATGGGTCATAGTTACAAGTGTTTTCCTATTGAGAACAAATTTGTAAAAAATGTCATTCGGAGTGCGCACCGTGTGCTGATTGGTATAATTTACGGTATTCTGTGTATCGGAATATTGAAAATCACCGTTAAAGGTGCCGGCGACTATCGGATCGTTGAATTTGTCGCCTCTCATAGGGATGACCGTTCCGGAAATAATCGTTAAGATAATTCCATTAGCATTCCATCCTTCCGAAACAACATAATAAGTACCTGCATCCAGTTCTTTTTTTAAATATGAATGCATTCTACTGGAACATTGTCCTTCGCCTGAATAATCGTCATTATAGGCTATTACTTCTCCGGAAGCATTCAGAAGATGGATATAGGTATCGGAAAGTGTGGATCCGCAATGTTTTAAAGTCACCTCCATTTTTTTATTCAATGTGAATTTATAATATACATCATTAGATGGCCGCCCGTTAAATTCATTGGTGAAATTACCAGTATTTTGTATGTTCGAATATTGAAAACTTGGACTGAAGGTTCCTGCATCAATTGGATTCGATAACGTATTTCCTGTTTGCCCATATAGAATTGAAAGGTTGAACAGGATGAGCAAGAGGAGTGAGATCTTGAGTTTCATATTTATTTGTGTTTGAATTAGACATTCATTGTTTCATAATCTTCCACACACTTCGCTCGCCTTTCAGCACGATGTGCAGGATGTACGTCCCCGGCAGTTGCCGGCTCATATCGACAGATGTCGTTTCCCCTTGCAGGCGGCGGTGCATCAGCATGGCTCCCGAGATGGAATATACGGCAAACTCGCCGTTCCAACCGTTCTCATATCCGGTTATCCGGATGGTCAGCTCGTTCTGCACCGGATTGGGATAAATCTTGACCGACGTTTCGGCCAGGCTCTCTTCGAAAAACACGGAATCGGTTTGTTCCGTGGCTACACCGGCATTACGTGTGCCCAACACGATGGTACGGCTCACCCGGTTACCGGCGGCATCGTACGCATACGTCAGTTTTTGTTGCGCCCGGACGGTCAGTGCCGCCAAGGCTACTAGAAAGAATACAACCAGTTTTTTCATACTTGCACTTGTTTTATAAATAATAATCTGTAACTCAAAATCAAACGTCCGGTCATCGTTTCGTACTTATTATTTGCAGTAAATAACTCATTACTCGGAGTTCCCGACTCCTTGCTTGGAGTAAAAAGCCCTTTACACGGAGCTCCTGTCTTATTGCTTGGAGTTCTGAATTCCTTACTTGCAGTAAAAAACTTCTTGTTCGGCGTTCCGAACACATTATACGGCGTTCCGAAGTCCAAACAATCACTTAAAAAGTCATTATACGTTTGTTTCTGCTAACACGGTGGCCCCTCCGGGTGGTGTCGTTGATGGAAAATATCCCCTACTCACTCTTTCGTGCTTCTCCTCGAAGGGCGCGGATATTGCCTCTTCAGGTCGTTATATATCGCCTGTGCGCCGGGTACTTCCGATCGGCCGGCTTCTCTCACCGATGCGTAAAAGATACGGGCTGCGTCATATGCTTCACTGCCGGCCAGCTTGCTGGTATCTTCCAGACCTCGGAGCAGAGGTGCCAGTTCGTGGATGACGGGAGCTAGGAAATCGACCAGGGCCAGGTCTTTTTTTGCTTCCGGCACATCCAGGTAGTTGGGGGCCAATGCCGGGTTAAGTTCGGCATAGTTCAGTCCCCGCCGTACAAAATCGACGGTCTTAGCCCCCATGCCCGGAAGGCTTTGGCGTTCTTCGGGCGTAAGGTTCACCACTAAAAACTCATTCAAATCCGCCTTTAAGGCTGTTATTTTCTCCACGATGGCTGCTTTCTTAGTGTCATCCCCTGCAATAGAAACGATGTTTTGCTGTTTCATAATCCATTTACTTTAAAAAATTAATTTTCTACTAACATTTTATAAGCAACTGTCTGAGGGATATCTTCATGGATATCGAAGAGGCGAGTTGTATTTTGTTTATTTCATACGTGCTTGTTTAATGAGTTCCCCGTTCGAAGAAGCCTTGGTAAATCGTATTTTCGAGCGTGATATATACCGTATAAGATCCTTCGGGCAGAGAGGATATATCCAGTGTGCCGAAACCATTGTCATAAGAAGTGAACATTGTGTACTGCGTGTTGTTGCTGCCATATACATGTACCGCTACTTGGCCGGTATAGTTAATGATTTCTACATTGAGGTCTTTCCAGTCTTCGATATACGCCTTAACTTCGGTGGTAGTAGCCGAACGGGAAGGTTTCTCCTGTTGCTTTAATTCTATTATTTCAGTATCCCTGTCTGTGATGTCGGAGCCCAATGAAGGTATGGAAAAAAGATTCATCCCGACAAAATATAAAAACAAACTTATAAAAAAGATAATTTTTCCGTGCATTGCCTGATTTTTTAATGTGAATATTTGTTTACAAAGAAATAAACTAAATATGACTCTTGCAATATATTGGGCGAACACAAAAAATATTTGATGCTGTTTTATAGATTTATTATCATAATATCAAAAAGTTAATGATTTGAAATTTGATGTTATTTTTTCGAATTACGGGTGATTTCCTGTACTTTTCCAAATAAATTCATCCTTACTTTTTTAGAGTATCCCCTTAATTAAAAAGAGCGGTGTCCAATCCATTTTTTTTGAATTTATCTTTCAAGATATATTTACGGGAGCGGAGACTTTCGTCCGTCATTCTTAATATGAGTGCAATTTCTTTATTAGAAACTTTACAGGCAAGTAAAAATAAAATAAGTTTTTCCGTGTCATTGGTTTCAGGAGGCAACATATCTCTCACATATTTTTTAAAAATAACCGTAGGGATAACATTCAGCAATTCTTCTTTGAAGTTTTTTCTGGAATGTTGCTGTAATTGATCGATCACTTTAACTAGTTCAGGATTAGTTTTAATATATTTTTCCCTCTTATGAAGTAGTTCCTTATGGAAGTCTGAATCTTGAGTTATCATCTTTTTATATATCCCGAAGATTTGAGCTTTCTGTTCGGTTTCCACCCGTAACAGTCTCGCCTCGGCTTCCGCCCTTTTATTTTCTTCCAATAGTTTTTGCTTTGTCAGCGCGGCAATAGCAGCCTTTCGCGAAAAATAAAGAATAAACAGAATAATTACCAATACTAACAGAAGGATAATGAACGTAAATAATTGAGTTTTTTTTTCCATCCGTAATGTTTCATTCCGGGCTTCGGAAAGATTATATTTCTTTTCCAGTTCCAGAATATTCGCATGGGTGTGATGTTGAATAGCGCTGTTATGTACTTCTGCCGCTTTTTTTCGGTAATTGTTGGCTGACAAATAATCACCTTGCTTTTCGACAATATTGGCCACATTTTCATAAAGGAGGTAATGATAAGTATAAGTGGTATCGGTAATATGTTTTATAGCCAATAGGGCATAATGCATCGCACTGTCTAATTGATTCAAATTCAGGAATCGTTCCGAAAAAGAATAACAAGCCTTCAATGGATTCATTTTCTCTTTCATATGGGAAGAGAGTGTGAGTTGTTCCCTTTCTTTTTCCAATGCTTTTGCATATTCTTTGCGGATGTCATAATATACAGCTTCGGCATTTGCCAAGAAATATCTTTCATCTACCGTTTTCCCGGGGAGAGTTTGCAATGCTTTTAGATATGATTTTCCTTCATTGATATTTCTTCGCTTAATGGCATTCCAGAAAAGGGCTAAATATATATCGTATATATGAGGCTGGTTTTCCTCTTTCTTTGCATAAAGTAATGCTTTACGAAAGTAAGCCGAAGCTTCGTTGTAATTGGTATTATTGCAATGGATATCACCCAGGTAATAATATATCAGATATCCGATACGCGGATCATTCGTATCCGTTCTCAGAAATAGTTTTTCCGCCATTTTGAGTGGAATATATACTGTGCTGTCGGTAATGCCGATACGGGTGCGTACGATAGACTGATAGGTAAGGGCGCGGATATGGTTGTCGGAGGCGTAACGGTAGCGGCGGTAATATTTCTCTACGCTATTAATAAGCGAATCGGATGCAAAGGGGGTATAAGTCTTGTCGTCGGCGATGGTCTTGAGCAAGCCGTAATAGGCGCGGTTGCCGGAAGATAACTTTTCGGGATGGAATGCGGCCAAACTATCTTTGACGGAATACGGGGCTTGCGGCAACAGAGTATCCCACTTCTGCAACACGGCGAATGCTGCTTCGTTATCCGCCTGCCTGCATGAAATAAAAAGAAACAGGAGGCACGCAATTATTAGATAAAGGACATCTCTTTCCATAGCTGCAAAGGTAGAAAAATTTCTTCTCTTACCTTAAAAAGTTGGCGGCAGATGAAAAGACACGGTTAAAAGCATCATTCAATTGTGACGGATTTGTCTTGCTTGTGGGGAAAGGATTTTCGTGGGAATAATGGAACGGGAAGTCGATAAGTTCCACGCGGTCGGCCGTGAATTCCTTTCCCATGGCTTCCTCGATGCCTTTGTAAGGAATCACAATGTCTTTGGCCAGCGATATTCCGCGAATCCTGTCGCCCAAGTGCCGGAAAACCACTTCCCGTTTTTTGGGTGCGTGGTCAGGGGCAATCATTAAATTAAACGCTTTAAATACTTTGTCGCGCAACCCTTTGATTTTACTGCTTTTGTCGAAAAAATGAATGTAATAGTCCTGAAGTTTTTCAAACGAAGGTTTATCCATTATGTTGCGCGAAATACCGGCCATCGAACTGAATATACTGCCTCCGCAAAACATGAACAACCGGCTGTTGGAGAATAGTTTATGCGGATTGGACATCAAAAGGGTCTGCGAAAGGAACGAGCCGATGGAATACGAAAAGATATCGATATGCGTGTTCGGGTTGAAAGCCGGATGATATCCTTTCTTGATGGTTTGGGTCAGTTGTACGATATCGGAGAGCGTTTGTCTGCCCGACAAATAAAATCGGTCGGGGTTTTCGCTCAATCGATAGCTAAGCGCTACATTGGCAAAGCTGATAGTGCTTTCGTCGGCGAATTGCCCGCGGCGGATTTCCATGCTGCTTTGAAGTTTGTGCGGGTCGGACCACCATGTCGGCCCCCGGTTTATATGGAATGCCATGGGGAAAAGAATGACCGGCTTTCCGGTCTGCACACACAGGTATTCTGCCCACGTCAGATACTTTTTCCAGCGTCGTTCGTTGAGGCCGTGAAGAAGAAGGATGGCGTTGTCGGATACGGTGCGGCCGGCAGGGCAGAACACGGGATAGGCGAAAAAAGAGTTTTCTGAAATGCGGCGGTCTTGCTCGGAAAGAAAGAATATGTTCTTTCGGGCGTTGATATTACTGCGGAAGAAGAAAAACCGGATGTCTACTTGGGAGTCTTCTATGTGGTAATCTTTTCCTAACGAGAAAAGGGAATCGAGTTGTATATATCGTTCTGAATAGTTCATTTTTTCTTTTAGTTGCAAAAGAAGACTATTTTTATGCGCTTATCAAATGAAAGGGAAAAATGCCGGAGAAAAAGGGGTTAAAGGGTCGAATCAGGGATGAAAATCGATATATAGGGACGAAAAAACCATTCGAAATAATCGGTTTATTGCAGGGAATGTGCTATTTTTGCGAATAAACTCCAAGGAAATAACGGTAATAATGAATAATACGATTCCTGCTTTTTTATATCAAAAAGACAACACGGTTAAAATGATCGTGTTTACCGCATTATTTGCTTTATTGTTTATCAATATTTTTCAACCGTTCGGATCGAGAAGTTGGTATCCGAATATTTCCGATATCTCCTATTTTGCTTTTTCGAGCCTGATTATCCTTATTGGGATGTTGGTTGTGGTTATAAGCCGGATTATTATGGCTGTTTATTCCAAAAAACATGGCATCACTTATTGGCAGTTTGCGGCTTGGGTGTTAGTCGAAATATTGGCAATGGCTCTTTTTTATGCCTTGTTCGCACGGTTTGTGCCGAAAGACGGCGGAGAAAAAGATTTTATAAATATCTTTCGTGGCAGCGCCATCAATACCGGCTTGATACTCTTATTGCCTTATTCTATTTCGTGGTTGTATTTTTCATGGAAAGATAATAATGCCAAACTGCAAACCTTTAAAAGGGACGAAGCGAATGAATTGCGCGCCAAGTCGCTGATTGCTTTTCCCGATGAAAAAGGAGATATGAAGATATCCATCATGTTGGAAAACCTGCTGTATATCGATTCGGCCGACAACTATGCCACGATTCATTATCTGAACAAATCGACGTTGTCGCAGTTCCTCATCCGTAATTCTCTCAAATGGATGGATGAGAATCTGACCGCCGAAACGCCCTTGGTGCGTTGCCACCGATCGTATATGGTAAATCTGGATCAGGTAAAAGTGGTCAAGAAAACGAAAGAGGGCATTATTCTCGAACTCAATACCGAAGGTACTCCCGATATTCCCGTTTCAAAGACATACTACGAACGGTTTATGGATAAATTTATGGAATACTCCGTATAGCCGTTTGAAGCGGTTTAACGGAGTCCCGCATTGGCGTGAGATTGTTATACTCTTTTCAGATACACGGATACCGATCCGCTCTGCACGTTAAACCACCCGCGGCCATCGTCGCCGATGATCACATCCTCTTCTACATGACCCAATTTGTCGTACCACGATGAGCCGGCATAATCGGTGCCCACAAACATCGGTTTGACACCCCCTTCGCCATTGCTCATGATCACCACACAGCCGTCGGGATGCTCTTCATCGCCGCGGCGAACCCAGCCGACCACATTTTCATGATCGAAATAATCCTCCTGATCGCCATAAGCAAAATCGCGCCGCACGTCGAGCAGTTGGTCGATGATCCACTGCATGCCGGGTTGCGGATGTTCGCCGCCGATGCCGTAATAGTCTCCCAGAAAGAGACAGGGATACCCGTCTTTGCGAAGCAGGATGAGCGCATACGCCAATGGTTTGAACCAGCCCTGCACGAACGATTCGAGCGCCTGCATGGGTTGCGAATCGTGGTTGTCGACAAATGTCACGGTTTTTGTGGGATGCTTGGCCACGACACTATTGTTGAACAGGCGGCGCATGTCGTAAGCTTCCCCTTCGTCGGAAGCTTTTTTGAAATTGAAGTGCAACGCCACGTCGAACAAGTCGATGGAATAATCGACATTGCGCAAATATTCTTCAATAACCAATTGGTCGTAATACCAGTATTCGCCTACCACGTAGAAGTCTTCGCCGAATTCGCCCCGCACATGGTCCACGATATCCTTGACAAACCAGTCGTTGATATGCTTGATGGCGTCGAGGCGGATACCGTCGACACCGGTTTCGCGGATAAACCAACTGAGCCACTTTTTCGTTTCGTTGTAGACGTCGGGGTGTTTGTAGTCGACGTCGGTAAACATCAGGTAGTCGAAGTTGGCAAATTCGTTGCTGACGGAATCGTCGTGTACATCAATGCCCTTATTTTCCCCTTGAATGAGGTAAATCGCATCTTTATCACTGTCGCGATGGTTATAGTCGGTGGCCGAAAAATGCTCCCAGCTCCACTGGAAGTCCGAGTAACGTTTATTCCGTCCGGGAAAAGTAAAGCGGGTGTATCCCTCAATCTCATAAGGTTCGGTGATGCCATTGTTGCGGTCGTGCGGATCCACCTCCACGACCGTGAACGTTTGCAGTTCGTCGCCGCCCGCCTTATGATTCAATACCACATCGGCATATACGCTGATACCGTTGTCGTGCAAGGCGCTAATACAGTCGAGCAATTCCTGCTTCGTACCATATTTGGTGCGGACGGTGCCCTTTTGGTCGAATTCGCCCAAATCGTATAAGTCGTAAGCCCCATAACCGGGATCGTCCGCCCCCGTGCCCTTATAGCAAGGAGGGATCCAAACCGCCGAAACACCAATTTCACGTAGATGTGACGCATCCTCTTTGAGGCGGTTCCAAAGATTACCGTCGTTAGGCAGATACCACTCAAAGTACTGCATCATGATTCCATTCACTCGCATAGTCTGATTTTTTAGTGTCGTTTATAACTTTTCTATAAACGCAGAGGTTGAATTAATAGTTTTTAACCCGATATTTATTTAGGCTTTTATAACACCCCTTCGGAGGACGCAAGCAAAAAATCAACAGGAAAAAATGGTAATTCATTAATTTAGTATTACTTTTGCAGTCTCAGCAGGCCGGTTTGTCGCTTCGCCTCCGATGTTCGTCGGTTGTGCGGAGAGGAAAGTCCGGGCAACGCAGAGCGCCATACTTCCTAACGGGAAGCTGTTCGTG
>ENA-UOOR01001367-UOOR01001367.1-fermentation-metagenome-genome-assembly--contig:-NODE-1367-length-29127-cov-4.669235_pt1 | contig 29127 bp, 12 predicted proteins | sample MGYA00245780_ERZ724029 | MGnify/ENA primary metagenome ERZ724029 (study PRJEB28704, sample SAMN03018315) | fermentation metagenome | biome: anthropogenic terrestrial biome; feature: soil; material... | reverse complement strand
TTTTTGTGTCTACTTCCTTTACTGGTGTAATAATTAAAGCAAATTCATATTTGACGGTTTGATCAGGTGTCATTCTTCTTAAACTGCTGAAAGCAGACGCTGTTACGGTATTTTCGTCAGAATCAATTCTAAACCCACCGTGTCCAATATTTTGGCGTCCTAGGCCTCCGTTTGACCAACTAGCCGCAGGGAGGTTTGCTTGATCTGACCAACTCTGATATAAATTGATCATAGGTCCGTTATATGGAGCTCCTCGTAGTTCGCAATGGATCCCCGCTGTTGTTTCTCCAATCCAAAAACTGTCTTCATTTCTTAACCATCGCGATATGTGATGTGCCGGTGTAAATCCACCTAATCTACCCATACCTACCATATATGTAGCAAATTCCTTTTTCATGGGAATTTCAAGACGTATGTCCTGTACTTGAATGTTAGATTTTGATTTTATTTCATACGTAAAATTCAGATGGCCATCAAACTCCATTTTACCGTTACATATTAATTTAAAATTATCGTTTTCTGCTGCACTTTCCCATGAAATAAGACCATTTTCTTTGAGTTTATATGAGAATTCTGGCAATTCAAATGTCTCTACTTGGTTATTCACTTGAATTACAAATTTAATTGGAGACGCAAGAATTTCATTACCCCAGCTGTTTATGACCTCTGGCAACCCCAAATCATTTAATTGGATTGAGCGGCCTAAACAGGAAATTTTTCTGTTCTCAACTCTTAAAGGTGTATAAGGAGCGACTGGTTCGTTATCAATTCCTAATCTCGAATTTAGCCAACGGAGTCGGGAGTGTCTCCAGGTTTCACTATCCCCTCGATCAGCAAGTAATTCATTTTCAATTTCTAATATTACTTTTATATTTTGCTCCTCTAATTTTTCAGGTTTAATAATAACTGTACCTTCGTACGTACCCGGTTTTGCATTATGTGGAATATCTATTCCCACCCACATGGGTTGTATTTTGCCTTGTTCAACGTTTACCTTCAATGTAAATGGTTTACCATCTATATCAACACCGTCAGTATTATAACAAGTAAAAGCATCTTTTGATATGATATTTCCGTTTTTATCTTTGAGGTCGGAATATTCCAGTCTAATGTTTTCTAATGACAACTGAGAGGCATAAATGCCTAATTGCAAAGCATAATACTCATTTTTTTTAGCCTTTCCGATAAATTCATTATCTAGCGGTTTTTGAACCCACCTCAAAGGTAAAGCATCTAACATACGAATAGGTAGTGTTCGATCTTCTGTGAATACGAGATAATCGCTCTTATACCGACTTAAAAAAATTTCCTCCTCTGCTTGCGTAGCAATAACCTCCATTGGGTAAAAGCTGTCAAATTCCGTACGAGATTGTATTTCTTTTATTGTAGCTTTATCTATATGTCTATTATTTGGAACTCCTTGATCTAATTTATGAGTTGTTATCCATTGATTATTCGGAGCAGTCTCTATTGGTGCATAACCCCGGGCACCATTTTTTCCTTTTACAGCATTACTAGGAAGGTAATAAAAATAGTATAATCCAGAATTCTTTACGGGACCAGCTACAATTTTACAACGCTCATTGTTAACTTCCAAACGGTAGATGTAAGGAATAGTATCTCCGGTTTCTGCCTCAATAACCAAGAAACGTTTATTTCCGGGGACCTTATCATGTCTCCGCCATAATAAATCAATATAAACAGCATCACCTCCTTTCGGAATATCTAAAACTGCACGATGGTTTCCATATTCCTCTGGCCACGGTGTCTCTGCAACAGAGTATACCTGACCTAACGTTTTTGCAAATGGGAGTAATAATATTAGGAATGTCAATAGGAAAATTAACGATACTCTTTGAGCCGATTTTATCCAATTATTAGATTGATAAATTGATGTTAAACCCGATTTGTCAAAGCATTTAAAGATCCCTCGTTCATTAGATCTGTATACGGTACACTTTATAAAAAAAATACTAATCCGTTCCATAATTATTTTAAAATATAGTTTTTTTACAATTAATAATTAAGCAAGTGGGAGTATTCCAATTGGATCTCCATGAAATAATCGAATTAAAGCTATCTCCAAGTTTTCATTTTGTCATGTATCCAATAACAAATCTTGTTCTTAGGTGTATAGGACAAAGAATCAAAATTAAATTCCCTTTTATTTTTGGTAAAGCAATATATTAAAGTAAATAATAATTTTATTTGGCATTTCTTTTTAATGAAATTACACTGAATTTCATACTTTTACCACTAATTCAAGGAGTTTTTCAACTTATATGTCAAATAGTTCTTGATGTTTTAAGGAAATCGGATAAAACTCTATTTACCCTTAAAATAAGTATAGTTCGATCTGATTTTGAGGATTAACATTTTACAGGTTTGCTCTTCCTGTCGCTAAACGAGATCACACCTTCATCCTTTTTTGATAATATGTGAAAAATCTCTTAATAATCTGTTTGTAATCGCATAGATGCTTGCAAAAAATATTTTCATCCATATGAGCGATCTCTATATTAAGACGGACTAAGATTGAAAACATCATCACTTTTAAAAAAAAGATGAACATTATTAAAAATAGTTGAACTTATATAATGAATTTGTTTTTGAGAACTATTCCATTTTATCTCACAAAAGATTACAGACCTGTCCTTATCCATACTATAAAACTTTGACTACAGCCTTAATTAAACAACACTGAAATTGTGTGCCTTTTACTTTTTGATAAAATGTTTTTATTTTTCTTTGCATTTGTTGTTAATTTGCAATAAATTTGGGAAATATTAGAAAATGTCTACCAATAAGTTTTCACATATTGCCTCTACATACAATGAATATCTGGACTGTCTTTACGATTATGCTCTCCATTTAGGCTTCGATGAGCAAACCTCCATGGACGCAATTCACGATATTTTTTATAAATTGTGTGTAAACAACTCACGGCTGGATGAGATATCCAACCTTAAATTTTATCTTTTTCGTTCGTTACGAAACAGACTTATTGACCTAAAGCGAACTAAAAGTGAAATACCCGACAACTTCTCAGCAGAGGGACTCATTTGTGAACACCTCCCTTTTAAATTAAATGTGACCGTCGAAGATGAGCTCATCGAGAAAGAGGAATCCGAAGAGATTAGCAGGAGAGTTGAAAACGTGCTAAACCAGATGACTCAACGCCAACGTGAGATTATCTACCTGCGGTATATTCAAGAATGCAGCTACGAAGAAATTTCTAAAATCATGCAGATATCTATTGCTGCGTCCCGCAACCTGGTTAGTAAATCATTAACCAAGTCTAAAGATAAAGAAGCTATGTAAACCCTTCTTTTCCATCCTCTTCCTTGCTTAAAGTACTATTTCAAAAACTATATATATAAACAGAAATCAATTCTATTTATATGTGTGGTGCGGGAAAAAGTTGAATGATTCAAATTATCAAAATTAATTAAAATTGAGTTTTCTTAAAAAAATGATTATATTTTCAACACTTATTCGTCTTTATAATAAACAAGTCTAATAAAAATGTTATTTCACAATTATCCATGCGGAAAGAAAATACAGATTTTGTCCGCTTCCTGAAAGAGGAGACATTTATTGAGTGGAAATTATTTCCTACAGATGAACTTGATGTATACTGGAACGAGTTTATAAAAAACCATCCTGAGGAATGGAATAATATAGAAATGGCGGAAAAACATTTCCGGAAAGTAAACATCTCTTCTCATAAGATTCCACCCGAAGTAAAGCGTGATGCCATCAAACGGATGGAACACTCTATCCAGAAGTTAAACAGGAAGCGAAATATCCGTCGTTTTACTTATGCTGCTGTAGCCTGTGCAGTAGTATTGGTACTATCGCTCCTCTATATTCAAAAAGCAATAGATCATTCTGAACAAGATTTTATTGCCTCTACGGATTACATTGTGGGTAATGAACTGGATTCGGAAGATATTCTATTCATTAGTGGAGACAAAACAGCTTCTTTTCACAAGAATATCAGTATAGCGATAAATGGTGATAGGGTTGCCCGAGTAAGAAGCGAACTGAATGAAGATAAGCAGATTTCTTTAGAACAAAATACAAGAAACAAGTTGATTGTACCTTATGGTAAACGGTCAGAGATCGTTTTATCCGATGGGACTCGAGCATGGTTAAACTCCGGTTCTATTCTTGAATTTCCTTCTGTTTTCTCTGGGAACACACGAGAAGTATTTCTCTCAGGTGAAATGTATATTGAAGTGGCTGCCGATAAAAGAAAATCGTTCTATGTGCATACGTCTGGTTATAAAGTGAAAGTGTACGGAACGAAGTTCAACATATCCAACTATCCTGGTTCACCTTCATCTGTAGTACTGGTAGAAGGGAGTGTTGCCCTGCAATCTGCAGAAAAGAAAGAGTTATTCCTTTTACCGGAAGAACAAGCCCTTTATTCTGAAGAAACGGGAGCTTTTGATACGAGGAAAGTAGATGTTAATTCTTTCATTAGCTGGAAAAATGGGTATCTTTCGTTTGAGGATACGCCTATGATTGAAGCATTGAAACAGATAGAAAGGTATTATAATCTTTCATTCAATTTTGGAGATGATGTCTCCTTTCATGGGCTCACATGCACTGGAAAAATAATTCTCTCAGACAATCTGGACAATGTGATGACGGCTCTTACGCTGATTTCTTCCACTAATTACAAATACAAAAAGGAAAACAGACTAATATACATTTATAAAGAATATTAACCGTTAAAAAAATATGCCTATGTATTGATTAGAATGAAAAACAAAAAAGTAAATCTGCAAAACCGGCAGAAATAAAAAATCGAATGGTAGAACCAATACCATCCGACCAATTAATTCTAATTACCTCGTTTATTAATAATTAAAATTATTACAAAGATATGAATAAATACCCTATTGAAGGAGAAAAACCCGTCAATAAATCTAAACATGTTCTAAAAATTATAAGGATAACCCTATTCTTACTACTTTTCGGTATCCTACTTTCTCAGGCTGCCGGTAGTTATTATAAAGGAACAGAATTAAAGCTTCAGTTTAAATCCACTTCCATCAAAGAGATTTGTGAAGAGATTGAAAAGAAAAGCAATTTCCGGTTTATTTATGCTGGAAATGCCAAAAAGATCATCAACAAAAAAATCGATCTTGCAGTCAATTCCCAAGACATCAATGAAGTTCTGGATATCATAATATCTGATACAGATTTAAAATACAGGATATTAGATAATCAGGTAGTTCTTTATCGTGATGAAACAAAGATTATTCCTAAAGAGATTGATGAAGTTGCTTCCGAATTGATCATACAACAACAGAAGAAACAAATTACTGGAAAAATTATTGACGAAAATGGCGATCCAATAATTGGTGCCAATATTGTAGAAAAAAGCACCACTAACGGAACAGTAACGGATGTGGACGGGAACTTTTCATTGACTGTGGAAAACGATGTTGTGCTCCATATTTCGTACATTGGTTATTTGGCACAGGATATTAACACTGCCGGAAAAACATCTTTCAATATCGTTTTACAGGAAGACACACAAGCGCTGGAAGAAGTGGTTGTCATTGGATATGGCGTGCAAAAAAAGGCCACAGTTACTGGTGCTATTTCTTCAGTTGGTTCTGATGATCTTATTCAAGCACCTGTATCAAATGTAAGTAAAGCACTTGTTGGTAGAGTATCCGGTTTAATTGCTAATCAATACGATAGTGAACCTGGAAAGGAAGCTGCAACATTACGTATCAGAGGTAGAGGAACTTTCTCAGGATCTGCGAATCCACTTGTTTTGGTAGATGGAATAGAATCTAGTAACTTTAACAATATAGATTTCAATGAAATACAGGATGTAACAGTTTTAAAAGATGCTTCAGCAACAGCTGTATATGGGGTACGGGGTGCTAATGGCGTCATAATAATAACCACGAAGCGAGGTTCTGAAAGTAAACCTGTTATTGGTATCTCATCAAATGTCGGTATGCTAACTTTTACAGATTTAAGAAAAAACTTGAGAAGTTATGATTATGCAGTATATTACAATGAAGCGAGGAAAATGGATTCATTCGTTTCAGGTGTATATAATCCTAGATTTACTGACGAAGCAATAGAACATTTCAGATTGGGTGACGAACCAATTATGTTTCCGGACACAGATTGGTTTTCAGTTATGATGAAACCTACTTCGATGCAAACACAGCAAAACATCAATATTAGAGGCGGAACGTCTTTAGTAAAGTATTTTGTTTCAGGTGGATATTTTTCTCAGGAGGGATTGTTTAATAGTTTTCCAACTCTCGATATTGGTTTTAATCCTAATATAAATTTTAGAAGGTTCAATATTCGAGGCAATTTTGATTTTAATATCTCTGATGCATTTTCGGTGAATGTTGATTTATCTTCAATCATGACCAACAAAAGCGGGGCCAAAGATGGTTCTGATGGTGGAACTAGGAATATTATAGGAATGACATTTTATGCCCCACCTTTCAGTTCACCAGGTGTAGTTGATGGAAAAATAGTTGATACACATAAAGCATATACTCCAAATCCAATTTATGATTATCTGAATAGTGGATATTACAAGTCTTTTGGTAACGACTTAGCAATAAGTGTGGGATTTAATTATAAACTTGATTTTATTACTGAAGGGTTAAGACTCCACGGAAAATTTAGCCATTGGAATATGATGACTAACCAAAAAAGGTACAGTAGATCTATTCAAACTTACCAAGCTACACGGATCAATGATAATTCAATTATTTACGTTCCGCAATCTACTGTAAATCCTTTCTCTTTTTGGGAAGGAAGTGATAAATCTAGAGACAACAATCTTGAAGTTGGGTTGAATTATGACAAGAGCATTGGTTATCATACTTTTGGTGGTTTATTACTTTACCATCAGAAAAAACTTTACGATCCACATTTAGCATACGTTATACCAAACGGATACCAAGATTTAGTCAGTAGAATAACATATAATTATAGAATGCGTTATATGGCTGAGTTTAATGTTGGTTATACAGGCACTGAAAATTTCGCAATTGGAAAAAGGTTTGGTTTATTCCCTGCATTCTCTTTGAGTTGGGTTCCATCTGAGGAATCTTTTTACCCTAAGAATGATATAGTTTCATATATTAAAATAAGAGGTTCTTATGGAGAAGTAGGCAAAGATAATATTGGAGGTAACCGATTCTTGTATATCCCATCTTCTTATATTTATAGTAGTGGCGCTGTATATTACGGTGCACCTGCGAGAAGTGGAGGGTTTTACTTTGGTGAATATGGCTCTACTTTCCAAAATTATGAATCATCTTACGAAAACACATTAGGCAACCCTAATCTTACTTGGGAACGAGCCAAAAAAACAAATATAGGAGTTGACTTGGTAACGTTAAATGATAAAGTTAAATTAACGCTAGATTATTTCGACGAGCGTAGAGACAACATCCTAACAACACCTCAAACTACTCCACAGATTGTGGGAATTACCTTACCGGTAGTAAATTGGGGGAAAGTTAAAAACAGTGGATATGAAGGTGAAATTACGTATAATGATAACATAAACAATTTTAACTATTGGTTAAAAGGGAACTACTCTTACGCGCACAACGTAATTTTATTTCAAGACGAAGTTAATAGAGAATATCCTCACATGATGAGAACTGGGCATTCTATTGATCAACCATTTGGCTATATTGCAGAAGGTTTTTATAATACCTGGGAAGAAGTTAATTTACCTAACCGACCTGCTATGCAATCTCAAAACAATTATGTTATGCCCGGAGATACAAGGTATAAGGATATAAATGGTGATGGCATCATTGATCAAAAAGATCAGGTTCCTATCGGTTATCCGACTTTCCCAGAAATAACTTATGGTATATCATTAGGTGGTTCATTTAAAGGTATAGATTTTTCAATTTTATTTCAGGGTGCGACAAATTATAGCAGATGGTATGTAGCAAGTAATAGCCACATAAGGCCTTATGATAATGGATTATCTACTTTAGCTTTTATTCCCGAATATTCCTGGTCACAAGAAAAATATTTAAATGGAGAGGACATTAAACTACCACGATTGACTGCAGACATGTCACAATTTAATAATTATAATGGTTCAACATTTTTACTTGCTGATGCTAGTTATTTAAGACTAAAAAATGCCGAAATAGGATATACTTTTGATAGTAATCTTTTAAAGCGTATTGGAATTAGCAACTGTAGGATTTATATTAATGGGAACAACTTATATACTTGGATGGGGTTATTCCCTGGAATAGATCCAGAACAAGGACTTATAGGAGGTGATGGGTCATATTATCCTATGACAAGAACTTTTAACACCGGAATAAATTTACAATTTTAAAACTTGAAAATATGAAAATTCTAGTTAAACTAACTAAATTAACGATAATTTTTAGTATTATAGGCCTTCTAACAACTTCATGTGAAGACATGATGGGTAATTTTTTAGATAAACCCCCTGGAGTTGATGTTACTGAGGATACTATTTTTTCTACACAAATTAATGTTGAATCATTTCTGACTGGTATATATAGGAATGGGATGTATGCTGACATTCCTGAATGGACTCAGAGAAATGGGAATAGAGAATATCTTATAGCGAGTATGACCGATGAAGGTGAGTGTCCGGCTGCATGGTATGGTTGCAACAACTTTAATCGTGGAGGTATGACAGTCACTAATAACTTTGATGGAGTCTGGAATCATAGATGGATAGCAATAAGATCTATTAATATCTTATTAGACAGAATAGATCAAGTACCCGATGCTAGCCAAGAATATAAAAATCAGGCTATAGGACAAGCCAAATTTATTCGTGCTCTATGTTACTTCGAAATGTTTAAAAGATATGGTGGCGTTCCTATAGTAAATTTTCGTTTTAACTTGGATGATCCTGAATCTTTAAAAATTCCGAGAGCTACGATTGAGGAAACTGTTAATTTTATACTAGAAGATGCAAAAGCTGCAGCGAATCTATTGCCAAACAAATGGCCTTCCCAATATACTGGTAAAATAACAAAGGGTGCTGCACTAATGCTAATATCTAGAACATTATTGTATGCTGCAAGTCCATTAACTAATACGGCTAATCCTCCGCTTTCACTTCCGGGAGAAGATAACAAGTTAATATGTTATGGAAATACAGATAATAACAGGTGGAAACTTGCCGCTGATGCTGCTAAAGCAGTTATTGATTGGGCTCCAGGTGCAGGAGTAGAGCTACTAAGCGGTTATGATAAAGCTTATCAAGATGTTTGGCAAATTCCAGATAATAAAGAAATTATACTGTCGGTGAAATTCCAACCTGCACAAGCCTATAATTCTACAATGTGGAGAGCATATAATAATTTCTATCACCCACAGGCTGGTTTAAATGTTAATCAGCAATGGGTAGAAAAATATGAAAAGAAAGATGGAACGCCACAAATATGGAATAGAAATGGAGGAGATAACCTTACTCAGTTGTATTCTGAATTGGATCCACGCTTTGATCAATCAATCGCTTATAACGGTTGTTATTGGAATCCAGATTTTCCTGTAATCACAATGTGGGAAGGTGCAGTAGCCTCTAACCAGCCTCCATTAGTTGGAAATAAATCTGGAGCATGGTTAAGAAAATTTGTGCCACCAACTATGAATCGAACAACTCCCGGTTTTGCAAATTGGTATTTATACAGACTTGCCGAAGCGTATTTGAATTATGCAGAAGCAATTAATGAATATTCAGGTCCTGTCCAGGAAGCCTATGCAGCTGTAAACATAATTAGGAATAGAGTTGGTATGCCAAATTTACCTGCTGGACTCTCTAAGGAGCAATTCAGAGAAAGAGTTAGAAATGAACGTGATGTAGAACTTGCTTTTGAAGAACATCGTATGTGGGATACATATCGTTGGGTGATCGCAGATCAAAATGAAGTATTAAATGGTGATACATGGGGAATCAAAATATATAAACAAGATCCACCTAGTACTGAGTTCACTTATGTATATTATGTATACGAAAAGAGGACATTTACTACAAATATGTATCGAATACCTTTTAATCAAAATGAAATTAACAAGGGCTATTTAATTCAAAATCCAGGTTGGTAGAAACTAATTATTTGAATTTAATGAATAAGACAAATATGAAAAACAAAAGTTATAAATTTAGACATATATCATTATTTTTTATTATCTGGATGACAACCGTCATGGTTACGCGTTCGCAAGAGTCTAAAACAGATTCATCTGCTGTAAATTTTGGTTATAACTACTCTATACCAGAATGGATGGTAACGCGATCTATATCTACAATCAGTTCAGATAATTTAGATAATTCAGTAACGTCTCATTTAGGTACAAAGTTACTGGGAAGAGTGCCTGGTCTTACAGTGTCTCAAACAAGTAACGAACCAGGATTAGAATCTATTAGTTTATTTTCCAGAGGTGTTGGTACTTTTGGACCTGGAAGAGATATGTTAATTATTGTTGATGGATTTGAAAGTGCTTATGACCAGTTGATTCCTGAAGAGATAGAAACGATTTCGTTATTAAAAGATGCCTCTGCCACCTCAATGTATGGAATGAGAGGAGCAAATGGAGTGTTAATCATTACAACAAAAAAAGGTAAAGCGGGTCCACTGGAAGTTAATGTTTCAGCACAAACAGGTTTTGAATCCCCACAAAGATTACCCGATTTTTTAAATTCATATGATTATGCTCGACTTTATAATGAAGCATTAATCAATGACGGTCTATCGGCACAATATACGAATAGTGATCTGGGAGCTTACCAATCAGGGAGCGACCCTTACCTTTATCCTGACGTTAATTGGTATAATGAGCTATTAAGGAATGGTGCTCCAGTATCAAAATATAATGTTACTTTCACAGGAGGACGACAAGATTTCAGATATTTTGTTTTGCTTGGTTACTTGAATCGATCTGGAATTTATAAAAAAACGGCAGATAAAACTGATTTCAGTTCCAATTCCGATTATAACCGTTTCAACATACGTAGTAATGTTGAAATCGATTTATCAAATAGGTTAACGGCAATGATAAATTTGGGAGCTAGCCTAGCTAATAAAAAGAATCCTGCCGGATACAACACAGATAACATTTTTAACATGATGTCAATGATTCCACCAAATGCATTTCCTGTTTATAACCCTAATCAGTCTTATGGAGGAAATTCATTGTTTACTAATCCTTGGGGAGATATGTTAGAAACCGGCTCTTACGGAACGAATTCAAGAGCATTCCAATCTATGATTAAATTACGATATGATTTGGATATGATCACAGATGGGTTGAGTATTTTTGCTGCAGCTTCTTTCAACGATCGCTTTACTAGTTATTCATCAAAATCAAGGACGTATAGCAGATATACTCTAACAGATGATGGTTCTGGAAATATTGAGTATAAACAATTTGGAGAACCTACTTCATTATCTGCTAGTGAATCGCAATTCAATCAATGGAGGAATGCTGGTTTTCAGAGTTATTTTAATTATCAAAATAACTTTGGGAATAATGTTATAGAATCTTCCTTAGGTTATGATTTGAACTCGAATACACTCCAAGGTGAGAGAACTAACTTTAAACATCTCGGTGTTAATGGCCGTTTTTCCTATGCACATGATACGAAATATATCGGTGAAATTTCACTCGGATATTACGGTTCAAATGGATATAAAAGAGGAAAGAGGTTTGGTTTTTTCCCAGGTATGTCTATAGGTTGGATTGCCTCTAATGAGAGTTTTCTTAAAAATAATTCAGTAATTGATTACTTAAAGTTGAAGGCATCTATCGGAGTTTCAGGTAATAATGCGCTTGGTAACCAACGCTTTATGTATGATCAATATTATTCCGCAAGTGGTTCGTATATTTACGGCAATACTTCATTACAAGGATATCGGGAGTCTACTATAGCTAATCCCGATTTGACTTGGGAAAAGAAAAAAGAAATTAATATTGGGTTTAATTCAAAATTCATTAATACTATTGATTTTAATTTTGATGTATTTTGGCAAAATCGCTACGATATCTTAGCATCGCCTGAAAGCATGATCCCTCAATTAGCTGGTATGTGGACACCCCAACTTAATGTTGGAAAAGTAAATAATAAAGGATTTGAAGCTCAAATTGGTTACAATGGAAAAAATTCAAAAGATTTGACTTATTTTGCAGAGCTAAATATTTGGTATGCAAAAAATAAGATAACAAATATTCCTGAAGCTATTAAACAAGATCAATACCAATTCCGTGAAGGAAGACCTGTAGATCAACCATTTTTATTACAGTACACTGGATTTTTCGAAAACGAATCAGAGGTAAATAATTCTCCATATCAAATTTTTGATGTTGTCCAGCCCGGAGATCTTAAATATAAAGATCAGAATGATGATGGTGTAGTAGATGAGTTAGATACTTATCCTATTGGATATACGAATATTCCTGAATTGACAATGGGGCTGAATCTGGGTCTACAATACAAAAATGTCTATATTGATGCTTTTTTACAAGGGGTAATGAATAGATCCGTTTACCTTTCAGGCCTTAATTTTCATGCTTTCCAGAACGATGGTAAAATATCTTCCATGGCCCTAAATAGATGGACAAGTGCAACACATGCAACTGCTGATTACCCGAGATTATCATCTCAAAATAATTCAAATAACTACAGATATTCAACTTTTTGGCAGCGAGATGGAAGTTTCTTAAGTTTTAGAAATATAGAGATTGGTTATAACATTCCTAATAAATTAATTAATAAAATTGGTATTGGAGAAGCAACTTTATTTGTTAACGGCGTCAATCTTTTCAAGTTCGATCATGTAAAGATAGCTGATCCGGAAATACTTACCGGATATCCAGCAATGAGTCAATATAACTTAGGACTGAAAATTAAATTTTAAATTTTTAAATAATGAAAAAAATTTTTAAATCAATATCGTATATACTTATATTCTCCTGGAGCTTTGTTTCTTGCGATGGATATCTAGATCCTGAAATTATGAGTGAGTTGACTATAGATGAAGTAACATCAGAATATAACTATGTGAGAGGTCAAGTTGCTTCCATTTATGATGATATTAAATCTGGTTTTTTACCTATTAGTGGAGCTATGTTGGCATCTGCATCAGACGAAGCTGAACACACATTAGGGACTAATTCTATTCAGAATTTTAATAGAGGCTCATGGAATCAATTTCAAAATCCGGACAATGTATGGAATGATTATTTTCAAAGTATACGAAAAATAAACAGATTTTTAGTATCTAGTGATAATGTAAATCTGGATTACCTTAAAGATAATCCAGATCAACAAGAAGTTTATAAAACCTATATGGGTAATATAAATAGATGGAAGTATGAAGTACGTTTTCTACGAGCTTATTTTTATTTTGAATTGATAAAGCGCTATGGCGGAGTACCTATAATTACGGAACTTTACTCACTGAATGATTCTTTTGAGAATATTCCTAGAAATTCTTTAGCTGATTGTATAAAATTTGTTACAGACGAATGCGATGCTGTTACAAGTGTTTTACCTGCTAATTATGATGCAGCCGATCTTGGCAGAGTTACTAAGGTTGCTGCACTAGCTCTAAAGAGTCGTATCCTGCTATATGCTGCCAGTGAATTGTATAATAATGCAAGTTGGGCTGGAGGATTTCCTAATCCAGAACTAATTACCTTAAATGGTGACAGGCAAAAACGTTGGAAAGATGCTGCAAATGCAGCGAAAGAGGCAATTGATCTTGCTGAAAGTAATGGTTATTATTTAAGTTCCAATTATAGTTCAGTTTTTGGTAATAATACACATACAAATAAAGAGGTTATATTATTCCGTAGAGAAGGAACAAGTAATAGTTTTGAAAAAGCAAATATTTCAATTGGATTTGATTTAGGAAACAGTGGAACAACTCCTACTCAAAATTTGGTAGATGCATACGAAATGACTGATGGGAGTAAGTTTGATTGGAATAATTTGGAACATGCTACAAACCCCTATGCAAACAGAGATCCTCGTTTATATATGACTATTGTTACAAATAATAGTTTTTTCAAGGGTAGAACTATGGAAACTTGGTATGGTGGACAAGATGGATTACCAATTGCTCATGCTACTAGGACTGGGTATTATTTAAAAAAATATGTAAATGCGGATTTGAATCTTGTCACCAATCAAACAAGTACACATAGTTGGGTAATTTTTAGATTAGCGGAGTTATATTTGAACTATGCAGAAGCACTAAATGAAGCTGAACCTGGAAATAGTGATATAAAAATGTATGTTGACAAAGTACGCAAAAGAACAAGTGTTAATTTGCCAGAATTGCCTATAGGCTTGAGCCAATTACAAATGCGTGAGAGAATTTATAATGAAAGACGAGTAGAATTAGCTTTTGAGGATCATCGTTTATGGGATGCTCGGAGATGGATGTTGGCTTCTTCAGATTTTTCTGTTCCCGCTAGAGGTGTGCAAATTACAAATATAGCAGAAAATCAATTTGACTATAACGTTGTAAACATTGAATCAAGAACATTTTTGCCAAAAATGAACTTTTATCCGATTCCTCAAAATGAGATTTATATTAATAAGGCATTGATTCAAAATCCTTTATGGTAGCTATGTGAATTTTTAAACATATTAAATTTAACAAAGATGAATAAGTTTTATCGTACTACTTTGGCAATAATAATTATATTTGGAATAGTGTTATCACTATCTTCATGCTGGGATGATATTACGTACAGAGATGCAGAATATCCTGAACAGCTAATTTATATGCCAACAGCTTATTATAACAACAGTCAATATCTAATTAACGATATAAATAGGATAAGAGGAGAACTACCTATAGAGGGAAATCCCTACAAGTATGTTATTGACGTAGAAAAAGGAGAATTCCGGGTACCATTAGCTGTATATAGATCTGGTATTAATAATGACGGAGCATTCACTGTGAATATAAATGTTAATAATGATACAATTGCAAAAATAAATGAAAATAGAACGGACAAATACATTTTGATTCCTAGTGATAAGTATTCGTTAGTTAAACAAGTTGAAATGGAAGACGGAAAAGAAATTGCTAAGTTTGACTTGATCGTGAATCTTGATTTTCTTAGAGATAATTTTCCTGATAAACTTTATGCAATTGGTGTAAATATATCGAGTGATCAGCGATCAGCAAATCCTAAACGAAGTACAACGATTGTTGTTATTTATACAAATATAATTAAACCAACTGCAAATTTTACATTTTCCTTTGATGATGCTGACAATAAAAAAGTCTTGTTTAACAATACTTCTCTGATGTCAGAAAAATACCAGTGGAATTTTGGAGATGGTTCAGCAGTATCAGATGATCGATCACCATCCCATGTGTATTCCACTAAGGGAACTTATACAGTCACGCTGACAGCTATAGGGATTACTGGCGATGAGGACAAATCTGTCAAAACTGAGGTTATTACTATCGAGTGATTTAAATTTAGCAAGCAAGAGCATCTGTAACAGTAAATATTGTCTGTTTCAGGTGCTCCAGCTTCTGAAAATTTCCCCTTATATCAAGATCATGGGCTCTTACAATTACAAGTAATCATCCATAAACGGCTTCTTTGGTTGTAAAAAGGAAGTTTAAAATCTTAAAAATATGAAATACAAATACCAAATACGTATTACAGAATTTGTTCATCCTGTATTATTTTCTCTGTTTTTTGTTTCTTTTTTTGGAATCCTCGGCTGCAATAGTACGTTGTACAATCCCGAAAAATATGAACACCTCATTTCAGATGAACCCCGTTCAGAAGATTATGAAGTATGGATCAATGGAACTAAAGCCATTGTATATGTTGCGAGGGTTCAGGATGCTCCGTGGGAAAAAGAAAGAACACGGCTTGATTTTGGAGGAAATTATTCTTTTACCTCTTTTGACATGGACAAACCGGTTGAAGTGAAGATAAAATCAACAAACAAAACACTTGATCATACGATTTTACGTCCGGAGAGAGTCAATGTAAAGAATTTAAAGAAGAGTAGTACCGAGTTATCTTTTATCATTGAAAAACCGTCCCAAATAATTGTTGAGCCGGATGGTAAAAATGGCCCATTACTCCTTTTTGCAAATTCAAAAGATGATTTTGTACCGGATTTGAATGACCCTAATTTGATATATTTTGGGCCGGGTATACATCATCCTGATACAGCATTAATCAAAGTGGGTAGCAACCAAACTCTTTATCTCGCGGAAGGTGCCATATTAAAAGCTGGGGTCAGAGTTCAAGGAGATAATGTAACCATTTGTGGAAGAGGTATTATTTGTGGAAATGAGTTTGTATGGGGGAAATTTTCACGTAATTTGATTTTAATAGAAAAAAGTAACAACGTGGTTGTAAAGGATGTTATCTTAAGAGGAGGTGCTTCATGGACCATGCCAGTTAGACATTCCAGGAATGTCGTTGTTGATAATGTGAAAATTGTTGGAGGAAGAGCGCAAAATGATGATGGCATCAATCCCTGTAATTCACAAGACGTATTGATAAAGAACTGTTTTATCCGAACGGACGATGATTGCATTGCAGCAAAAGGTACCACATATTTACCTGATACAGAAAATAACGTTGAACGGATTACCGTTGAAAATTCAATCCTGTGGTGTGACCGGGCAAGGATTTTTCTTTTAGGTCACGAAAGTCGTGCCGAATATATGAGAGATATGGTATTTAGAAACCTGGATATCGTTCATTTTAGTATGACTGCTTTTTTATTGGAACCAGGAGAAGATATGAGGTTAGAAAATATTGTTTTTGATAATATTCGGATTTACGGTGAGGGTCAAGCCGAATTGATCAGATTAAAACCTGTTGTCAACCAATACATGAGAAAAAAAGTTCCCGGATACATTAATAACATTACATTCAAAAACATTTCCGTTACCGATAAGGAAGGGCCCTATAAGATACAATTAATTGGAGCTGACAAGCAATATACAGTAAGTAATGTTGTTTTTGATGGGGTTTCAGTACTGAATCAAAAGGTCACTAAGGAGTATGGTAGTTTGGAAATGGGAGATTTTGTTTCCAACGTCGAATTTAAGTGATAATAGACAGGATAAAAAGAAGTCACATCATATAGCCGGATCTGTTTGAGATTTTAACAGTCATTTGTGCAGGTTGTCTGTACAGGAGTTCAGCCTATGAATAAGTCAATAATATATATCTATTCAACAATGAATACTATACAGCCATACTGGCGTTCCTTAAAAAAATTAATTGCATTAACCTTCTGTTTACTTTGTATTTTAGGTTTGAAAGCACAAAACACGCCACAAATAATGGAAATAGAAGAAGAATATGCTACTTATCCTTTTTCGGATCCCGACCCTATACCTGTTTTTGGCAAAATTTATCCGTATTTCCGTTTTGATGGATATACCACACGATCTATCAAAAAAAAATACAAGATAATTAATCTCGAAAATGACTATTTAAAAATCAAGATTTTTCCTGAAATCGGCGGAAAAATATGGTCTGTAGTGGATAAAACCTGTGGAAAAGAGATGTTTTATGACAACAAAGTGGTCAAATTCAGAGACATCTCTCTGCGTGGACCGTGGACTAGCGGCGGTATAGAGTTCAATTACGGCGTAATTGGGCATGACCCGGCTTGCTCATTTCCAGTCAATTACCGCACCGCGCAAAATCCAGATGGTAGTGTGAGTTGCTGGATCAGTAATTTCGATTTGATCACTCGTACCCGTTGGACCGTGGAGATTAATCTGCCTAAAGATAAGGGATGGTTTACCACTTCCTCCTTTTGGCACAACAGTAATTCGGGAAGTCAACCCTATTACAACTGGGTTAATACAGGAATTAAAGCGACTGAAGATTTGGAATTGATCTATCCCGGGACTTATTCTATTGGTCACGGAGGTGAAACTATCCCGTGGCCAATGGATGAAGAACGCGGTAAGAACCTGTCGCGATGGACTGAGAACGATTTCGGCGGCAGCAAATCGTATCATGTAGCCGGCACCTATGAACCATATTTCGGAGCATACTGGACCAGTGAAAATTTCGGGATGATGCATGTTACTGATCGCGACGAAAAAGTGGGAAAAAAATTCTTTACCTGGGCACTATCCGATGAAGGCAGTATTTGGGAAGAATTATTGACCGACACCAACGGACAGTATCTTGAGGTACAAAGCGGTAGATTGTTCAATCAAAACGATGCTCACAGCAGCCGCACTCCATACAAACAGGTTTATTTTACACCTTACAGCACCGATGTTTGGACAGAATACTGGTTCCCTTTCAAAGGTACAAGTGGCGTTACCGATGCAAGTCTTTACGGGGTAATCAATATCAACGAAGGGAATGGCGTATTGGATTTTGTAATTTCCCCTTTGGTACAGATCAATGACACACTCAAATTTTATGATGCAGAAGGAGAAATTCTTTCGTCACAACCAATATCTCTTTCTGTAGCGAGGACATTTAGTACCAGTATACGTTTTCCTGTTGAGAGAAGCGTATATAAAATCACTCTTTGCAACCGTACAATTTGGAGTAAAGAAAATAAAACATTGGACAGGCCTAACTCAGAAACAGATAATTTCGATTATAATACAGCCTATGGCAAATACATATTAGGAAGAGATTATTCGGGAATGAGACTTTATGACCAGGCAGAAAGACAAATCAAGGAATCGCTAGAATTGGATCCCAACTACATTCCGTCATTGGTCGAAATGTCGCGGCTTTGCTACCGACGGATGAATTACGATTCGGCATATTTTTTTGCGCGTAAAGCTTTGTCTTTCGATACATACCACCCGGATGCTAATTTCGAATACGGACGTTCTGCCAAACAGTTAGGAAAAATATTTGATTCCCTGGACGGATTTGAAATTGCAGCAATTACCACTCCTATGCGCAGCGCGGCTTATACGGAAATCAGTAAAATATATTTTATTACAAAAGAGTATGACAAGTCTGAAGAATACGCACAAAAAAGCCTAATCAATAATAGTCTTAATATTGAAGGGTTACAGTTATTATACCTTTGTTACAGACAGCAAAATAATTTACCGAAGTCCGATGAAATTGCCGAAAGAATTAAAACAATCGATCCCTTCAACCTATTAATATTGTTCGAATCAACTGCGCCCAATACACACCTGTTTTTGGAAAATATCCATACTGAGATGCCGGTTCAGTCTTTCCTCGAATTGGCCATATGGTATTATTCGTTGGGGATGGAAAAAGAATGCCGAGCAATTTTAAAAGCCGCTCCGGAAAATGCCGAACTAAAATACTGGTTGGCCTTTCTTAGCAAAGACACTCCCGAGGAGATCACATTGTTACAGCAAGCCGATGCACAAAGCCCATCGTTCGTATTCCCCTTCAGGAACGAATGTAAAGACGTATTCGAATGGGCAATGTCTAAAAGCAACAGTTGGAAGCCAGCTTATTACATGGCTTTATTGCAGGGATCGGTCAATAATACTGAAGCTGCACGTACTTTACTTAACAAACTAGGCGATCAACCCGATTTTCCACCTTTCTATTCGTTACGTGCATCCCTTTCCAACAAGGATATAGATAAAGAACGCGACCTTAAAAAAGCAGTTACGTTCGCACCAACCGAATGGAGATACAACCAACGGCTAACCAACCATTACCTCGGGAAACAGGAATACGTAAAGGCGATCAAAACCATTGAACCGCTCTATGCTAAAAATAAGAATCATTTTCCTACAGTATCGTTGTATGCACGCACATTGATGTCCAACAAACAGTATGACGAAGCCGAAAAATTATTGAATGCCATTCATATTTTACCTTTCGAAGGTGAAAGAGGAGGGCGTGTCATGTACCGCGAAATAAAAATGATGCTGGCTACCCACGCATTGGCTAAAGGAAAAACAAAGAGAGCAGGAGAAAAAGTATTGGAATCGTTACAGTGGCCCCGTAACCTAGGAGTGGGCAAACCTTTCGACGACCAGATAGATACCCGTCTTGAAGACTGGATGCTAGCTATGATAGCAATAAAATCGAATAAGCACGCCGATAAGGAACATTATTTAAAAAAAGTAACTCAAGCAACACAACTGAGTAATAATTTTTCTACGCTGTTGCAGTGCCTCGCATGGTCACAACTTGGCGAACAACAAAAAGCAAATGATCTGTTTGCTAAATGGTCTTCACTTCAAAGCAATCCTCTTGCTGTGGAATGGGCTGGCCGTTTCTTTGAAGAAAATCGTGACAAGGTGTATCCCTTCGATGTTGATGAGATGATCCAGCTGATAAAAGTCATCTCAGGAGGGCGTGATTCACGGTTATTTTGAGTTACATAATAAAGTTTCGCCGCTAAAAGGGGTTGTCAAAGTCAGCCAACGCCAACACAGTAGTACCAGAAATGAGCACCCATTCCTGCCATTTGATGGTTATGTTGAAAATTTTATCGATGATATTGATTTAAGAATAGTATCTAAACAATTAGAAAAAGAGTCCTATGCAACAGATTAATTTTAAATTTATTCCGTTAATTCTTGTCCTGATATTTAGTATTCCAGGAGCAAAATGCTTGCCTCAATCGAAAACAATTTCAATTAAAGATCTCGGATATGTGCCCGGAAGCCATAGAAATGTGATCCCGTTTGTTGTAGAGGCACTAAAACAATGCGAATCAAGTGAAGCTGTCACCATAGTTTTCCCAAAAGGACGATATGACTTTTGGCAGGATTTCTCTAAAACTTCAAGTAGATTTTCAATAGGTTTTCCGATGGAAAACTTAAAGAATGTGGTCATCAACGGCGATAGTTCGGAGTTTATCTTTCACGGCAATATGCAAATAGCCAATATTTCAAAATGTGAAAATATCACATTCAAGAATTTTACCGTTGATTGGGATTTTCCATTTATTTACGAAGGTAGATATTTAAACTCCACCGATGAGTATATCGAACTCGAATTTGATAAAGATCAATATCGGTATGTGATTGAAGATGGAAAATTTTATCTTACAGGTGAAGGCTGGAAAGCTGCACCTACCGGATATTTTAATATGTTCGATAGAGATACAAAAGAAATCCTTTATAAAACACACGACGGAAATAACTCCCAATTGATCACAGGGAAGGCCGAAGAGGTATCGCCAGGCATCGTCCGTTTTTACGGAAAACCAAACATAAAACCTCCGAAAGGAACTTATACAGCATTTATGGCCGGACGCTACATGACTACTGGTATTAACATAACTGGCAGCAAGGATGTATATTTAAAAGATTTAACAATCTATCACGCACTAAGCCATGCGGTTGTGGGCTCGCGAAGTGAGAATATTACCATGGATAATGCAAATATAAAAATTAATGAAAAAAAGGGACGAGTAACAAGCATCATAGCAGACAATTCTCATTTTTTAAATTGCAAAGGATCAATAAAGATCATTAATTGTGCACATACTGGGGCACATGACGATTTTATTAACGTCCATGGTACCTATTCTAAAATTGATTCGATAATAGGGAATAATATAGTCATCACATCCCGATTAAATGGAGAGAATGGCGATGAAATTTGGTTTGTTAATCCAAGCTTATGTCAACGATCCGACTCACGCATTATCAAATCTGTAGAACTTGTCGACAATAGAAAAGCAAAAATTACATTTGAAACCCCTTTGCCCAAAGAGATAGTAGCGGGCAATTATATGGAGAACAAAACATGGACACCTGAATTGGAAATCCGGAATTGTCGCATTCTTAAGCAACACAGAGCAAGAGGGATTTTAGTTACAACACCGAAAAAAGTGATTATCGAAGATAACTATTTCAGAACGGCAGGAACAGCCATCTTGATTGAAGGAGATATGGATTATTGGTTTGAATCAGGGGCTAACCGCGATGTGACAATCCGAAATAATGTATTTGATAATTGTTTAACCTCTGGCTGCATTTCAGGAAATCGTTGGGAATGGGGTGAAGGAATCATTACAATCACACCCTCTCATAGACCTCAAGATGATAAAACAGAACCCTACCACCAAAATATTCGTATCGAAAACAACATTTTCAAAACGTTTGATGTGCCACTTATACATGCACGATCAGTTAGAGGTTTATTTTTCAGGAATAACGAAATTATTAAGACCTACGCATTTGAACCCTATCTATGGCAGAAATCATCTTTCCTTTTGGATGGTTGTCGCGATGTAGTAATTAAAGAGAATAAAATTCACAATGAATATGTTACTCGTACAATAGTTGCGGAGCACATGAAAAAATCAGATGTTAAATCTGAAGACTTTAGCCTGATTTTGAAATAAATAATAATACATAATAAATTAAACTGTAAATCATGAAAAAAATATACCTTATCCTAATTTTGATTTTTTCTCTTTTGATGAATGGGTATTCGCAGGGAAAGTCAGAAGTAATAATGACAGAAAAACAGGTTGCTATGCCTACCTATCCTGTTGCTCCCAATGATAAAAATCCTATTTTTTTCAGAAACGAAAATCACCAAGGTGCATCGAGACATGTATATCCATTAAAGTTGAACGATCAGCATACAGGTAAAAGGGTAATTCAGGAATGGAAAACCGTTGTTCTTGAGAATGAGTACATTGAAATAGGTGTAACACCAGATATTGGAGGTAAATTATACTATGCCACTGATAAAACAAACAATTATAATTTTATTTATAAAAATGATGTTGTAAAACCGAGTAATATAACACAGCCCGGAGCATGGGTTTCTGGTGGTATTGAATGGTGCGTACTCCATCACCACAGGGCGTCAAGTTTTCAGACTCTAGATTATACCACAATAGAAAACCCTGATGGGAGTAAAACCATCTGGGTGGCAGAACACGAAACCAGGCATGGTATGAGATGGACGGTTGGGGTAACCATTTTCCCGGGAAAGTCCTATTTTAAGGCAGAAACACGAATTCATAATTCCTCGCCGTTTACACATACTTTTTTAAACTGGGCGAATGCGGCAGTTCATGTAAATAAAGAATACCAAACCATCTTTCCTCCTAGTGCTCAGGTGGTTAAGTTTCACTCCGTGACTGATTTTACGCAATGGCCGTATGCTTATAATGTATATAGAGGAAAAGAATTTGATGGTATGGATATTAGTTGGTGGAAAAATGTATTGACCTCTAACTCATTTTTTATACATGATCTTCAGGAAAATTTCATGGGGGGGTACGATCACGGTAAGAATTCCGGCACTGTACACTTCGGAAACCACCATATCACCAAGGGCGCGAAATTATGGGAATGGGGTTCAGGCCCTAGCGGACAAGCTACTGAAGCAGTGTTAACAGAAAATGCCGGCCCTTATGCAGAATTAATGGTAGGTACGTATAGCGATAATCAGCCCGATTACAGCTGGATCAAGCCTTACGAAGTGAAGCAATGGGAACAGTACTGGTATCCTATAAAAGGCATTGAGGGTTTCAAAAATGCCAATCTTAACGGAGCAGTTAATTTAGAAAAAAGAAATGACAAAAAAGGTATTAAGGTCTTCCTTGGCTACTATTCAACGGGGAGAGTCGACAATGCAAAGGTGATTCTAAAGAACAAGGACAAGATTATATTTGAAAAAAACATTGCAATTTCTCCAGAGAAACCATTTGCCGAGAGCATAAAAATTGAAGGTACATATGAATTGAGTGACTTGTATACACAGTTAATCAACAACAATACCGGTGAGATACTTGTTGACTACCAGCATATCGAGCGAGAACCAATTGCCAATGAAGACATTCCGAAACCATGGCGTGGCTATCCCGCTGTCGATAAACTTGAAACGGTAGAGGAGTTGTATCTGACAGGAAAGAGGGTGGAGCAGTTTTATGCTCCAAGGGAAAATCCAATGAATTGGTACAATGCAGCATTAGCAAAAGATCCGGGTGATAGTCGAACCAATATCGCCGTGGGTAATATCTATTTGAAAAATGGCGATTTTACCACTGCAAGGGAATATTTTGCCAAGGCAATTAAGAGATTGACCAATGATTACACGGTTCCCTCTACACATGAAGCATTCTATTTGCAGGGATTGGCACTAAGAGGTTTAGGACTCCTCGCTGAGGCTGAAGATACTCTCTATCGCGCAACATGGGACCATGCCTATCATTCGGCAGCCTACTATCAACTAGCTGAACTTTCGTGCAGCAGGAATGACTTTGCAAATGCGCTTCATCAAATCAACGAATCACTGTCTACAAATAGTAGAAATAACAAAGCTATAACGTTAAAAGCATCGTTACAACGGAAAAACCGAGATTATGACGGGGCATTAACTACCTTAGCTGCCATTTCAGGAGATGATCCACTTGATTTCAGAATCAGAAATGAATATTACCTTATTGCCAAAGAATCCGGCGACAATCAGAAGGCAAATAGCCTGCTGGCCTCTCTTAATAAGGAAATGAGAGATTTTGATGATAATTATCTTGAACTTGCTGTCGGATATATTAACAATGGATTGCTGTCGGAAGCAGAAGATGTACTAAAACGTTTCAATGGTGAAAACCCGTTCTTTGCCTACTATCTTGGCTATTTAGCTGATATAAACGGAAACAGCGACCAGGCTCAACAATTTTTTAAATCTGCTGCAGGGAAGTCCGTAGATTACGTATTCCCTTACCGCCTAGAATCGGTTAATGTATTGAATACTGCCATAAAGTATAATCCAACGGATGGAAAGGCTTATTATTATTTGGGAAATATATTGTATGAAAAACAACCTGATGCTGCAATAATGCACTGGAAAAATGCCATAAAGCTCAATCCTGAACTTGCAATAGCATACAGGAATCTCGGATGGGGTTATTTTTATCATTTAAACAATGTACCTGAGGCAATAACTCATTATGAAAAAGCAATAGCCCTAAATAGAAATGAGGCATTGTATTTTACTGAGTTAAGTGAACTTTATGAGACAAACAATACTCCGATCGAAACGCGGATAAAACTCTTCGAAGGAAACACTGAGATTGCAAAGAATCGGGATGACTCCTATATGTATTATATCGAAAACCTTATTCTTTCAAAACAGGCTAAGAGGGCTGTTGAAGCCCTGGAAGGAGCAAATTTTGCATACACTGAAGGTTCATCCAGATCCAGAAATATAAGGATCAATGCTAACTTAATGTTAGGCAAACAATATTATGATAATAAAGAGTATCAAAAAGCGCTTGACACTTTCCTAAAGGCTAAAATAACCAAGCAAGAAGCAGGTGACGACCGTCTAGGAGGAAGAGAAGTAGAGGTGGATTATTATATTGGTTTAGCTTACGAAGCACTAGGTAAACGCTCAAAAGCAAACGAATCATTCAGAAGTTCAGCCAATCAACCCTCGCAAACTGTCAATGTAACGTCATATTATCAGGGACTTAGTTTTGCTAAGCTTGGAAAAAACGATCAAGCAAAGAAAATATTTGAATCCCTCGTATCGGAAGCTGACCAACAGATGAAGCAGTCTATGGATTCGGAAGTTGGTGCAATCTTTGGCAGACGTGAAGCTGCAGACAACAGATTGTCACGATTGTACACCATGCGTGGATTGGGATACAAAGGTTTGGGAAACTTAGAAAAGGCTAAGGATGATTTGAATAAGGCATTGGAATTATCTCAGAGTAACCTGACAGCAATTATTGAGGAATTATAAAATAAAAAATACAAGTATTCATTATTATTCCATTAATAACACAAATGAACCAAAATTAGTTGATCTTTAACAACGTCTCATTTTTAATGGGACACATTTGAACATTTGTGTTAAGCAGGCTAAGCATAGACCGAACAAGTTCGGTCTATGCCATGGCATATCAAATATCTAACTTTAGTGAAAATAAATAATTTTAATCGTATGAAATTTATAATTATTTGTGCTTTTTCAGCTCTTTTGCTGAGCTGCTCTTCCACGCAATATAACAATGGAGGGGACAAATATCAACAGTTTGCACCAGACGGAATTCCATTTGTAATAGCTGATACAATATGGGATGTTGATGGAAGAGGAAATCACAGAGCTATTGTTCATGTTGATAAACAGGAACATGAAGCAGTCATCGTTAACCTCCCATGGAGAAGATCAGACCTCCGTCCGGAAACAAAAAAAATAATTGTCACAGACGCAAGTAATGGAAATGAAATAAAAGACGTTAGTGTGATTGAACAAACAGCAGAAAAAGGAACTATCGCTTTCAAGCCCGTAGAAAATGAAAGTGATTACATCGTTTACTATCTGCCGTATAAATACAGAAAAGGTTCGGGGGATGCACGTTATGGAAAACCGTGGAACGATTACACTACTCCTGAATATGAGACGGATAAAAATTGGGAGGAAAACGTTCTTAAAAACCTAAAAAATATCCCGAATGCAACAGTAACACGATTTGAAAGCAGAACTAAGTTTGACTTTTTAACTTCAATGGGAGTAATCGCTACTGAAAATGAAAAATATAAATTATTGAATGGAAATAAATCCAGCTTTCTTACTTTTCCTGAAGATCGTGCATTTCCTATAAAACTCACTACAATCCCCTATCGGTGGGTAAAAAATGGCCCCTCCCTCCGATTTGAAGGCGATGCTTTAAGAAATGAATATTATGCCTGGCAGTTAGGCCTATGGGCAATAGAGAAAGAATTGCGTGATGTCAAGGTTACTTTTACCGATCTTATCCATGAATCAAATAAGTACAACATCCCTAAAGAGCAAATTACCTGCTTTAATTTGGAAGGAGTAAACTGGGACGGTTCTCCACTAAAATTTGATGTTCATGTTCCAGCAAATAAAGTACAAGCATTATGGTTTGGAGTACAGATTCCAAACGATGCAAAGGTTGGCAGATATAAAAGTAAATTGACTGTTTCATCATCAAACACTGAAGAGAAAAACATAGATATTGAAATAAATGTCAGAAAAGACATTCTTGAAGATAAAGGAGATGGTGATCTATGGCGGCATAGCCGATTAAGATGGTTGAATTCAACCATTGGAATTGACAGCTTACCTGTAAATCCTTACGAAAACATGAAATTACATGATCGTCAGATAACTGCAACGAAGAAAGATGTGACTGTTGCAGAAAATGGTGCCATAGAATCAATTCAAGTAAATGATCAAATGATTTATAGTCACCCATTTGAATTTGTTATCGAAACATCAAAAGGTAAATTCAAACTCGACAGTAAAAACATTGTTATTGAAAAAGATGCGGAAGGACTTGTTAGTTGGAAATCATCTGGCAACATGGAACAGGGAATTAAGCTGGATGTATCTGCTTATATGGAATATGATGGGTACATACGTTATAATGTCAAACTATCATCAGAGGGTGAAAAACAGATAAAAAATGTAAGTTTGCTGAATCATTTTTCACCTGAATCATCTGAATATTTTATCGGAGCAGGATTTAAAGGTGGACTCAGGCCACAAAATTACACATGGAAGTGGAACGGTCCCTATGATAGTTTCTGGATTGGTGGAGAAAAATCAGGTTTGCATGTAGAACTCAGAGGTGGAACTTATCATGGCCCGCTTATAAATGATTATAAACCAGCGCCGCCGAAAACATGGTACAATGAAGGGCAAGGCAAAGTAAGAGTATATGAGAACAATGCCAAAGATGACATAGTTGTTGAAGTCTCCACGGGCGAACTAAAAGTTGAAAAATCAATTGATTTTGAATTTGCTTTTTTAATTACCCCTGTAAAACCAATCGATTTAAAAAAACATTTTTCACAAAAATACTATCATTCCAGCTCAGAAGGATTTGAAGACGCAGCAAAGGAAGGTGCTAACATAATAAATATTCATCATTCCAGAAGTCTGAATCCTGTGATCAATTATCCTTTTATAGTAAGGGACTCATTAATAAGTTATATTGAAGAACAACATAAAAACAACCGTAAGGTTAAACTATATTACACCATTCGGGAATTAACCAATTATACGGAAGAGATATTTGCGTTAAAAAGCCTGAATCACGAGATTTTTGTTTCCGGCGTGGGTTATGGATTGCCTTGGCAGTGTGAACATCTCATTGATGATTATAAACCGGCGTGGTATACTCAACTTCCTGATCAAATGTCAGATGCAGCATTAGTACTAAACGGGTTCTCACGCTGGATAAACTATTATCTCGAAGGATTGCGATGGATGCTTGAAAATTATGAAATTGATGGATTATATATGGATGATGTTTCTTTTGACCGTTCTGTAATGAAACGCATTCGAAAAATTTTAGAAGAGTATCGTCCTGGTTCCTTAATCGATTTACATTCTAACACAGGCTACTCGATTGGTCCGGCAAATCAATACACAGATTTTTTCCCTTATGTTGATCGTCTATGGTTTGGAGAAAGCTTTAAATACAACGAGATGATGCCCGATGAATGGTTCGTAACTTTCTCAGGAATTCCTTTTGGAGTAATGAGTGAGATGTTACAAGATGGGGGAAACAGATTCTTGGGTATGGTTTATGGAACAACAGGCAGGCACTCCTATTCCCAATACTCTCCCGCTCCAATTTGGAAACTTTGGGAAGATTTCAAAATTGATGAATCAAAAATGATTGGATACTGGGATGAAAAAAGCCCAATTAAAACAAATCATGAAAATGTGAAAGCAACTCTGTTTATCAAACCAGATCAAATTTTAATTTCTGTCGGAAATTTTTACAGTGAAGAAAAAAATGTTCATTTAAATATTAATTGGCGAGAGTTGAATATTGACCCTGAAAAAGCAATTCTTGAAATCCCGGAAATCGAAAATTTTCAGTCACGAGATATCCTATCGGTAAACGATAAGTTTATTATTAAAAATAAAGAAGGAATAATTTTTATCTTAAAAGAAAAATAACTCGATATTTGTGCCATCGCTTAATCCAGTCAGATTAGCTGTACACATCATTTTATACCCATTAACGCATTAGACTGGGGATTGGTTGAATAATTACACAAAAGAGCGCTTAACCCTGTAAATCTTTTTTGTAAGAACCCTGGCTTGGCACCTGAAAGTTTTTTCCTCTGCCTTATTCTCTTTATAGACGAAGGTATCAAAAGT
>ENA-UOOR01001365-UOOR01001365.1-fermentation-metagenome-genome-assembly--contig:-NODE-1365-length-29147-cov-6.820775_pt1 | contig 29147 bp, 15 predicted proteins | sample MGYA00245780_ERZ724029 | MGnify/ENA primary metagenome ERZ724029 (study PRJEB28704, sample SAMN03018315) | fermentation metagenome | biome: anthropogenic terrestrial biome; feature: soil; material... | reverse complement strand
CTTCGGCCGAGCGCCCCTGGGCCCGCGGCGTCTCGCCCGAGAGCCAGAAGAAGGCGCTCGGCCTGTTCAAGGAGGGCAACGCGCTGCTCAAGGAGTCGGTCTTCGTGCAGGCGGCCGCCCGCTACCGCGAGGCGCTCGGGCACTGGGACCACCCGGCCATCCACTACAACCTCGTGCTCGCGCTGCTCAACCTCGACCAGCCGCTCGACGTGCACCGTCACCTGCAGAAGGCGATGGCCTACGGGGCCGAGCCGCTCGACCTGGACAAGTTCGAGCAGGCCAAGGCCTACAAGGTGCTCGTCGAGAAGCAGCTCGCCCGCGTCAAGATCCGCTGCTCGGTCGAAGGCGCCCAGATCACCATGGACGGCCGGCCCCTGTTCACCGCCCCCGGCGAGTTCGAGGACTTCGTGCGCCCCGGACCCCACTCCATCGTGGCGACCAAGGAAGGCTACCTGACCAACGAGACCAGCCGCGCGCTGCCGGCCGGCGAGACGACGACCCTCGACCTCGAGCTGCTCACCGCGGCCGATCTGACCGAGTACCGGCGCCGCTGGGACGCCTGGAAGCCCTGGTCGGTCGTCGCCGCCGGCGCGCTCGTCGCCGCGGTCGGCGGGGGCCTGCACTTCACCGGCATCGAAAAAATCCAGCAGTTCGACGAGGGGATCCAGGCCTGCGGGGGCTGTGTGCCCTCGAGCGATCTCGAGAGCACCCGGACCAACGGCACGCGCATGCAGGGCATCGGCATCGGGGGCTACGCGGTCGGCGGTGCGGCGCTGGTGACCGGCGCGGTGCTCGTCTACGTCAACCGCCTGCAGCCCTACCAGATCGCGCCGGCGGGCGAGCAAAAGCCCGAGCAGCCCGCGGTGAGCATCGCCCCGCTGCTCGGCGGCGAAACCAATGGCATGTGGGCCACCTTCCGTTTCTAGAGGTCGAGCGATGAAGCCAAACGCCATCCGAACCGTTCGCAGCCTGCTGTGGCCCCTGGCGGCCGCTCTCAGCTCCCTGACCCTGGCGACCTGCATCGAGCCCTCGAGCATCGAGTGCCCGACCGGCGTGCTGTGCCCACCGGGCAAGCGCTGCGCCAAGAACCAGCCGATCTGCATCGTCGATGAATGCGGCGACGGCGAAGTGCAGGAGGGCGAGGCCTGCGACGACGGCAACACCGTCGACGGCGACGGCTGCTCGGCCAATTGCAAGTCGGACGAGACCTGCGGCAACGGCGTCGTCGACTGGCTGGTCGGCGAGGTCTGCGACGACGGCAACACCGAGGACGGCGACGACTGCAGCGCCGACTGCCATTCGACCGAGGCGTGCGGCAACGGGATCATCGACACCCACGTCGGCGAGGTCTGCGACGACGGGAACAAGAGCTCGAACGACGGGTGCCGCGCGGACTGCCTGTCCGATGAGACCTGCGGCAACGGCGTCCTCGACCCGCACAAGGGCGAGGTGTGCGACGACGGCAACACCGTCGACGGCGACGGCTGCTCGGCCGACTGCACCTCGAACGAGCGCTGCGGCAACGGCATCGTCGACCTCACCGTCAACGAGCAGTGCGACGACGGGGTCGAGGGCGTGCCCCGCGACACCGCGAACTGCAACATCGACTGCACCTTCCCGCGCTGCGGCGACCGCCACACCAACACCGCCTTCGGCGAGGAGTGCGACGACGGGGGCGAGTCGGCGCGCTGCAACGCCAACTGCAAGCAGAATCGCTGCGGCGACGGCGAGCTCAACCGGACCGCCGGCGAGGTGTGCGACGACGGCGACACGGTCTCCGGCGACGGCTGCTCGGGCAACTGCCTTTCGACCGAGTACTGCGGCAACGGCTACGTGGACACCGTCAAGGGCGAGGTCTGCGACGACGGCGGGGTGGACACGGCGAGCTGCGACGGCGACTGCACCGCGGTCACCTGCGGCGACGGCCGGGTCAACCGGGCCGCAGACGAGCAGTGCGACGACGAGGGCGAGACCGCCCGCTGCAACGACGACTGCACCCTGGCCGTCTGCGGCGACCGGAAGGTCAACCGGACCGCCGGCGAGGTGTGCGACGACGGCAACACCGAGGACGGCGACGGCTGCTCGGCCGACTGTCGTTCCGACGAGACCTGCGGCAACCGCGTGGTCGACCCGGGCGAGGAGTGCGACGAGGGCGGCATCGACACCGTCGCCTGCAACTACGACTGCACCTTCGCCCGCTGCGGCGACGGGCACACCAACGCCGCCCGCGGCGAGACCTGTGACGACCAGGGCGAGTCGGCCACCTGCAACGCCAACTGCACCCAGAGCCGGTGCGGCGACGGGGCGCGCAACGAGACCGCCGGCGAGGTCTGCGACGACGGCAACGTCCGCAGCGGCGACGGCTGCTCGGCCGACTGCCAGTCGACCGAGTCGTGCGGCAACGGGTACATCGACGCGGTCAAGGGCGAGACCTGCGACGAGGGGCAGGCCGGCGAGACCGCCGAGTGCAACGCCAACTGCACCACCCGCCGCTGCGGCGACGGGTACATCAACCGCGCCGCGGGCGAGGAGTGCGACGACGGCAGCGAGACCGCGCGCTGCAACGCCGACTGCACCGAGTCCCGATGCGGCGACAACAAGCTCAACCGCGCCGCCGGCGAGGTGTGCGACGACGGCAACAACCTCCCGGGCGACGGCTGCTCGGCCGACTGCCGGTCGGAGGAGGACTGCGGCAACGGCGTGGTCGACCCGGGCGAGGAGTGTGACCTGGGGGCCAACAACCACGACGACGGCGATTGCCTGACGAACTGCAGGCTCAACGTCTGCGGCGACGGCATCCTCAACCTCGTCGGCCCGCACCGCACCGAGGAGTGTGACGACGCGGGCGAGTCGGCCGACTGCAACGTCGACTGCACCCTGGCCGCCTGCGGCGACGGCATCGTCAACGCCAGCGCCGACGAGCAGTGCGACGTGCTCGGCGGCGGCGACACCAACCGCTGCGACAGCGACTGCACCATCGCCCTGTGCGGCGACAGCTATCACAACGCGGCCGCCGGCGAGGAATGCGACGAGGGCGGCGAGTCGGAGAGCTGCAACTACAACTGCACCACGCCCCGCTGCGGCGACCGAATCCTCAACCGCTCGGCAGGCGAGGAGTGTGACGACGGGGGCGAGAGCACCCGCTGCAACGCCGACTGCACCATCGCCTTCTGTGGCGACGGCGTCCTCAACGTGACCCGCGGCGAGGTCTGCGACGACGCGGGCGAGTCGGACTCCTGCAACGCCGACTGCACCCCGGCCGACTGCGGCGACGGGAAGATCAACCGCGCCGCGGGCGAGGAGTGCGACAACCTCGGCAAGGTCGACAGCGCCTCCTGCAACGCCAACTGCACCTACGCCTGGTGCGGCGACGGCTACCACAACCCGGTTGCCGGCGAGCGGTGCGACACCGCGGGCAACTCGACCACCTGCAACGCCAACTGCACGCCCGCCCTCTGCGGCGACGGCTTCGTCAACGCCGCGGCGGGCGAGGAGTGCGACGCCTTCGGAAACTCGGCGCTCTGCAACGCCAACTGCCTGTGGGCCCGCTGCGGGGACAGCTACCTCAACGCCGCGGCCGGCGAGCAGTGCGACGACGGCGGCGAGTCGGCCGCCTGCAACGCCGACTGCAGCACCGCCCGCTGCGGCGACGGCAAGCTCAATGCCGCCTTCGGCGAGCAGTGCGACACCGCGGGCGAGTCGCCCACCTGCAACGCCGACTGCACCACCCCGCGCTGCGGCGACGGCAAGCTCAACGTCAGCTTCGGCGAGATCTGCGACGACGGGGGCGAGTCGGCAGGCTGCAACAGCGACTGCACGCACGCCCGCTGTGGCGACGGCAAGCTCAACGTCAGCTTCGGCGAGATCTGCGACGACGGGGGCGAGACGGCCGCGTGCAACGCCGACTGCACGGTGGCCGTGTGCGGCGACGGCAAGCTCAACCTGGCCGCCGGCGAGGAGTGCGACGACGGCAACACGGTCACCGAGACCCGCTGCCCGTCGGGCGGCTCCGACTGCCTGATCTGCGACGCGACCTGCCACGAGGTCGCGCCCTCGGGCTACTGCGGCGACGGCGTCCACGATCCTGAGAACGAGGCCTGCGACGACGGCAACGCCGACGCCTGCGGCACCTGCAGCGCCGACTGCGGGGCCGAGCAGTGGGCCAAGGCGCGCGGCAGCCTCACCACGGTCAAGAAGGACAAGCTGCAGAACAACGACTCGTTCCGCCTCGACGACGGGACCAACAGCGTCGAGTTCGAGTTCCGCAAGTGGGACACCTTCATCGCGCAGGGATCGCGAACGGTCATCGACATTCGCGGTTGCAACAAGAGCGACTGGGACATCCCCTGCGTCTGCAGAGCGATCCGCGACGCGATCAACGGGGCGCTCGGCGGCAGCTTCGGGATCGAAGCCTCCTACCCGAGCAGCGGCGCCACCGTCAATCTGGCCAACAAGCAGGAGGGCTCCTTCGGGAACACGGCGATCGTCGAGCAGGTCACCGACAACGGGTTCAAGAAGACCGACATGGCGAACGGCCTCGGCCGCGACTGCGGCAACCAGGTCGGCTGCGCGCGTGACGAGGACTGCGCTCGCGGGCTGCAGTGCCTCTCGGGCCTCTGCCAGCCGCCGTCGTTCACCCTGACCGTCGCGACGGCCGGCAACGGCAGCGTCTTGTCTGACATCGGGGGCATCTCCTGCGGCGAGTCCTGCCAGGCGAGCTACGACCTGAACACCACCGTCGAATTGACCGCGACCCCCGACACCGGTTGGCACCACGCCGCCTGGTCGGAGGGGGGCTGCGAGACGGATGAGCCCTGCCTGGTGCTGGTCGACTCGGCGGTGGCGGTCACGGCGACCTTCGAGCGCAACCTCTATCCGGTCGGCGGCACCTTGAGCGGCCTGGCCGATGGGGCGACGCTCGTGCTCCGCAACAACGGCGGGGACAGCCTGAACCTCAACGGAAATGGCGAGTTCAGCTTCGCCACGCCGGTCGCCTTCGAGTCGGGCTACGACATTACCGTGGCGACCCAGCCCTCGAGCCCGCCGCAGGTCTGCACCGTCACCGACGGCGCGGGCACCGTCGGCGCGGCCGACGTGACCAGCGTCCAGGTCACCTGCGTCTCCCTGTGGAGTGTGGGCGGCACGGTAAGCGGCCTCGCCGAGGGCGCCACCCTCCTCCTGCAAAACAACGGCGGCGACGACCTGAGCGTCTCGGCCGACGGCCCGTTCGCCTTCGCCACCCGGCTGCTCGACGGCTCGGCCTACTCGGTCTCGGTCCTCACCCATCCGGCCGTCCCGAGCCAGACCTGCAGCGTCGAGTTCGGTACCGGCACGGCGAGCGGGAACGTGACGAGCGTGCAGATCACCTGCGCGACCGATCTCTTCACGATCGGCGGCACGGTCAGTGGCCTGGCCGGCAGCGGCCTCGTCCTGCAGAACAACGGCGGCGACAGCCTATCGGTCGACGCTAACGGCTCGTTCACCTTCGCCACCTCGGTACTCAGCGGCGCGACCTACGAGATCACCGTGCTCACCGCGCCGTCCGCTCCGCCGCAGGCCTGCACCGTCACCAACGGCTCGGGCACCGTCGGCGGCGCGCCGCTGACGAGCGTCGGGGTGACCTGCGAGACCCTCTACAGCGTCGGCGGGACGGTGAGCGGCCTCTCGGGCAGCGGCCTCGTCCTGCAGAACAACGCCGAAGAGCTCGCGATCGCGGCCGGCCAGACGAGCTTCGCCTTCCCGACCCTGCTGCTCAGCGGCGCCTCCTACAGCGTCACCGTGAAGACCCAGCCGACCGACCCGAGCCAGACCTGCGTCGTGGCGGGTGGCGACGGCACCATCGCCAGCGCCAACGCCACCGGCGTCCAGGTCACCTGCACCACCGACACCTTCGGCGTCGGCGGCACGCTCAACGGGCTGACCGGCAGCGGCCTCGTGCTCCGGAACAACGGAGGCGACGAGCTCCCGCTCGCCGCCGCGGCGACGAGCTTCCTTTTCGCCACCGAGATCGCGAGCGGCGCGACCTACTCCGTCACCGTCGCGACCCAACCGGCCGGCCAGTTCTGCGCCGTGGCGAATGGTTCGGGCACGGTCGGCGCGGCCGAGGTCAACAGCGTGGTGGTGAGCTGCGTCGACACGCACAGCGTCGGCGTGACCGTCACCGGCCTCTCGGGCACCGGGCTGGTGCTCCAGAACAACGGCGGGAGCGACCTGGCGGTCAACACCAACGGCGAATTCACCTTCAGCACCCCGGTCGCCGAAGGCAGCCTCTACGCGGTCACCGTCCTGACGCAGCCGACCAAGCCGAAGCAGGTCTGCACCGTCAGCAACGGCTCGGGCACGATGGGCGGCGCCGACGTCACCGGCATCCAGGTCGCCTGCTCGACGAAGACCTATTCGGTCGAGGTGACGGTCAGCGGCCTTGCCGGGTCGGGCCTCGTCCTGCAGAACAACGGCGCTGACAACCTCTCGATTGGCGCCAACGGCACCTTCACCTTCGCCACCGAGGTCGTGGATCAGGCCGCCTACGCCGTGACGGTCTTCGCCGAGCCGTCGAACCCTAACCAGACCTGCACGGTCACCGGCGGCACCGGCACGGTAGACGGCGCCGAGGTCACCGGCATCGCGATCAACTGCGCGACCAACACCTACCCGGTCTCGGTGACCGTCACCGGCCTCGCCGGCTCGGGCCTCGTCCTGCAGAACAACGGCGGCGACGACCTCTCGGTCGGGGCCGACGGCGACTTCACCTTCGCCACCGAGATCGCCGACGGCGGCGCGTACGCGGTCACGGTGCTCACCGAGCCGTCGACGCCGAACCAGACCTGCGCGGTCACCGGCGGCAACGGCGCGCTCGCCGGCGGCCCGGTCACCGGCATCCTCGTTCAGTGCGTCACCGACACCTACGCCCTCTCGGTCGGCAAGACCGGCAACGGCACTGGCAGCGTGATTTCGACCCCCGCGGGCATCGACTGCGCGACCGGCTGCGGCTCGGCCTCGTTCGGCTTCGACTCGCACACCCTGGTCGCGCTCACCGCCAGCGCCGACCCCGGCTCGGTCTTCTTCGGCTGGAGCGGCGACTGCACGGGCCTGGTCTGCGAGCTGACGATGGACGCGGCCAAGCTGGTCACCGCGCTCTTCACCGACTGCGGCGACGGATACGTCGAGGGCGCCGAGGCCTGCGACGACGGCGACGCGGACGACGGCGACGGCTGCAGCGCGAGCTGTGCCATCGAGCCCGAGTTCGCCTGTTCCGGCTCGCCGAGCGCCTGCGCCAACACCTGCCACGACGGCACGCAGAACGGCGGCGAGCTCGGCGTGGACTGCGGCGGGGCCTGCCTGGCCTGCGACGGCGCGGCCTGCGCGAGCGACGCGGAGTGCCGCAGCGGAGGCTGCGTGGGCGACCTCTGCGCGGCCGCCTTCAGCCACACGCTCACGCTCGACGGGACGAGCGAGTTCGTCGCCGCCGAGGGGTTCGCGACGACCTCGGCCGGCTACACCGCCTACGTTACCTGGGACGCGACCTACCTCTACCTCGGCTTCCAGGGCCCGGACATCGACCCGGTCGTGGGCGCGAGCGCCACCAAGTGGCTGATGGTCTACCTCGACACCGATCCCGGCGCGGCCACCGGCGCCTCCACCGGCCTCACCTACAACTCACGCTCGCCCACCTTCCCCACTGGCTTCGGCGCCGAGCTCCACTTCGGCTGGAAGACCGGCGGCGACAACTACGTGAACAAAAAGCAGTTCGCGGCCGACTGGGAGGACGCGACCGCGACCTTCGACTGGCAGCGGGCCGACGACGTCGTCGAGATCCGCATCCCGCGCGCCGACCTCGGGGCCAACGTCGAGCGCGTCGGCGTCTCGATGTTCATGCACAACGAGGACTCGACCGGCCGCTGGAGCTACGCGGCGCTCTACGGCGACGGCTGGGGCATGACGGCCCTCGAGCCCATCCAGCCGATCGCCGACGGCGACCACGACCCGATCGCGCCGGCCCACTACCTGCTCGCCGACTTCCGGCTCGCCCAGAATCCGGCCGATCCGGCCAGCAAGCGGCCGTAGGCCCGAAACGCGTCGTCTCTCGAGCCCGCTCCTCGCACCGAGGGGCGGGCTCCTTTTCGTCCTCTGCGGTCTGCGCGCCCCCGCGCGCCCCCGCGCGACCGCAGAGGGTGTCGATGGGCAGGCTCTATTCGTCTGCCGCCGCTTGCGCGAGCCTCACGATCGCCCGGATCTGGATCGAGAGGTCCCTTGTATCCGCCTCCCTCGTTCCTCGGGAGGCTACGCTCGGGGTGACCGGGGGGGCGCCCGGGCTCTTGGTCTTCGAGACAGTCACTCGACTCCGCTTCAGGCTCCCGGCGAAGCGGCGCTCGCCCCTGCCGCCGGCGCTCCGAGCAGCTCGAGCGCCGCCGCGACCACCTGCTGCGAGTCGACTTTCTGCAGGCAGTCGTGATGGCCGAGCGGACAGCGCCTGGTGCCGTGGTTCGAGCACGGGCTGCAGTCGAGGTCGAGCCGCACCACGCGCGCGCGCTCGGAGAGCGGTCCCCAGCGCGTCGGGCTCGTCGGCCCGAAGACGGCGACGACCGGCACGCCGAGCGCCGCGGCGATGTGCGCCGGCCCGGAGTCGCCGCTGACGACGAGCGCACAGCGGGCGATCGCCGCCGCCAGGCCGCCGACCGTCAACGCCGAGGTGTCGCCGGCGACCGCGCCCGCGGGGAGCTGCGCGCGGACCGCCGCAAACACGGCCCGCTCTCCGGGGCCGCCGATGAGCAGCGGCTGGAGGCCTTGCTCGGAGAGCTGCGCCGCGACCTGTCCAAACCTCTCGGCGGGCCCGCGCTTGGTCTCCCAACGCGTCCCCGGCGCGATGCCGACGAGCCGGCCCGCGGGCAGCGCCGCGGCCTCCGCCTCCAGCTCGCTCGAGAGGCGAAGCTCCAGCTCGCGGCCCGCGGGCTCGACCTCGAGCGGCCGCAGCGCGTCGAGGAAGAGGTCCACCGCGTGCGCGCAGACGAGCGGCGGGTCGCGCCCGAAGAGCGCGAGCAGCGACTTGCCCGGGCTGCGCTTGCGCATCGCGACCGCGCGCCGGCCGCTCGAGCGCAGGTACCAGGTCTTCGGCTTGCCCTGCAGGTCCACGACGAGGTCGTAGCCGCGCTCGCCCAGCTCGGCCCGCAGGCGCCGCAGGCCCGAGGCCCCGGCGTGCCTGCCGCGCTTGTCGTAGGCCAGCCCGCGCACGTGCGGGTTGGCGGCAACCAGCGGCAGGTAGGGCTTCTCGACGAGCCAGTCGATCTCGGCTTCGGGGAAGCGCCGCTTGAGCGCCCGCGCCGCGGGCGTGGCGAGCAGCACGTCGCCGAGCGCGGTCAGCCGGATGAAGAGGATGCGGCTCGGAGGGCTCACGGCTGGCCGTTGGCTCCCTTGAGGCGCGGACCTTCGGCTTCGGCCCCTGCCCTGCCGTTGTCGCCGTTGCGCCGCTCGAGCGCGCGGGCCATCAGCGACACGTTGCGCGCGCTCGCGCCCCGGACCTGCGAGACCGCGGTGCGCGCAAGCTCGCCGAGCTCCCTCATCTTCTCGGGCCGTGCGAACAGCTCGCTCGCCACGCGGTAGAGGTGGTCGGGGTCCTTGACCTGGATGCCGCCGCGGCCGACGAGCACCTGCACGCTGTCGTGGAAGTTGTCCATGTTCGGCCCGAAGAGGACCGGCCGGCCCTGGGCGGCGGGCTCGAGGATGTTCTGGCCGCCGCGGCTGGTGAACGAGCCGCCGACGAAGACCAGGGTCCCGAGCCGGTAGGCGAGCGACAGCTCGCCGATGGTGTCGAGCACCGCGACCCGCGGCGGCTCGGCGGGCGGCTCCTTGTCGGTGCGCATCCGCACGCTCAGCCCGGCCGCCTCGGCCATCGCCTTCACCTTCGCGCCCCGCTCGATGTAGCGCGGGGCGAGCACGAGCCGCAGGTCGGGCCGGTCTTTGAGCAGGCGCTTGAAGACCTCGATGAGCACCGGCTCCTCGCCCTCGTGCGTCGAGCCGCCGATGAAGATCGGCGCGCCCTGGGGAAAGCCGAAGGCCTTGAGCAGCGCCTCCTCGCCCGCGCCGGCCGACTTGCCGGGCAGCAGCGCGTCGAACTTGGTGTTGCCGGTCACCCAGACCCGGTCCATGCGCGCGCCGAGCCTCAAGGCGCGCTCGGCCTCCAAATCCTCGCGCATCAGGAAGAGGTCGACGCTCTGCAGCGGGTTGCCGGCCAGCGAGAAGAGCGCCCGGTACGAGCGCAGGTGTGCGGGGGCGAAGCGCCCATTGGTCAGGGCGATCTTCGCCCCGTGCCTGTGGGCGGCGCGGATGAGGTTGGGCCAGATCTCGGTGTACTCGAGGACGAGCAGGTCGGGGTCTATCGCCTTGACCGCGCGGCGCGTGGCGCCCGGCAGATCCCAGGGCACGAAGGTGACCGCGTCGACGTCCTTGATGCGCTCCTTGGCCATCAGGTAGCCGGAGTTGGTCAGGGTCGAGAGGATGATGGTGCAGCCCGGGAATCGCTCCCGAAAGTGGCGCACCATCGGCGAGACCGAGAGCAGGTCGCCGGCCGAGGCACCGTGGAGCCAGATGCGCGGGCGGCCGCCGGGGAAGGCGCCGCGCGGGTAGAGGCCGAACCGGGCGCGCATGCCCGAGCGCGTCTTCGAGTGCAGCGCGAGCAGCGGAAAGATGAGGACGAAGAGAAGACTGAACGCAATGGTGTAGAGAAGCGGCATCTTCCCGTGCTCGAAGTCCGGCTGGTTGCGCCCCCCCTTTTAGTCGAGTCGTGAACCAACTGCCAGCGGCGCGCCCCGGTTGCAGGGGCCAGACCAGGCCCGCGAGGAGCGGCAAAGGGCGCCATTCGCCGCGGCAGCGACCGGAGGGCCGCAGGGACGGTCCTTTTCGCCCGTGCGGCCAGCGGAGATCCTCCGAAACGCTCGAATCAACCCCGGGACGGCCGCAAGCCCTTCTCGACGTTGGGGATCGGCCGCGCGCCCGAGTCTCGAGCGTCCGGGGCGCGCCCGCGGTCGCCGCGCGCCCGATCCCCAACGTCGAGCCGTTCTCGCGGCCGCCGCGCGCCCGATCCGAAGCGTCCGGAACCGGTGCGCGGCTTGCCGGATGTCCGACTGTTCAACCCGGCGCAGGTGCGACTTGGCCGCCGTGGTCCGACGGCCGGCCCGGGTGCCGGTCGAGTTGGCTGCTCGATTTTTGGGCGGGCGCATTGCCATGCGCCCCTGCCAACCAGCCTGCCGGACGGATCGGCAGTCCTCGAGCCTACCGCTGGGCCTGAAGCTGGTCCGTCCTCGGGCATCGGGTCTGCGAGACGACGACGGTCTTGGCCTTCGGATCACCGTGGACCCGGAAGGTCGCCGGCACCGACTGGTTCGCCCAGTGGCTGCCGCTCTTCTGAAGCTGGAAGTGCAGGTGCGAGCCGCAGGAGAAGCCGGTCGAGCCGACCGCGCCGATGGCCTCTCCGGCCTTCACCCTCTGGCCGGGGCGCACGAAGACCTTGGAGAAGTGCAGGTACTGCGTCTCGTAGCCGCTCTCGTGCGAGAGGATGACGTAGTTGGCCCACGGCCCGGCCTCGCGGAAGCAACCGCCCTGGGTCGAGTCGCCGCGCGCCAGGCGCACGACGCCGTCGTGGGCGGCGACGACCGGGGCGCCCTCGGGAGCGCGGAAGTCCCAGCCCCAGTGGTCGCGCTCGACGTGGCTGAAGGTGCCGTGGGCCTGCGAGACCTCGACCTCTATCCCGTAGGGGAAAGGCAGCTCGAGCTCGATGCCGGTCGGCTCCATCCTCTCCGCGGGAACGGGCTGTTCGCCCCATTGCGCCGCGGCGGGCGCTGCTGCTCCGAGCGCCAGTATCACGGCGCCCAGCCCTAGTGTGTGAAGTGCATGCGCTTTCATTTCGAGGGCTCCCAACAGGCCCCTCGCGAAGAGATTCCGCGCAAGCGTGGGAAATCCCTTCGCGAATGGGGACCACACCCTCGAACCGATGCGATGAGCGAGAGGCGCTGCGACGACCGGTCAGCCGGCGATGTGCTCGCCACCATCGACGCCGAGCACGTTGCCCGTCAGCCAGGCGGTCGAGCCGTTGGCGATGGTGGTGACGAGCCTGGCGACGTCCTCGGGCGCGGTCAGGCGCCGATACGGATTGCGGCGCAGGGCCTGCTCGATGAGCGCCTCGCAGCCGGGGATCTTGCGCAGCGCCGGGGTGTCGGTGACCCCGGCGCGGATGGCGTTGACGCAGATGCCGGCCGGGGCGAGCTCGACGGCGAGCTGCCGGCAGTACGCCTCGAGGGCGGCCTTGGCGGCCGAGACCGCACCGTAGCCCGGCCAGGCGATGCTCGAGCCCTCCGAGGTCATCGCCATCAGGTGGCTGCCCGGGGCCATCAGCTTCGCCCGGACGATCTCCTGGGCCCAGTAGACGAGCGAGTTGGCCATCACGTCGAGGGTCATCTCGAGCTGCGACTGGGTGATGCAGTCGCCGTCCTCCGGCGGGCAGAGCGGCTTGAGCGTGCCGAAGGCCAAGGAGTGGAAGAGCACCTTGAGACCGGAGGGCTGGCCCTCGGCGCGCAGCTTCTGAGCGAGGTGCTGGATCACCTCGTGGCGCTTGTTGGCGTCCGAGGCGTTGATGTTGAAGAAGTCGGCCTGCCGGCCAAGAGCCCGCACCTCGGACTGGACCTTTTCGGCCAACGGCATCGTGGTCTTGCGGTCGAGGTGGACGCCGAGGATGTCAAAGCCGCTGCGGGCGAGCTCCAGCGAGGTCGCGGCGCCAAAACCGCTCGACGCCCCGAGGATCAGGGCCCACCCGCTGCGTGAAGAATCGCTCATCTGCTCGCCTCCGGTCGAAGCCCGGACTTTAGGGGGCGACCAACGCGGCCTGTCAGAGGCGCGAGGCCGGCTCGTTCCCTGCGACCGGGCGGCTGGGGCGGCGAATCCTAGTGAGCGCGGCACACCCTGTAAAGGGGCCCGCGAACGCGAAGGACGAGGGCGGGAGGCGCCAAGCCGCCCCTCCACAAGTGCCGGCAGGCTGGTGTATTCTCGTCGCGATTTCCACGGTTTCGCCCCCCATCGTGGCCTCCTGCGGCAGGAGGCGCCTCTCGCCACAAGGAGTCGAGATGAAGCCCACCGTCCGCACCGTGGCAGGGATGACCTGTGCTGCATTGCTCGTCCTTGGCTGCCCGAAGCCGGAGACCTCGCCTCCGCCCCCGGCGTCGCCGGTCGCGACCCCTAGCGAACCTGAAAAGCCCAAGGGGCCGCGACGCCTGAAGTGGACGCCGGGGATGGTGCCGACGAGCGAGGAGGCCGCCTTCGCGCTAGGTCTCGGCAAGATGCTGTTCGAACAGGCGAATTTCGAAGAGGCCGAAGAACAGCTCCGCATCGCCTCGGCCGGAGGCAAGAGCGACGCCGACGGGCTGCTGCTGCGGGCCCGCGCCGAGCTCGACGCGAAGAAGAAGCTGGCCGCAGCCAAACGCGCGCTCGAAAAGAAGGACTACGCCACGGCACGCCTGGAGCTTGACTCCATCCCCAACGGGAGCGTGTTGAGCGAGGTCGCCTCCCAGCTCGCCGAGACTATCGACGAGGCGCGCGAGCGCAGGGACCAGGAGTTCGAGCAGAGAGTCCGAGCGGCCGTCACCGAGGAGCCGGAGGCCCCGAAGGCCGCAAAGCGGCCCAAGCCCGACGGGGGCATCAAGGCGATCGCGGGCGGCCCGACCGGCCAGTCCCCCGGCGAGGAGGACGAGCCTGAGGCCAACGAATAGTCCGCAGGGAAGCAACAGGCAGCCAGCCGCGCCTTCGACGGCCTCTTGTGCTCGGTAAACCCCGAGCGTTACTAATCCCGGTCATGGAGGAGCTGGCGCCCCGGCAGCGGGAGATTCTCAGAGCGATCGTCCTCGAGCACATCGACACGGGCGAGCCGGTCGGCAGCTCGTCCATCGCGCGGCGCGAGGTGGCGGTCTCCTCGGCAACCGTCCGCGCGGTGATGGCCGACCTCGAGGAGCTCGGCCTGCTCGAGAAGCCCCATACCTCGGCCGGACGCGTTCCGACCGAGCTGGGCTACCGCTACTACGTCGACGCGCTCGTGAAGCTGCGCCAGCCCTCGCGCCCCGAGCGCGACCTCATCGAGCAGCGGCTTCCGCAGGCGGGCGCGGTCGACGGCCTGTTGCGCGAGAGCTCGCGGCTGCTCTCCTCGTTGTCGCACTACGCGGCGGTCGTCACCTCGCCGCAGGTCGCGCACGCGGCCTGGGAGCGCATCGAGTTCGTTCGCCTGAACGAGAACCGCGTGCTCGCCGTGCTGATCAACCCGGCGGGCATGGTGCGCAACCGCCTGCTGACGCTCGACTTCCCCATGTCCGCCGGCGAGCTGGCCGACGCTGCGGCCTGGCTCAACGAGCTGGCGCGCGAGGGGCCCGCCGAGACCCTGCGCGAGCGGCTCCTCGCGCAGATGCGCCGCGACCGCTGCGAGTACGACGCCCTGGTCGCCAAGGCCGCCACGCTCGGGTGCCGCATCTTCGACGACACCTGCGGAAAGGAGGTCCTCATCGACGGGCAGCGGTCGTTCTTCGAGGCTCCGGAGTTCTGCGACCTGCGGCGGCTGCGCGAGCTGTTCGTCGCCCTCGAGGAGAAGTCGAAGCTGCTCGAGGTGCTGGACCGCGCCCTGGGCGCCGACGAGGTGCAGATCTTCATCGGCGCCGACACCGAGTTCTCTGCTTCGACCGGCGCTGCGGTCGTCGCGGCCCGCTACGCCACCGAGACCGGCGTGGTCGGCTCCATCGGGGTCATCGGTCCGACGCGCATGAACTACGGCCGAGCCATCGCGCTCGTCGACTACACCGCCCGCGCGGTCTCGAGGCTGCTGCAGGAAGACGGCCGGTCGTAAAGCCGAAAGGCGCGCAAGCTTCGCCGCGCGCGCGGCAAAAGGCTCCAGGCGGTTCGACGGTGGACTACCCTTCTCCGGTCTTCCTTGTAGTATTTTGTCCACTTCACTGCTGGAAGGAGCGCGAGCTTTGTCCGACCCGAAAGACAACCCGATGGCCGCCAACATCGCCGACGACGTGATCGCCCAGGCGCTCGAGAGCGTCGAGCGCCGCGCGAAGCCGGTGGACGAGGCGAAGCCGGCGGCGGGTGGCGAGCCGGTAGAGGACGAGCCGGTCGAGGCTGCGCCGGCCCCCGAAGCGCTGTCGGAGGCCGCTGCGGCGCCGGCCGACTCGCAGTCCGAGCTCAAGAAGCTGTCCGGCGAGATCCGCCAGTTGAAGGGCGATCTGCTCGAGGCTCGGCAGGCGCTGCGCCAGCGCGAGGCGGAGCTCGAGGCGAGCCAGGCGATGAGCCGCAAGACGATGGAGCAGCTTCGCGAGCACCACGACCGCCTGCTGCGCGCCGCCGCCGACCTCGAGAACTTCAAGAAGCGCACGGCCCGCGAGCGCGAAGAGGCGAACAAATTCGGTCAAGAGAAGCTGCTGCGCGAAATGCTGCCGGTCGGCGACAACCTCGACCGCGCGCTCGAGCACGCCAAGTCGCCCGCCGACTTCGAGGGCCTCAAGACGGGCATCCAGATGACCCGCAAGCTCTTCGACAAGACGCTCGCCAAGTTCGGCGCCGTCGGCTTCTCGGCCGTCGGCCAGCCGTTCGATCCCAACCTGCACGAGGCGATGCAGGCCGTCGAGTCGGACCAGGAGCCGGGCACGGTGCTCCACGAGATGGTGTGCGGCTACACGCTGCACGAACGGCTGATGAGGCCGGCGATGGTCGTCGTCGCGAAGGCCAAGCCCGCCGCCGCGCCCCAAGAGGCTCCGGCTGAGCAACCGGCGGCGGCCGAGCAAGCGGCGGCTGGGCAGCCGGGCGAGCAGGAAGCCGAGGCCGGCGCCGCCGACTCAGCCGCAGCGGCCGAGCAAGCCGCGGCTGGGCAGCCAGGCGAGCAGGAAGCCGAGGCCGGCGCCGCCGACTCAGCCGCAGCGGCCGAGCAGCCGAGCGCGCCTGAGGCTGCTGAGACCGCGAACGAGGCGGGCGAAGAGAAGACCGCGATAGAGGACTAGGTCCTTGCTGATAAGCTGCCGTCGAATCAGGGCGAGGGGGCTCCCCTATTCGAATAGAACGTCTTGCCCCAGGACACCTCACCTAGGGAACGCACATGGCCAAGGTAATCGGGATTGACCTCGGGACCACGAACTCGTGTGTCGCCGTCATGGAGGGCGGCGAGCCGGTGGTCATCCCCAACAGCGAAGGCAGCCGGACCACGCCATCGATCATCGCGTTCACCGAGGCTGGCGAGCGGCTCGTCGGGCAGATCGCCAAGCGCCAGGCGATCACCAACCCCGAAAACACGGTCTACATGGTCAAGCGCTTGATCGGACGCAAGTTCGAGTCCGAAGAGGTCAAGCGCTCGGTGGGCGTGGTGCCCTTTCGCATCGTGGGCGCCGACAACGGCGACGCCTGGGTCGAGGTGCGCGAGAAGAAGTACTCGCCCTCGGAGGCCTCGGCTTTCGTCCTGATGAAGATGAAGCAGACGGCCGAGGACTACCTCGGTGAGCAGGTCGGCGAGGCGATCGTCACCTGCCCGGCCTACTTCAACGACGCCCAGCGCCAGGCGACCAAGGACGCCGGCCGCATCGCCGGGCTCAACGTCCTGCGCATCATCAACGAGCCGACCGCGGCCGCGCTCGCCTACGGGCTCGACAAGCAGAACAGCAAGACCAGCGAGAAGATCGCGGTCTACGACCTGGGCGGAGGCACCTTCGACATCACCATCCTCGAGCTCAACTCGGGGGTCTTCGAGGTCAAGTCGACCAACGGCGACACCTTCCTCGGCGGCGAGGACTTCGACCAGAAGATCATCGACCACCTCTGCACCAACTTCCAGGAGCAGACCGGAATCGACCTGAAGAAGGACCGCATGGCGTTGCAGCGGCTCAAGGAGGCCGCCGAGCGCGGCAAGCACGAGCTGTCGAGCGCGGACGAGACCGAGATCAACCTGCCCTTCATCACCGCCGACGCGACCGGCCCCAAGCACCTGACCGAGACCCTGACGCGCGAGACGCTCGAGGAGTTGGTCGGCGAGCTCATCGAGCGCACCATCGGGCCGTGCAAGACCTCCCTCGCCGACGCGGGGATGAGCGCCCAGCAGCTCGACCAGGTGATCCTGGTCGGCGGCATGAGCCGCATGCCCAAGGTGCAGGAGGCGGTCAAGAAGTTCTTCGGCAAGGAGCCGCACAAGGGCGTCAATCCCGACGAGGTCGTCGCCATCGGCGCGGCCATCCAGGGCGCGGTGCTCAAGGGCGAGGTCAAGGACGTCCTGCTGCTCGACGTGACGCCGCTGTCGCTCGGCGTCGAGACCGCCGGCGGGGTCTTCACCAAGATCATCGAGAAGAACACCACCATCCCCTGCAAGAAGAGCCAGGTCTTCTCCACCGCCACCGACAACCAGCCGCTCGTCTCGGTGCACGTGCTGCAAGGCGAGCGCGAGATGGCCGCGGACAACAAGACGCTGGCCCGCTTCGAGCTCGTCGGCATCCCGCCCGCCCCGCGCGGCGTGCCGCAGATCGAGGTCACCTTCGACATCGACGCCAACGGCATCGTCCACGTCTCGGCCAAGGATTTGGGCACCGGCAAGCAGCAGCAGATCCGCATCGTCGCCTCCTCGGGCCTGACCGAGGACGAGATCGCCCGCATGATCGGCGAGGCCCAGGCCCACTCCGAGGAGGACAAGATCAAGAAGGAGCTCGCCGAGGCCAAGAACAACGCCGAGGGGCTCATCTACACCACCGAGCGCAGCATCGAGGAGTACGCCTCGCTGCTCACCGCCCAGGACATCGAGGAGATCAAGGCGGACCTCGAGCTGATGAAGGAGGCGCTGGCGAGCACCGACCTGCCCAGAATCAAGGACGCCTACGCGACCCTCGAGGGCAGCGCGTATCGCATCGCCGACCTCGTCTACAAGACCGACCCGGAGGGCGGCGGCGAGGCCGCCAGCTAGCCTTCGGTCCTGACTCGGATTTTGCGCCCTCTGCGGCCCGCCTCCCGGCCTGGCCGCGGAGGGCGCTTTTCTCTCCCCGGCCAGATTGCCAAGTGAATTCCGTGCGTTATATTCGCGCCGGCCATATTCGGAGGGGGGCACTCACCAGGCAGGGCGCGCTCGCGAGCGTGCAGAACGACCGGCAGCCCTACAGACGACCATGAACGCAGCATCCAAGCGCGACTATTACGAAGTCCTCGGCATCGAGCGGAGCGCCAGCCCGCAAGACATCAAGAGCGCCTACCGCAAGGCGGCCTTGAAGTACCACCCGGACAAGAACCCGGGCGACAAGACGGCCGAGGACAAGTTCAAGGAGGCCTCGGAGGCCTACGCGGTGCTCTCCGACGCCGAAAAGCGGACCCGCTACGACCAGTTCGGCCACGCCGGCATGGGCGCCAACCCCTTCGAGGGCTTCGGGGGCTTTGGCTACCAGGGCTCGATCAACGACATCTTCTCGGACATCTTCTCCGAGATCTTCGGCACCCCGCGCTCCTCGCGCGGCCGCAGCCCCGGGGTGAGCCGCGGCGCCGACCTGCGCTACAACCTCGAGGTGAGCTTCGAGCAGGCGGTCTTCGGCGCCGAGGTGACCATCAAGGTGCCGCGCCCGACCCGCTGCGACGAGTGCAGCGGCTCCGGCGCCCGGCCGGGCACCGGGGTCAAGACCTGCCCGACCTGCGGCGGCACCGGTGAGGTGCGCTTCTCCCAGGGCTTCTTCTCCATCTCGCGGAGCTGCACCGGGTGCGCGGGCGCCGGCCGCATCCTGGCCGACCCCTGCCCCAAGTGCCACGGCTCGGGCAAGGTCGCCTCGGAGGCGACCCTGACCGTCAAGGTGCCCGCGGGCGTCGACACCGGAACCCGCCTGAGGCTCAACGGCGAGGGCGAGCCTGGCGAGGGCGGCGGGCCGGCGGGCGATCTCTACGTCGTCATCCACGTGCGCGAGCACCCGCTGTTCCAGCGCGAGGAGAACGAGATCTTCTGCGAGGTGCCCATCGGCTTCGTCGACGCGACGCTCGGCGCCTCCATCGACGTGCCCACCCTCGAGGGCAGCGCCAAGCTGAAGATTCCAGCCGGCACGCAGAGCGGAAAGATCTTCCGCCTCAAGGGCAAGGGCGTGCCCAGCCTGTCGGGCTATGGCCGCGGCGATCAGCACGTACGCGTGGTCATCGAGACACCGACCAACCTCTCCAAGGAGCAGAAGCGCCTGCTCGAGCAGTTCGCTGCCGCCTCGAGCCCCGACAGCCATCCGCAGAGCAAGAGCTTTTGGGAGAAGGTCAAGGAGCTGGTGCACTAGCCTCGCCAGCGACTGCCCGGCGGGGGTCCGCGCAAGCGCCGATTCGACCTCCACCTTCTCGCTCCAAAGGGACGGGAGTCCGCCTTCCGAGCGGCTCTCTGTCCGGTCACCGAGAGTCAGTTGACGCCCTCGCGTCAGCTTCCCGTGCCAGGGTCGAATGCTTCGGTCCCCGGGGTCGAATGCTTCGGTCCCCAGGGTCGAATGCTTCGGTCCCGAGGGTCGAATGCTTCGGTCCCCGGGGTCGAATGCTTCGGTCCCCGGGGGCGAATGCTTCGGTCCCCGGGGTCGAATGCTTCGGTCCCGGGGTCGAATGCTTCGGTGCCGAGGGTCGAACGCTTCGGTCCCGAGGGTCGAACGCTTCGATCCCGGGGGTCGAATGCTTCCTCAGCGCGCGCAAGGTTGACGCCCGGTTGGGCGAAGTCACCACCAACTCGACCGGCCTCCCCCCGTCCGGACGAGCGCGACTGCTCCGGCGCCTGCTCGACGAGCAAAGGAGCTGAGGTTCTGGCCACTTGGACGTGACCCGAGCGAGCCGGCGACTCGATGTTCCCCCCTTTGCAATCGGGCGCTTTTGCAATAAAGGCATCACATGCCTCTCGAGGCCCTCCGGTCCGTTCGGCCGGGTGGATGCAACTTGTGCCGCCAGCTCCCTGGCGCCGCGACAACCCCCAAAGGTGAACCTTGCTTCGCCAAGCCCCCGCCACCGTCTTCGCCCTGTGCCTGGGCATTGCCCTGCTGGGCTGCCCAAAGCGGGTGGGCTCCAACGAGCTCGACGCGACCTCGCGCGAGAAGGTCGACCAGGCCCGACTCCAGATCGAGACGGGTCGGCCCGACGAGGCCGTGCGCCTGCTCAACGACGTCCCCGAGGCCAGCAACGAAGTCGCCCAGCTCCTCTTCGAGGCGGCCGAGGCCCACTACCGCGCCCGCGAGCTTGGGCCGGCGCGCCAGGGCTATCGCGACCTGCTCGCGCGCTTCCCGCTCTTTCCGGACAACGACACCGCCCGCTACCACCTCGCGCTGGTGCAGCTCGAGCTCAACGAGCCCCGCGACGCGCTGCAGACGCTCTCCGCGCTCTACCCGCGGCTGAACGACGACGGGAGGCTCGAGGCCGCCGGCCATCTCGCGCGCGCCTCCGAGGGGGCGCGCCAGTGGGGCGAGGCGGTGCGCTGGCACGGCGAGCGCGCCCAGCGCGCGCGCGACGAGGCGACTCAGCAGGCCGCGATGCAGCGGGTCTTCGAGCTCCTCGAGTCGCGCGTCTCCTTCATGGATGTCGCCCGGCTTGCCCAGCAGATTGAGCCGAGCTCGCCGACCTGGGCCCTCGTGCAGTTCAAGCTCGCGAAGATCTTCGCGCACCTGCGCGACCGCCCTCGGCTGCGCGAGACGCTCGAGACGCTGCTCGCCCACGCTCCCGGCTCGCCCTGGGCCCCCGAGGCGCAGACGATGCTCGCCCGGCTCGACCGGCGCCAGGAGGTCAAGCCCGACACCATCGGCCTGCTGCTGCCGCTGAGCGGCAGGTTCAAGTCGATAGGCGAGACGGTGCTCGCCGGCGTCCAGCTCGCGCTCAAGGGCAGCAACATCCGCATCGTCACCCGCGACAGCGCCGGGGAGCCGGCCCAGGCGCGCCGCGCGGTCGCCGAGCTGGCCGAGGACGAGCAGGTGATCGCCATCCTCGGCCCGGTGCTCGCCTCGGTCAGCGAGGACGCCGCCGCCGAGGCCGAGCTGCAGGAGACGCCCATCTTCACGCTCTCGCGCGCCGAGGGGCTCACCGACATCGGCCCGCACGTCTTTCGCAACATGCTCACCAACAGCGCCCAGGCCGCGGCGCTGGTCGACTACGCGATGCGGGTCAAGGGCTTCAAGCGCTTCGCGCTGCTCTACCCGAACATCCCCTACGGCAACGAGCTCGCCAGCTACTTCTGGGACGAGGTCGAGGCGCGCGGCGGCGAGATCCGCGGCGCCGAGAGCTACGACGCCGACCAGACGACCTTTGGCCCGGTGGTCAAGAAGCTGGTGGGCCGCTACTACCTCGATCAGCGCGAGGAGTTCGTCTACAAGCGGCGCGAGATCATCGAGAAGGTCAAGGACCCGTACCGCCAGCGCAAGATGATCGAGGACGCGTACTCCAAGCTGCCGCCGATCATCGACTTCGACGCCATCTTCATCCCCGACTACTACAAGAACGTCGGCCTGGTCGCGCCCGCGCTCGCGGTCGAGGACGTGATCACCAACGCCTGCGACAAGCGCGACCTCGAGCGCATCGCCAAGACGACCGGGCGCACGCCGGGCCAGGTCAAGACGGTGCAGCTCCTCGGCGCCAACGGCTGGAACTTCGACGAGCTCGTCGAGCGCGGCGGCAAGTTCGTGCAGTGCTCGGTCTTCGTGGACGGCTTCTTCGAGAAGTCCGACCGCAAGGAGACGCAGGCCTTCGTCGAGGCGTTCCGCAAGGCGACCGGGCGCGCGCCCTCTTTGCTCGAGGCGAGCGGCTACGACACCGCGCTCATCACGCGCCACATCCTCGAGACGCAGCGGCCGACCACGCGCGCGGCGTTCCGCGAGGCGCTCACCCGCGTCAAGGATTTCCCCGGAGCCACCGGCCGCACCACCATCAACCAGAAGCGCGAGGCCGAGAAGCCGCTGTTCATGCTCTCGATCGATCGCGACGGAATCGGCGAGATCGACAGCGAGATCAAGAGCTAGTCGAGAGCCGACGGTCCGGGCTTCGCCCCCGTCGAGGCCCGGAGCGCCAGCCTTCGTGCTGGCCTTCCCCGCGGTCGGCCTGAACCCCGGAGCTCGGGAAATCGCGCCGCCGCGCAACGAATCTCAAGGTGAGCAGCACCGCCCGGGCCGCGCCGGGAGGCCGCCGGCGAGCCCCCGGCGGCGACGGCCGACCACCTGCCCGCGGCCGCGGGGTCTCTCGAGGTGCCCGATGCCCGCTCGAGCTCTGCATTCTCCTCTCTTCCCAGCCGCGGGCTTGTCGCTCCTCGTCGCGCTGGGCGGGTGCGCGACCGCGCGCGGCACCGCAGGTCGCGCGCTGGCGACCGGGCCCGAGGGGTTCGTCGCCGCGCCGGTCGTCTCCCTCTCCGAACGCGCGGTGCTCGACCGCAGTGATTTCTGCTACGCGGCCGCCGCGACCTCCCCGCCGGTGGGCTTCGCCTACACGCACCTGGGCGCGAAGCAGTTTCGCCTGGGCCTGTGGGAGCTCGAGCCGGCGCCGCGCCGCACCGCCGACCTCGCTCTCGGCGCCAGCGAGCACGACGTCGAAGGGCTCGTGTTCTCGCCGGACGGCTCGTTGGTCGCCACCGCCGCGCGCGACGGCTCGCTGCGCATCCACGAGCGCGCGACCGGCAAGCAGCTCGCGCTCGCCACCGCCGACGAGCCTCTGAGCGCGCTCGCCTGGTCGCCCGACGGCAGGCTCCTCGTCACCGGCAGCGCCTTGGGCATGCTCACCGTCTTCGAGGCGCCGTCGTTGCGCTTCGGCACCGAGCTGCGCGCGCACCGCGACGAGGTGCGCGCGCTCGGTTTCGACAGCTCGGGCCTGCTCTACTCGGGAGGCTGGGACAAGACCATCGCCCGCCACCGGGTCGCCACCCGCCTGACGACGGTGACCGAAGCCCGCGTGCGCTTCCGGCTCTCGGGCAGGTTCCGCGTCGTCACCGCCTCGATCAATGGCAGCCCGGCCCTGCGGCTGGCGGTCGACGCGCGCGCCGCGCACAGCAGCCTGAGGGTCGCCGCCGCCCGGGCAGCGGGCATCGACCCGGCGGCGCTCGAGTCGACGCTCACCGCGCAGACGCCCTCGGGGCCGGCGCTTGTCCGATGGGCGCGCGATCAGGCCCTGCAGCTCGAGGCGCTGCGGGTCGCCGATGTCGACCTGGCCCTCTGCGATGCGTGCGTGCCCGAGGCGCTCGACGGGGTCATCGGCCAGGATCTGGTCGAACGCTTCGAGGTGCGCCTGGACGAGACGATGGGCGAGGCGATCTTCACCGCGCGCTCTGCCGCCGACGCCACGACCGCCGAGCTGCCCGCGCTCGAGGAGCTGTCGCGCTGGGAGTATCCGGGCTTCGTCAACGACTTGTCGGTCGACTTGCGGGGAGAACGGCTCGGCGTCGCGTTCGGTGAACACAAGGCAGAGCGCACGCTCGAGGTCTACCGGAGGGAGAAGGCGGGAGAGGTCGAGCCCTTGAGCCAGGGCAACTTCGCCGCCATCGTCGATGGCTCGACCGGCACGGTCGAGCGGCGCTTCATCAGACACCGGGGCACGGTTTCGACCGCCGGTATCAGCCCCGACGGCAGGAGCCTGGCGACCGGCGGCTGGGACAGGAGGCTCTACCTCTTCTCGGCCGATGCCGCCGACGCGAACGAGCCTCTAGTCAGCGACGAGCTCGGCTGGTCGGTGCGGCGCGCCCGCTTCAGCCCGGATGGCCGCCACCTCGCGGTCGCCGCGTGGACGCCGCAGAAGCCATCGCTCGAGGCGAAGTCCGACCCGGCGGCGGTACTCTACGACGTGCGTTACGCCACCCCTTCGGCGACCCCTTCGGCGACCCCTTCGGCGGAGCGGCGGTAGGCGGAGAGTCGACCGCCAAAGTTCGGACTATCGCCGCGCCTTCGAAGCGACTCCCAACTCCCAACTCCCAACTCCCAACTCCCAACTCCCAACTCAAAACTCACAACTCATCGAGCCTCCGGGTCTCGACCCTGGCTCCAGGCGGCGGCTCGAGCTCGAACACCTCGGGCGCGAGCGGCCCGTTGACGACCACGTTGCGAAGCTCGGTCGTCGCCGCCGGCGCGCCGGCGATCGTCTCCTGGACCCGGATTGGGAAGCAGAGCCCGAGCGCCTCCTCACAGTGCGTCCGCTCGACCCGAGCCGAGCCGCCCTCGCGAACCGTCTTGCCGACGAAGTCGAAGCCCGGCTGCGCGAAGAGGTAGGTGACCTCGACCGCCTCGAGCCCCTCTCCGGTGACCGCGCTCACCCGGACCTGGCCCTCTGGCGTCTGGCTTGCGCTCAGCCTTCCGCCGAGCAGAGGCGTGCGCCAGCCCTCGGGCACGAACGGCGAGAAGTACTGGTGCAGGAAGAGCGCGGCGGCCTCGGGCGAAGCCTTCCCGAGGTCGATCCGCTGAAGCAGCCTGCTGCCCGGGTCCCACTGCGTGAACTGCCGCCCGTCGAAAACGAACGTCAGGCCGGACGTGACGAGCTCGGCACGCATCTTCTTCGGCGCCCGGAAGGCGAAGGCGAACTCGGCGCGCTCATCGCCCTGGACCGTAGTGCCTTCGTACCCGAAGGAGACGAGCTTCTTCTCGCGCGCGGCGAGCCCGGCCTTGAGCCGCGAGAGCAGCTCTTCGGGCGGATTCGGCTCGCTCCTCTTGCACCCGGCGAGGGCGAGGAACAGGACGAGCGGCAGGAGCGGACGCATGGGGCGCACTCTAGCCGATCGCCCGCGGGCGGCGCCCCGCCCGCCGAAGAGGCGCGCCCGCTCGCGCGACGGGCCGTGCCGACGGCCCGGGCACCACTGGGCGTCCGCTGCCGCGCGCGTGCGCCCGTCGTGCGCACCCGTGAGCTTTCGCCTCACGCCACCTCGGGGGAACGAAGCCCCAGGCGCTTGATGGGCAGGCGAGCGATGCCCAACCCATCTCAAGCCGAGCATTTCCGCGGGCGTGAAGGGAGGCGTGGATGAGAGCAGCCGTCGTGCTGTGCGTGTTCTTGGCGTTCGGGTGCGGGCCGTTGCCGGAGGAGACACCCCTTGTCGGACTGGACGTGGCCGACGCGCCGTCGGCCTTGAGCGAGTCGGGCGACGACACGCTGTTCTTCCTCCGCTACTGCGACCAGCAGGAGGACGGCCCGCGGTTCCGGGTCAACAGACTGATGACCGGCGTCGAAGCGCGCGGCCTCCAGTACGCGACCATCGTCAGCCTGCGCTACGAGCTGACCACCGACGTGGACGGCGACGGGAGGTTCGGCCCGGGCGACGTCATCACCGTGAGCGAGGCGGGGCGCAACACCTTCGACCAGCGCAGCGCGGGAATCTACAAGGTGTCGCTGTTCGACACCGGGGGGACGAGTAGCTGCCCGCTCGGCATGGCCCAGTGGGACGCGCGCTGAAGGGGCGGGCCGGGGCCGGAGCACCGGCTCCCGGAGAGCCGCCGCCCTACTCGCCCGCGCAGCGCGGATCGTCGGCGAGGCAGCGATCGACGGTGAGCACGACGTACTCGGGCCCCTTCGCGCCGCGATAGGTGTCGACGACGACGAAGTAGTCACCGGCGGGCACTCGCCTCTCGAGAAGGGTCGAGTGCGCAGCCAGGCACGACGAGGCCTCGAGGTTGCCCGCGAAGAGCGCGACGCTCACGTCGCGCGAGCCGTCGCAGCGCACGCCCGGACCGCCGCCGGCCTCGCATTCCCCTCTCGGCGGCACGGCGATGACCCGCAGCGGCGCCGCCGAGTCGAGGTGCAGTCGCAGAATCCATTCGGCGCCGTCGGCGCCGTCCTGCCCGCCGCAGGCGCGGTAGTCCCGCAACGGGCTCGAGGTGTTTGGGCCCTCGCCGGCGAGCGCCACCGCGAACGGCAGCGACGCGATGACCAGCGGCGCGCTCGCGGTTGCGGCGCCCTCGATCTCGGGCGCCTCTGGCACGCTTACCTGGTCCTCGAACAGCGCCACGCGCACCGCGTGGAGCGTTTCGAGCGTGCGGAGGTTGCGCACGTTGAAGCCGAAGCGAAGCCCTTCCGGCGTGAGGATGCAGGCCGAGCGGGTGTCGTAGGCCGGGTGGACGCCGTCGGGACTGATGCTCGAAGGCCCGAGCTCGGCCATCTCCGAGTAGCAATCGATCGTCGGCACCCGAGCGGCGACCGCGACCCCGCGCACGATGGCGTTGAAGGCGGGCGTGAACCTGCGCCGCGCCTCCTCGGCGTAGACCGGCGGGATGTAGGTCAGCAGCGGGATGACCCCGCGCGCGGTGAGCGCGTCGACGATGGCGGTGAGGTTGGTGGCATAGGCGCGCAGCCCCTTGGGCCCGACCCAATGCTCGAGGCTGGTCCCGGCGAGATCGTTGGTGCCGAGCATGACCACGGCAAAGCGCGGGTCGATGGCGTCGATCTCGCGCAGCAGGGGCGCCGCGCGCCCGTCGTCCGACGGCGCGAGCGGCCAGCCGGACCAGACCCCGAGGCTCGCCGCCTCGCTCGAGCGGTCCCAGGAGGATTCGCCGCCCGGCGTCAGAGGCCTGTCGAAGTGGGCGATGGTCTGCGCCAGCGCCTCGCGCCCATCCAGATCGACCGGTTGGCCCGAAGCAGCGGCGAAGCAGCAGAGCGAGTTGCAGTTGACCGTGAGCGAGTCGCCGACCTTCATGAACGCCGCGTCGTCGCGGGCCGGCCCACCCTCGATGATGGCGCGTAGCCTGCGGGCCACCGAAGGCGTCACTTGGACACTCTCGCCGAAGTGGCGGCCGGGCGAAGCGAGCGACGAGCCCCCGTCCTCCCTGGCGGTGCGGCTGCAAGAGAGCGAGGCGAGCGCCAGCAGCGCGACGGCAGGTCGCAGCCGCGCCGCCCGAAACGAAGGCGCGCACATGACGGGATCTTTCGGCTCGTCGCCCGGCGGCCGCAACGCCCCGGGCCCGGCCTCCAGCGCGCCCAAACCTGTCCATGGGCGCAGTCCAGCAAAGGGAGCGGCGCCCGCGCGCTCGCTCGCTGAGAGAGCACGACAGAAGCTCGGCTCCCGCCGGGCCCAGGGAGCTCGACCGAGTCGGGAGGAGTGAGTTGGGAGTTGGGAGTGAAAAGCCGGGTTTCGGGCGCAGCCTGCTGCGCCCCTACCAACCTGCGGCCGCCCGCGCAGGTTCCGGGCAAAGCGCGGGCGGTCGACTCTCGACGCTCGACTGCCTCAGAGATTGACCTCTCTGTGCATCTCGCCGACTGGCCGGATGAGCACTTCGCGCGGCTTCGAGCCGTTGGCCGGCCCGACGATCCCCTCGCGCTCCATGCGCTCGATGATGCGCGCGGCGCGGTTGTAGCCGAGCCGCAACTTGCGCTGGAGCATCGAGACCGACACGGTGTGCATCTCGCTGACGATGGCCAGGCACTGGTCGTACATCTCGTCCGCGTGCTCCTCGGTGCCGCCGCCGCCCTCCTCCGACTCCTCGTCGCGCGGCTTGAGGATCGACTCGTCGTAGACCGGTTTGCCCTGCGCCTTGAGGTGCGCGACGACCTTGGTGATCTCCCCGTCGGAGACAAAAGCGCCGTGGACGCGCTCGAGGTGCGCCGAGGTCGGCGGCAGGATGAGCATGTCGCCCATGCCGAGCAGCGCCTCGGCGCCCACGCAGCCAAGGATGGTCATCGAGTCGGGCTTGCTGCGAAGCTGGAAGCTGACGCGCGAGGGGAAGTTGGCCTTGATGACGCCGGTGATGACGTCGGTGGAGGGGCGCTGCGTGGCGATCATCAGGTGGATGCCGGCCGCGCGTGCCATCTGCGCCAGGCGCGCCACGTAGGTCTCGACCTCGCGCGAGGCGACCATCATCAGGTCGGCCACCTCGTCGATGATGATCACGATGTACGGCAGCTTCTTCGGGCCGTCGGCCTGCACCCGCTCCTCGGGCAGCGGCGCATCTTCGTCGCAGGCCTGCGGCTCGACGCTCTGGTCTGTGCACTCGGCGAGCGAGCCATCCTCGGGCTGCGCGAAGACCTTCGGGCTCTCGGGCGCGTTGTCGGTGGGGGCAGGCACGCCGAGGGTCGGGCCGTCGCTCGACACCCGCGCGATGGCCTCCTCTTCCGATTCGCCCTCGGCGACGTCGATGATTCGCAGCTTCGCGGGGACCGGCGGCTTGTCGGCCTTGGGCGCCGCGGGCACGGGCACCTCTGCCTGCATCCGCTCGACCCACTTGTTGTAGCCGCCGATGTTGCGCACGCCCGCATCGGCCAGAAGCTGGTAGCGCCGCTCCATCTCCTCGACCGCCCACCGCAGCGCCAGCGCGGCCTTGCGCGCGTCGGTGACCACGGGCAGCAGCAGGTGAGGAATCCCCTCGTAGATCGAGAGCTCGGTCACCTTGGGGTCGACCATGATCAGGCGCACCTCTTCCGGCGTGGCCTTGAAGAGGATGCTCATGATCATCGTGTTGACGCTGACCGACTTGCCCGAGCCGGTGGTGCCGGCGATGAGCAGGTGGGGCATCTTCGCGAGGTCGGTCACGTAGGGCAGGCCCTCGATGTTCTTGCCGATGGCCATGGCGAGCTTGGAGGGCGACTTGAGGAAGAGCTCCTGCTCGACGATCTCGCGCAGATAGACCGTCTCGCGCTGCTTGTTGGGCACCTCGATGCCCACCACGCCCTTGCCCGGAATCGGGGCGACGATGCGCACCTTGAGCGCTTCCATCGCCATCGCGAGGTCGTCGGCGAGCGAGGCGATCTTGGAGATCTTGATTCCGGGCGCCGGCTCGAACTCGTACATCGTGACCACCGGCCCGGGCCGGATCTCCTTGACCGTGCCCGCGATGCCGAACGAGGCGAGCTTCTCGCGCAGCTTGTCGGCGGTGGAGAAGTACGCTTCCTTGTCGATGACCTGACGCTGGCTCTCGCGGTCCTCGAGAAGATCGAGGGGCGGCAAGCTGAAGCTCGAGGCGCCCTCGAAGGCGAACGGGTCCTTCTTCTCGTCCTTGACCGGCCGGGCGCGCGCGGGCGCCTTGGGCTCGACGATGAGCGGCAGCACCGGGCCGACCGCGACCGCTGGCTCGGGCGGCGCGTCCTTGGGGACCGGCGGCGGCGGCAGGGATGCGGGCGCAGGCTGCGGGGGCAGGCTCGCGCGCGGCGAGGGCGGAACGCTGGTGCGCTGCGGCAGCGTCAGAAGGGGCTTGGCCGCCGCTGGCTCCTTGACCGGCTGCCGGGCTGCA
>ENA-UOOR01001363-UOOR01001363.1-fermentation-metagenome-genome-assembly--contig:-NODE-1363-length-29159-cov-4.966774_pt1 | contig 29159 bp, 27 predicted proteins | sample MGYA00245780_ERZ724029 | MGnify/ENA primary metagenome ERZ724029 (study PRJEB28704, sample SAMN03018315) | fermentation metagenome | biome: anthropogenic terrestrial biome; feature: soil; material... | reverse complement strand
ATCTGGAGGGGAACCTTTTAGTCAAGCACAAGCACTTACGGCTTTAGCTGCTAAACTTAAGACTCTTCCCCTAAATCTAGTGGTCTATACTGGTTATACTCTAGAACAATTATCTAAAATCCCTTATGCTATTAATCTACTAGAGTACATTGATTATCTTATCGATGGACCTTTTATGCAGGAGAAAAAATCCTTGTCTCTCCCCTTTAGAGGTTCCACTAACCAACGCATTAGAGAGAGGCCGGAAATAGAACAGTTTTTAATGGCACAGGCTAATATTACTCCTGTGCTTAGCGTTTATTCAAATTCGTTGTAGGAAAAACTAAGACCTCTTAGCTAAAGAAACCTTTTATAACACCTTTCATTTTGTGGGTTTAAGTCTTACAACCCGTTTTCCGTATTAAGCATTTTTAAATTTTCTTTAGCAGTTTAAAGGACTTTCTTAATATATGGCAAACCATTTTATAGTGAGGTGGTTTGCTATTAGAAGAAATGATTTTTCTACTTCTAAAGTTACTGCAAAGAAAACACCAACAACTACTAATAAAATTGTCAAATCTCTTGACGATATTGTTATTATAAAAGCTATGCTTAGTCGATTTGGATTGGCTTCTATAATCGCTAAACACATTGTTACCGAACGTGACAGAGGTAGACCATCTCATGGTGAGCTTGTTGAGGTCTTAGTCATTAATCGTCTTAGTTCACCCAAACCGCTATATAATGTAGAATGCTGGGCTCACGAACATTGCGTCGCTGATCTTTACGGTTATCCAGCCGAAAAGTTCAACGATGATCGTATCCGCAGAACACTAGATAAACTATGGGAATACGAAGAGACCATTCTTGATGAATGTGCCTTAAAAATAGCTACAGAATTTGGAGTTCCATTCGACGAACTTTTATATGCTTTAACCTCTATCTACTTCGAAGGTAATTATGCAAGCGAAGAGGAACTGGTTAGACTTGGTTATAGTAGGGATCAAAAACCAGACAAAAAGCAAGTTAATCTAGGGCTTACTGTTACACGTTCAGGTAACATACCTATTTTAGGCAAAGTGCTTTCGGGGAACACAGGTGATCCATCTACTGTTAAAGCTAATATTGAATCCCTTAGAAAGCTTTTGAGCAAAAAGAGTTATTTGAGGATAACCGATGGCATCATGATTAACCCCGAGAATATCCATATCATGGAACAAGATCAACTTGGGTTTTGGGCCCATATCAAGCTGACACTTATCTTTTAGAATGTCTTGATCTACCGAATCTTCCATGGAAAACTGCTACTTACTCTGGAGCAAAAGGTAACGGGATCTACAAAACCTACGAAACAGAAACTACAATTGTTTATAAACAACCAATCGATGACGCAGAAGCTCCTAATGAACCACCGGAAAAAAGAGGGAAAAAATCTAAGCAGACAACTATTGAGTACTCTTACAATGAAAGAGTAGTTGTTGTTTACTCCTCTAGCAAAGCAAGTAAAGATCAGAAGACTAGAGAGAAAGATATCGCAAAAATTACCGAAAAACTCGATAAAGTCGCAGCTGGCTTAAACCGTTATCACCTTAAAACGTGTTGTGCAGTTATGAACAAAGTTAAAGAAATTCTCAGTGGCCATTTTGCCAAATACAAAAAGTCTCTAACCATTGATATTGTTGGCACCGATGGTACTATGAGTTTCTCTTGGAGTTGGAAAAATGACGTATTAGATAAGCTAAAAACCAGGGATGGCATCTATACACTCATAACTAACAAAAGAGATTGCAGTGCCAAAGAACTTCTGGAACTATACAAAAGTAGAAATGGCATAGAATCAAGGTTTCGCGATTTATAATCCACCATCAAAGTAAGACCTTTATTCGTACACACCGAAGAAAGGATAAGGTCTCTGGTTCTTATTACCATTTTAGCGTTACAGATCTACTCTCTAATCGAAGAGGGAGTTAGTGTTCTACAGACTGAGGTTAAACAGAGCTATTACGAAATTGAATGGATTAACCTAACTTATGACCATTTCAAGATATTGGAACTCTTGAAATTGGCTCTTTTTGACCTACCCGATTTTGTTACTTCCTGAAGATAATGTCCAAAAAATTCAATAAACAAGTGGGTTAAAAATTAAATATTCCTAATGCGGAAAACAGGTTACAACAAAAAAGACAAGAGTAATCTAAAGGGAGACACTACATTAGTCGGTGCCTCCCTTGTTCTTTATATAAGCATAAATTGAATTATTGAAAAACCTAATTACAGTTATGGGGAGAAAACTTTAGCCACACAAGCTGGATCGAGTTGATGGCATTAATGTCAGAGGGGGATTTTTCATACCGATGTATGTGGAAACATATCAATCGGTTTTTTCACTATTTTTGAGAAATGGTCGTATGTGGGAACTTGTCGAGGACATTTATCGCACATTGTTGTTCTTACTGCTGGTTTTGGAAAACTTTTATACCTTGCGTAAAAACAAATACAAGCAGCACCTTCATCAAAGTATACTAACTCATTTTTATCGTTAGGATAAAATAACTGTAATTTTTCTAGATCTCTTTATTAATTCATGATCTAAGTACTTAGCGATTTTTCTGATTTCAATTTCTTTAAACTATGATGATGCCATAATTAGTATTATGGTATTTACGACAAGTGACTCTAAACACTAATAAAAGGTCGTTTTAGTTTCTTGCAAAGCCGCATAATTGTATCTTTTCCGGTAATTACTGCTATTGGGAGTCCTCCTGGAGGTTGAAGCCACTGTCCGCTTAAGACCATATTTTTAAGACCTTTAATACGCCCGGTATGTTGTAATGATTTTCCCCGAAGAGTGGACCAAAAGCCCATATAAGCACCGCGATAGGCATTGCAATAATGTTCATAGGTTTGAGGGCTTGCTACATCAAGTAACTTGAGCTTCCCTACCATATGAGGAAACCTGTTTTCCATTGCCTTAATTACTGCTTCACCAATTCGCTTCTTTTCCTTTTTATAAGCTTCTTTATCTTTATATAAAGCTTCCCATGCCTTCAGTTCGTCTTGAAACTGATTAATGGCAAAGGTTATTACAGTATGGCCTTGTGGAGCAAAATCTGGTTCATAGGCATAATGCGTCATCTGCAAATGCTCTATTGGCTTTTTATTTTGCTTGATATCTACTGATTCTACAGGAAACTTAAGAGTCCGAGGAATATCTTCCATTGTGCCTTCATAACCGATTCCAACATAAATATTTGAAGCTAAGGGATAGACGTTAGGATTGTTAAACCTCTTCTGAAATTCAGGGTCCGGATATTGTCCTTTTAATAATCGTTCATATAGAGCATTTGCATCGCAAGCAGCAATAATGAAATCGCCTTCAAAAGACTTACCATTCTTACACCTGACTTTCCGTACCATATCCCCTTTAATATCAAGGTCTACCACTTCACAGGAAGACTCTACGGTTCCCCCTAAAGAAATGTATAGTTCTACCATTCGCTGGGCCATTGCTTTAGATCCTCCTATGGGAATTGAAGACTGCTCACCAGTGAAGACCCCTAGGGCAAAGATAATTGATGAGACACTGTATTCTCCTTCCGGCATAAATGAATAAATAGCCATTTTAATGGCCGGGTGCTTAAACTTATTAGCAAATTCCTTGAAGGTGACTTTATCATATTTTTTCATAATCATCCCTGCATCCTTCATAGAAAACATAAACTTTATTTTTTCAACAATATTCATCATATCCATTGGCTTTCCAGCTGGCATGGAGAAGAACTGTAGTTGCTTGATGTCCTTGCAAAACTCCTCAATGATGTCTTTATCTTCTAGAGATATCTCCAACCAACTAGACTTTAACCTTTCAATATCACGATAAAAGTGTACAGTAACATCTCCGTGCTCAACAGCCATAAAACTCTCAGGATGATAAATATTTACCCTATCAAGAGCACCTACAGTATTCCAAAGATCCCGAAGAGGTGTTCCTTCCTTTGTACCTACCAGCCAATGTATACAGCCATCAATGTGATAACCCTGACGATCCCAGCCAGTACACTCTCCACCTAAAGTATGGTGCTTCTCCAGAATAACACTTTCAAAACCATTTTTTTGGGCAAAAATACCTGCACTTAATCCAGCGACCCCTCCACCAATAATAACTATTTTTTTCATTACAAATTCTCCTTTCGCAACTGGTCGAACTCTTGATTATTGAGCCATGAAGGCACCTGGCCGTTGGCCTCCATGGCTGATAACCCCATCTGAAAGACTCGCATTTTTAGCAATAGTCGTCTATGTTCGTCATGAGTCCAGCCACTCATAGCTTCATCCTCAGCCATTGCCTCAAGCAAAGTATTCTCTATTGTTTCGTAAAAAGCCATATATGGATTAGGCTGTATTGACAATTCTCGAAACAATACTGGATACTCTCGAGCAAAATCCAAGCTGGCTTTTCCAATGTTTTCAAACATACTTTTTCCTTTTTGCTTTGTAAGCAATTCTTCCGATATAGCAAATACCCGCTGTACCACAGCCTCTACCAAGTCATCAACAGTAGCAAAATTAACATAGATTGGGGCGACCGAACTGTTAAGTCGATTCACCAACTTCGGGCAGTGATTCCAGAAAAGCCTTTTTCTTTAGCGACCTCTAAAGCGGCACCTACAATAGCGTTTCTATCAACTTTTGTTTTTGGCGGCATATTAATCTCTCCTTACATTGTGTTACATAACTACAGTTATATAATATAGTGTCATTCGATGTTTTCCAAGTGTTAATTAGAAAATAACTTATTATTTTCTAATATATGTAATAATTTGTAAACATAAATGCCTTCTATAAATATAAAGAAATGCCGTCAAGTTTCTGATTAAGGTATAATGTCTTTTGTGGCTTGGTCGCTTTCTTCATTCAAAAAGGGAGCAAAAGTGTCTTTTTCGGCTAGAACCTCGTTCATTGCTTTTACAACTGGTGTCTTTAGAACCTTTTCATTGATGGTTGGGGAAGAGCAGTCGGAACCTTTTTCTTCAGGGCGTATCACCTCCTTAAAAAAGCGTACTGAAATTAAATGAAGCTTATCGTCATCAGCAGTATGTGCAAATTTTACACATACTGAATTCTTGTCATGTCATCCTTTATAAAAATTTTGATACAGATGAGTTTGTTTTTTTAATGACACTTGCATAGGATGTTACATCCATCCTATCTCCAAAAAACTATGCTTTTATCTAATCTATCTCCTCAACCCTACCCAATTTTTCGCCCAAAAAATTACCCTCGATACGTTCCCTCATACACATATCGAGGGTTAAAGTCGAGTGGATAGATTTACTTTCATTTTAATCCTCCATTCCGCCGCTTTCGCTGCGGCACAAATAGTAATGAAAAAGACGGCGCGACTTTAGTCCCGTGGTTTATAATATTTCTAAGAGGAAGATATACTACAAAGCACGGTGGGGTGAGTCGTAGACTGCCTTTTCGGGGGCTTAAATCAATATTTTAATCAGTGTTGGGATCGTCTTTCAAGCACAAATAAGTGGTTCTATAAGACCGCACGCTAAAAATTGCTTTAGCTAATAGTTAGATGTGTGACGATTCAGTAAATCTCATCCTCCTTCAACATGAAAGGAGGATGTGCCATGAAAGTTGTTTACCCTATTTGTTGTGGTGTCGATGTGCATAAAACTTTTCTCGTCGCCACAATCATTACTTCAAAAGGAATTACTCCCCATTATTCTAAAAAGAGATTCTCTACCTTTAACAATTCTATCCTTCAGTTTAAACAATGGCTGCTCGATAATAATTGCTATGATGTGTGTATGGAATCTACCGGCAAATATTGGATACCTGTCTATAACCTTTTAGAAGACAGCATCCATGTCACTGTTGCTAATCCCAAATGGGTAAAAGCCGTAAAAGGAAACAAAGACGATACAAAAGATTCTAAATGGATTGGCGATCTTTTCCGCTTAGGTCTAGTTCCTGAAAGTTATATTCCAGATACATAAACTATATCTATTTTTCTAGTTCTATCAATTTCATTTGTTTGGCTACCACTTTAATCTCTTCTTCTTCACCAAAACTAGTAAATTGAAGCTGCCCTTTGATGAAGTATGCTTGACCAACCTCGGGTAGATGTTTGTTATACATCTCGCTAAAAACAGTTATTGCTACCGTACCCTGAAAATCTTCGAAATCAACAAAAGCCATTGTTTGCCCTTTACGATCTGAATATAAATTTACTTTAGTAATAATGCCGCCTAAAACAACTTCTGAACCATCTTGCATCTCTGCTAAGCCCTGAGAACTATCATGTCTATAACGATTAATACTTTCCCTATAAACATCTAAAGGATGGCCTGAAAGGTAGAAACCAAGGGCCTCTTTTTCCCAATCTAAATAATCTTGGGCACTTCGTTTAGGTAAGGTAGGTAACTTTATGGCTACTTCCTCCGCACCGAACAAAGATAATTGTTGAGAATTACCTTTTTTAGCTCGCTCTAAAGCAATTTTCATTACTTCCAATAAAGATTCCCTAGGGCCAAAACTATCTAAAGCTCCAGCTTTAATCAAGTTTTCTAAGGAACGACTATCTAAACTTTCTTTATTCTTGGTGCAAAGGTCTAAAATGTCAACATAAGTGGCATTTTTTTTGATTTGTTCAGCAAGTCCCATACCCACTCCTTTAACTACCCCTAACCCCAAACGAATAGCACCATTTATAGTTCGATGCCAGGCTGAACTTTGGTTTACATCCATAGGTAAAACCTTAAACTTTAATTCTCGTCTTATATGCTCTAGATAAGCAGCTGTCTTGTCGGAGTTATCGATAACACTGTTTAAAAGTGCAGTCATAAACTCTACTGGAAAATGAGCTTTCAAGTACGCTGTTTCGTATGCTATTAGTGCATAAGCTGCACTATGAGCCTTATTAAAACAATAACTACCAAACCCCACGAACACGTCGTCCCAGAGTTTTGTGGCCTCTTCTTCACTAATCAAACCAAGATTTTTAGCTCCTGAAATAAATTTTTCTCGATGCTTATCCATTAGATCTTTCTTCTTCTTAGCCACAGCTTTACGCAGTTCGTCACTTTCCCCTCTTGTATAACCAGCTAAGACCATAGCCGCTCTCATAAGCTGTTCTTGGTAGACCCAAACCCCATAAGTTGATTTAAGGATTGGTTCTAAGGTTTGATGGAGGTATTTAGCTTCTTTCTGACCATGCTTACAAGCAACAAAATCATCCACCATGCCACTTTCTAGTGGTCCTGGTCTATACAAGGCTAAAAGAGCAATGATATCTTCGAACTCAGTAGGTTTTAAACGTCTACATAAATTCCGCATACCATCCGATTCTAACTGAAAAACGCCTAATGTATCTCCATCTTGTAAAAGTTTATAGGTCTCCGGATCATCTAGAGGCAAAGATGCTAGATCAATCTTTATAGGTAGCATTTGGATAGTATCATCAATAATAGTTAAATTTCTAAGCCCTAAAAAGTCCATCTTCAAAAGCCCACGCTCTTCGGTTGCTTCCATATCTGTTTGCACAGCATAAGTGCTTTCTGCGGCACGGTAGATCGGCACATATTGATCAATTGGCTTAGGTGTTATCACTACACCTGCAGCATGTAGTGATGCATGTCGGGCATGACCTTCTAATCCTTTAGCATACTCGACAACTCGGGCTATTTGCTCATCGTTTTTACATAACTCACCTAATTCGCCTTCTAAAGCTTTATCAATAGTCATACCTAACCCATTAGGAATCGACTTAGCAATGCGGTCACCAAGACTATAGGGTAATCCCAAAACCCGAACGATATCCCGTACAACACCTCTAGCTCCAAAAGTACCAAAAGTGACTATTTGACCTACATGGTCTTCACCATATTTATCTTTAACATAGTTGATTACTTCCTGTCTTCTCCGTTGACAGATATCTACATCAATATCAGGCATACCAATTCTATCTGGATTAAGGAAACGTTCGAACAAGAGATCGTACTTTAAAGGATCAATCTCAGTTATACCTAAAAGATAAGCTACGATAGATCCTGCAGCAGAACCTCTCCCTGGACCGACAGGAATGCCATTATTTTTGGCCCAGCTAATAAAATCGCTCACGATTAAAAAATAAGCTTCATAACCCATCTGCTCAATAACTTCTACTTCAAACTTTGTACGTTCATTAACTTCCTGAGGTGGGTTGGCTCCAAATCTCCTAATTAACCCTTCTTTTACCTGCTCTAGGAAATAAGCATGTAAACTAATACCAGCTGGTACTGGAAACTGAGGTAAATGTAGTTCTCCAAAACTCATCTTAAAATTACATTTTTCAGCTATCTCTAAACTATTTGTAATAGCTTGAGGAACTTCTCGAAATAGTTCCTGCATTTCAGCTGCTGTTTTGAAATAGTGTTCGTCAGAAAAGACTTCCTCAGCTCTAGTAGTGTATTCGTCGAGTGTAATTCCCCATTGCAAACAAAGGAGTACTCGATGTAATTCTGCTTGATTTCTCTCTGTATAATGAGAATCATTAGTAGCCACTACAGGGATACCTGTAGCTTTACTAATCTCTATTAATTCGCGATTTACTATCTTCTGTTCAGCTATACCATGATCTTGAAGTTCAATGTAGTAATTTTCTTTGCCAAATAACTCAGCTCTTTTTAAAGCTTCTTCTCTGGCTTTATCTCTATAACCACTTAATATCCACTGGGCTTCGGCTCCTGCTAGACAAGCCGATTGAAAGATAATCCCCTGATGGTATTCTTCTAAATCTTCCCAGTAAATTTGGGGACGATAATAAAATTGCTTCTGTCCTAAGCTCACTAATTTAATTAAGTTTTGGTAACCCACTTCGTTTTGGGCCAAGGCAACCAAGTGATAGGGTCTCGGAACTTTATCACCTTTTTGGCCACGTGAAAGATACAGTTCACAACCACTAATAACTTTTACGCCATATTTTGCACCTAGCTTATGAGCTTGCGTCTCTCTAAACATAGTGCCATGATCGGTAATAGCTACAGCTGGCTGACCATCTCTAGCTGCTTTAGCGATTATATCTTGGACAGTACTCAGACCATCTTGTAAACTTCCGTCTGTATGAACATGAGTGTGAACAAACATTACTGTTCCCGCCTTTATAATTAGCTTATTATCTTAAGATATTTAACTTATAGGCGCATAAAACCTGCTTACTTAACGAGAAAGATTCCTACTAAAAAATCTAGCTAGCATTTGTTCATTGGCTTCTCCCAGTTTACCCAGGAAATATGTATAGGTAATTGATATAATTAAAGAGGCTGTTTAGACAGCCTCTTTCTTTAACTAACTTAATAGTTATATTGCGTTTTTGCACCCAGTGGTTCGTCAAAGTCACCTTTAACATAATCATAGACCATATCGTATAATTCTCTAGCATCAGGACTGGAACTTAAAGCAGCTTGCGAGAAGACAAAAGCATCTTGGTAATAACCATGAACTGCTTCAGTTCTATAACCATAAGTTACGCCAGCCCGTAGATAGTTAATAAAACGTTCCCGTCTTGATCTGTCGCTAAATACCCGACCATCTGCTTCTATCTCAATACCTTGACCATAAGTTTGTGCTTGACGAGTCACATCAGAAAATCTACTAATGGCCGCATCACCAAACATATAGTTTGGCTGATGAATACACAGATCAAAGCCTAGTGACTCCCAATCTTTATGACCAGAGGCGTTAAACCAAGGAATCCAAGATAATTTAAGATCTTTTTCATGTAGATAGTCTGAAACTTTACGAATTAAATCTGCTTCGCCAGGTATCTCATAGTGAATCATCTCTTCAAGCCAATAAAAACCTACCAGTTCTATATTTTCAAATTCAGCAGCCTTAAAACGCTCGGTTACTTGGTCTATATACCATTTCACTGCTCGGAACCGATGATCTGTAGCTGTTGAGGCATCTTGCCAGGAGAAATTGAGGGAACCAGTCCCGTCAACATCACCAAAGTTTTTAATTTCTGCCATCGGATTGGGTATCATAATATATACTTTACCTTTTTGTTTAAGATCTAAGCTGTTCTTGCCAATCTCATATGCTCTTTCGAAACCTGCTAGCTGTCTATTCTCTTCGTAAAGCGAGTCAATAAACCATTGCCATTCATCTTTAGCAGCTGGAGTTCCTCTTGAAGGTGCATCGAAAGCAGTTCCATTAGGTCCAACCAAAGCTAAGAATAGAAATGAATCAAAGAACCAATCGTATATTGGCAACTCTGCTCCATCTAACTTGCCCATGTACGTTACATAGGGAAGTGCATCTAATCCAGACCAACTAAGTCCATAGTTTGTATAGATTAGCATTAGATCGTTGACACCGCCACTACGTGGGTCGCCCTTCGGGTAGTATCCTGAAGTCTTTGTAATCTTAGTTTCATCTTCAGTGCCTTTAATACTAAATTCACTAGCTGTAAACTTAGTATTCTCTGCCCACAGGCTGATGCCACCACTCTTATATTTAATACTGCTAGCTTCAATTATCATCTTATCATTTAGGAAAACAGTAAATTCATTTTCTACAACTTTGAGTCCTATCTTAGCTACTTCACCAGCTTTAATGCCAACATCAGCCATCCCTAATTCCCGCCAATTCCCTAAGTTGCCATCAAAGCGATTAAGAGAGATTTTATCCTCTTGGATGTGGAGGCCATATGTTAAAAAAGGAGCAGATGTTCGGAAGTAGATTCTTACTGCACCATCTTCACCATACTCTTCAGGTTTAATTTTTAACGATAACTCATAATCCGTCCAAGTCTCGTTTCCTAGTTTAGCCTCAGCCCACCCAAGTCTTGGCCAAGCTATAGTTTCCGATGTTCTAACCCAATCTTTTTGTTGCAAAAACCAATTATCAAAGCCTGTAGTCTCAAATGTAGCACTAGCTAAACTGCTTAGTAATACTAATAATACCAAAATTATTCTAATCAAAATCCACCACCTCAACTAATTTTTTCTCCAAAAATACCTTATTACCTTTTTTTCAGTGAAACAAATTAATAAGCCATACTATGATAGTCGGGCCTTTAATCTTTTTTTGGTTGCTATCCCTCAACTAAAGCATAAGTACCAGTACCGACACGTATAAACAGAGGGGACGAGCCTAAAACAACTTGAATTGATTTAGCTGAGTATTGTGCTTCTTTAGGTAGCATAGCATTAATAATTTGCGTTATTTCTTTATAATGGGCAGGACGCCCTAAACTCTTTAGTACATCCTGTACATAATCGGTTCTATTTTTTGGCATATAAAAATCCCACTCAGCCAATGAATAATAACCATTTTTATTGAGATTAATCGATTTGCTGTATTTGAGGCAGGCTGCAATTAGGTTACTAGGAGCATTTATGTTTTTTCTCACTAAAGCATCTATGACCAATTCTTGTAACACTTTATCGTAAATTGCGTGCCTTCTTTGGTATAAAATATCTCTAGCAGTTGATTGGATCATAATTACTAATTCCCGGTCAATATTAGATAAAGCCCAAAGCCCTTCGTTTACCTCATAAGCTTCAGATAATGCTATTATAACTGGAACCACGTTAGCAGCATTTAAATTACCTGCAGGCACTTTCGCTAATAAGAGGGAACTTAGTTCACCAATACACAACACGCCTCCATTGGCTTTTAAGATATCCTCTACAATATTTAATAAAGGTTTAGCTGCTAATCGATTAGTTGGCGAATACATCTTTTTCTTAGCAGCTTTTTCTATCTGTCTTACCCGTTCACGAGAAAGATTATAATCTTTTGCAATGTTCTCAAGGGTTTCTGTATGAACAGAATAAAAGCCTAACCGGCGGTTAAGAACATCTTTTTGTCTTCGAGACAGTGGTTTTTGCAAAATAGCTAAATAATCTTCTAAAGATCCAACTTCAATATCTTCGGACTGCGAATTATAGCTTTGAAATCTCTTTAACTCCTCTTCAATATCATAAACAGTACGTTCGCCAATATTTTTCAAGGCATAAAAGTCCTGCCTTTTAAGGTCAATGATTTCATCTATGTACATAAAGCCACTTTCTTTTAAAGCATTTAATGCACGTGTTGTAAGATCTAAAGAATCTATTAATACTCGTTTCTCCCCTAGTTGCTGAGTTCGGTTGACTTTAGGCCGAGTAAGACAACTTATAATTTCTAAATTAGCAACCTCTTTTATTTGGGTAACTATTTTATCTAAAGAACATTGTCCAACACCTCGGAGATCACTAATCTCTTCTATAGTCATATCTTTTAATTGGCTAACGTAAAGAATATTATTACGTCTTAAAGCGTTAAGTGCTCGGTTACCCAATTCGAGATTCTCAATTGCTAGATCTTGTATTTGGTCTTTTTCCGCATAATACATACTTAAGGAGCGAATAATATGCTGAACCGTGCTTTTACCGACACCCTTTATTTTCAGTAAATTTTCAACCCCGAAAGCTTCTAAGTCTCCGAACGTCAAAATGTTGGCTTTCTTTAGGCCTTGTATAGCTCTTGGTCCAAAATTCAGAACTTTAATATTTATATCTCTATCCTCGGTTCGCACTTTTATTTGGTCTTGATTAGAAAATGTCAAACCTTTTTTATAAGATGTGATGAAACGGTAAATCTCAGCGGCGGTAACTTGTCCCAGTTTAGGAATAAGTAAGAGTTCTTCCCAACTAAGTTCCTGTAATTTATCGTAAGTATCAATACCAGCTTGTTTCAAAGCATTAACAGCACGTACCGATAGGCCTAAGTTGCCTACAGAAACTGTGTTTTGAACAGGCATCGATACTAAATTATCAGCCATAATATTCAACCACCTTTTTATTCTATAGGAAACTTAGACTTTTCTCCAGCTTCTCTTAGCTTTTAATTTCTCTAATAATTAAATTATTCCTCTTTCTCACAATACCGCTAAAATAGTTACACAGAAAAGCTGTCCTCCTTATCTTGACAAATCCGAGCAAACTACTTAGAATAAAACCAGAATCCGTACCTGAGCGGTTCTCGCCCCTCTCTGGGACGTTCATATCAGGGAACATATCCCGAGGAGGTTTCTTCTTAATGAAAGAAAAAGTAGCAGCTGTTTTGGATAAAATTCGTCCCAGCTTGCAAGCTGATGGTGGCGATGTTGTTCTTGTAGATGTAACCGACGATGGCATAGTTAAAGTACGCCTCACTGGTGCTTGCTCTGGTTGCCCTATGTCCACCATTACTCTCAAAAATGGTATTGAGCGTATTCTTAAAAAAGAGATTCCCGAGGTTCAATCTGTGCAATCAGTCTGACGGTAGTTACCTTTTTTAAGAAATAAAACCCTGTAGAGCTTAATCTACAGGGCTTTTTGTTTAGTTAACTGTTCTTTTGTTGTTTTCGACTTTATATTAGTGTGACAAGTTAAGCAATTACCAGAACAAGCAAAACACTCATCAGCAATCTGGCTACCACAGCGAGGACACCTTTTGCTCAAAAGGTTCTCTAGTCTGATGGTAAAACCACAAGTATTGCATTTTATTTCTTTCATAAGCGACTCCTCGCATCATTAGTTTTTAATCCCTGACCATACTTTTATGCAAAGATACCTTCTTAGGCATTTAGTAGAGTTTTTTGCTTAGTAAACAACTACTTAAATAATAACTTGTGCGATTAATCCTCCCACTAAAAAGGCCACCGTTAAACAACTAGCAATAACTAAAAACCCTTGTTTTGATCCTCTTTCTTTAAAAATAACTACCATACTAGAGATACAAGGGACAAATAAAGTTAGGGTAGTCATCGCTACTAAAATCTGTTGTTTAGATAATGCCATTTGGAAAAAGGCTGCAGCACCAAAATCTCTTCTTATTAAGGCCATCATAAACGCTGTAGTGGCCTCTATAGGCAGTTTCATCCAACTAACTACTAAAGGGGCTGTTACCGATTGTAAGATCTCTATAGCGCCCGTAAGCTTCATAACACTAATTAATAATGAACCTATGACAAAGAGCGGACCTGCCTCCGCTAGAAAATGCCACGATTTGTTAAATGTCTTTTGCACTACATTTTTTAAAAGTGGCAAACGCATGGGCGGAATATCAATTAAAAGATCTGTCGGTTTTCCTGGTAATAGCTTATTTAGAAGTGTTCCAGCTAACATAAAAATAGTTAACATAATAAAGACATAGGCTAGAAAATAACCAAAACCTACTGCTGATAACATAGCCGTAATTACACCCATCTGAGCTGAACAAGGGATAGTTAAACTTAATAAAACAATAGCAATTAGCCTCTCTCTATCTGAACCAAGAATCCGCGTACTAATAGAAGCCATTGTTACACAACCAAAACCCAAGATCATCGGAATAACTGCTCTACCATTTAACCCTATGACATTAAAAACTCGATCTAAAAGGGCTGCTACTCTTGGTAGGTAGCCTGAATCCTCTAAGATAGAAAGGAATAGATAAAAGGATATGACAAGGGGAAGCAATAGAGCTAAGATATAAGTTATGGTCATGGTAAGAACGCCAAAATCGCCAATAAGAATTTGTCCTAAGGCAGTGTCTGGCGCAATTGTTTGCCCTACCAAACCTCTCACCCAGGGCTCGTAATAGGTATTCATTACCCCTTCAAGATAATCTACCACTGTCCCAGCTGCGAAAACACCTATCAAGCGATAAGCTAAATATAACATTATTAATAGTGCGGGTATACCAACAGCTGGTTTTAAAAGAAGATCACCTATTCGAGTGGATAGCTGATGTTTATTATCTTTATAGTGGACAACTTCTTTACAAAGATTATCAACTCGTTTGCGCCTAGCAAAATAGATCTCTTCTCGTTTTTCTGGGACTCCAGGTAGTTTATTTTCACCTTCTAAAGCTAAAAGTACTTCGGTCTCTCCTTTAGCAATATCTTTATACTTTTCTAGCAGACCACTAATCTCAGTACTTTTTATTCCCTTTTTGGCTGTGGCTAATTTTTTAGTCATGTCTTCTAGACCAATTCTTTGAGCTGCAACAATAGGTATTACTGGAACTCCCAAATATTGTTCAAGTCTTTTTATATCAAGTTGAATGCCTTGCCTTTTAACCTCATCCATCATATTGACAACTACTAACATAGGTATACCCATATCAGCTAGTTGCAGAGTTAAAAACAGATCTCGCTCTAAATGAACACCATCTACAACATTGAGTAAGAGATCAGCCTTCATTATAACCTCTTTGGCAACTTTTTCTTCGTCATTAAACGAAGATACACCATATATTCCTGGTGTATCAGTTACTAGATAGTCGTTATAAGTGCCCTGGGAAACATCTACTGTAGTACCAGGAAAATTAGAAACATCTACATAAAGACCGGTTAAATAGTTAAAAACCACCGATTTGCCCACATTAGGGTTACCAACTAAAACAAGATGCTTATGCCCATCTTTGTGCTCTTTTGCCATCTCTTGCTACCTCCTGCCCTAAAGCTTTAACTGTAATTTGGGCAGCTAAGGCTTCACCTACTGCTATCTGTTGATGGTTTTTCCTAATTATTACTGGCCCTTTGGGCATTTTCTGCACGCAAGTGACCTCTGTGCCTGGCATTAAACCCAGACGTACAGCTTGAGAACGAATAATGCCACTAGGTAAGTCCAGTAAAATAACTGTTTGCCCTCTATTCAGTTGATTAAGTGTCATAATAATTGCCCCTCTTTGTTATTGCGATTGTTTCTCAATAAAGGATACCCTATTTGAGAATCTTTGTCAATAATCACAGGGCTCTACGGGTAAAGGATTTTGCCTTCCTCTTCTAGCTGTTTTTCCATAATGGTTCGATGTTAAGAACCTTAGACAGATTATCCAAAATCCACAATAAGAGCTAAAATTGCTGGTATATTTTTACAGCACCTCCCAATAATTTATTCCTAATTAGTTCTACACCAGCTAAATATGTCCCTAACTCTAAAGTAATAAAACTAGCCAAAACAATATAACCTTAGAACAATCAAGGGCCCTATTTCCTTTTTCTAGCCGAAGATAAGGAATTGTAATTGTGACTGGTCTAACCTTTTGCCATATTAAAAAGTAGCCCTAATGATATCTATGTATTGCTCTCTAAAATAAGTTTCGTCAACTAGGTAATAATAAAAAAACATTGATAAACTTATGGGTAGTTTCCCAATAATCGAAATAAGAACCCACTAAGCCCTTCTTGCTTAGTGGGTTCTTATTAACGTACAAAGATACTGTTTATTATTAACATAAAAACTACGCCTGAAACAAAGGAGAAAGTAGCACTATCTGCATAACCATGACCATGAGACTCAGGAATAATCTCTTTAAAAACAACATATAACATTGCTCCTGCAGCGAATGCTAAGGCAAAGGGGATAATAGCTTGCACATAACCTACTAACACCATCCCTAGTAGAGCAGCTATAGGTTCCACAAGCCCTGTTAAGGTTGCTAAGCCAACAATACGCCAAGATGACATCTTCGAGTCTATTAGAGGAGCTGCAACCAGAAGTCCCTCGGGAGCATTTTGTACACCTATAGCAATTGCTAATGCTAAACCCATACCAGGTGCATTAGATGCAAAACCTACACCGACAGCTAAACCTTCGGGAATATTGTGAAGGACAATAGCAGTAATCAACAATAAGGTCTTTTTCCCTTGCGATTGGTCAGAGCTACCAAAAAACTTTTCGTAATCCATATCAGGGGTGTATCTTTCTAAAAGGCTTAATACTACAACACCAAACATAATACCTAAAGCGACTTCCCAAACAGAACCAACTTCCATAGCGGGATTAATCAAATTGAAAGTACTAGCAGCAACCATAACTCCTGCTGAAAATGCTAACAGGTTATCACGTAATTTATGCGATATCTTTTTTAAAAATATTATTGGTAGTGCGCCAATCCCAGTTGCTAATCCAGCCACTAAACTAGCTAATAATGCTTGATACATTTTTTCCCTCCGTCTATTAATTTTGCATAGCAATAATCTCTTCTAGTAGTTCTTCTGTCGGTGGTAATCCTTGTTTAGCATAACGAATAACTTTATTCTCATCTATAATATAGACGGTGCGTATTATTTTGCCTTCGCTAGTAGCCGCTTCGTACAGCTTAGCTACCTGTTTGCCTTCATCTCTACAGATGGGGTAGTTATAACCATATTTCTCAGCAAAACGTTGATGACTATCTAGCGAATCATAATTGATTGCTATTACTGTTACTCCAAGATTCTCATATTGGGCTAAAACATCTTGAGCAGCACATAGCTGTCTAGTGCAACCTGGTGTATTGTCCCTAGGATAAAATATTAAGAGGACTTTGTCCTTTATAATCTCTAAATCGATTGCTCCTTTAGTACTCTCCAAATTAAAGTTAGGAGCTTTATTTCCTATCTCAAGCATACTTATACCTTCTCCCTTACAAAGTTCTATAAAGGCCAAAGAGATTCTAACTCTTTAAGTGTCCAGTCTAGCCAAGCTGCTAATGTTTCTCCCGGAACCTCTGGTATCACAACACCGATCTCAAGTCCATAACTTTTATGGTCTATTACCTCTAAAACACTTTCTAAGTCAGCTTCAACAGGGTTGTCCCCTTTTATGATCCAGATGCTCTGATTGGTTTTTAGTTTGTTCACTGCCTGTGCAAGTAACGCTTTCTCTGCAGATTCTGATTTTGCTACACATTTGACAAAAGCACCATAATACCCAACACCAATTGCTAAGTGGGCATGCATTTTATATCCTCTTGGCGATGGGCTTAAGGCTACCCAGGTCTCGTCAGGTGGATTGATAACTCTTCTTGCATGTTTAGCTACATGGGGAAATAAAACTACGCCCTTACTAGATTGGATATTATTAACTACTTCTTCGCCAAGTAGGCCTAGTTTGGGACTTATGCGGGTTTTTATCTCAGTCATCCGCTCCGAAAAACCTGGTATTGTGAAGATATCCAGTTCGCTGGCGGTGAGAAATTTGTTTTTACTCTCGGTTCCCATAACTTTCACTCCCCGTGCTTTAATCTACCTGCTTACTCCATACCCATTCTTCCTACCATCTCTAACCTTATTCCCTTAGAATCTTATGATTTTCCCCCTCTACCTAAAGCCACTTATTTCTTTATTGGTATATTAATTTCTTCTCTATCTTCTAGAAAAACTCTGCTCCTTAAGTTATCCCGTGTACTACCTGTATTTTAATATCGTAGACGCTTAGCTGTTACCCCTAAGGTTAAAATTATTAACCTTTGCCGCCTGCAAATAATATGCTACTTATGTAATTTCGTTACTTGTTAAAAGGCCTTGGAACTAGTCCAAGGCCTTTAGGTTATCTTTTAATTAATTCTAAGGTTTTTGTGGCCAAATCCGATATCTTAACTTTGCTATAGCCCTGTACACCTGTATAGAGCGTATTGTTAATAGGATCAGTCCACTTTTTAGGTAGAGCTTTGCCACCTAACAAGGCCCCAAGAATTGAGCCAGCAGTAGCGCCGTTACAGTCAGTATCCCAACCGCCCATAACCGCAATGGAAATGGTTTTTGAGAAATCTTTCTGACCATAAATTAAGCCAGCAACCACAATTAGAGCATTATTGATTGTGTGTACTGGATTATAATTGCCATATTTCTCCCAGATAAAGTCTAAACCTTTTTCGAAATCGGTTTCTTGCTTGGCAAAATTTAAAAGGTCACGGATAGCAACTGCCAAACGGCAATTAGCAGGAATCTGACCTAAGCCAGCTTCGATAACCTCTTCGATAGAATCTACGACAAAAGCGGCGGCAATTGCAGCTGCCACAAACATCTCACCATAGATACCGTTTTTAGTGTGAGAAATGCAAGCATCTCTATAAGCATACTCAGCAGCTAGTTCTGGGTTTCCAGGATTTACATAGCCCCAAAAGTCTGCTCTGATTTGAGCTCCGATCCACTCACGGTATGGATTTCTATAGAATCCAGACTCTGGTGGTGAAATGAGATTAAGGAAATTGCGATAAGCAACTCTTTCAGCAGTAAAAGTGTGCAAAACAGGTAGCTGTGTCATCCAACGATTTGCCACATCAATAGACGTAAATTTGTGACCGTAGGTTTTTACAATATCTAAACCAATTACAGTATAGTTTAGATCATCGTCTTCAGGCATACCATCGAAATTAGCATAGTGATAATCTTTCAAAGACTTGTCTATACCATGCTTGGCCATAAATTCATCTGAATAATCAAAATCAATATAGGAATTCATGGGGTAACGGTCAGCTTCTTGTAGCAAAGCTTTAATACCTTTTCTACCCTTTTGCATACCAAAAGCTTCCCAAGGTTTACCTAACCAGCAACCTGCAGCTCTACCCAACCAAGCTCCTTCTAACCTGTCTTGTAACTTTTCATCTGTTAATTCTAGCTTGCCTAAAGCTGGGGTTTGTGGTCTCTTTTGGCGAATCTCTGCTAAAAGGTCTGGCTCCTTGTAAGCAAAGTCAGCTTTTACCTGTCTTTGCTGAAGAGTATCAAGAGCTTTAAGAGCCTCTTCTCCTGCCACATTAGCTGCAATTCCAGAAGTATCTTTACCTTCTTCTTGCGCTTGAATTAGCTCCAGGCGTAATAATTCTTTGGGGTCAAAGTAGTCGACAATCAATTGAATACCTCCTAATCATTTAAGTTATTGGAAATATCTTTTTGCATCTCCCATCGTTTAACTTCATACCCTAAATTCTGGTATAAATTTACGGCAACTTCGTTGGTGATGGTAACATACAATTTGATATTCTTTATCCCTCGATTGATAAAGAACTCCTCTCCTCTTTCCATAAGCTTGCGGCCAAATCCTTTTCCTCGCATCTCAGGTATTAAATAAATTGCCTCAATCGAACCAAAAGCTCCATATTCATTGGTATCATATATATGGCACCAGATAAATCCAGCGAGGTAACCAGGTTTGATTTCTAGCACATAGATAGCATGTTCAGGGAGTATATAGGCATCATTAAGTCTAAGCTTTTGTTCTCGCATAAAGTAAGGATTCATTTTAAACCCTGGGAAGTTACCTGTAAAAAGATCTTCTTGCCAACCAAGAATAGCTTCTTGATCTTTTTTTAAACTAAATTCTCTAATAATTGGTGTATTAGATTCAGATCCAACCTTCGATGTAGCTAGATTTAAAAGTTTTTGAAATAATCCTTCTTTTTTCATATATGCCTTTTCGAACTATAGCTCGAAAAACTTATTCTCTCCCTTCTCTTTGCTGGACCTTATATAGACTTTAAGGTTTTTTCGCCTTAAGTTCTCTAAGTGCCTTGTTAAGAGGTTCATAACTTTCTGGAAGTAGCTTTTTCGCTTTGTAAAGATGCCATCTTGCTCTAGGCCAATCATCTTTAGCTAAATAAGCTAGTCCTAAATTATGATGTGCTTTGCCTGATTCTGGATTCAATTCTAATACCTTGGTTGAGTAATTAATGGAGCGATCGGGTTTCTCGGCGTAAAATCCATAAAAAGCAGCTAGATTTAGTAGAGTGTCCTCTCTGTCACTATTTAATCGATATGACTCGTTTAACACTTTCTCAGCTACATCTATTTCGCCATTTTCTGCTAAGGCCATACCATAATTATTCAATAATTGAACTAATAATTCCTGAGGTTCGTCTGATGTTAAAGCGAAAAGAGCATTTTTGTAATATTCTAAAGCATCTTCTAGTCTATCAATATTATAGAGAGCTAAATCACCTGCTAATTTATTGAGAAGAGGATTATCTGGGTTTTTTTCCAAAGCCTTTTCTACTTCTTCCACAGCAGCTTCTATCTCGCCAATACTTTGTAGCAATATACAAGAATTGTAACAAAGATAGACATGACCAGGGTTATAGTAAAGGCCATGCAAAAAATAGGTGAGGGAATTTTCAATATCACCTGTTGCCATATATACAGAGCCAAGACCTAAATAGATCTGAGGATCAGAAGGATTTTCTTCCAAAAGAAACTGGTACCACCCCGTAGATTTTGATAGATCACCTTTATCAAAAAAAGACTCAGCTAACTTTATACCCATTTTATAGTGATCATTTGTCTTAAAAAACCAAGGGTTGGAATGACATAATGCATAAATTAACTCATCAGCTTCTAAAAGATCACTACTCTCAAGAGCTATCTCTAGTTGTTCTACTAAACATTTTTCATTAATCTCATTGTTAGTAGAGATAGCACCTTTATAGGTCTGGTAGAGTTTCTTTTTTAGAGCTCTTGCTTCGGCATCAAGGCTAATCATGATCCAATTACCCACCTTGCCGTCATGGGAATTTAATAGTCTTATAAATCTAACACCTTTGTTTTTAAACAAATTACGTAAGGTCACTGTAGGCAAAATATCATCATATGTCTTTGGATCATACCAAGATGATCTAACTTCTAGAGTCTTCACAGCTTCTTCTGCCAGGGGCTCTTTTTCGCCACCTAAAAGTTGGCGGATAAAATCTTCTCGTTCTTTGGCATTAGTAAACTGTATATATAGGCTATCCAAGTAATATCACCTCTATCTTCAATTCATAAGTATATGCAGTTTCTCCTACTAGGGCAAGGAATTTTAGAAAAATTATTGCCTTTCTAGAAAAAAGTTTAGGCAAATATTCATTAACACCACTTTGCTCTAAACGAATATGACCATATTCTACTGGCTACTTTTTCCATATTTATTGCTCTATATGCTTTTTTTAGTTAAAATAAATTTATAGTACCTACGATCTATATGCTAGGTATAGCTAGGAGAGATGCGCATGCTCGATAACCTACCTCTAGAAAAATTAGTCAGAGACTTGCCAGCTCCTGTTATGATTATTGAACCCTCGGGTAAAATACTTTTTGCCAATACAGCTTTATGTAATTTATTCGAATACTCAAAACAAGAGTTAATATCAATGGAAATATGCGATCTGGCAGCAACTAAAGACGAAGGTGAGATCTATAAAAGTATTCTTAGGCTTAGTATACAATTAAATGAATCCCATGGCCGTTTTCTTGCCCGAAATAAAACTCGCCAAGGTAATTTTCTTGAAACTGATTGGGAATGGACAAGCCTTATAGGTGATTATAATACTTTTCTGGTACTTTATGTTAAAGATATCACGGAAAGAAAACATATGGAAAACGAATATATAAACAAGGTTAAAATGTTAGAGGTCGAGATAGAAAACCGTAAAAAAATAGAACGTGCTCTCAACCTTGCCCATACAGAATTAGCAGAAAAAGTTATTGCCTTAGAAGCACAAAGAAAAATCAACGAAAAGATGCTTCTGGAGTTAGAAGAAAAAAACGAGATGTTGGAGCGACTAGCCATGGAAGACTCTCTAACCGGCATTCTCAATCGTCGCTCTTTTACTTATTACTTAACAACAGAACTTATTCGTGCTCAACACTTTAAACAAACTCTTTCTCTTCTCATTTTAGATCTAGATCATTTCAAGTCTATTAACGATTCACTCGGGCACTTAGCTGGTGATAAAGTTTTAATTAAAGTAGCACAAAGTATTCAAGAATCAATAGGTTGTAGTTCCTTTCTCTGCCGTTATGGTGGCGAAGAATTCGCCATAATTGCACCTGGTTATTATCAGAAAACCACCCAAATACTAGCTAATAAAATTCTTAACGATCTCGCCTATAAACCTATGGATATTAATAACAAACAAATTAATATTACAGCCAGTATTGGTGCCAGCTCAATAAAGCCATACGAATGGGAAGCCCCTTTAGAAGCAATTTCAGAATATATGATCAAAGCTGCGGATCAATCTTTATATAAAGCTAAAGCCGCTGGCCGCAATCAAGCTGTCGTATATAAACACAACTTAATGCCAGTTAAATATTTGGCTTCCAAAGCCAAAAACTAACCCCCACTTTTATTTAAGGAGGGTTAGTTTTTTTAATCAATCGGTATAATAGATAAAACCTTTTGTACAAACTCTACTACTTCAGGATAATATCTTTTAACTTCAGCTAAGATGAACTCTAGCTGCTGAGGCATCTTATAAAGAATAGTTCCTGCCCCTTCTTCATCATAGAAAACTAAATGGCCTTTAGCTAAAACGCCAATTGCTACAGGTGCTTTAGCAATAACACCAATAGCAGCCTTGTGAGCAACTGCTATAACCCCACAGGCATAATTGTTGCTTATCGCAATGACACCAGCTGCCAATTGCAGACTGAAGTTTACAATTCCGAAGGCATATAATGCTGAAACTGAGATTGACCCTAAAGAAAATATTATTCCCATACTTAAGGCTGCAAGAGAGATAAGACCTATACCAATACCACCTATAGCAATAACTCCTAAGGCAATTGGACCTATAGCAATAATACCTTTGGCGACCTTATTTTTCTCCCAAACCATATGCACAAAGGGTATACCAAAGATCTCCAATTTAGAACGGTATTCGAGTCTAGTAGGTACTATGTTTATTGGTCTACCCAAATTTTCTCGCCATTCCTCCGCAACCACCTGAGGATCACCCATCAACTTATAGGGATCATCTATACCTGTTTCTTCAGCCTTACTAACTAATGTTGCGAGGAGATCTTCTTTAATCCTTCTTTTAAGTGCTGGTTTAATATTAAGCATTTTTACAACATCTTCTGCATATCTCGTAAATCTGGTTTCTTTCATGAGTTTCACCCCTAACCAAGAATTTTCTTTGTAGCTCCAATAAAAGCTCGCCATTCATCTTGATAACTTTTTAAGGCCCTTTTGCCAGAATCAGTGATGCGGTAATACTTACGAGGAACCCCACGATCTGTTTCTGGCTTTTGCCAATAGCTCTCTATATAACCATCATCTTCAAGCCTATAAAGTACAGGATAGACAGTACCTTCTTTAAGCTTAAAATAACCATCACTTTCGATTTCCATCTGTTTTAAAACGTCATAGCCATATAAATCATTCTGCTTGATTAAAGTAAGAACAATAATGCTGATTACCCCTTTTTTTAACTGTTTTTCAAGTTCTGACAAACCATCACCCCCTATACTTAGTAATACTAGGTATATTGTAATCTATAATACTTATGTTGGCAAGACGATTTTATAAACCAATTCCTTTTGCCCCTAAAAAAAACAGGCTCCCAAGAGCCTGCCTCAACTAATTACCTTATATCCAGCTTTAATTACTTTGTCTTTTAGAATATCCCAGGTTACTTTTTTGTCATCAAAAGCAACAAAAGCTTTTCCTTCAGTTACACTAACCTCGACCTTAACTACACCTTCTACGTCGCTTAGTGCTTTACTAACAGCATTAGCACAACCCATGCAGCGCATACCTTCTATTTTCATGGTTTTTTCCACTTACAAAGCCTCCTTTAAATAGGGCATAGCTACCTAACTAACCGTAGTATTACTATACCCTAATAATAAGTGAGCTTTAACCTATCCTAAAAAATATCTTTTGTTATCTGTAATAAAAAAAGGCCTATGACTAAGTCAGAGGCCTGGAAATCATTTGTCTAGTTCAAAGACATTATGCAAAGTCACAACAGCTTTTTCTACATCGGGTTCAGGAATGACAGTAGAAATATTAATATCAGAGGTACTAATCATCTCGATATTAATTCCCTTCTCAGCTAATGCATTAAACATCTTAGCTGCTACGCCCGGGTTGGTAATCATCCCAGTACCAATAATAGAAACCTTGGCTTTATGATCATCTCTATCTACCGTTTGAGCTGATAGCTCTTGCATCATACCTGTAGCAACATCATGAGCAAGAGCGGCATCTTCTTTGTTAACGGTGAAAGAAATATCAGCAAGGCCTTCCTTACTGGCGCCTTGAACAATCATATCCACATTAACTCCGGCCTCAGCTAAGCGAGCAAAGATCTTAGCGGCAACACCCGGAGTGTCCTTCACCTTGGAGATGGTTAGTTTTGATATTTTTGTATCGTGAGCTACACCAACAACAATCTTTCCTTGCTCCATTAGCTCTCCTCCTCTGACTATTGTACCAGGATTCTCATTAAAACTAGACCGCACATGAATAGGGACATTATACTTTTTACCTAATTCTACAGCTCTAAGATGCAGAACTTTCGCCCCGAGGCTAGCCATCTCTAGCATCTCTTCATAAGAGATCTCTTTCAATTTTTTAGCCTCTGGAACTAAGCGGGGATCAGCAGTATAAACACCATCTACATCAGTATAAATTTCACACATATCTGCTTTCAGTGCTGCTGCTAAAGCTACTGCTGTAGTATCTGAACCACCACGACCTAAGGTAGTGATATCGTTTTGGCTATTTACACCCTGAAATCCGGCAACAATAACCACTTGTCCTTTAGCTAATTCTGTTAAAATACGTGTCGACGCAACTTCCGTGATCTTGGCTTTGCGGTGACTATTGTCAGTTTTAATACCTACTTGAGCTGCTGTTAGGGAGATGGCTTTACCACCAAGATCATTAATAGCCATTGCCAAAAGAGCAATCGATATTTGTTCTCCGGTAGCTAGTAACATGTCTACTTCACGAGCAGTAGGCTTTTTAGCAACTCCTTTGGCTAAAGCCAGGAGTTCATCTGTTTTACCTGCTGGCGCTGAGACAACTATAACCATCTGATGGCCTTTACTCTGTGTGTAGAGGATTCTCTCCGCTACATTGCGCACTCTTTGAGCATCAGCAACTGACGTTCCACCAAACTTTTGTACAATAATTCCCAAGATCAGTCACCTCCCTTGTGATTAATATCTTCCAATTCAAGTTATAGTTTAGAAGTCCTGCTTTAATTGTGTTTTTTTTAGCATGAATACCGTATCCAAAGTTTTATCGTATTACCGTTAAGAGGTGATTTTTAACCTTTTCCTCGACAAAACTCGCTCTTAGAGCATTCTCAAGTAACTGTTTTCTGGATAATTTGTTTTCAAGTAGTTCTAAAGCTAAATCATATTCGTTCCTTAAAGAAATCTGTGAAGTCTCTGGATCATCATCATTGATAGTTACTAGGAGCCCTTCTTCCACCATCTCTTTAAGTGGATGTTCTTCTAGTGAATCCACAGCGCCGGTGTGGAGATTACTCGTCGGACAAACTTCAAAAACCACACCCCGCGCTTTCGCTAGGGTAACCACCTTAGGGTCATCTACCACTCTTATTCCATGGCCTATTCTGGTGGCACCTAATTCTAAAATTGCTTCGGCAACATTAGCAGCAATACCTGCTTCACCTGCATGGACAGTGATACCTAAGCCACCTAATTTGGCAATTTCAAAGGCTTTATGGTGATTATATGCAGGAAAGTTTGCCTCATCACCTGCAATATCAAAGCCCACTACGCCTTGGTTTTTGTATTGTACTGCTAATTTAGCTAATTCAATCGAACTCTCTGGGGTGGCATGGCGTAGTGTAGAAATAATTAGCCGAGCAACTGTCCCAAAATCCTTTTCTCCTTTTTGCAACCCCTCTAATACAGCTTCTATCGTATCTGGTAGTTGCATATCACCTGTTGTATGCAGAGTAGGGCCAAAGCGGACCTCTAGGTAGAGGCAATCATTCTTACTTGCTGTCTCTACACATTCATAAGCCACTCTAGTGATATTCGCTCGTTTTTGGGTAAGGGGATAACCATAAGCTATCTTATCTAAAAACTCTTTTAATGATGAGCAGTTTTTTGTAACTGTTAGCTTCTCCTTAGCATCCTCACCCATCAACTCGTAAAAAGTAGCTGGCCTAATACTACCCTCTAAATGAGTGTGTAAGCTAACTGTGCAGTTCATTTAGTATCGCTCCCTAAGATACTGGGTTCATCGAAAACCCGGATATGAAACTCACAATAAGGATCGCCATTGGCACAACATTTTTCTTCTTCTACTTCTACCCTTTTACCCAGTTTAACTTCAAAAGCACCAGCAGCTGTTCCCGATTCATAAATACAAAGTTTGAGCCCTATGTTAGGTAAACCATAGCAATCGGCACATTCATAGGTTCTGTAAACAGCTTCGTTCTCCTTAACCCAAACTATCTCCTGCCGGCCATATTTATGTTCAGGTGCTATCCGTACATTGCTTTTTAAGAGTTCTTCTAGTGTATTGCCTGTTATTCTCGGTGCAATATAAGCAGCACCAATAACCTTCCCCACCTGGTAAGCAAGGGGTAAGAGCTCGGGAAATAGAGTGAACATAAAAGTTTGTCGATCTCTTAGATAAAGGATCTGCATTTCATTACCAAAAGTAGGTCGGATATTAACGCCTTGATCCAAACACTGATAATGTTCGTCGATTGCTTGTAAAAGTTTATTCTGTTCAGCCATCTTTTTAACTAGATCAGGGAAAGCGGGCAAAGAAGCTTCGCCAGCTAGTTTAACTAATTCTTTTAATTGATCATAATTAGACATGGGTGTCACCTCGATCAAAATGTTCACCTAAAGCCTTAGGTGCTTCAACTTTACGTACTAAACCACCTAAGACAAATATAGTTACAACATAAGGAATCATCTGGACAAACTGAGTTGGCCACCCATAGAGTTGTAAATTCATCTCTACTGCATTAGCAAAGCCAAAGAGTAAAGAAGAGAGTACTACACCCACAGGGTTCCAGTTGCCTAATATATTGGCTGCTAGCGCAATATAGCCGCGTCCGCTCACCATATTACGTCCGAAAAGGCTAAGTTCGCCTAAGGAGAGATACGCTCCGCCTAAAGCGGCTAGCATGCCCCCTGCGATAACAGCAATATATTTATAGGTATTTACAGGTATTCCCAAACTGTCTACGGCTGCGGGGTTTTCTCCTATGGCTCTTAATCTTAAACCCCACTTAGTTCTATAAAATAAGAACCAACTAATTACCATTAAAATAATTAAGAGATAGAAAAAGGGCGATTGGCGAAAAAAGATTTCACCTAAAACAGGAATATCACTTAAAAAGGGAATGTTCACTGGATAAATACCTTCCACATCAGCTGATTTCCCTCTATTGCCCCAGATAGCGACTAATAACACTGATGTTAAGCCTAGGGAGAGTAAATTAAGTGCAACCCCAGCCACCACGTGGTTGGCCTTATAACGTAAAGTAACTAAGGCTAGTAGAAAAGCTAATACACCGCCACTAATTACAGCTAGTAAAACACCTAACCAAGCATTGCCTGTGAGGTAAGAACCAAGAACACCAAAGAACGCACCCACTAGCATTAAGCCTTCCAAGCCTAGGTTAACTACACCTGCTCTTTCGCTGTAAACAGCTCCCATAGCTGCTAACCCTAAAGGAGTTGCCATGCGTAGAGTGCTAGCTAAAAGAGCCATCGTTAAGAAAAAGGCTTCACTGTTTAGTATTTGTTCTAGCACTTTTTAGGCCTCCTTTAAGAAACTTTAAAATATTTGGCGCTGCTATAAATAGGATAATAGCAGCTTGAATAATCAAGACAAAGTCTACCGGGATCTTAGTCGTTCGATCAAGGACCATACCCCCGGCTCGAAGTAGACCAAATAATAAAGCAGCAAATAAAACACCAATTGGACTATTACCACCCAAAATCGCTACGGCAATACCATCAAAGCCATATCCAGGTGAAAAGCCATCAATAAATCTGGAGTGAAGGCCTAAAACCTGTCCAGCACCTCCTAAGCCAGCTAAGGCTCCAGAAATGAATAGAGCTACAAAGGTCATACCTGCTACATTTATTCCTGCAGTTGCTACCGCTCTGGGATTAGCACCCACAATTCTGACTTCATAACCAAGTTTTGTTCTATAGAGAACTACCCAAATTATAATTATTAAACCTAAACCAACTAAAAGTGCTGTAGATAGTTGAGTACCTGTGCCTATTCTGTTTAAGGCCGCACTAGCATGCACTTCTGGTGTCTGAGCTACTGGGCCTGGTGCTTTAAAAACATAGTTGGCGAGATAACTACACAGTAAGATACCGATACTGTTTAACATAATTGTAATAATGACTTCGTTAGCTTCAGCTTTTACCTTTAACCACGCAGCGATGGAAGCCCACAAACCTCCAAAGATAGCCCCTCCGAGTAAAGCTAAGAATAAATGGAAGAAATGAGGTAATGGTGGAATAAAAGCGCCAATTACCGCTGCCGCCATAGCACCCAAGTAGAGCTGACCTTCAGCGCCAATGTTAAAAACGCCACAATTATTCGCAAAAGCCACTGCTAGGCCAGTAAATATTAGTGGTGTAGCTTGAACTAAACTTAACGCTATCCCATCCCAGTTGCTAATAG
>ENA-UOOR01001358-UOOR01001358.1-fermentation-metagenome-genome-assembly--contig:-NODE-1358-length-29326-cov-5.547265_pt1 | contig 29326 bp, 15 predicted proteins | sample MGYA00245780_ERZ724029 | MGnify/ENA primary metagenome ERZ724029 (study PRJEB28704, sample SAMN03018315) | fermentation metagenome | biome: anthropogenic terrestrial biome; feature: soil; material... | reverse complement strand
CCATGCTTGATAGCGTAAAGAAGCTGATAGACGGCAGGAAACCATACAGCAAGACAGTATTCAGCATTATACGTGATAAGGAAAGGCTGGATGAAGTAGTTGAAAAAATAAAGAAGCAGTTAAATTACTTTGAAGAACCTGGAGTGGGATTCATGTTTGTAATACCGGTAGTACAGGTATATGGCTCAAATAGTGATGATATGAAGTAGATAATAAGTATGGTTGCGATACCAACCATATTTTTATTTTTTTTTGCAAAAATTATTATTGAACTATTGACAACATATCTTTTTAGGCATATACTTAAGACAGTTAATGATAATGATTATCAATATCGAAAAGGCGGGATAAATATGACATTGGATAATATAAAACCAGGACAAGGCGGGATTATTTCATCAATAGGCGGTCAGGGAATTCTCAGGAGAAGGCTATTGGATATGGGATTAACCCCCAACACAAGGGTGTTTGTTAGAAAAACAGCACCTATGGGCGACCCGATTGAACTTTCGCTCAGAAATTATGTTCTTACTATTAGAAAAGAAGAGGCCTCGAAAATTGAGCTGAAAGAGGTATTCAATAAATGAAATATGTATTTGCGCTTGCCGGGAATCAAAATTCTGGGAAAACCACACTTTACAATGCTCTGACAGGAAGCAACCAACATGTTGGCAACTTTCCCGGTGTTACAATTGAAAAAAAGGAAGGACAGATAAGAAAGCATAAAGAGACTTCTTTAGTTGATTTGCCAGGCATATATTCTTTATCCCCATACACAATGGAAGAAGTTGTTACAAGAGATTTTCTCATAAAAGAAAATCCTGATTTGATATTAAATATTGTGGATGCCACAAATATAGAACGAAATCTTTATCTGACATTGCAGCTGGTGGAACTTTCAATTCCTATGGTAATTGCCTTGAACATGATGGACGAGGTAAGAGCCAGCGGAAACTCTATTGATGTGGTGAAACTTTCCGAGCACTTGGGAATTCCTGTAGTACCAATTTCTGCAAGCAAGGAAGAGGGACTTTCAGAGTTAGTTGACGTGGCAATTAAGACTGCAGAGAATAAGGCTGTACCGAAAAAACTTGATTTCTGTACATGAGAGGTTCATAAAGCCATCCATTCAATTTCACATTTGATAGAAGACCAGGCAAAGGCAGCGAATTATCCGGTGCGTTTTGCGGCAACCAAGCTTGTTGAAGGTGATGAGCCTGCATTCAAGGAATTGAAGATTACTGAAAATCAAACCCATATAGTAAGCCATGTTGTTGATGATATGGAAAAGGCATTAGGTACTGACAGAGAAGCTGCACTGGCTGACATGAGGTATAATTATATAGAAAAAATATGTGAGGACACTGTTATTAAAAAACAGGAAACAAATGAGCAAATTCGTTCAGAGAAAATAGATAGGATGCTGACACATAAATATTTAGGCATCCCAATATTTCTGGGAATTATGTTTTTTATATTCTGGATGACCTTCGGAGTCCTGGGTGGACCTCTTCAGGGATACCTGGAAGATCTCATAGGTACATTTACAGAATTTGTATCCGATTTAATGATTGCATCCAATGTAAGCGAATGGGTTCATTCGTTAGTAATTGACGGAATTTTTGCAGGCGTGGGAAGTGTAGTGTCTTTTCTTCCGATTATAGTAATCCTGTTCTTCTTCTTGTCACTTTTGGAAGACAGCGGATATATGGCAAGAGTTGCATTTTTAATGGATAAGATTTTGAGAAAAATCGGACTTTCTGGTCGTTCTTTCGTTCCGATGCTCATAGGGTTCGGCTGCAGTGTTCCAGCGATTATGGCAACAAGGACATTGCCCAGTGAAAGAGACAGAAGGATGACAATTGTGCTGACTCCATTTATGTCATGCAGCGCCAAGCTTCCGATATACGGAATGATTACAATGGCATTTTTTCCGGGAAATGCCGCTGTGGTAATGATTGTACTTTATGTTATGGGAATGGTTACGGCAGTTTTATCAGGACTGTTGTTAAAAAATACAATATTCAAGGGTGAACCTGTCCCCTTTGTTATGGAGCTGCCTGCTTACAGGATTCCTTCAAAGAGAAGCGTGGTGCTTCATATGTGGGAAAAAGGAAAAGATTTTATACAAAGAGCTTTCACTGTTATATTTATTGGAACAATAATTATATGGTTTCTTCAAAGCTTTGACTGGTCCATGAACATGGTTGAAGATAGTTCATACAGCATGCTTGCGACTCTTGGTTCATTGATTGCACCACTGTTCATACCTTTAGGATTCAATGACTGGAGAGCTTCAACGGCAATTATAACAGGCTTGACAGCTAAGGAAGCGGTTGTAAGTACATTGTCAGTTTTGACAGGAGCAGCAACAGACGCACAGCTTTCAGCTACGCTAAATTCTATATTTACACCGCTTAGTGCATTTTCGTTTTTAACATTCATACTTTTGTATATGCCTTGTGTGGCAGCTTTTGCTGCTACTAAGAGGGAATTGGGCTCAATGAAGTACGCAGTGCTTACGGCATTATATCAAACACTAACTGCATTTGTTGTGGCCACGATAGTTTATCAGGTAGGAAGTTTGATAATATAGGAGGTACTTATGAATTTTGCAGATGTTGTAATTATTGCCATTGTTGCAGCAATTGCTGCAGGTGCGATAATTTTCAGGAGAAAACAAAAAAAGAATGGTTCCGGCTGTGGATGTGCCGGCTGTTCAGGATGCAGCGGCAGTTCAAGCTGTTGCCCGCAACAGAAAAACTAATTGGCTGCCTCGTTTGAGGCAGCTTTATTTGTGCAGCGAAACCACAATTTATGTAACTTAAAGGAAATAAATAAATTGGCGATTTGGACTGCGAGCACTAACATATTAACATTTTCTGAATATATATATAATATATTACTCTTAGAGGTGAAATATGGATGATATGGTAACAAATCAAAACTTCAGAAATAGAGGAAGTAATGTTATAACAGCAGAACACGCTATTATTGAAAGTATAAGCAGAGACAGGCAGGAGAGCTATGTGACAATATCCTACGGTGTCATGGGAGATTTCAATAGGGTTAATATGCAGACAGTTACATTAATTGTGGGAAGAGATACAGTAATAAGAGACCAGTTTGGCCAGCCCATGTCTCTTAGGGATTTGAGAGAAGGAATGACTGTTAATGCTGAGTTTTCTGCAGTTATGACAAGGAGTATTCCTCCACAGTCAAGGGCATTTGCAATAACAGTTATAGAAGATTGTCAATTTAGCTTTACCGAAGGCAGAGTGATGGAAGTAGAGCCTCAATTAGGGTTTTTATACACGGGAGACCCTCTTGATATATACAGTCAGATGAGGTTTGTCATAACAGATGCAACCACCATCACAGACAGGAGGGGAAGGAGAATCAGATTAAGAGATTTGAGACCGGGAGATTTTGTAAGAATTGAGCATGCAATGTTTCAAACTGCTAGCATACCCCCTCAAACAACGGCATTTGCTGTGCAGGTGCTGTAAATAAATAAAAACCAAATAGAAGTATCATTGTTTATAGGTACTTCTATTTGGTTTATTATTAAAATTAAATGAAAAGATTTACATTGGATTCTTCTGCATCACCAAGGTAGGTTCCGACGCCTGCAAATTCTATACCGTCAATTAATTCTTCCTCGGTGATTCCCATTACTTCCATGGACATGGTGCAGGCAATCATTTTAACTCCGTTCTGCTGTGCCTTTTTAACTAAATCTTCTAATGAATCAATGTTTTTATCCTTCATAACCTTGCGCATCATGGATGTTCCCATGCCTCCCATGTTCATTTTAGAAAGTTTAAGCTTGTTTACTCCCCTGGGCATCATTTTACCGAACATTGCATCAATGAACGGTTTTTTGATGCTTTGTTTTTCGGGTTTTCTTAAAACATTTAAACCCCAGAATGTAAAGAACATTGTAACAGGTCTTCCCATGGCTGCCGCACCATTTGCAATTACAAAGGAAGCCATTACCTTATCCATATCGCCGCTGAACACAACAATTGTTTTGCCGTTGTTTGAAGAGTTATTATTTATGGGGTTACCTGAAAAATTTTCTATGTTATTATTTCCTGTTCCTTTTTGCAGGAATACAATATTATTTTTTCCTTCTTTTTCAGCCTTCAACAGTGTATTTCCGGTTCTTCTGCACCAGGCTTCCACATCCTTGGCAAATCCTGAATCAGTTGCAGAAACCTGGATAATTTCACCGTCATTAATTTTGTTTATCGTTTCATAAACCTTCATTATAGGTCCCGGGCACTGAAGTCCGCTGCAGTCAACCTGAATTTTGGCTTTTATTTCATTTATGTCATTTAACTCAGTAAATTCAGTTTTTTTTTGAGAATTTGTATTAATATTAGAATCAGCGGCAGGCTTACAGTCAGAACTGCTGAAATAATCATAATAAACTGATTTATAAAAGCTTGTTCCTCCAGGATATACAAATACATTATTAAATCCGTTTTCCATCAATATTCTTGCCGCATTGTATGAACGAACACCAACTGCACAAAAAATTATTATATTATCGTTTTTATTAAGCTCACCAATTCTGCTTCTTAAGTTACCTAAAGGTATATTTATAGCTCCCGGAATTTCAAAAACCATTAATTCCATTTCCTCACGGATATCAAGTATCGTATATTCACCTGGCTTTGAAGGATCAATATCATTCCATTTAGAAAATTTAACTTTATTTTCAATTATATTTTCAGCAACAAATCCTAACATGTTTACAGGGTCTTTAGCTGATGAATATGGAGGAGCATAAGCAAGCTCAAGTTCCTTTAAATCAAAAATGCTTCCGCCTAAGCCTATTGTTGTTGCAATAGTGTCAATACGCTTGTCAGCTCCATCCTCTCCTACTATCTGAGCACCGAATATTTTTTTGCCGTCGGTTGAAAATATAAGTTTTAAAATCAGTTCGGAGGATTCGGGATAATAGCCTGCGTGAGATTTTTGAGAAATGGTTGCAGTGTAATAATCCCTGTTTTCCTCCATACCCATTCTCATCAGGGTTTTTTCGTTAGAGCCGGTTGATGCGGCTGTCAGGTCAAACACTTTGGCTACCGAAGTTCCCATGGTGCCCCTGTATTCTTCATTTGCGCCGTATATGTTGTTGGCACAAATTCGTCCCTGCTTATTTGCGGGACCTGCCAGGGCAATCATGGCCTTTCCTTTATTTATAAATTCTTCAACCTCAATAACATCTCCCAGGGCATATATATTGGGGTCAGATGTTTTTAGGTGGCTGTTAACTACTATTCCGCCTCTTTGGTTAAGTTCTAACCCTGCATTTTTTGCAAGCATGCTGTTTGGTCTTACTCCTATGGATAGTATAACCATGTCTGAGTGCAGCACTCTTCCGCTGGCAAGGGTAATAGAAACCATGTTATTTTCATTTTTAAACTTTGATACTCCGTCGCCCAATATTAAGTTTACACCATTTGATACCATGTTATTTTGCACAAGACGTGCCATTTCATAATCCAGGGGTGCCATTACCTGATCCATTGCTTCGGCCACAGTTACGTTAATGCCTGCATGATGGAGGTTTTCCGCAACTTCAAGTCCTATAAAGCCTCCACCTATTACAACTGCATTTTTAGGTTTTCTTTCCTCAATGAACTTTTTGATTTCATCAGTATCGGGAACAGTCCAAAGTGTAAATATGCCGGGTGAATCAATTCCCTCAATAGGCGGTTTCAATGGTGTTGAACCTGTAGATATTACCAGTACGTCATAGCTTTCTGAATATGTTTCTCCTGTATTTGTTTTTTTGACTTCTACTGACTTGTTTTCCCTGTCAATTTTTATGACTTCCGAATCAATCCTGACATCAATATTATATTTCTTGGACATTGCTTCCGGAGTTTGCAGCAGAAGGGATTCTCTCTCCTTGATAACATTGCCTATGTGGTACGGAAGACCGCAGTTTGCATATGAAATGTAGGAACCTCTTTCAAACATAATTATTTCAGATGATTCATCCAGTCTCCTGAGCCTTGCGGCAGTGCTTGCACCTCCTGCAACACCACCTATAATTAAAATTTTCTTACTCATAAATGCCTCCATATTTAATCTTTTAAAATTTGAATTATTAATTTCTTGACTTCTTCGTTTTTAATTGTATAAATTATTTCTGTTCCGTTTCTTTCGGCAGAAAGTATGCCTGCAGATTTTAATTTTGCCAGGTGCTGGGAAACTGTGGGCTGAGGAACATCCAGGCAGCACTGCATATCCGTTACATTGCTTTGTTCCTCCTTTATAAGCATTGCCAGTATGCAAAGCCTTACAGGATGAGCAATTGTTTTTAATAAGTCTGCTTTTTCCGACAATAACTTTTTTGTTTTTTCTTTATTGTTAAAATCTATCATAACTACCTCGTAATATTATTATATTAATATATTAGCATATATGAATATAAATTTCAATAAAAACTTTAAATTTTTAATGAAGAATATTAAGAATAATAATATTGAGAAAAAAGTAAATTTTGAGTATAATAAACAATATAAATTCGAAACAGGGAGTTGATTATAATGAAGGAAATTTATCTGGCAGGCGGATGTTTTTGGGGAATGCAGGCATGATCTTCGCAAGGGTGTCATGGAAACAGAAGTGGGATATGCCAACGGAAATACTGAAAATCCCTCTTATGAGCAGGTGTGTACAAATACCACCGGATATGCGGAAACTGTTTATATAAAGTATGATGAAAATGAAATAACTCTCAATAAAATATTAGAAGATTTCTGGAAGGTAATAGACCCTACCTTGCTTAACAGGCAGGGCGGAGATATGGGAACCCAATACAGAACCGGAATATACTATGTGGACGAAGATGATTTGAACATTATAAAGGCATCGATGGAAAAAGAAGCTTCAAAGTATCAAAAGGCCATTGTGACAGAGGTTATGCCTTTGAAAAACTTTTATGCAGCGGAGGAATATCACCAGAAATATCTGGAGAAAAATCCAAGCGGATACTGCCACATTGACTTGAGCTTGTAGAGGTATGACTTATGTATACCATGGAAGAACTTAAAGGGTATTGCTATAGGTGCCATAAGTGCAGGCTGGCTGAAACCAGGACAAACGTAGTATTTGGAGAAGGAAGTGAGCATGCTGATATTATGTTCGTGGGAGAGGGTCCGGGATATTATGAGGATGTTCAGGGTAGGCCTTTTGTAGGAAGAGCAGGACAGCTTCTGGATAAAATGATTGAGGCAATAAACCTCAAACGAAGTGATACCTACATAGCCAATGTGGTTAAGTGCAGGCCTCCTGAAAACAGAAATCCATTTGAAGATGAAAGCAGTGTATGTCTAAATTACCTAAGGTGGCAGGTGAAACTTATTCAGCCAAAGATAATTGTGTGTCTTGGAGCAGTTGCTGCTAAAAATCTTATAAATTCCGATTTAAGCATCAGCAGACAAAGGGGACAATTTGTTAAAAAGGGGAATATTTACTTCATGCCTACCTACCATCCATCCTATCTGCTTAGAAATGAGCCTGCAAAAAAGGATGCATGGGAAGACTTTAAAAAAATCTCAGAAAAACTTAAGGAAATTACCTGAGCAAATGTTAGAGGTGTAAATAAATGAGCAATTATAATGAAAATATTCTTGTTGCGGTTGAGGACGCACATATTCGAAAATTTGTATGCCATTCGTTGCAAGCGAGAGGATTTCGTTTTGTTGCGGCGGGAACCGGAAGTCTTGCGTTAAATCTGCTTGTTTCCGAGCCGGTAGATTTGATTATTATTGACCTTATTCTGCCGGATATGAAGGGTACAGATATTATCACAAAGATCAGGGAATGGTCGGAGATTCCTATTATAGTTATATCGGTACACGAACTGGATAAGGAAAATGCAGAGGCACTTGATTTGGGAGCTGATGATTATCTGACAAAACCTTTTTCAGCAACCGAGCTGTTAGCACGTATAAGGGTAGCTTTGCGGCACTTTTACAAACAGAACAGCGTGAATACACGTATGTGCCTTAAGGTTGAGGGCTTAAGCATAGATTTTTCCAAGTCTATGGTTTATCTTGACGGTGTACAGCTTCATACCACACCAATGGAGTACAGCCTGCTTGCTTTGCTTTTTAAAAATATGGGCAAGGTTCTTACTACTCAATATATAATTAATGAAATATGGGGAGTGGGTTACGGAAATGATACTCAGGCTCTGAGGGCACTAATGTCGGGGTTAAGGCATAAAATAGAAAAAAACCCCGCAAAGCCGCGTTACATCATTACGGAGACAGGAGTGGGATACCGTCTGACAGATGAATAAATAATATAAGTCCAAATGTTCGTATATTTTATCTTTTATAGTTAATTATAATATTACTGAAAATTCTCACAGCATTCTCACAGGATTAGCTTAAGTCTCACACCGTTCTCACAATGCATTTACTATAATCAAATATTGCTACATGAGAGTGTTGAAGATTAGTATTAAAAGCTTCAGGTGTTCTTCATATAGCTTTTATTAATGATTGATATTATATAGTAGAAAGGTAAATTGGTATGTTTAAAGATAAATCGTTGAGAGAAGTTTTTTTAGGAAAGGCTCTTAAGAGTAATGATTTGGAAGGTGAAAAGCTAAGCGTAATTTGGGGACTCCCGATAATGTCAAGTGACGCGGTTTCTTCAGTTGCTTATGCAATTGAAGAAATGCTGATTGTGCTTGTACCGGTTTTAGGGGTGGCTTCTGTTAATTACCTGAAGCCCATAACACTTCCCATAATATTGCTTTTTCTTGTGCTTGCATTTTCTTATGCACAGATAATCGATAATTATCCTAACGGAGGCGGAGCATATGTTGTATCATCTGAAAATATAGGAAAGCCTGCCGGTTTGGTGGCAGCTTCCGCACTTATTATAGATTATATAATGACTGTTGCCGTAAGCTTATCTTCGGCAACAGCAGCTTTTTTAGCAGCGTTTCCGCAGTTTATGGCTTATCGTACAATTATTGCTTTATTGTTCTTGTGCATAATTACTTTTTTGAACTTGAGGGGTATGCGAGAATCTTCAAAGATTTTCGGGGTTCCAACATATGCATTTATGGCAATTATGATAATTATGATAATTACAGGATTTGTAAGACTTGCCGCCGGTGGTATTTCTCCCGTAGAATACAGTCCTCAGTCTGTACCTGCTGTGAACAGCTTGTATTCGGTATCCATGTTTTTACTGTTGAGGGCTTTTTCTTCAGGATGTTCTGCACTGACAGGTATAGAGGCTGTTAGCAATGCTGTGCCTTCATTTCGAAAGCCGGAGCAAAAAAATGCAAAGGATGTTCTTTTTATACTGGTAGGCATAATAATTTTTATTTTTGGAGGCTCTATACTGCTTGTGACCAGTCTCAGGATTGTACCTGTCGAGGGCTCTACTGTTATATCTCAAATGGGGAAGGCTGTTTTTGGTGAGGGTATAATGTTTTATATATTACAATTTGCAACTTCACTGATACTTCTGCTTGCTGCCAATACAGCCTATAATGGGCTTCCCACTTTGTTGGCTATATTGTCTCAGGATCATTACCTTCCTCATCAGTTTATGCAAAGAGGAACAAGGCTCAGTTTTTCCAACGGAATTATGTTCATCTTTTTTGCAGCAGGATTACTTCTGACAGCATTTAAGGCGAATACTCACCACCTGGTTCCTCTTTATTCTGTGGGGGTATTTTTATCCTTTACCCTTTCTCAGATAGGAATGGTTCGTAAGTGGCTGAGCGTTAAGAACAGGGGATGGAAACATAAACTTGTTATAAACGGACTGGGGGCGGTGATGACAGCTACAAGTACAGTTATTGTATTTATGACGAAATTTGTACAGGGCTCATGGATGCTTGCGGTTGTCATACCTCTGTTGAGCATTTTGATGAATAAGATTGGAAAATATTATGCATCTATTAATGAACAGCTTAAGGTAGAAGATTTTATGTCCTATTACCGCAGAAGTGAAAGCAAGGATACAAATCTGTGCATCGTTCTTATAAAGTCCATGAATAAAGCAACGCTTAAGCTGCTCAACTATGCAAATGCAATGACATCTAATGTGGTTGCGCTTCACATTTCCACAGATGACAAAGAAATAGAGCGGCTTCAGGCTGAATGGAAAGAGAAGGGTATGGATATCCCTCTGGAGTTTATCAAGGCACCCTACAGAAATATTTTAGTGCCTCTTGAAAAGTATTTAGAGCAGAAAGAAGAAGACATAAAGTCAGGGGAAACTATTTCTGTAGTTATGGGTAGGTTTGTTGAAGAGCACTGGTATGAAAGCATACTGCACAACCAGTCCACATACTTCATAGAAAGGGAGCTAAAGGATCATAAAAATGTCGCAACGGTCATTGTGCCTTTTTTGTGGGACTTTAAAAGGGCTTCCGATGTTCGTCAACAGAAATAATTTTTATAGGACTGACATTGTGACTAAAGCCAGAAGAATGGGCTTTTGGCTTACAAAATTTAATGGTAAGGGAGGCAATATGAGCTTAATACCAATAGATTTTCATTCATCATGGAATGATTTTTTGTGTGATGAGGTTCGTGAAGAATTAAAAGAAATTGAAAACAAAATAGGTAAAAACATAAATCCGGATTATGAAAATGTTCTGCGTTTTTTGAAATGTGATTTAAATAAAATAAAGGTTGTGATACTGGGGCAGGATCCTTATCCTGAAAAGGGCAGGGCAACCGGAAGAGCATTTGAGGTAGGGGATCTGCATTCATGGAATGATAAATTCAGACAGGTTTCATTAAAGAACATAATAAGGTTGATTCATAAAAATTATAATAATATATATGAATATAATAAAATCTTGAAATTTTCGGAAATACAAAGGGAAATAGCTGAGGGAAAGTTTGGTATTGCACCACCTGACAGGTTATTTAAATCCTGGGAGAAGCAGGGGGTGTTGCTTCTGAATACTTATTTCACGGTTGAATGTGGTGTAACAGGAAGCCACATATCAATATGGGAGCCTTTCAGCTGTAGGCTGCTTGACTATATTTCACGGGAAAATAAAAATATAAGCTGGTTTCTATGGGGTAAATCCTCTGAAGAAAAGAGCAGGTATATAAAATCAGGCAGGTTTTATGTAAGCAGACACCCCATGATGTGTTCCGAAAGGTATGAAGATGACTTTCTGAGAAATGATTGCTTTAAGGATACAATGGGCATTATAAACTGGCTTGGATAAAAATAATCAAATTATTAAGTTTTTTTAAGAAGTTGAAAATCCCTTGATATTACAGGAGGAACTATATATGGTACTATATTGACAAATTTTATGGTTAATGCTACAATATATAGTGTCCTGATAGAAAGCGGGAACAAGGGAGGATAGGAATAATGATAAGAATATTGAAAAGGACCGGAAGCTTTGTAGACTTCAATGCAGATAAAATTACCAACGCAATTATAAAAGCCATGAAGGAAACAAAGGATGGAGTAGATGAGGACTTAGCTAAGGAAATAAGTCTGAAAATACAAAAGGAAATAGAACCTAAAAATTTTCCGGTGCCTGTTGAAGTTGTCCAGGACATGGTGGAAAATGAATTAATGGACAGCAAGAGGAAAGATGTAGCAAAAAAATATATTTTATACAGATATGAAAGAGATAAGTCCAGAGATTCAAGAAAGAGAAAGGACTATAAGCTTTTAAGCGAGGAATTCATAAGCAAGTACAAGCATATTGGTTCTCCCATGGATCAGCTTGGTAATTTTGTATATTACAGAACATATTCAAGATGGCTTCCTGAAGAAAGAAGAAGAGAGTACTGGTGGGAAACCGTAAGAAGAGCGGTGGAATACAACTGCAGTCTTGTTCCTACAAAGAAGGAAGAAGCTGAGGAATTATACGATAATATTTTTAATTTAAGGCAATTTTTATCCGGAAGAACATTTTGGGTTGGCGGAACTCCCGTTTCATACAATTATCCAATGGCAAATTTCAACTGTGCATTTGAAATAATCAATGATTTCCATGCTTTCAGGGACTTATTCTATTTGCTGATGATAGGCTCAGGCGTGGGGGTAAGAATTCTGAAGGGCGATGTTGCACAACTTCCGAAAATCAGGGGAAACTTCAGGATAATTCAAGAGGATTACACTCCTGTTGAAAAGCCTGAGAGAGAAGATAATACAGGTATTGAATTCAATAATAACAATACGGTAAAAATAGTAGTGGGAGACAGCAAGGAAGGCTGGGTACAGGCCCTTGACCACTTCTTCAGCTTTATTAACTCCAGTGAATACAGGAATATTACTACGATAATAATTAATTACAACAATGTAAGACCAAAAGGTGAAGTTCTGAAAACCTTCGGAGGAACTGCCAGCGGGCACTCAAGTTTAAAAAACATGTTCACAAAAATAGACAATGTTGTAAAAAAACGCAGCGCTATTGAAGGCAAAGACAGATTTAAGCTTAAACCTATAGACTGTCTGGACATAGCTAATATTATAGGCGAAAATGTTGTAGTTGGAGGGGTCAGAAGAACCGCTGAAATAATGCTCATAGATTATGATGATACGGACTGCATCGAAGCCAAAAGCAAGCTTTATAAAAACATAGACAATCAATGGATTGTGGACAAGGATATAATACACCGTTCAATGAGCAACAATTCAATTTACTACAGAAAAAAACCTACAAGAGAACAGTTGAAATGGCAGCTTGAGCAAATGCGTTACTCAGGCGAGCCGGGCTGGATAAACGAGGAAGCAGGAGCAAAGAGAAGACCAAATATGAACGGGGTGAATCCCTGCGGCGAAATACTTCTTGATAACAAAGGCCTATGTAATTTGACAACAGTAAATGTTCATGCTTTTGTAGATGAGGATGGGAAGCTTGATGAGAAGGCATTATTGAAAGCACAGCGCCTGTCAGCAAGAGCGGCTTACAGAATGACCTGTGTGGAGCTTGAGCTTTCCCAGTGGGACAGAGTACAGCAAAGAGATAAAATTACCGGATGCTCCCTGACAGGATGGCAGGATATGGTTAACGCCGCAGATCTGGACAGAAAACAGCAGGCAGAACTGCTAAGAAAGCTCAGGGATGCAGCTAAGGATGAATCTGAACGCTATGCTGATGAAATAGGAGAAAGTGCTCCCATACTGGTAACTACAGTTAAGCCTGAGGGCACGTTGTCACAGCTTCCGGGAGTGTCAAGCGGCGTACATTATTCACATTCTCCCTACTTTGTCAGAAGGGTAAGGATAAATAGCCATGACCCGCTGGTCAAGGTATGTGAGGAGCTGGGATATAAGATATATCCTGAGGTAGGTCAGGAAATGAAGACTTGTACTACAAAGGTAATTGAATTCCCAGTGAAGGCTCCCGGCGGAAAAACAAAGTATGATATAACAGCAATTGACCAGCTTGAAAATTATAAAATGTTTATGGAGAACTATGTTGACCACAACTGCTCCATAACAGTCCATGTGAGAGATAATGAATGGGAACAGGTGGAACAATGGGTTTGGGATAACTGGGATGATGTTGTGGCACTTTCATTCTTGTCCCTTGACGACAGCTTCTACCAGCTAATGCCTTATGAATCCATTACAGAAGAGGAATACAACAGTCTTAAGAAGGAAATGAAACCTTTCATACCATCCATTTTGAGCAAGTATGAGGTGCATGAAGAGGAACTAGATGTAGGAAATGACGGATGCGAAACCGGAATATGCCCTATAAGATAATAAATAATTTATAAATACGGACTTCTGCGATTAAGCAGAAGTCCGTATTGTTTTTCAAAGCTAAATATCAGTAATAAAAATCATAGCCTTTAATCAGAAGTGACTGCACAACAATCTTTATGTAATCCATGGTTTTGTTTGTGGCGTCTTTGTAACCGACGGCACCCCTCATAACTCTCATGAGCATACCCTCAAATATTAAAAGAGTCGTGTCATTTAGCCTGTCTGCATTCTGTGGTTCTATAAAACCCTCATTTATACAGTCAATAACTGTTGTCATTCCTCTGTCGTTAATATTTCCTTTTAAGAGCATAGTTGAAACTGTGTCGTGATGTATACCTAAATCTTCAGGAAACAAGGTATAATATTCTGTAATATATTCCTCTATGTTTTTTGACAGTCTTGGAAAGAAAATTGCATTGTAAATTTCAGGCTTTAAATATGCATAATCACAAAAACACTCCCATACCTTTAAAAATCTGTCCATTGCATTTTCTGCGTCAGCAAGGTATCGATTAAGTGCCAGGGCGTAATCCTTTATATTTCTAAAGGCACCAAAAAAAATCAGGTGATCAAGGTTCTCAAAGTAATTGTATATGGTTGCACTGTTATATCCTGTTTTTTTTGCAATACCCCTGATTGTTACATTTTCTATCCCTACTTCATTGATTAATTCATCAGCAGCATTAATAAAACAGTTCATTGTCATTTTTCTATGTTTTTCGCTCATATAAATTTCCGCCAGTTCTATGTTTTATGTTTTATGTTGATATTGTATATTATACATATATCAGTAAAAAAAAGATATAACATTTTGTAATAATTTTTACAAAAAATTAAAAAAATTTTTATTAAAATCGTTTGCACAATCGCTGAACCTGTGGTAGTATAAAAAATAACAAATATAATCATGATTATATTTGTTATTTTTTATACTACCACAGGTTCAGCGATTGTGCAAACGATTTTAATAAAAATTTTTTTAATTTTTTGTAAAAATTATTACAAAATGTTATATCTTTTTTTTACTGATATATGTATAATATACAATATCAACATAAAACATAAAACATAGAACTGGCGGAAATTTATATGAGCGAAAAACATAGAAAAATGACAATGAACTGTTTTATTAATGCTGCTGATGAATTAATCAATGAAGTAGGGATAGAAAATGTAACAATCAGGGGTATTGCAAAAAAAACAGGATATAACAGTGCAACCATATACAATTACTTTGAGAACCTTGATCACCTGATTTTTTTTGGTGCCTTTAGAAATATAAAGGATTACGCCCTGGCACTTAATCGATACCTTGCTGACGCAGAAAATGCAATGGACAGATTTTTAAAGGTATGGGAGTGTTTTTGTGATTATGCATATTTAAAGCCTGAAATTTACAATGCAATTTTCTTTCCAAGACTGTCAAAAAACATAGAGGAATATATTACAGAATATTATACCTTGTTTCCTGAAGATTTAGGTATACATCACGACACAGTTTCAACTATGCTCTTAAAAGGAAATATTAACGACAGAGGAATGACAACAGTTATTGACTGTATAAATGAGGGTTTTATAGAACCACAGAATGCAGACAGGCTAAATGACACGACTCTTTTAATATTTGAGGGTATGCTCATGAGAGTTATGAGGGGTGCCGTCGGTTACAAAGACGCCACAAACAAAACCATGGATTACATAAAGATTGTTGTGCAGTCACTTCTGATTAAAGGCTATGATTTTTATTACTGATATTTAGCTTTGAAAAACAATACGGACTTCTGCTTAATCGCAGAAGTCCGTATTTATAAATTATTTATTATCTTATAGGGCATATTCCGGTTTCGCATCCGTCATTTCCTACATCTAGTTCCTCTTCATGCACCTCATACTTGCTCAAAATGGATGGTATGAAAGGTTTCATTTCCTTCTTAAGACTGTTGTATTCCTCTTCTGTAATGGATTCATAAGGCATTAGCTGGTAGAAGCTGTCGTCAAGGGACAAGAATGAAAGTGCCACAACATCATCCCAGTTATCCCAAACCCATTGTTCCACCTGTTCCCATTCATTATCTCTCACATGGACTGTTATGGAGCAGTTGTGGTCAACATAGTTCTCCATAAACATTTTATAATTTTCAAGCTGGTCAATTGCTGTTATATCATACTTTGTTTTTCCGCCGGGAGCCTTCACTGGGAATTCAATTACCTTTGTAGTACAAGTCTTCATTTCCTGACCTACCTCAGGATATATCTTATATCCCAGCTCCTCACATACCTTGACCAGCGGGTCATGGCTATTTATCCTTACCCTTCTGACAAAGTAGGGAGAATGTGAATAATGTACGCCGCTTGACACTCCCGGAAGCTGTGACAACGTGCCCTCAGGCTTAACTGTAGTTACCAGTATGGGAGCACTTTCTCCTATTTCATCAGCATAGCGTTCAGATTCATCCTTAGCTGCATCCCTGAGCTTTCTTAGCAGTTCTGCCTGCTGTTTTCTGTCCAGATCTGCGGCGTTAACCATATCCTGCCATCCTGTCAGGGAGCATCCGGTAATTTTATCTCTTTGCTGTACTCTGTCCCACTGGGAAAGCTCAAGCTCCACACAGGTCATTCTGTAAGCCGCTCTTGCTGACAGGCGCTGTGCTTTCAATAATGCCTTCTCATCAAGCTTCCCATCCTCATCTACAAAAGCATGAACATTTACTGTTGTCAAATTACATAGGCCTTTGTTATCAAGAAGTATTTCGCCGCAGGGATTCACCCCGTTCATATTTGGTCTTCTCTTTGCTCCTGCTTCCTCGTTTATCCAGCCCGGCTCGCCTGAGTAACGCATTTGCTCAAGCTGCCATTTCAACTGTTCTCTTGTAGGTTTTTTTCTGTAGTAAATTGAATTGTTGCTCATTGAACGGTGTATTATATCCTTGTCCACAATCCATTGATTGTCTATGTTTTTATAAAGCTTGCTTTTGGCTTCGATGCAGTCCGTATCATCATAATCTATGAGCATTATTTCAGCGGTTCTTCTGACCCCTCCAACTACAACATTTTCGCCTATAATATTAGCTATGTCCAGACAGTCTATAGGTTTAAGCTTAAATCTGTCTTTGCCTTCAATAGCGCTGCGTTTTTTTACAACATTGTCTATTTTTGTGAACATGTTTTTTAAACTTGAGTGCCCGCTGGCAGTTCCTCCGAAGGTTTTCAGAACTTCACCTTTTGGTCTTACATTGTTGTAATTAATTATTATCGTAGTAATATTCCTGTATTCACTGGAGTTAATAAAGCTGAAGAAGTGGTCAAGGGCCTGTACCCAGCCTTCCTTGCTGTCTCCCACTACTATTTTTACCGTATTGTTATTATTGAATTCAATACCTGTATTATCTTCTCTCTCAGGCTTTTCAACAGGAGTGTAATCCTCTTGAATTATCCTGAAGTTTCCCCTGATTTTCGGAAGTTGTGCAACATCGCCCTTCAGAATTCTTACCCCCACGCCTGAGCCTATCATCAGCAAATAGAATAAGTCCCTGAAAGCATGGAAATCATTGATTATTTCAAATGCACAGTTGAAATTTGCCATTGGATAATTGTATGAAACGGGAGTTCCGCCAACCCAAAATGTTCTTCCGGATAAAAATTGCCTTAAATTAAAAATATTATCGTATAATTCCTCAGCTTCTTCCTTCTTTGTAGGAACAAGACTGCAGTTGTATTCCACCGCTCTTCTTACGGTTTCCCACCAGTACTCTCTTCTTCTTTCTTCAGGAAGCCATCTTGAATATGTTCTGTAATATACAAAATTACCAAGCTGATCCATGGGAGAACCAATATGCTTGTACTTGCTTATGAATTCCTCGCTTAAAAGCTTATAGTCCTTTCTCTTTCTTGAATCTCTGGACTTATCTCTTTCATATCTGTATAAAATATATTTTTTTGCTACATCTTTCCTCTTGCTGTCCATTAATTCATTTTCCACCATGTCCTGGACAACTTCAACAGGCACCGGAAAATTTTTAGGTTCTATTTCCTTTTGTATTTTCAGACTTATTTCCTTAGCTAAGTCCTCATCTACTCCATCCTTTGTTTCCTTCATGGCTTTTATAATTGCGTTGGTAATTTTATCTGCATTGAAGTCTACAAAGCTTCCGGTCCTTTTCAATATTCTTATCATTATTCCTATCCTCCCTTGTTCCCGCTTTCTATCAGGACACTATATATTGTAGCATTAACCATAAAATTTGTCAATATAGTACCATATATAGTTCCTCCTGTAATATCAAGGGATTTTCAACTTCTTAAAAAAACTTAATAATTTGATTATTTTTATCCAAGCCAGTTTATAATGCCCATTGTATCCTTAAAGCAATCATTTCTCAGAAAGTCATCTTCATACCTTTCGGAACACATCATGGGGTGTCTGCTTACATAAAACCTGCCTGATTTTATATACCTGCTCTTTTCTTCAGAGGATTTACCCCATAGAAACCAGCTTATATTTTTATTTTCCCGTGAAATATAGTCAAGCAGCCTACAGCTGAAAGGCTCCCATATTGATATGTGGCTTCCTGTTACACCACATTCAACCGTGAAATAAGTATTCAGAAGCAACACCCCCTGCTTCTCCCAGGATTTAAATAACCTGTCAGGTGGTGCAATACCAAACTTTCCCTCAGCTATTTCCCTTTGTATTTCCGAAAATTTCAAGATTTTATTATATTCATATATATTATTATAATTTTTATGAATCAACCTTATTATGTTCTTTAATGAAACCTGTCTGAATTTATCATTCCATGAATGCAGATCCCCTACCTCAAATGCTCTTCCGGTTGCCCTGCCCTTTTCAGGATAAGGATCCTGCCCCAGTATCACAACCTTTATTTTATTTAAATCACATTTCAAAAAACGCAGAACATTTTCATAATCCGGATTTATGTTTTTACCTATTTTGTTTTCAATTTCTTTTAATTCTTCACGAACCTCATCACACAAAAAATCATTCCATGATGAATGAAAATCTATTGGTATTAAGCTCATATTGCCTCCCTTACCATTAAATTTTGTAAGCCAAAAGCCCATTCTTCTGGCTTTAGTCACAATGTCAGTCCTATAAAAATTATTTCTGTTGACGAACATCGGAAGCCCTTTTAAAGTCCCACAAAAAAGGCACAATGACCGTTGCGACATTTTTATGATCCTTTAGCTCCCTTTCTATGAAGTATGTGGACTGGTTGTGCAGTATGCTTTCATACCAGTGCTCTTCAACAAACCTACCCATAACTACAGAAATAGTTTCCCCTGACTTTATGTCTTCTTCTTTCTGCTCTAAATACTTTTCAAGAGGCACTAAAATATTTCTGTAGGGTGCCTTGATAAACTCCAGAGGGATATCCATACCCTTCTCTTTCCATTCAGCCTGAAGCCGCTCTATTTCTTTGTCATCTGTGGAAATGTGAAGCGCAACCACATTAGATGTCATTGCATTTGCATAGTTGAGCAGCTTAAGCGTTGCTTTATTCATGGACTTTATAAGAACGATGCACAGATTTGTATCCTTGCTTTCACTTCTGCGGTAATAGGACATAAAATCTTCTACCTTAAGCTGTTCATTAATAGATGCATAATATTTTCCAATCTTATTCATCAAAATGCTCAACAGAGGTATGACAACCGCAAGCATCCATGAGCCCTGTACAAATTTCGTCATAAATACAATAACTGTACTTGTAGCTGTCATCACCGCCCCCAGTCCGTTTATAACAAGTTTATGTTTCCATCCCCTGTTCTTAACGCTCAGCCACTTACGAACCATTCCTATCTGAGAAAGGGTAAAGGATAAAAATACCCCCACAGAATAAAGAGGAACCAGGTGGTGAGTATTCGCCTTAAATGCTGTCAGAAGTAATCCTGCTGCAAAAAAGATGAACATAATTCCGTTGGAAAAACTGAGCCTTGTTCCTCTTTGCATAAACTGATGAGGAAGGTAATGATCCTGAGACAATATAGCCAACAAAGTGGGAAGCCCATTATAGGCTGTATTGGCAGCAAGCAGAAGTATCAGTGAAGTTGCAAATTGTAATATATAAAACATTATACCCTCACCAAAAACAGCCTTCCCCATTTGAGATATAACAGTAGAGCCCTCGACAGGTACAATCCTGAGACTGGTCACAAGCAGTATAGAGCCTCCAAAAATAAAAATTATTATGCCTACCAGTATAAAAAGAACATCCTTTGCATTTTTTTGCTCCGGCTTTCGAAATGAAGGCACAGCATTGCTAACAGCCTCTATACCTGTCAGTGCAGAACATCCTGAAGAAAAAGCCCTCAACAGTAAAAACATGGATACCGAATACAAGCTGTTCACAGCAGGTACAGACTGAGGACTGTATTCTACGGGAGAAATACCACCGGCGGCAAGTCTTACAAATCCTGTAATTATCATAATTATCATAATTGCCATAAATGCATATGTTGGAACCCCGAAAATCTTTGAAGATTCTCGCATACCCCTCAAGTTCAAAAAAGTAATTATGCACAAGAACAATAAAGCAATAATTGTACGATAAGCCATAAACTGCGGAAACGCTGCTAAAAAAGCTGCTGTTGCCGAAGATAAGCTTACGGCAACAGTCATTATATAATCTATAATAAGTGCGGAAGCTGCCACCAAACCGGCAGGCTTTCCTATATTTTCAGATGATACAACATATGCTCCGCCTCCGTTAGGATAATTATCGATTATCTGTGCATAAGAAAATGCAAGCACAAGAAAAAGCAATATTATGGGAAGTGTTATGGGCTTCAGGTAATTAACAGAAGCCACCCCTAAAACCGGTACAAGCACAATCAGCATTTCTTCAATTGCATAAGCAACTGAAGAAACCGCGTCACTTGACATTATCGGGAGTCCCCAAATTACGCTTAGCTTTTCACCTTCCAAATCATTACTCTTAAGAGCCTTTCCTAAAAAAACTTCTCTCAACGATTTATCTTTAAACATACCAATTTACCTTTCTACTATATAATATCAATCATTAATAAAAGCTATATGAAGAACACCTGAAGCTTTTAATACTAATCTTCAACACTCTCATGTAGCAATATTTGATTATAGTAAATGCATTGTGAGAACGGTGTGAGACTTAAGCTAATCCTGTGAGAATGCTGTGAGAATTTTCAGTAATATTATAATTAACTATAAAAGATAAAATATACGAACATTTGGACTTATATTATTTATTCATCTGTCAGACGGTATCCCACTCCTGTCTCCGTAATGATGTAACGCGGCTTTGCGGGGTTTTTTTCTATTTTATGCCTTAACCCCGACATTAGTGCCCTCAGAGCCTGAGTATCATTTCCGTAACCCACTCCCCATATTTCATTAATTATATATTGAGTAGTAAGAACCTTGCCCATATTTTTAAAAAGCAAAGCAAGCAGGCTGTACTCCATTGGTGTGGTATGAAGCTGTACACCGTCAAGATAAACCATAGACTTGGAAAAATCTATGCTTAAGCCCTCAACCTTAAGGCACATACGTGTATTCACGCTGTTCTGTTTGTAAAAGTGCCGCAAAGCTACCCTTATACGTGCTAACAGCTCGGTTGCTGAAAAAGGTTTTGTCAGATAATCATCAGCTCCCAAATCAAGTGCCTCTGCATTTTCCTTATCCAGTTCGTGTACCGATATAACTATAATAGGAATCTCCGACCATTCCCTGATCTTTGTGATAATATCTGTACCCTTCATATCCGGCAGAATAAGGTCAATAATAATCAAATCTACCGGCTCGGAAACAAGCAGATTTAACGCAAGACTTCCGGTTCCCGCCGCAACAAAACGAAATCCTCTCGCTTGCAACGAATGGCATACAAATTTTCGAATATGTGCGTCCTCAACCGCAACAAGAATATTTTCATTATAATTGCTCATTTATTTACACCTCTAACATTTGCTCAGGTAATTTCCTTAAGTTTTTCTGAGATTTTTTTAAAGTCTTCCCATGCATCCTTTTTTGCAGGCTCATTTCTAAGCAGATAGGATGGATGGTAGGTAGGCATGAAGTAAATATTCCCCTTTTTAACAAATTGTCCCCTTTGTCTGCTGATGCTTAAATCGGAATTTATAAGATTTTTAGCAGCAACTGCTCCAAGACACACAATTATCTTTGGCTGAATAAGTTTCACCTGCCACCTTAGGTAATTTAGACATACACTGCTTTCATCTTCAAATGGATTTCTGTTTTCAGGAGGCCTGCACTTAACCACATTGGCTATGTAGGTATCACTTCGTTTGAGGTTTATTGCCTCAATCATTTTATCCAGAAGCTGTCCTGCTCTTCCTACAAAAGGCCTACCCTGAACATCCTCATAATATCCCGGACCCTCTCCCACGAACATAATATCAGCATGCTCACTTCCTTCTCCAAATACTACGTTTGTCCTGGTTTCAGCCAGCCTGCACTTATGGCACCTATAGCAATACCCTTTAAGTTCTTCCATGGTATACATAAGTCATACCTCTACAAGCTCAAGTCAATGTGGCAGTATCCGCTTGGATTTTTCTCCAGATATTTCTGGTGATATTCCTCCGCTGCATAAAAGTTTTTCAAAGGCATAACCTCTGTCACAATGGCCTTTTGATACTTTGAAGCTTCTTTTTCCATCGATGCCTTTATAATGTTCAAATCATCTTCGTCCACATAGTATATTCCGGTTCTGTATTGGGTTCCCATATCTCCGCCCTGCCTGTTAAGCAAGGTAGGGTCTATTACCTTCCAGAAATCTTCTAATATTTTATTGAGAGTTATTTCATTTTCATCATACTTTATATAAACAGTTTCCGCATATCCGGTGGTATTTGTACACACCTGCTCATAAGAGGGATTTTCAGTATTTCCGTTGGCATATCCCACTTCTGTTTCCATGACACCCTTGCGAAGATCATGCCTGCATTCCCCAAAAACATCCGCCTGCCAGATAAATTTCCTTCATTATAATCAACTCCCTGTTTCGAATTTATATTGTTTATTATACTCAAAATTTACTTTTTTCTCAATATTATTATTCTTAATATTCTTCATTAAAAATTTAAAGTTTTTATTGAAATTTATATTCATATATGCTAATATATTAATATAATAATATTACGAGGTAGTTATGATAGATTTTAACAATAAAGAAAAAACAAAAAAGTTATTGTCGGAAAAAGCAGACTTATTAAAAACAATTGCTCATCCTGTAAGGCTTTGCATACTGGCAATGCTTATAAAGGAGGAACAAAGCAATGTAACGGATATGCAGTGCTGCCTGGATGTTCCTCAGCCCACAGTTTCCCAGCACCTGGCAAAATTAAAATCTGCAGGCATACTTTCTGCCGAAAGAAACGGAACAGAAATAATTTATACAATTAAAAACGAAGAAGTCAAGAAATTAATAATTCAAATTTTAAAAGATTAAATATGGAGGCATTTATGAGTAAGAAAATTTTAATTATAGGTGGTGTTGCAGGAGGTGCAAGCACTGCCGCAAGGCTCAGGAGACTGGATGAATCATCTGAAATAATTATGTTTGAAAGAGGTTCCTACATTTCATATGCAAACTGCGGTCTTCCGTACCACATAGGCAATGTTATCAAGGAGAGAGAATCCCTTCTGCTGCAAACTCCGGAAGCAATGTCCAAGAAATATAATATTGATGTCAGGATTGATTCGGAAGTCATAAAAATTGACAGGGAAAACAAGTCAGTAGAAGTCAAAAAAACAAATACAGGAGAAACATATTCAGAAAGCTATGACGTACTGGTAATATCTACAGGTTCAACACCATTGAAACCGCCTATTGAGGGAATTGATTCACCCGGCATATTTACACTTTGGACTGTTCCCGATACTGATGAAATCAAAAAGTTCATTGAGGAAAGAAAACCTAAAAATGCAGTTGTAATAGGTGGAGGCTTTATAGGACTTGAAGTTGCGGAAAACCTCCATCATGCAGGCATTAACGTAACTGTGGCCGAAGCAATGGATCAGGTAATGGCACCCCTGGATTATGAAATGGCACGTCTTGTGCAAAATAACATGGTATCAAATGGTGTAAACTTAATATTGGGCGACGGAGTATCAAAGTTTAAAAATGAAAATAACATGGTTTCTATTACCCTTGCCAGCGGAAGAGTGCTGCACTCAGACATGGTTATACTATCCATAGGAGTAAGACCAAACAGCATGCTTGCAAAAAATGCAGGGTTAGAACTTAACCAAAGAGGCGGAATAGTAGTTAACAGCCACCTAAAAACATCTGACCCCAATATATATGCCCTGGGAGATGTTATTGAGGTTGAAGAATTTATAAATAAAGGAAAGGCCATGATTGCCCTGGCAGGTCCCGCAAATAAGCAGGGACGAATTTGTGCCAACAACATATACGGCGCAAATGAAGAATACAGGGGCACCATGGGAACTTCGGTAGCCAAAGTGTTTGACCTGACAGCCGCATCAACCGGCTCTAACGAAAAAACCCTGATGAGAATGGGTATGGAGGAAAACAGGGATTATTACACTGCAACCATTTCTCAAAAATCTCACGCAGGCTATTATCCCGAATCCTCCGAACTGATTTTAAAACTTATATTTTCAACCGACGGCAAAAAAATATTCGGTGCTCAGATAGTAGGAGAGGATGGAGCTGACAAGCGTATTGACACTATTGCAACAACAATAGGCTTAGGCGGAAGCATTTTTGATTTAAAGGAACTTGAGCTTGCTTATGCTCCTCCATATTCATCAGCTAAAGACCCTGTAAACATGTTAGGATTTGTTGCTGAAAATATAATTGAAAATAAAGTTAAATTTTCTAAATGGAATGATATTGATCCTTCAAAGCCAGGTGAATATACGATACTTGATATCCGTGAGGAAATGGAATTAATGGTTTTTGAAATTCCGGGAGCTATAAATATACCTTTAGGTAACTTAAGAAGCAGAATTGGTGAGCTTAATAAAAACGATAATATAATAATTTTTTGTGCAGTTGGTGTTCGTTCATACAATGCGGCAAGAATATTGATGGAAAACGGATTTAATAATGTATTTGTATATCCTGGAGGAACAAGCTTTTATAAATCAGTTTATTATGATTATTTCAGCAGTTCTGACTGTAAGCCTGCCGCTGATTCTAATATTAATACAAATTCTCAAAAAAAAACTGAATTTACTGAGTTAAATGACATAAATGAAATAAAAGCCAAAATTCAGGTTGACTGCAGCGGACTTCAGTGCCCGGGACCTATAATGAAGGTTTATGAAACGATAAACAAAATTAATGACGGTGAAATTATCCAGGTTTCTGCAACTGATTCAGGATTTGCCAAGGATGTGGAAGCCTGGTGCAGAAGAACCGGAAATACACTGTTGAAGGCTGAAAAAGAAGGAAAAAATAATATTGTATTCCTGCAAAAAGGAACAGGAAATAATAACATAGAAAATTTTTCAGGTAACCCCATAAATAATAACTCTTCAAACAACGGCAAAACAATTGTTGTGTTCAGCGGCGATATGGATAAGGTAATGGCTTCCTTTGTAATTGCAAATGGTGCGGCAGCCATGGGAAGACCTGTTACAATGTTCTTTACATTCTGGGGTTTAAATGTTTTAAGAAAACCCGAAAAACAAAGCATCAAAAAACCGTTCATTGATGCAATGTTCGGTAAAATGATGCCCAGGGGAGTAAACAAGCTTAAACTTTCTAAAATGAACATGGGAGGCATGGGAACATCCATGATGCGCAAGGTTATGAAGGATAAAAACATTGATTCATTAGAAGATTTAGTTAAAAAGGCACAGCAGAACGGAGTTAAAATGATTGCCTGCACCATGTCCATGGAAGTAATGGGAATCACCGAGGAAGAATTAATTGACGGTATAGAATTTGCAGGCGTCGGAACCTACCTTGGTGATGCAGAAGAATCCAATGTAAATCTTTTCATTTAATTTTAATAATAAACCAAATAGAAGTACCTATAAACAATGATACTTCTATTTGGTTTTTATTTATTTACAGCACCTGCACAGCAAATGCCGTTGTTTGAGGGGGTATGCTAGCAGTTTGAAACATTGCATGCTCAATTCTTACAAAATCTCCCGGTCTCAAATCTCTTAATCTGATTCTCCTTCCCCTCCTGTCTGTGATGGTGGTTGCATCTGTTATGACAAACCTCATCTGACTGTATATATCAAGAGGGTCTCCCGTGTATAAAAACCCTAATTGAGGCTCTACTTCCATCACTCTGCCTTCGGTAAAGCTAAATTGACAATCTTCTATAACTGTTATTGCAAATGCCCTTGACTGTGGAGGAATACTCCTTGTCATAACTGCAGAAAACTCAGCATTAACAGTCATTCCTTCTCTCAAATCCCTAAGAGACATGGGCTGGCCAAACTGGTCTCTTATTACTGTATCTCTTCCCACAATTAATGTAACTGTCTGCATATTAACCCTATTGAAATCTCCCATGACACCGTAGGATATTGTCACATAGCTCTCCTGCCTGTCTCTGCTTATACTTTCAATAATAGCGTGTTCTGCTGTTATAACATTACTTCCTCTATTTCTGAAGTTTTGATTTGTTACCATATCATCCATATTTCACCTCTAAGAGTAATATATTATATATATATTCAGAAAATGTTAATATGTTAGTGCTCGCAGTCCAAATCGCCAATTTATTTATTTCCTTTAAGTTACATAAATTGTGGTTTCGCTGCACAAATAAAGCTGCCTCAAACGAGGCAGCCAATTAGTTTTTCTGTTGCGGGCAACAGCTTGAACTGCCGCTGCATCCTGAACAGCCGGCACATCCACAGCCGGAACCATTCTTTTTTTGTTTTCTCCTGAAAATTATCGCACCTGCAGCAATTGCTGCAACAATGGCAATAATTACAACATCTGCAAAATTCATAAGTACCTCCTATATTATCAAACTTCCTACCTGATAAACTATCGTGGCCACAACAAATGCAGTTAGTGTTTGATATAATGCCGTAAGCACTGCGTACTTCATTGAGCCCAATTCCCTCTTAGTAGCAGCAAAAGCTGCCACACAAGGCATATACAAAAGTATGAATGTTAAAAACGAAAATGCACTAAGCGGTGTAAATATAGAATTTAGCGTAGCTGAAAGCTGTGCGTCTGTTGCTGCTCCTGTCAAAACTGACAATGTACTTACAACCGCTTCCTTAGCTGTCAAGCCTGTTATAATTGCCGTTGAAGCTCTCCAGTCATTGAATCCTAAAGGTATGAACAGTGGTGCAATCAATGAACCAAGAGTCGCAAGCATGCTGTATGAACTATCTTCAACCATGTTCATGGACCAGTCAAAGCTTTGAAGAAACCATATAATTATTGTTCCAATAAATATAACAGTGAAAGCTCTTTGTATAAAATCTTTTCCTTTTTCCCACATATGAAGCACCACGCTTCTCTTTGAAGGAATCCTGTAAGCAGGCAGCTCCATAACAAAGGGGACAGGTTCACCCTTGAATATTGTATTTTTTAACAACAGTCCTGATAAAACTGCCGTAACCATTCCCATAACATAAAGTACAATCATTACCACAGCGGCATTTCCCGGAAAAAATGCCATTGTAATCATTCCGTATATCGGAAGCTTGGCGCTGCATGACATAAATGGAGTCAGCACAATTGTCATCCTTCTGTCTCTTTCACTGGGCAATGTCCTTGTTGCCATAATCGCTGGAACACTGCAGCCGAACCCTATGAGCATCGGAACGAAAGAACGACCAGAAAGTCCGATTTTTCTCAAAATCTTATCCATTAAAAATGCAACTCTTGCCATATATCCGCTGTCTTCCAAAAGTGACAAGAAGAAGAACAGGATTACTATAATCGGAAGAAAAGACACTACACTTCCCACGCCTGCAAAAATTCCGTCAATTACTAACGAATGAACCCATTCGCTTACATTGGATGCAATCATTAAATCGGATACAAATTCTGTAAATGTACCTATGAGATCTTCCAGGTATCCCTGAAGAGGTCCACCCAGGACTCCGAAGGTCATCCAGAATATAAAAAACATAATTCCCAGAAATATTGGGATGCCTAAATATTTATGTGTCAGCATCCTATCTATTTTCTCTGAACGAATTTGCTCATTTGTTTCCTGTTTTTTAATAACAGTGTCCTCACATATTTTTTCTATATAATTATACCTCATGTCAGCCAGTGCAGCTTCTCTGTCAGTACCTAATGCCTTTTCCATATCATCAACAACATGGCTTACTATATGGGTTTGATTTTCAGTAATCTTCAATTCCTTGAATGCAGGCTCATCACCTTCAACAAGCTTGGTTGCCGCAAAACGCACCGGATAATTCGCTGCCTTTGCCTGGTCTTCTATCAAATGTGAAATTGAATGGATGGCTTTATGAACCTCTCATGTACAGAAATCAAGTTTTTTCGGTACAGCCTTATTCTCTGCAGTCTTAATTGCCACGTCAACTAACTCTGAAAGTCCCTCTTCCTTGCTTGCAGAAATTGGTACTACAGGAATTCCCAAGTGCTCGGAAAGTTTCACCACATCAATAGAGTTTCCGCTGGCTCTTACCTCGTCCATCATGTTCAAGGCAATTACCATAGGAATTGAAAGTTCCACCAGCTGCAATGTCAGATAAAGATTTCGTTCTATATTTGTGGCATCCACAATATTTAATATCAAATCAGGATTTTCTTTTATGAGAAAATCTCTTGTAACAACTTCTTCCATTGTGTATGGGGATAAAGAATATATGCCTGGCAAATCAACTAAAGAAGTCTCTTTATGCTTTCTTATCTGTCCTTCCTTTTTTTCAATTGTAACACCGGGAAAGTTGCCAACATGTTGGTTGCTTCCTGTCAGAGCATTGTAAAGTGTGGTTTTCCCAGAATTTTGATTCCCGGCAAGCGCAAATACATATTTCATTTATTGAATACCTCTTTCAGCTCAATTTTCGAGGCCTCTTCTTTTCTAATAGTAAGAACATAATTTCTGAGCGAAAGTTCAATCGGGTCGCCCATAGGTGCTGTTTTTCTAACAAACACCCTTGTGTTGGGGGTTAATCCCATATCCAATAGCCTTCTCCTGAGAATTCCCTGACCGCCTATTGATGAAATAATCCCGCCTTGTCCTGGTTTTATATTATCCAATGTCATATTTATCCCGCCTTTTCGATATTGATAATCATTATCATTAACTGTCTTAAGTATATGCCTAAAAAGATATGTTGTCAATAGTTCAATAATAATTTTTGCAAAAAAAAATAAAAATATGGTTGGTATCGCAACCATACTTATTATCTACTTCATATCATCACTATTTGAGCCATATACCTGTACTACCGGTATTACAAACATGAATCCCACTCCAGGTTCTTCAAAGTAATTTAACTGCTTCTTTATTTTTTCAACTACTTCATCCAGCCTTTCCTTATCACGTATAATGCTGAATACTGTCTTGCTGTATGGTTTCCTGCCGTCTATCAGCTTCTTTACGCTATCAAGCATGG
>ENA-UOOR01001355-UOOR01001355.1-fermentation-metagenome-genome-assembly--contig:-NODE-1355-length-29332-cov-6.837620_pt1 | contig 29332 bp, 21 predicted proteins | sample MGYA00245780_ERZ724029 | MGnify/ENA primary metagenome ERZ724029 (study PRJEB28704, sample SAMN03018315) | fermentation metagenome | biome: anthropogenic terrestrial biome; feature: soil; material... | reverse complement strand
GACGCGTCCTCGGGCTCCACGCCCGCGTCCTCGACGGCTCCCGCGTCCACCGCGCCGGCATCGCTCTCTCCCGCGTCCGCTTCGCCGCCCGCGTCGATCTCGCCGGCGTCGGGCGGCATCCCCGAGTCCGGCTGGCAGGCGTACTCGCCGCTGCAGCCGCCGGTGCCGTCGCAGACGTCGTCGAAGGTGCAGAAGTCGCCGTCGTCGCAGGTCGTGCCCGCGGCGGCCATCGCGTCGGCAGGGCAGGCGGGGCTCGCGCCGTCGCACCGCTCCGCCACGTCGCAGACGCCGGACGAGGCCCGGCAGACCGCTCCCGTGGCCACCGGACCGCAGCGCCCGTCGATGGCCGCCCCCTCGGCCACGCTGCAGGCTTGGCAGTCGGCAGGATCCCCGCCGCCGCACGCCGTGTCGCAGCAGAAGCCGTCGACACAGAAGCCGCTCTCGCACTCCAAGCCCTGCGCGCAGGCGGTGGCGCCGTGAGCGAGGGCGACCGTCGCGCTGCTGGCGAGGTTGTTCGTCTCGTTGCTCTCGGGGACGTAGTTGTGGAGGTCGACGAAGACGCCGAAGTAGTAGTCGCCGTCGGACAACAACGCGCCGTCGGGCGAGGCCAGCGGCAGCGTCACGTCCAGGTCTACCGAGAGGCTTGCGTCGGTGAGCGTCAGGCCGGTCACCTCGGCCAGCGCCTGGTCGTAGACGCTGATCACCGGGTTGTCCGAGAGATAGAGCCCGAGGTCGAACGAGCGTGGGCTGGCGATGCCGCCGTTGATCAGATCCACGGTGACGCGCACCTCCTCGCCGAACCGCGCGCTGCTGATCTCGGGAAACGGTTCGACGGGCGAACGGACCAGGACCGCGTTGGCGATCAGGTCGGGGATGGAGACCAGCACCGGCCCGCTGGAGACGGCCAGATTGTTCGTTTCGTCGACCTCGACGACGCGCCCCTCCGGCTGCGTGGGCGTCGGCGGATCGATGAGGAGGATCAATCGCCAATTGCCATCGGGAACCGGAGGCCCTGGCGCGTGGAGCGTCTCGACGAGCGTCTCGCCGGGGCCGAGCCCCTGGAGGCTGCCCACGAACCAGTGGGCGAGGACGTCCGACGAATCGAGAACCTCATCCGCGGAGAAGTAGACCTGGAAGTCGAACGGTCCGGCCGGGTCGAGCCCGCGGTTGCGCAGCGTCACCTCCACGTCGAAGGGCTCTCCGACCGTCGCCGAGGCGGGGCCAGAGACCGTTCCCGTGAGGTCGACGCCGGAGATGTACGGAGCGCTCACCCCGGTGTTGTTCGACTCGATGGCCTCGTCGACGATGTTGGTCGGGTCGACGAGGACGCCGAGGTAGAAGCTGCCCGTGCCCGGCGGCCTGACGAACTGGACCCCCGACTCGCTGAAGGTCGCCTGGGAACGGCCCGCGAGGCTCTCTGGGGTCGTGTGCTGGGCAATCAGCGTGTCGGTGGCCGGGTCGATGATCGCGTCGCTCGACAAGTAGACGTCGAAGAGAAACCCGGTGGCTGGGTTCTGGCCCTGGTTTTTGATGGTGGTCACCACGTCGAGCTCGAACCCGGGCTGCCCGTTGATGTCCACCGGGTTGAGGGCCGAGCCGCTGACGTCGAGGACCGTCAGGTCCGGATCGATCGCCGGGGAGATGGCCAGGTACTGGTTGGTCGGCCAATGGCTCGCCGTGCAGCTCGGGCTGCACGAGAGCGCGGTGATGGCGCTCGCGCCCGTCGCGTCCTCGATGCCCACGGTGGCGCTGCCCGAGGTGCCGCTGGCGATCGGGCCGTAGTAGATGATGATCGCGCCGCTTCGCTCGTGCAGGTCCACCTGCACGTTGCGAGCAATTCCCCCGCTGTAACTCTCCCAGTTCTGCAATCTGAGCGAGAAGACCTGATCCGGCGCCACACCCGAGGTCGTCCACTCGGCGCGAGCCGTGGTGGGCACCTTCATGTCGTCCCACCAATAGGCGATGAGGTTGTTGGGGTTGCTCGATTTGGGCAGCGAGGAGTTCGAATAGCAGCTTCCGCAGTGCGACGGCGTGAAGAGGATGAGGCCGTTGGTGTTGAGGCCGACGGTCGAGTAATTCACCCCGTAGAAGGTGAAGGAGAACGGCAGCGTCAGGCTCGCGTTCCCGTCATCGGCGGCGCTGAAGGTGACGGTGCGCCACCCGGTGTAAGTCGGCGCAACCCCAGGAGTCGGGGGCGAGACGACGTAGAGGGTCTGAGCGAACGCGCCGCCCGAGAGAAAGGCGCACGCGACCACCGTCAGGGAGAAAAGAGCGGTTCTCATGCTGTCCTCGCGCTAGGCCGGTTACCTGCAGCCGGCGGTGTAGCTGACCCGAAGAGTCGAGCCCGGCTCGGGCACTGCGGAAGGCTCGAAGTCGATGGCGTTGGCCGCCGAGTTGTAGGTCCAGCGCACGTCGCCGACAGGCGAGACCGCCGGGATGGCGACGGCGTCGATCGTCACGGTGATCGGGGCCGAGCTCAGGTCGGGAAGATCGCTCAAGGGGAAGCGCGAGCGGAAGGCCGAGCCGAAGGCCACCGCGCCAATGCGGGACATGGCGGCCGGCCAGTCGGGATTGCAGATCTCCTCGAGGGCGCCTCCAGTGGAGGCGACGAGCGATCTGGCAGTCGGCGATTGCCCGGCCGTCGATTCGTCGTAGTCGCAGCCAGACCCCGCCGAGGTCGGTTGGGTCGGAAGCATGCCGGAGACCGAATACTGGCTTGCCCCTTTCAAGCGAGCGAGGAAGCCGCTGTAGAAGCTGAATGGCGTGGCGTCGTGATCGGCGGCATCGGAGATCAGCACGACCGAGAGCCGAGCGTCGGAGCGTAGGAAGCCCGCGTTGTGCGTGCTGAGCAGCGGTTCGCTGAGCGCCAACTCAAAGGGCTTGAGCAGCAGCTCGTCGTAGTTGCCGTTCGTTCCGACGTTGACGTTTTCGGCGAAGACCCGCTCCTTGTTGGGAGTCCTCGCGGTGATCACTCGCGGGTTGCCGCCGCCGAGAGGGACGAAGCGCCCGTTCGCGTCGGAGCCCCCGTTGTTCGACCCTCCGTGAGCGATATCGACCGACGTCGTCGTAATCGCGATCCGGTAGTCGACCCCGCGGGAGTCCGCGTCTCCGACGAACGCGGGGAACGCGGCTCCGAGCGCGACCTGCTTGTCGTACATGGAGCAGCTATCGTCGACGACTAGCAGGACGTCGACTTTGGGCGCCGGGTCGATGTGGAACTCGTCGGTGCGGGTCGAGGTGGTCGCGCCGGTGCCCCAGAGCGAAAGGATTTGTGCCTCGCCGTCAGAGGTCTCCAGGCGGAGGGCAGCCGTCGCGCGCCCGAGGGCGACCGGACCGAAGGCGACTCGGAACCCCACGCTCTGGTTGGTCTCGAGGCTCGCCGGTAGCGCGGGCATGTGGTTGATCGAGAAAGAAGGCGAGGCGCCGGGTAGGAAGCCGAGCGCCGAAAGCTCAATTGGACTCGAGCAGGCGTTCGAGACGACGAAGGGGACCTCGCGCGAGCTGCAGCCGACCTCGACGTCGCCGAAGTCGTGGTGGTTGGGAAGCAGCGTGAGACAGGAGGGCTCGGCCGAGCCGGTCAGCGCGATCGAGGCCATGGGCGAAGAGGCGCTCGAGGTGAAGAGCTCGACTGCGCCCGTGAAGACGGCCTGCTGCGCGGGCGAGAAGCGAACCGCTATCTCCAGGGTTTCGCCGGGGTCGAGGTTCACCTCGGAGGCGGGAGGATCGACCAGCGCGAGCTCAGCCGCCGAGCCGAACGCGAGCCGCGGCGGCGAGACCACGCAGACGTCCGCGGGGCTGGTGGCGGTGTTGCGCACGAGGAACGAGAGGGTGCGCGTCGCCCCGGGGAGCACGTGGCCGAAGTCGAGCTGTGGCGGGACGACCTCGTACTCGCAGCGCGGGAAGGTGGCCCCCTCGGCGCTCAGGGCGATCTCGACCACCGGCTTGTTGAAGTCGTTCGAGTAGATGCGCAGCGTCGCGTTGCTCCGCCCGGAAGCCGTCGGCGAGAAGACGACCGGCAACCCTGCCTGGTCTCCGGCGGGCAGCCCGGCGCTCTCGTAGCCGAGCGGCGGCCACTCGATGGCGAAGCCGGTCGCCTCTCCGATCAGCTCGGCCGGCGTCTCGGTCCAGCTCCCGTCGTTGGCGCGCACCGCGAAGCGCAGGTTGTCCTCGTTGGTCCCGGGCGCGTCCGCGCCGAGGTTCGACAGCGTCACCACCTCGGTCCGGCTGCCTCCGACGGCGACGAGGCCGAAGTCGAGCGCCCGGGGCCGGGCGTCGAGCTGCGGCCCGCCTCCGCGACCAAGGAGCGCCACCTCCTTCGACGGCAGCGTCTCGTCGTCCGACTCGAAGACCAGCCGCGCGGTCGAGATGCCCAGCTCGCTCGGGGAGAAGACCAGGGCGACCTTGGCCTGGCCGCCCGGCGCGAGAGAGAGCTGCCCGTCCGCGGGCAGCTCGAACTCCCCGCCGGTCAGAGTCTCCAGCGTGAAGGGCCCGGCGTGCAGCTCGCGGTTGCCGAGGTTCTCCAAGCGCAGCCACATCGTCGAGCGCGCCCCGACCGGCACGAAGCCGTGATCGACGGCGAACGGCGCGACGACGAGGACGTGCTGAACCCCGGTCCCCGTGAGCTCGACGACCTTCGTCTCGCAGTGCGCTTCGCCGCTGATGGCCAGGGTGGCCGTGTGCCCGCCGAGGCGAGAAGGCCGGAACTCGATCTCGAACGAGAGGGTCTCGCCCGGCGCGATGGAGCGGCTGCCGGGCGGGAAGTTGACGAGGTTGAAGGCGCTCGCGTCGGCGCCGCTCGGCAGGGCGACGCCGATCTCCAGCGGCAAAGGCGAGGGGTTGGCGATGTCGAGGGTCCGGGTGAAGCCCGTCGTCAGGGCCACCGAGCGGAAGTCGAGAGAGGCGGGCAGCGGGGCGCAGCCCTTCTGGACGCCTGCTCCGTGGAGCTGCAGCGCCAGCGTCTCGACCGCTCCGTCGCGGATGCCCACCAGCGCGGTCACGGACCGGTCGCCGGGAGCGACGGGCGAGAAGAAGAGCTCGATCTCGCGGTTCTCACCCGGCGCGACGACGAACGGGGTCAAGGCGTGCCCGAAGGCCGAGTCCGTGTTCCCGTCGAGCTTCAGCGAGATGACCTGGAAGCTGGCCGAGCCGGCGTTGTAGAGCCCGACGCGCTGCGAGACCGACTGGCCGATGAGGACGGCGCCGAAGTCAATCTCGAGCTGGCGCACCAGCTCGCTGCCCGAAGCGCTCTGTGAGACGAAGAACGGGTCGCCGGCCGCGGAGCCCGCATCGACGCGCGGCGGGGTCCCGGCGTCGGTCACGTCTTCGGTCGGCTCGAAGGGACAGGCGGTCGATAAGGCGAGCGCGAGCGACGCGAGCAGCAGGTGGGGCATACGGCGCATGGCGGGTTTCCTCCCAGCGGTCGAGGACGGTTGCAGCCTCGGGGGAATGACCGGGCCATCGTACCGTAGGAGAGGAGGCGGCCACACGGCGCAGCCGCGAGCGCACGAAAACGAAAGAAGGCCCGCGACGCGTCCGCCGCGGACCTTGGTCCATCAACGCCTTCCCTGCAGGTCAGTGCGCGTGCCCGCTGGCGTGGACCGAGTGCACGACGCGCTCGACGTAGTGCACGTAGTCGACGTAGGCGGCCACGAACTCGCGGCCGGCTTCGACGCTCTCGTCCTTGCGCTTCTGCGCGGCGACCGCCTTCGCGAAGCGCTGGCGGATGCTGTCGCCGGTGTGCGCGAGGATCTGCTTCAGGAAGGGCTCGATGTCGCCCTTGGCGAGCGCCGCGTCGAGCTTCAGGGTGACCGGATCGGTCGTGCCCGCGGCCTTGAGCCCGGTGTAGGGCGCGTTCTCGCCGGCGCGGTGGATGCGCACGAGCGTGTCGAAGAAGGAGCGGTCGGCGAGCGCCTTGGCCTCGGGGCCGAGCTTGCGGACGGTCAGCGTCTGCGCGAAGGCTGCGCGCAGCTCCTTCTCGTCAGCGGGCTGCACCCACTTCAAGACCGGCGTCACGTCTCCCTTGTCGAGCGCGGCTTGGGCTTCGACGACGACGGGTCCGTCGAGGCTGTCGCAATGGGCCCACGCGGTGAGCGGCGTGAGGAGGGAAGCGGCGAGAATCGCGGTGAGGATCGGACGCATCGGGTGCTCCTTTCATTGGGTTGGACTGCCTGGGTGAAGTTCGTCCGGGCGCGGGCCCGGTGAATCGGTGGAGCCTCCGCGCCGCTGGTCGCGTCGGGCGCAGATCGAGCGCGCGGGGCCGAAATCGAGCGGCCCTTGGACTTCGCTTCCGCCGCTTTGGCGTCGGGAGCTGCGCTCGGGGTGCGCGGAGCTTGGGCTCTCGGGAACCCGAATCCGCGACTTGCGGCGTCAGCCGCGGATCATCGTGAGCAGCATCTTGAAGCGCTGCCGGGCGTAGACCGCGTGCGGCACCTGGGCCGGCATCAACACCGTCTCGCCCGTCTTGGCCACCACCGACTCACCGCCGATGACCAGCTCGACCTCGCCGTCGAGCACCTCGACGTAGGCGTCGCAGGGCGTGACGTGCTCGTTGATCGACTGGCCCGCTTCGAGCGCGAAGATCGTCAACGAGCCGATGGGCTTCTGCACGATGGCGCGGCTGACGATGGAGCCGGGTGCGTAGGCGACCAGGTCGGCCAGGCGCACGGCCTTGGACGGAGGGATGGAGCTGGGGTTTTCGGCGGTCATGGTTTTTCTCCTGATTCGAGGGTTACGGGTCTTTTGGTCCGAAGGTGTCGAGATCTCTCCCCGGTCACCCCGAGCGTAGGCCGAGCTTGCGAGGCCGAAGTCGAGGGGCCCTTCGACTCCGCTCCCGCCGCTCGCGCGTCGGGAGCTACGCTCAGGGCGAGCGGAGGCGGTCCGAGCCGAAGAAGGAGCTCTCGACGCATCTTCAGCTCCAGTCGAGCAGGCGCCGCTCGCCTTCGAGCTCGCGGATGTGCGTCACGTCCTGGGTCACTTCGAGGGTGCCGCGGTAGGTCTTCTTCGCGTCGCGCACCGCGAAGTAGCGGATGAGCAACATGCGGCCGCGCATGTTGAGCCAGAACTCGGCCGAGTCGCGCGTGCCCTGGCGGAACTCCTCGAGGATGCGCTGGACGATGTGCTGGCTCTTGGGCGGGTGGCAGTTCTGGACCTTGCGGCCGATCACCTGCGGGCTGCGCGGGAAGATGCGCGTCTCACCGCCGGAGTAGTAGCGGACCTCGTCGTTCTCATCGACGAAGGAGATCTCCACCGGCAGGTGGCTGAGCACCAGGTTGACCTGCTCGAGGCTCAGCAGGCCGGTGTCGAGCGCGAGCCGCGCCAGGCCGCGCTGCGCGGGCTGCTCGGCCTCTTCGCGCGGCCTCCACCCGGTGCCCGGCTTCGCCAGCGTGTAGCCGATCTCCGCTTCCGCCTTGCGCACCTCGGCCCAGTCCGTGTCGGTGAACAGGTCCAGGCACATCGGGAAGAGGATGGCCTCCTCCTTGAACACCATGTCGACCAGCTCGGTGGTCGCCTCCGAGGCGCTCTTGGCGAGCGCGGCGGGGTCGCCGGCCTCGGCCGCGGCGCGGGCGGCCTTGAGCAGCGCGCGGATGTCGTCGTGCACCGCCCACATCACCTGCGGCGGGCCGCTCACCCCGGCCCTCTCGAGCAGCGGGAAGAGCAGGTTCTCCTTGCGCACGTAGTGGCGCTCGACGCTGGAGAGCTGCTCGAGCAGGCCGCTGATGCCCGCGCGCCGGGCCTCGAAGCGCTCGGGCTGCGGCGGCGCGCCCAGCGCGGCGATCTCGGCCTCGAGCGCGCGGCTCGCCCGCTCGAGGGCGCGGTTCTCGAGCATGAAGGTGTGGACCGGGTGCCCCGGCTCCACCTCGGGCGCGCCCTGGCCGGCCAGGGTCGGCTTGAAGACCTCGACGTGCAGGGTGCACAGCCGCCGCACCTCCTCGGCCGGCACGCCGTCGAGGGTGATGAGCTCGTTCTCCATCCGCCCGATCTCGGTCGCGCCCACGTCGCGCAGCAGCAGGTCGAAGCGCTCCTTCAAATCGGCGAGGTCCTCTCCCTCGTGCAGGCCGCGGACGATGGACTTGAGCGCCTCGCGCCTCGCCTGCGCCTCCTCGGGTGTCGCCGGCGCCGGCTCGCCGATGACCGGCCGCTCGCCGGTCTGGCGCTCTATCTCCGAGGCGAGGTCTTCGAGCAGCGCCTTGGGCTCCTTGCCGGCGAGCTTGGCGGCCATCGCCACCGTGGCGATGCGCCCGAGCGTCGCGCGCACCGCCGGGCTCTTGAGCTTGGAGAACTCGGGGGCGTAGCCGACCAGGTAGTCGAGCAGGAAGGGGTGCGTCTCGAGCAGGTCGTGGATCTTGGTGTTCTCGTTCAGGGTCTTCATCGTCTGCCTCGTGAGTCTTTAGGGAAGCTCGGTCTCTCTCAGGCCTCGCGGCGCTCGCGGGCAGCGAGCGGCAGCCAGCGCGCCTCCAGGCTCTCGCCCAATTCGACGAGCTCGCGCTCGGTCTCCCGGTGCTCGCGCCCGTGGGCCTCGACCTGCTCGGCCAGAGTCTGCAGCGCGGCCTCGGGCAGGCGCCGCTCGGCCATCGGATAGAGCACCTGGTCCTCCTTGCGGATGTGGGCCGAGAGCCCCTGGGAGAACTGGAGGGCGGCGAGGTCGGCCTCGCGCGCGTCCTCGACGATCCAGGGCTCGGGCCGCGCCGCCAGGTCGCGCAGCCGGCGCACGAGCGCGCGGCCCTGCTCGTGGTCGAAGAGCATCACCGCGATAGGGCCCGCCTCGCGCGAGAAGCCGCTCTCGACCATCGTCTCGAAGAGGATCTCCTCCTCCTTGCCGTGGTGGTGCCGGTCGGCGAACGCGGCGAAGAAGCGGGCGAAGCGCTCGAGCTCGGCGCGCTCGGTCACCTCGCCGGCACGCACGCGGGCGGTGTGTGCCTCGAGCGCCGCGAGGACGCGCTCGATGAGCCGGTGCTCGGTCATCAGGGTTTCGATCGGGTCCATCTCTTCCTCCTTGCGGCGTCGCTCGCGTCGGTTTTCGCGCAGTTGGAAGAGCAAGAGCCTTGCCAGGGCCTAAACTCAGTGATCTCCGGCGGATAGCAGGGCGTTCTTCGAGTGCGACACCGAAATGTGGTTGAGGCGGCACCCGAATAGCGTTAGGCAACCAAATATGAGTGCGTCCTGCAGACCCCAGCACAGCCGCGCGGAGAGCGAGGCCATCGTCGACCAGGCGATCAGCGCCGTGCTCGCCACGGTCGATCTCCAAGCCGTCCTCGAGAGGACCGCGCACCTGCTGCGCGGCCACTTCGGCGAGACGCGGGTGACCATCCTGCGGCTGCTCGAGAAGCCGGCCGGCGAGGTCGAGGTGCTGCTCGTCGACGACCCGCGCTTCCCCGGGTCCGAGGCCGGCAGCCGCTTCCCGCTGGCGGGCTCGGCGTGCGGCGAGGCGATCGACGCCAAGCGCCCGCTCGTCGTCGATCCCATCGATTCCAAGGCGCCCGGGCATCGCGAGGAGGCGTTCGTCGCCCCGCACGGCTACAGCTCGCTGGTCACCTTCCCGCTGCTGTTCGAGGGCGAGCCGCTCGGCGCGCTGCAGGTCGCGCATCAGCCCGAGGCGGGCCTGTTGTCGTGCTGCCTGCACACCGCGGAGAAGATCTCGCGGCTGCTCGCCATCGCGCTGCACAACAGCCTGATGGTCGAGGAGGTCAAGCGGCTCAACCGGCTGCTCGACCGCGAGAACGCGCGGCTGCGCGAGGAGCTGCGCGAGGTGCGGCGCGAGGCGCGCTATGTCGCCGAGAGCCCGGCGATGCGCGAGGTGATCGAGCGGGTGCGGCTGGTCGCCGCGCTCGGCACCACGGTGCTCGTGCGCGGGGAGACCGGCACCGGCAAGGAAGGGCTCGCGCGGATGGTCCACGACTTCAGCCCGCGCTTCGGCGGCCCGTTCGTCGCCGTCAACATGGGCGCCATCCCCGAGACGCTGATCGAGAGCGAGCTGTTCGGCCACGAGAAGGGCGCCTTCACCGGCGCGACCCGGCGCAAGGCCGGCCGCTTCGAGCAGGCCGAGGGTGGCACGCTCTTCCTCGACGAGATTGGCGACGCGCCCGCGTCGGTGCAGGCGCGGCTGCTGCGGGTGCTGCAGGAGCGCGAGGTGCAGCGGGTCGGCGGCGACGATCCGCTCAAGGTGGACGTGCGCGTGGTGGCCGCGACCAATCGTCCGCTCGAGAAGATGGTCGAGCAGGGCACCTTCCGCGCCGACCTCTACTACCGGCTCAACACCTTCCCCATCGAGCTGCCGGCGTTGCGCGAGCGGGTCGAGGACATCCGGCCGCTCGTCACCTGGTTTCTGACGCGGCACGCGGCCTCGATGCATCGCAAGCCGCCGGAGGTGAGCGAGGCGAGCTGGCGGGTGCTCGAGGGCATGGGGTGGCCGGGCAACGTGCGCGAGCTCGAGAACTACGTGCAGCGCGCGCTCATCCTCAGCCCCGGTGCCGAGCTGGTGTTGCCGGAGACCGAGCGCAGCGCGCCGCGTCCGCGGGCCTCGACGCGGGCCGCGCGTCCGCGCAGCTTCGAAACCGAGGTCCGCGAGGTGATCACCCGGGCGCTCGACGCCTCCGAGGGCCGGATCTACGGCCCCGACGGCGCGGCGGCGCTGCTCGGGCTCAAGCCGACGACGCTGCAGGGCAAGATGCGCAAGTACGGGATCAAGCGCGTCTGAGCTTCAAGGGCGACGGAGAGGAGGAGGAAGAGGAGGGAGCACCGCCGTCCCGGCGTCCGCGCCGCGCCGTCGCCGTCCAGCGGCGTCCGACGAGGTGCCCGGTCGCGTGCAGGGAAGCACTGCCGGCGCCCGACGACGCGCCTGTGCACGCGCAGGAAGCGCTGTCGGCGCCCGACGATGTGCCGGCGCACGTGCAAGGAAGCGCTGTCGGCGCCCGACGACGTGCCGGCGCACGTGCGAGGAAGCGCTGTCGGTGCCCGACGACGCGCCGGTGCACGCGCAGGAAGCGCTGTCGGCGCCCGACATGTCGTCCTCAGCGCACTTGGTGCCCTCGGAAGGTGGCCGCGTGGGCGTTCCCCGACCGCGAGGATGCAGGGACAGCGGCGCGACCTGCGCCGGCGCTGATGCGAATCAGACCGGCGCCCGCTCGTGTGGCCAGGTTGGCGTGCTTTCGTCCTCCTGCCTACAATCGCCGCATGATCCGAACCTCGATAACCGTGCTCTCGCTCTCGCTTCTATTCGGCTGCGCCACCGGCGGGTCCTACAAGGTCTGCAACGACCGGACGAACCGCTGTGTCGAGGCCTGCCCCAGCGCACCGCGCGGACCGGCGCCTCAAACTCCGCTCGGGGTGATGAACGACCCGCGCGCGCTCTGCGAGCAGGACTGCGCGAAGGAGAACCGCGCCTGCGAGCGGTCCGAGGCCGAGCGGAAGCAACGGGAGGCGGAGTCCAAGGCTCTCGTGCCGGCGGGTGGGGAGTAGGGGCGGCTGAGAGCAGCTTTCTCGGAGGTCGAGAGCCCGAGCCCCGGTCATCCCGAGCGTAGGCCGAGCTTGCGAGGCCGAAGTCGAGGGGCGTTGCTCGGCTGCACCCGATGGCTCGGATCGCCGATTCGTGCCGATGGCAGAGGGTTGTGCTGGCCGCGAGCGCCGTTGGCCCGCCCCCTCCCCTCCCAAACGGCCCGCATACGAGCGTGCTCGTCGCGTGCTTGGTTGCGCGGGCCTGGGAGGGGCGATCGCGTGTGCTTGCCTTCTGCTCTCCGGCTTGATCGCATTGCTCTCGCCTTGACGCACCGGCGCGTCGTAGCGCTAGCGAGCGGAGCTCGAACAAGCGACGAGGCCCCGCACCGGCGCGGGCGATCGCCTCTCCCAGGCGCGCCCTCGATGATCGTGTCGAGCACAGGCGAGTGCGCGCCGTCTGGGAGAGGAGGGTGAGGGCCAGCGGTGCCGCGATCCCGACACCAAGCGTGTCGACTCAAGATCGGGCGATTCGAGACCGGCGGTCCGAGTCCGCGGTGCGACTCGGTGGATTCCGAGTTGGCCGATTCCGAGTCGGTCACCCCTCGGTGAACGCCGGCCCCTTCGGCGTCTCCCTTGGCTTTCCGCGAGCGACGAAGATGCGCACCGCCAAGTACACGATGGGAAGGATGCCGCCGATGATGAAGAGCAGGTCGCCCGGCAGCCGCGCCCACTCGAGGAAGGTGATCGTGGGACTTCCCAAGAAGCGCGCCTCGCGCGCGTGCCAGTAGCCGATGTCGATCGCGTCGTACATCTGCAGGATGCCGATGGGGATGAGGTTGACGAACATCATCCACGCGAGGCCGATGTTCAGGCTCCAGAACGAGACCTTCATCGCCGTCTCGCTGCGCTTGTCGCGCGGCAGGAAGTAGCGGGCGACGAACATGAAGAAGCCCACCGCGAGCATCCCGTAGACGCCCATCATCGCCCCGTGGCCGTGGTTGGCGGTGAAGGCGGTTCCTATCTCCCAGTAGCTGACCACCGGCAGGTTGATGAGGAAGCCGAAGACCCCGGCGCCCAGGAAGTTCCAGAAGCCGACCGCGACCAGGAAGAGCACGGCCCACTTGTGCGGGAAGGCCTCGCTGCGCGCGCGGAAGGTCGTCTGGTCGCCCCGCTCGCTGCCGAGCTGCATGAACCGCCAGGCCTCGTAGGTGAGCAGCACCAGCGGCAGCACCTCCATCGCCGAGAAGAAGGCCCCCAGCGCCATCAGCTCGACCGGCCCGCCGCTGAAGTAGGCGTGGTGCATCGTGCCGATGACCCCGCCGACCGAGTAGAGGATGACGTCGAGGTAGATGATGCGGGTGGCGACGGTCAGACGCACCAGGCCGAGCAGCACGAAGACGTAGGCGACCATGATCGTGGTGAACAGCTCGAGGAAGTCCTCGACCCACAGGTGCACGACCCAGAAGCGCCAGAAGTCGATGACGGTGAAGTTGGTGTCGAGGCCGATGACCATCCCCACTGCGTAGAAGACGGGGATGGAGAGCGCGCTGTAGAGGAAGAGAAAGGGCATGTTGCCCGGGTGCTCCTCGCGCAGCTTGGGCCAGAGTCCGCGCAGGATGATGGCGACCCACAGCAGCATCCCGGCGACCAGCGCCGCCTGCCAGACTCGCCCGAGGTCGATGTACTCCCAGCCCTGCGCGCCGAGCCAGAACCAGGGGCCGTCGAGGCTGATCAGGTCCCGGAAGCTGAGCAGCTCGCCTATCAGGCTGCCGACGACGACCACCACCACCGCGGCAAAGAGGCCTATCGCCAACTTGTCCTGCCCGCGCGGCTCGCGGCCGGCGACGAGCGGGGTGATGAAGATGCCCATGGCCAGGAAGCTGGCGGAGACGAAGAAGATGGCGAGCTGCAAATGCCAGGTGCGGGTCAGGTTGTAGGGGAAGTAGCGGGCGACGTCGATGCCGGCGATGACCCACTCTGGCTGCGCGTGGTAGTGCGCGTTCGCCCCGCCCAGCAGGCCCTGCGCGAGGAAGAGGCCCGCGACGACCAGGAAGTACCAGGCGGTCGCGCGTTGCGCGGGCGTCAGCGGCACGGCCTCGGGGTTCTTGAAGCGCAGGGTGCCCGCCGGCTCGTCGGTCGCGCGGTGCCAGCCGAGCAGGTGGTAGCGGCCGAAGAGGAAGAAGACGACCCCGATGCCGCCGAGCAGGGCGACCAGGCTGAACATGCTCCACATCAGCGCTGAGGCGGTCATCTGGTTGCCGGCCAGATGCTCGGGAGGCCAGTTGTTGGTGTACGAGTAGGTGCTGCCCGGCCGCGCCGCCGACGCCGCCCAGGCCGACCAGGCGAAGAACGCGGTCAGCTTGCGCACGTCCTCGGGGTTCGGGATGCGCGGCAGCCTCAGGCCCGGGTTCTGCGCGGGGTTCGCGAAGCGGATTCGGTCGTGCGCGACGCGCCCCTCGAAGGCGGCCTGCTGGCCGCGGGTGAAGACGAGCGTGCCCTGCTCGGGGAAGTAGGTGTTGGCCTTGAGCTCGCTGAGCACCCGCGCCCGCACCTCCGGGCTCGGGTCGCCGCCTCCCGCGTAGAGGCCGAGCATCGCCAGCGCTTCGGCGTGGAGGTACTCGGCGGTGAAGTCCGGGCCGAGGTAGGCGCCATGGCCGAAGAGGGTCCCGTACTGCATCAGGCCGAACTTCTGGAAGACGTGCTGGCCGGCCAGCACGTCGGCGCCGGTGAAGAGCACCTCGGCGTTCTCGGTGAGGACGCGGTCGGGGACGGGCGGGGCCTCGCGGTTGACCGCGAAGGCCAGGTAGATGAGGACGCTGAAGCCGAAAACGAAGGTGAGGATCGCCGTCCACAGCCAGGCAGGAGAGACGTCCATCTTCTTGCGTGCCATGCGCGTTTCCTCCGGCTCCAAGCGGTCGTGCGCCCGTTGATCGGCGGCTTTCGGATGCTCTCGAGCGCCCGAGTCGCCGGGACGATGAGCGAAGCGCGGCGGCGCAACCAGACCTGGCGCCCGTTGCCAGGCATGAAAAGGGCGATGCCGGACAAGTCCGCGCGGGACGACAGGTTTGGGGGGCGGGCGCCTCTTCGCCGCTCGAGCCGTCCATCGGCGCCCGCTGCGACGGGTCGGCAAGGTTGGCTCAAGCGCGCCGCGGCGCGGCGGGTCAGCGCGGGCGATGCTCGAGGAGCCACGCGCGCAGGAAGGCGATCACCTCCTCGCCGCACGCTCTCTCGAGCCACGGGTAGTGACCGCAGGCGGGCCACTCGCGATATTCGAGCTGCGGCAGGAAGGGCGCGAGGCTGTCGCGGATCATCGCGCCGGGGTGCGGGTCTTGCGCGCCGTGGAGCATGAGGACCGGACCGCGATAGGCGGAAAGGGCCGCTGGATAGACCCCGGCCTGCTGCAGCCGCAGCATGTCGTTCCAGGTCTCGTGATGGGCGCGCACATCGGGGCGCTCGCAGGCCGGCGAGGCAACCAGATCGTGCGAGTAGACCGGCAGCAGCAGCTCGCCGAATCGCGCGAGGCGCTCGTCGGGGTCGGCGACCTCGCGCTCGAGCCTCTCGAGCCTGGAACGGAGGTTCTCGTCGATGCGCTCTTCACCGCGCGCGCGCAGGCGCGCCCGCGACTCGGGATCGAAGGTGCCGCAGCCGAGCAGCGCGAGCGGGCCCGCGCTGTCCGGGTGCGCGGCGGCGTAGGCGAGCGCGAGCATCGCGCCCCAGGAGTGCCCCACGAGGGCCGGTCGCGGCTGTTGGCAGCAGAGGGCGAGCGCGTGGAGGTCCGCGACGTGTCTCTCGACCGTGAGCGGAGCCTTGCCACTGCTTCGCTGAAAGGGCTCGAGCACGCGAAAGGTCTCCGCGAGCCTCTCGCACAGCCCCGCCACCCCGCCGGGCGCGCCCGGGCCGCCGTGCAGGACCAGGACGAGCGGGCCCTGCTTTCCGTATTCGCGAACGATGCGTGCTCCGGACATCCGGTCGGTCCTCCCGGTGATGACTGGTTGCCTCCTTTGTATCGCCGCGAGCGGCGTGGGAGGGCTCCCGTTGCTCGTTCAACACCGCGCCGTGCGCTGCCCAAAGGGGCGGTTTCCTTCAGCCAAGCGTGAGGACACCCTCGCCAGCGTTTTTCTCGTGAAATCCGCGCGACGGCCGGGCGGCCGTCGTGCATCTCGATGGGGAGGCTGTCCATGTCCAGCATCTGTCGCCGCCTTTTCGCCCTGTGCGTCGTCGCGTTGTTCTCGGTGGGCTGTCCTCCGCAGCAGGGCGCTCGCGACGCCGGGCAAGAGGCTCGCGACGCCGGCGCCCAGGACGCGGGAAACGCGGATGCCGGCGCGGAGGACGCAGGAGAGGACGCTGGTGCTCAAGGCGATGGAGGGATGGCTGACGCGGGCGGGGCGGACGCAGGCCAGCAGGGGACGATGCCCTAAGCCGGCCGAGCCGAAACCGACGAGGGAGCCGGGGCTGTTGGAACCAGACTTCAGACTCCAGGCCCCCGACTCCAGGTAGGGCCTTTCGTAGCGCCAGGGAGAGGCCGCTGGGCGATGTGCAGGTCGAATTGAGGTGTCGATAGGGTTCTGTCGACACCTCTTCGCCAGCGCGGTCTGCCGCGGCTTCAGTTCACCTCATCAGCGGGCGCCGGCGCCCGCACTTCCGCAGGCGTCGTCCCCGCGATCTCGGCCATCAGGTTCATCTGCCCGCGGACGGAGAGCACGAGGAGCATCGCCGCCGCCGCGGCCGCCGTGACGAAGCCAAAGGCAAGCGGGCGGCGCCACCAGAGGGGCCGGGCTGCGCTCGCCCGGGACGCGAGGTCACGGGCCACCGCCTGTCGCAGCCGTTCGCGCGCCGCGGGCGAGGGACGCGGGCTGGCTCCAGCGGTCTCGATCTCGCGCTTGAGCGCGAGGAAGGCTCTGAGGCAGCCCGGGCAGCCGAGCAGATGGGCTTCGACCGCGTCGCGGGTCGCCTCATCGACGCTGCCGAAGTGGTAGGCGACGAGCTCGCCGCGGATCAGCGGGCAGTCCATGGCTTCATCTCCTCGCGCAGCCGAGCGACCAGCTCGTGCATGCGCGACTTCACGGTCCCCAACGGCGCCTGCACCACCGAGGCCATCTCCTCGTACGACAGGCCCGCGACGCGCAGGTGGTAGAGCTCGGCGAGCGTCTCGGGGAGGCGCTCGACCGCGCCCTGCAGCGCGACCACCGCTTGGTGGCGCTCGAGCTGCTGCTGTGGCGGCTCGGCCCTCGGCTCAGAGTCCCGGGCGATCACCGCCAGCGCGCGGTGGGCCCGGGTTCGCGTCCGGAATCGGTTCAGACAGAGGTTGCGCGTCACTTGGAAGAGCCAAGCGCGAAAGCTCGCGCCCTCGGCGCGCCGGGCGCGCAGCAGGCTGAGGAAGGCCTCGTGCAGTACGTCTTCGGCTTCGGCCCGGTCGTTCAGGTGCTTGAGCACGAAGCCGAACAGCGGCCGCTCATAGCGCTCGTAGAGCTGGTCGAACGCGCCGAGATCGCCGGCGACCATCCGCTCGTAGAGGGCCTCATCGGAGAGCATCGTCACGCCTCAAGAGGTGTCGGGAAGTCTCCTTGAGCTCGGCCAGCCCCCTCCGGTCACCTCGAGCGAAGTCGAAGGGTGAGCGGAACCGGAAGGAGCAACAAGAAGGATCTCTCAACGGATACTCAGCTCCGGTCGGCGCCCGGGCGCAGCGCCGCGCGCAGGATTCCGCCGGCGAGCACGATGGTCGCCAGGACGAGCATCGCCAGGCTCAGCACGAGGTTGTGCAGCGACTCGGCGACCCCGAGCAAGGACACCGAATACTGCGACTCGGGCGGCAATTTGGCGGCGTAGAGGAAGGTCGTGACGATCCCCAAGGTCAGGCCCAGGACGCCGCAGGCGAGCTCGACGACGCCGAGGACGGAGTAGAGCGCGAGCAGCCGGCGAGCCGGCCGCCACGCGTAGGCGATGGCCACCGCGACGAGCAGCAGCCCGAACGCGAACGTCGGATACATCCCCAGACCACCCTCGGCGAAGAACGTCCGCATCGTGGACCCCATCAAACCAGGGCCGAAGGCTCGCCGCGATGCTCGCTGTGCCCGGGTTTGCTGCGCAGCCCGAGGCGCAGCGCGCCGACCGAGGCGATCAGCGTCGCGAGCACGATGAAGATGAAGGCGAGCACCAGGTTGTTGAGCGACTCGGAGACGCCCAGCAGCGTAATCGCCCGTTGCTGAGCTTCAGGGAGCTGCTGGACGTGGCGGAAGGTGTTGATGAAGCCGGTGACGGTGCCGAGCACCCCCGAACCGAACACGACCACGCCCATGCTCACCAGTAGCGGCACGAAGCGACGCTCGGGAAGCAGCGCGTAGGCGATACCTGCCGCGACGAGCAGCGCGCCGAAGAGCGTCGTCGGGTACATGCCCCAGCCGCCCATCAAATAGAAGTCTGACATCGGGTTTCTCCCTTCGAGATTGGCGCGGTCGGCTCCGCGCGCGCAGCAGGAAGGAACCGCACGCGAAGAAAGGTTCGTGCCCACGCGCATCTTTTTTTGAAGGCGCTGTTCGTTCGTTGGCCACAGCCGGCGAAGGGATCGGCAACAAGCTCGGGGGTGAGCGGGTGGCGAGCCATCGCACGGGCGGCCCGTACTTTCTCCACAGGCCCTAGCGCGCGGAGAGCAGAGCCGAGGCGGCGGGCCACTGCATTCGCGCCGTGCCCGGCCTCCCCAAAGCGTCGGTGTGCCGTCAAACCGAACCCGACGGCTGACAGCCACCGTCGGCCGGTTGGAGCTGGCGCGGAGCGCCATCGAGCGGCGGGAAGAAGTAGTCGTTCTGGCGGGTGGAGACGAGCACGGCCTGCCAGCGGCTGCCCTCCAGAGCCAGCTTTTGCCGCTCCATGACGGCCAAGCGAATCGGCACGTGGGTAAAGAGGCTGTTCCACTTGCCGATGACCATGTCGGTCTTGCCGGCCATGGCCGCGTGGACCGCATGCTCGGCGAGCTGGTAGCAGAAGATGGCGTCGGTCGCGCGGGTCGGGACGCTGCGGATCAGGTAGCTCGGGTCGAAGTAGCGCACCTGGCACTCGATGCCCACGCCGTGGAGGTACTCGGGGATCTTGGTGCGAAGCAGCTCGCCGATGTCGTGCTTGCGGATGTTGCCCGAGGCGTCGCGGACGACCGGGGCGGCCTTGAAGAACTGCTGTCCGGCGCCCTCGGCCACCACGACGACGGCGTGGCCCTTGCCGGCGCGAAGGCGCCGCTCGATGGCCTTGAAGAGCCCGTGGTCGCCCTCGAGCGCGAAGTCGAGCTCGGGGACCAGACAGAAGTTGGCCACCGGGTTGGCGAGCGTCGCGTGGGCGGCGATGAACCCCGAGTCGCGCCCCATCAGCTTGACCAGCCCGATGCCGTTGCAGGCGCCCTTGGCCTCCACGTGTGCGGCCGTGATGATGCTCGAGCAGGCGTCGACCGCGGTTTCGAAACCGAAGGTCCGCCCGACGAAGCTCAGGTCGTTGTCGATGGTCTTGGGGATGCACACGACGCTGATGGGCTGGTGGCGCCGGGTGATCTCGCGTGCGAGCTCGGTGGCGCCGCGTAGCGTGCCGTCGCCGCCGACGCAGAACAGCAGGTTGATGTTGAGCCGTTGCAGCGAGTCGGCCATCACGCCGATGTCCTCGTTGCCGCGCGAGGAGCCGAGGATGCTGCCGCCCTGCTCGTGGATGGTGTCGACGCTGTCGACATCGAGGATGATCGGCTGGTAGCCGTAGCGCGGGTTGAGGCCTCGATAGCCGTAGCGCAGGCCGAAGATGTTGTGCACGCCGTAGCTGAACCAGAGCGTCTCGACCAGGCCCTTGAGCACGTCGTTGAGGCCCGGGCACAGGCCGCCTGCGGTGAGGATGGCAGCGCGGCTCCAGGCAGGGTCATGGAAGATGCGCTCGCGCGGGCCCGCCTTCTCAAAAGCGGGGACCGCGCCGCCCGCGTCGATGAGCTGCCGGATCTCGCCGAGCATGCCGGAGAACGAGACCCTGGCCTCGTCCGGAGAAAACCTCCTCTGAGTGAGCGGGGAGAGGATGGTGCAAGGCCCCAGGTTCGGGACGCTGAAGTCGAACTTCTCGGGCTGCAGGATGACGTTGCGGTAGTCCATGGGCTCGGTGACTCCGGGAGGGCGAACGGCCGCGGAGTTACAGCAGCGTGGGCGACCGGTCCATAGCCAAGACGACGGCGCCATTCGCGGCGAAAGGGATGAGACAGAGCCCCTTCGCCCGGCAAACCGGAGCGCCGACCTTCTCGTCGACCGGACCCCGAGAGGTGTCGCGAAATCTTTTCTCGAGCTCGGCCGGCGCCCCCGTTCGCCCCGAGCTCGTCGCCGGTCCCTTGGCTGGCTGTGAGCTTGAATCAACAGGGCTGTCGATGGGCGCCCGCACCCCGGTGTGCCCGAGCGTAGGCCGAGCTTGCGAGGCCGGAGTCGAGGGCCGGCCGCGGTCGCCCCGAGCTTCTCGTCGGTCCTTTCGCCGGCTGTGACTTTGCACAGATGGGGCTGTTAGCTAGAGCGTAGGCCGAGCCTGCGAGGCCGCAAGTCGAGGGGGACCTTCGACTCCGCTCCCGGCGCTCGCGCGGGGAACCGGACGAGTCGAAGGGTTTCTCGCCGGGTCTTCAGAACGCCACGGAAACCAGAGGGCCGGCCTTCGCGCGGGAGGTGCGTGCTCCGTCCGCGGCCAAGTGCTCGATTTCCGGCCGGGCGCATTGCCATGCGCCCCTACCAACCTCTCGCCCGGCCAGCAGCCGTCGGATTCAGCGCGGACCGTCGACTCCCAACTCAAACTCCCAACTTCCCTCAACTCCACTCCAGCATCCGCCGCAGCGGCACGAGCGCGCGCTTGCGGATCTCCTCAGGCAAGGTGATCTCCGGTTTGCGGTCGCGCATGCAGAGGTAGAGCTTCTCGAGCGTGTTGAGCCGCATGAACGGGCACTCGTTGCAGGAGCACGACTCGTCCTCGCCGGGCGCGGGGATGAGCTCCTTGTCCGGCGCCAGCTTCTTGATCTGGTGAATGATCCCGGGCTCGGTCGCGATGATGAAGGTCTTCTTCGGGCTCTTCACGACGTAGTCGAGGATGCCCTTGGTCGAGCCGACGAACGCGGCGTGCGCGAGCACGCGCTCGAGGCACTCGGGGTGCGCGACGACCTCGGCCTCCGGGTGGCGCACCTGGAGCTGGACGATCTTCTTCTCGCTGAACAGCTCGTGGACCTGGCAGCTCCCCGGCCAGAGCACCAGCGCGCGGCCGGTCTTCTTCATCACGAAGCGTCCCAGGTGCTGGTCCGGGCCGAAGATGACCGGCCGGTCCTTGGGCGCGCGTTCGACGATCTTCACCGCGTTCGAGCTGGTGCAGATGACGTCGCTCATCGCCTTGACCGCGGCCGAGGAGTTGACGTAGCTGACGACGAACGGGTTCTCGTAGCGCGCCACGAAGGCGGCGAACTGGTCGGCCGGGCACTGGTCCGACAGCGAGCAGCCGGCCTCGAGGTCGGGCAAGAGCACGAGCTTGTCGGGGTTGAGGATCTTGGCCGTCTCGGCCATGAAGTGCACCCCGCAAAAGACGATGACCTCGGCGCTCGTCTTGGCCGCCTGCTGTGAGAGCGCCAGACTGTCGCCCACGTGGTCGGCGAGGTCCTGGAGCTCGTCGGCCTGGTAGTAGTGGGCGAGCAGCACCGCGTTGAGCTGTTTTCTCAGGCGGTTGATCTCGTCGACGAGGTCGAGCGTGGGAGCGGGGTTTTCGGGCGCGTTCATGGGCGGTGAGACTAGCATGTCCCTCGGATAACGCCGGAGCGGCGTGCGGCCATCCGATTTCTGCCAATTGCACCGCCCGGCGCGGGCTGCTAGTTAACCGGCAGAGTGAGCCCGCCGGAAATCGTCCTTCTCATCTTCATCCTGATCCTGGCCAACGGCCTCTTCGCCGCCGCGGAGATAGCCATTGTCTCGGTGCGCCGCTCGCGCATCCAGCAACTGGTCGAGGAGGGCGATCGGCGCGCCAAGGCCGTCGACAAGCTCCAGAAGAACGCCGAGGGCTTCCTGGCCACCGTTCAGGTCGGCATCACCATCGTGGGCGCGCTCGCCTCGGCGGTTGGCGGTGCCTCGCTTGCCGAGCCGTTGGCGCGCGCACTGTCGGGCGGCGAGCCGGTCCCGCGCTGGGCCGCTGATCTCGCGCTGGGCCTGTTCGTCGTCTCTTACTCCTTCCTCTCCATCGTCGTCGGCGAGCTTGTCCCCAAGTCGATAGCCCTGCGCTACTCCGAGCCCATCTCGTTGCGGATCTCCAGGCTCATGCTCGGCCTCGGCAAGCTCGCCCGCCCGGTCGTCTGGATCCTCACCGCGTCGGCCAACCTGCTGCTCAAGCCGCTGCGCGACCGCACCAAGTTCACCGAGACGCGCCTGACCCCCGAGGAGATCAAGGTGCTGCTCGAGGAGGCCGCCGAGTCGGGGGCCATCGAGAAGCCGCGCGCCGAAATCATCGAGCGCGCGGTCGACTTCGGCGAGCTGACCGCCGCCGACGTGCTCGTGCCGCGCGGGGACATCGTGGCGCTCGATCTGAACGACAGCCCCGAGAAGATCCGCAAGGTGTTGCTCGAGGAGGCCCACACCCGGCTGCCGGTCTACGACGGCAGTCTCGACAAGGTGGTCGGCTACGTGAGCGCCAAGGACACGGTGCCGCTGTTTCTCGAGAGCGAGCTGTTCGTCCTGCATGACATCGTGCGGCCGGCCTTCTTCGTCCCCGAGACGATGCGCGCGGTCGATCTGCTGCGCGCCCTGCAGGGGCGGCGCGAGCACCTGGCCATCGTCGTCGACGAGTATGGCGGCACCGCGGGCTTGTGCACGACCGAGGACCTGGTCGAGGAGATCGTCGGCGAGATCTTCAGCGAGGGGGCGGTCGAGCCGCCGATGATCACCCGCGAGCCGCAGGGCGCCGCGGTCCTCGACGCGACGCTGTCGGTGCGCGAGTTCAACCGCGAGTTCGACGCCGACCTCCCCGAGGACGCAGGCTTCGACACCGTCGGCGGGATGCTCAGCAAGCAGGCGGGCGCAATCCCGGCTCAGGGGCAGGTCTTCGTCTCCTCGGGCTTCGAGTTCAAGGTCGTCGAGCGCACCGAGCGCCGCGTGGTTCGCGTCCGCGTCCGGCCGCTCGAGGTGCCGCCCGAGTCGAAGGAGTAGCGGCGTTCAGCCGCCGCGGCGCGACTTGCCTCGAGGGAGCACGGTTGCGGAGGGCCGGCCATTAGACCGGCCGCCGGGAGCCGGCGCCTTCTGCCCAATCCCACGACGGGCGCATTGCGACGCGCCCCCAAGCAACCTACGACCGATCGCTTTGGTTCCGGCGCGAAGAGCGGGCTGTCGATTCTCGACCCTCGGCTCGGCCGCGGCGAGCCCTGTCAAGCTTCGGGCTGCAGCGGCTGCCGGCGCCTCGAGCGCTGCAGGCCGAGCAGATAGGCAGCGACGAAGCCGGCGACGAAGCCGCCCAGGTGGCCAAGGAACGAGATTCCCGGCAGGAGCGAGAGCAGCAGGTTCGCGCCGAGGATCTGCAGGTAGGCCCGCCACTGGAGCCGGTCGAGCCTGAGCGCTGGGTAGCGGGTCGTCAGATGGAAGGCGAGCCAGCTCGCGAGCCAGCCGCAAAGCACGCCGGAGAAGCCGACCGCGGCCGAGCCGGCGCCGACCACGAGCAGGCTCGAGCCGAGCATCGCCACCACGGTGATGAGCAAAAGCCTCGCCGGGCCGACGTGCCGCTCTATCCGCGAGCCGATGACCCAGGCGAACCAGGAGTTGGCCGCAAGGTGCAGCAGCCCGCCGTGCAGGAAAGCCCCGGTCACCAGGCGCCACCACTCGCCGGCGGCGACCGGGCCCGCGGCGACGGCGAGCTGGCCCGTCAGCCCGGGCAAGAGCACCTGCAGCGCGTAGCCCGCGATGAGCGAGGCGATGAGCGCTCGGGTGGCGAGGGGGCGGAACTGGCGGCGAGGCCGCGCGAACACGTAGATCCCCTCGGCGTTGGGCCGCAGGTCGTAGACGTCGCGTCGGTCTTGGGCTGTCGCGTAGTTCATGGGCTCCGGATGGCGGCTGGCGGCGCGCCGTACTCAAACAACGGCTGCTTGCCTGGAGGAAATCCCCGAATCGGTGCTCGGCAGGCCCTCGGGGGCACTGCCTCGTGAGCGTGGGATGCGCCGACGAGAGCCGGGTTTCGACAAGGGAGACCCGCGTGAAGGCTCGAGTCTTGTTCCTGCGCGCGAGCGCCGGTCGGGCCTCTGCGCGAGGAGCCAACTTGCGACGGTCGCAAGTTACCGCGGGGCGAAGAGCGGACGGACGACCGCCGCAAGCTACGGCGAGCGGACCGGGCAGGAGGTCGGATCGCTCGCTCCGCGGTCCTTGATCTGGGCCTGCGAGATCGAGCTGCCCGGCGGCACGTTGCAGGTCAGCCACACGTTGCCCCCGATGACCGAGCCCTTCCCGATGGTCACTCGGCCGAGGACGGTGGCGTTCGAGTAGATGATGACGTCGTCCTCGACGATCGGATGGCGCGGGATGCCCTTGATCGGGTTGCCGTGCTCGTCGAGCGGGAAGCTCTTCGCGCCCAAGGTGACGCCCTGGTAGATGCGCACGTTCTTGCCGATGAGGCTGGTCTCGCCGATGACCACGCCGGTGCCGTGATCGATGAAGAACCGCTCGCCGATGGTGGCGCCAGGGTGGATGTCGATGCCGGTGATGCTGTGGGCGTGCTCGGTGATGATGCGCGGGATGAGCGGCGCGCCCAGCTTCAGCAGCTCGTGCGCGAGCCGGTAGTTGGTGATGGCGAGCATCCCCGGATACGAGTAGATGGCCTCGTCCGGGCTCGTCGCCGCGGGATCGCCTTCGTAGGCGGCCAGCACGTCGGTGGCGAGCATGCGGCGCACCTGCGGCAGGGTGGCGATGAAGCGCTGGGCGATGCCGAACGCCTCCTTGTCGCATTGGGCGCACTTGTGCGGATCGGTCTCCTCGCACTCGGCGCACAGCCCGCGCTTGACCTGCTCGCTCACCGTGTGCAGGACCCGATCGAGCGTCGCGCCGATGTAGTAGCGCACGCTCTCTCCGGTGACCTCCGACGGGCCGAAGTAGCCGGGGAAGAGCACCGAGCGCAGGTCCTCGACCGTCTGGATGAGCGTCGCGCGGGAGGGAAACTCGTGCCGCAGCCCGGGCCTCGCCCGCCGATTGACCAGCGCATGGGCCTCGGAGCAGAGCGCCTCGACGACCGGGGCGAGGCTCATCTGCGCGGGCTCGGAGGTTGGGTTCTCGGCGCCCGGGCCGTTGGTGGTGGCTTCGTTCTCCTCGGGGCGGTCCTTCTTCGTCATGGCATGACCTCGTCGGCGCGGCGTACGCCGGGAGAATAGGCATTTTTCGAGGCCGGCTGTTCGACAAATCCAGCAAGCGAGCATGCGGTGGCGCTCCACTGGCGAGGGGTCACGGTCTCTTCGGCGGCTGGCGGCTGATGCGCCGCGTACTCCCATGACCGGCCTCGCGCCTTTGCGGCCCTCGCGCGAAGCCGGCCCGCACCTTCTCTTGGTGCGCCGGGCTCCGACGCTCCCCTTGCGTGCGTTTGGGGGCCTTGTCGCTTGCCCCTGCCGCGTCTTCATTGATGGGCAAAGGAAGACGGGGCGGTTGGTGGTGAGGGCGGCGATCCTTCCCGATGGCAGACCGGGGCTTCGGACGGAGAAGGCAGCGTGCGCGAAGAGGCGGGCCTTCCGCGGCGGCGCTCGCTGCGGCGAGTCTGGCGCTGTCCGGCCTCGCGCTCGCGAGGCCGGCCGACATCGGCGTGCGCGACCTCGAAGCCGGCGCTCGCAGCCCGCCTCCGGACAAAACACCGTCCAAGCGGGCGCCACCTGGCCCCGCCAGCACCAGCCCAGCCAAGCCCGGCGCGCTCGCTGCGGACGAGAACCTGCTTCCACCGCGGCTCTCCAAGAACTCTCCGGCCCGTTATCCGCCGGCGCTCATCGCCGAGCGGGTCGAGGGCGAGGTCTGGCTCGACCTAGTCATCAACCCCGACGGCTCGGTCGGCGAGGCGAAGCTGCTGAGGGGCGTGCACCCGTTGCTCGACCAGTCCGCGTTGACGGCCGCGCTCGATCTCGGGTTCGAGCCGGCGACCCTCGACGGGGCGCCGGTGCCGGTGCGCATCCAGTTCAGCTACCGCTTCGTCGTTCCGCCTCTGGCGCCCGCGCCGCAGCGGCCACCAGGCGGCGTCTTGACCGGGCTCGTGCGCGCGCGCGGCAACCGCAGGCCCGTCCCCGGCGCGAGCATCCTCTTTGCCGACGGGCTGGGGACAGTCGCCGACGAGCAGGGGCGTTTCGAGCTCGAGCTGCCGGTCGGCGGCCACCGGGCCCGGGTGCGCGCGCCGGGCTTCCATGGGGCCGAATACGACGAGGAGATCCGCGCGGGCGAGAGGCTGGAGGTCGTCTACTCCATCGAGCCGCGGCAGCTCAATCCCTATGAGACCATCGTGCGCGCCGAGCGCGAGCGCACCGAGGTCGCCCGCGTCTCGCTCAACCGCCAGGAGGTCCGCGAGGTCCCCGGCACCATGGGCGACCCGTTCCGCGTGGTGATGCTGATGCCCGGAGTCGGCAGCTTCCTGTCGGGCGTCGCCTATCCGGTCGTGCGCGGCGCGGCGCCCGCCTCGAGCGGCTACTACCTGGACGGCGTGCGCGTGCCGATCCTCTTCCACCTCTTCCTCGGCCCGGCGGTGGTCCACCCCGACCTCGTCGACGGCATCGACTTCTTCCCGGGCGCCCCCCCGGCGCGCTTTGGCCGGCTGATGGGCGGGATCATCGACGGGCGGACCAAGAGCTCGACCGAGCCGGGCCTGCACGCGAGCGCCTATGCCGACGTCGTCAACACCGGCGCCTTCGTCGAGTATCCGTTCGAGGCGACCGGCACCCGGGTCGCGCTGGCCGGGCGCTTCAGCTACACCGCCTGGCTCGCGGCGCTGGCCGCCAACGCGCTGCAGGAGCCGGCGCCGGCCGGGTCGGAGAACCCGCGCTACGTGCTCGACTTCTGGGACTACCAGGGGCGCGTCGAGCAGAAGCTCGGTCCGGGAACGCTGCGGCTGTTTGGCTTCGGCAGCAGCGATCGGATGGGGACCACCTCCGACAGCCTCGACGTGGCGACCGCGACGCAGGCCATCCTCTTCCATCGGGTCGACCTGCGCTGGCGCGGCCCTCTGGCCGGCGGCGAACTCGAGGCGGGCGCGACCTGGGGGGTCGACGAGCTCGCCTTCGAGTCGCAGAGCCTGGGCCGCGCGCGCACCTACTTCGGCGTCGAGGAGGGCACCCTGGGCGCGCGGCTCGGCTGGGCGGGCAGGCTGACCGAGGGGCTCGAGCTGCGCATGGGCGCCGACCTCGACCGGCGCGCGGCGCGGGTCGTCGTCGGGCGCACCTACAACGGCAGCTCGCCGATGGCCAGCCTGAGTGGCCCGAGGTCGCTGGGCACCTTCCTCGGCAGCTACGGCGAGCTGGTCTGGAAGCCGAGCGATTCCTGGACGGTGATCCCTGGGCTGCGCGCCGACAGCTACCACCTTGTCCCGGGCGTCCAGCACTGGGCGCTCGAGCCCCGGCTCACGGTGCGCCACGGTCTGCTCGACAACCTGGTGCTCAAGGGCGCGGCCGGGCTCTACCACCAGCACCCCATCACCCTGATCCACGTCCCGGTCGTCGACCTGGCGGGCCTGGAGATGGGCATCCAGCGCGCCCTCCAGTTCGACGTGGGCGCCGAGTGGAGGGTGTTCGACGGAGTCGAGATCAACGCCGACCTCTACTTCAACCCGCTGCTGCGCACGGTCGAGCTCAACCCCTTTGACGCCGACTCGCTGCGCGAGCTGAAAGGCACGCCCGTCAGCTCGAACGACTTGGAGGACCCGCAGGCGCTGCTGCGCGGCGGCAACCTCGCCTCGACCGGCTATGCCTACGGCTTCGAGCTGATGCTGCGCCATCCGCTCGGCGGCAACTGGTTCGGATGGATCTCCTACTCGCTGCAGCGCAGTATGCGCTGGGCCGAGTACAGCCTGTACGACAAGAGCGGCGCGGTGACCGGCCGTGCCTCGGGCTACCTGCCCTACGCCTTCGACCAGACCCATATCGTCAATGCCGTGCTCAGCCTGAGGCTGGGCAACTGGACCCTGGGGACCGCGCTGCACTTCAACACCGGGCGCCCGGAGACCGGGGTGATGACCTCCTCGACGATGCGCGAGAGCCTCGACGCGCAGGGCCGTGAGGCCTGGGTCCGGGTCGGGCACGAGAACGCCGACCGGTTGCCGCCGTTCTTCCGCGCCGACGTCCGGGTCGCGCACACCTGGGCCTTCGAGACTTTCCTGCTCGAGGCCTACCTCGATGTCCTCAACATCAGCTTCAGCAGCGAGGTGGTCGGCTTCGCCTACAGCGGTGGAGCGTGGGGCGGCGGCGGGCCTCTCGAGAAGGTGCCCGAGGGCGTCCCGGTCGTTCTGCCGGTGCTCGGGGTCAAGGGGGCCTACTGAGCGAGTCCGAAAGGGCGCTCGTAAGAGAGGTCGTGCGCGCGTGTGGCCCCGGGGAGCGCAGTCGCGCGCGACCGGCGCTTCGCGCCCTCGAGCGAAAGGCCTGGCGCACGCCGCGTGAGTCTCGAAGCTCCCGCTCCCCTCTTCGCCGGTGGTGGCAAGATGCGGGGGAAAGGAGTCCAGATGCGTCCCGTCGTTCTTGCCGTCGGTCTGGTCCTGGTGCTCATTGCCGGGCGAAGCGAGGCGGAGCCTCGCATCATCGATGTCAGGCCTCAGCGCAAGAAGGCCGTCGTCGCGCGGATCCCCGAGGTGCGGGTGGCGATGGGCGACTCCGAGACCTCGCGCAACCTCGCCCCCTCCCTCCTCGCCCAGCTCCGCTCGCTCGGCTACGAGGTCGCCCCCGCGGTCGACTTCGAGGTCGGAGAGAAACCCAAGCCGACGCGGACGCTGCTGCGCTTCGAGCTCCTGAGGAGTGGCGGGAGCTGCTTCGTCAGCGCGAAGGCAACAGAGCCCAAAGCCGAGACGAGCTTCTGGCGTTGGGAGACCGGCGACGATTTGCGGCCGTGCTCGACCCAACTCGAAGAAGCGGTCGTCTCCTTCGCGCAGGCGCGGCCCCCGGCGCGTCCCAAAGCACCCGAGCAGACCCCGGCCGTTGAGCCGGATGCTCAGCCCGCAGCAGACCCCGTCGTCGTCGATCTCGTGGCTGCGGCCGCGGCCGCGGGGCCCGCTTTCGATGAATCGGCCCGCGAGGCGGGCGCCGAGGCGCACAGCAGGTCAGAGGGTGGGCCGGCCGCAGACGCGGGCTCGGGACCTGTGACCCGCGACGAGGGCGAAAGCGCGGGGGCGAGCGCCGATGGCGAGCCGCCAGCCGACGAGCAAGGTGCGCCGTCCGAGCCATCGGGGGGCAAGACTTGTGGCTGTGCAACGACAGCAAGCGCGCTGCCGATGGGCGCGCTGCTGCTCGCAGGGCTGGGGCTCGGGATCCGCAGACGGGCGCGGTAACAGGGGGCGAAGGCGTCAGGGGCGGCGGCTATGCGGCTGATCTGCGGTCGTCCCGTGAGCCGGAGCGGCCAGGAAGGGCCCTGGCGGGCTCGTGGAGCGATTCTGGACCGTCAGGTTTGCTTAAATGGGGCAGAGGTCCGCTCCCTGCCCCCTGGGCCAGCCAGTAACGCCAGGTGTGCCTTCCCGGGTGATCGATTTGGATGGCAAGTCATTGAATGCATCCGGGTCTTGTGGGTGCGCACGCCCGACCTGTGGTCTCCGGACGACCGATGAGCTCCTCCGGACGACCGGTGGGCTCTTCCGGACGACCGGTGGGCTCTTCGGGACGACCTGTGGGCTCTTCCGGACGACCTGTGAGCTCTTCCGGACGACCTGTGAGCTCTTCCGGACGACCTGTGAGCTCTTCCGGACG